>Ga0214471_10004756_pt1 | contig 10478 bp, 15 predicted proteins | sample RVTome_5_FD_207665 | JGI IMG/M metagenome (GOLD analysis project Ga0214471, IMG submission 207665) | Soil microbial communities from uranium-contaminated site in the Upper Colorado River Basin, Wyoming, United States - RVT142D155 | ecosystem: Environmental > Terrestrial > Soil > Contaminated >... | reverse complement strand
TGCGGAGATTGAATAGATGAAATTATTGGGGTCGAGAATTTAATAGTACGTGGCAAAATCGCTACGATGAAATGCGCAATCGAGGAAATACCCTCGGTACGGCTCGATGTATTGAAACTGTCGTCCGAGAGAAGCTTTACAAAATGGACTTCGTGGTATGTCGAAGGACCAGTTCTATTCGACTTAGTTTGGTCGTGGTAGTGACTATCGGTCTCGCTTGAGCGTTGCTTGTATTCGATTGGGTGGGTATGGTGGACTGCCACAGTAAGCCCTGATAGGACCACCGAAAGAAACAGACTGAACGGGATGAAGAGTATGTTGTTACGAAGCTTTCGCATAAAGAACAGTTGTTTTGGCACGACTGAATATACCAACGCATATGAAGAGAAACAAGTTCCAGAGGGGGTCAACCTTCTTTCATCCACCCCACATCTTCGATATCTCCAGGTTCCCATCTTCAACGCTCGTTCTTTCATATAACTGAAAAGAATCTACGTCAAAGACTGATCGATGATAGGTTCCGTTCTTCTGCCGGTGGACGTATCTGATCCCGGATTCGACCATCCTTGAGATGTATACAGCGCTTCGCATACCGAACGTTCTCCGGATTGTGAGTTACCATGATGATAGTTTGACCATCCTCATTAAGACCCTGGAAGAGTTTCATGATCTCCTCGCTCGTGGCAGTATCAAGATTTCCGGTTGGTTCATCCGCAAGAACAATGGGTGGCTGGTTGACCAAAGCGCGGGCAATGGCCACTCGCTCCTGCTCACCACCACTCAGTTCGTCAGGGAGCCGATTAGATTTTTTCTCAAGTCCAACCTTATTGAGGATCACCGTTGCCATCCCCACTTGCTGGCCGTTGGAATACTCTGTTACGGCAAGTGGCAACATCACATTCTCAACAACAGTCAGGTACGGAATGAGTTGGAATGACTGAAAGACGAACCCGAGGTATTCACGCCGGAAGTCAGCGAGTCGCTCCGGTAATAGCGAGTAGATGTCGATCTCGTCAACCACAACCTTGCCGGCAGTGGGGTGGTTTAGTCCCCCGAGAACCGACAACAATGTGCTTTTTCCCGATCCGGACGGACCCATAACTGCGACGAACTCACCCTGCTCGATTTCCACAGACATGTCGTTGAGCGCAGCTACTCTTTCAGGGCTGCCGTTGTATTCTTTGCGTAGGTGTTCGGCAACAATCAGATTCATGGTTTTCCTCCTTTCCATAATCTTTCTCATAGCGCTCGTAAAGCTACCGTTGGATCAAGGCGCGATGCCTTGAAGGCCGGGTAGATACTTGATGCAAGTCCGACGAAAACGGAAAGGCCAATGGAAAAACTCAATAGTAGGTAGTTGATCGTTACAGCCAATCCGTCGTTGCCGGTGAGTATGGGTGCGACGAGCTTTGATACCCAAAACCCGATGAAGTATCCAGACACACCAGCAACGAAGCTCGTGATAAGAGCTTCCGTCAGGATGATCTTCCTGATGTGTGCTTGACGGAACCCGATAGCACGGAAGACCCCGATCTCCCGTGTTCGTTCATTGACCGATGCAGTCATGTTGGTAAAGACGATGAGCGCACCGACAAACAATACCACGATGGAGATGCCTAAGGAGAAATGCTCGAACCGGTGGATAGCTTCCATCTTGGATTCAATCGTTTGACGGATGGCCATCACCTTGGCTCCAGGAAGTTTCTCAGATGTCTGGCGAACGATTTCTTCGATCGGGCAGTCGTAGCACAGCGCGGCTAATTCAATGAGACTGATCTGCTCCTTCTTTCTGAACAGACGTTGAGCTTCCTTCAGACCGATGAATATGATCCCATCATCCTGCGATCCTGTCGGTTCCAGGATACCTGCCACCGTAAACGTTTCTCCGTTGATGTCAAAGCTCTGATTCAAGCCGAGCTGTAGCTTATTCTTTGCTTCAGCACCAATGAGTGCTTCCTGATTCGTTTCAGGCTTTTTCCCGACGATTGACCACCACTTCTTCAGGCGGACTTCGGCCCCAAAATCAACACCGACAACCAGCACGTCCCTGTGCTGAACTGTGGCAGCGTTCAGCAGCTTCGGTGCAATGATGCTGATGTTATCACGGTTCTTGATCGTTCGGATCTGTTCCATGTTGTTTTCATGCAAGTCCTTCATGTCAAACGAAACTCCGGAGACTGACATGCCTCCATAGGTAAGCGCGAGGTCATCCGATTTCGGCACAATCAGGATATTGGCACCGAACTCATCGAGCTTTGTTGCAATGTCAGTGTTCATAGCTCCCGAAACCGTCACAAGCGTAACCACAGTGCTCACCGCGATGACCAGACCAAGGATAAGGAAGACCATCTTGGCTTTTCGTCTGCGGAGATTGTTGAGGGAGATATCCTGCAGTCTCATGGCATCATATCCTTCGTTGCCACTGAGCTACGAGCCGCTCGTCGATCTGGATTTCATTCCCGAGCACGGTGTTTGCTACGGCGTCCGGTGGATACTTGCTGCAGGACCCGTTCACAGGCTCGAGGTTATCGATCTTCCATGTTGTGCCGCACGAGTTGCAGACAATATCCTCCCCTTTCATGTGAAACCGTTGAGAGTTGCAAGGCTCGCACATGCTAATTGCCGTGACGATCTTCCCTTCCCCAGACACATATGCGAGGAGAGGCACAACGTTATAAGGGGATTGATAGTTGAATGCCACGAACTTCTTCTCTATTACCAGATCCAAGGGAACAATGATCTTCCCGTTTTCCACCCGTGCAGGTGTATCGATCATTTGTTGACCGGCGGGTGAATAGCTCGCGGGCTCGGCTACAACAGGTTGTGCCTTGATGGTCGCATTACCGCTGCCGGGCATATTGATGTAGACCCATCCTACGGCCACCGCAATCAACCCAACAATGACAAGGCGCTTCGTCCAGGGTTTCTTTGATGGAGCGGAAGTGCCCATCACCTTTTCACGTTTGGACTTCCAATCCTTCCGCACATGGTTCTTGCCTGTCAGCGATGCACCACACTGCGTGCAGAAGTCCGCATCCTGTATCGCCGGTTTACCGCATTGTGAACAAAAGTTTGCCATGATGTTTTTCTCCTTCGATGTCTTGTGTCAGAATTTTCTTCCACCGTATTTTGCATCCACTGCATCCATGAGTTGGGCGATGGTGTACTTCCCCTCAGCGATCCTTGCATCCACGAACGATTTTACCTCCGTTGCACCCCTGGGGTGTTGGCAGCCGCAATCCTTGAGCTCGTCAATTCCACATTGCCCGCAGGGACACTTGAAGTGAGAAAAAATCTCCTGCCGATCTGCAGGGGTAGCCGGCTTTGTATTTCCACCAATGTTCCCAAATGTGCCAAGGGGAAGAGAGGTTTCAGGGTTTGACTTTGTGAAGTTGTTTCTCACGGCAGCCACACTTGACGCCGTGCTGTCCCCCACAAGCGTTGCAAATTCGGGTTTGACCCAACCGTAGGTATTGTTGAGGGCAACAATTACTTGTTCTGGTTTCTGACCCTGCTCAAGATAGCTTCTGATAAACTGTCGCTCCTCGACAGCCCGATTGCACGTACATGTATCAAGCGGTTTTTCTCCGCACGTGCCGCAAGAGCAGATGAACTTCGATGCAATCTCCATAGCCGTGGCCTCCAAGTTCGCATCGGAAGTTCTTATTTCCACAATTTGTGGAAGTGGTGCAGGTTGCTTCTTGACGAATAATTCCATTCCCCCGATGAAGATGAACACCCCAACCAACAATACGAACGCTACGAGGCCCGGATGCCACTTGAGTTTGGTGTCAACACGACGTTCTTTCTTTTTTTGATGTTCTTGGTGGCTCTGTTTGCGGTGCCGATCCCTATTATGTCGTCGCCGTAGTTCGTTCCCGCATCGAGCACAGAATTTTCCTTCAGCGGGATTGTCAAAGCCGCACTCAGGGCATTTTTTACCGTGTTCTGCGGTCTCGGGCGCTTCAAGCTTCTCTCCACAATTAGCGCAATACAGCGCATCATCTTTGTTTTCGGTGCTGCATTCATTACATATCATTGTCGTACCCTTTCTTGCCTTTCCATCATTCAACCTTCTCTGCCTCTAGACCATCATCTGCCTGTCCGGAGAGGACTTTGACAAGCGCGTGAGTATCATCAGCGATAGAGACAACCTGGACTCGTCCGACTTCTTTTCTCAGATTCAAGGGGCCACCGCCTCCGTGACCTCCGTGACCACCATGGCCACTGCCGCTTGCAGGGGCTTGTTGTATATGATAGAGTACAAAGACATCACCTACATTTACCGGGCTTCCTTTTGAAAACGTCAGGTAGGTTTCTTTGGGAAGTCCATCGACGACACGAATCCCGTATGAAGATGAGCTGCAGCCAGAAAATAAGAGCAAGAGCATAGCAGCAACCGCACAACATGCTTGTTTCATTTCGTTCACCTTTCTGGTTGTGCAAGAATTGGGATAGCTAAGGAAACAGCGAACGATTTGTTTTGTTCATTGTAACCAATGGAGTAACCAATGGAGATTTTGGCATTCTGATGTTCCACAGAAAGTCCGGCGTCAAACGCACTTATCACCTTTATCAAGAAATAACCACCGACAATGTAATAAAACCTGTTGCGGTCGGCGTTTGTCCACGTCCTTCGAGCGGGGTCACCGTAGTAATATGCATCATAGCGATGATGTCCCCAGTTGGAATTCTCTGCAAGCAAAACTACAGCCGGCACGAACAGCGCAATCTCCGCCGCAGTGTACACGATGCCTCTTTCCCAATTACCTGCATAGAAACTCCCTAAATCCACTGGCAGCGGCTGCAGCGACAAGGCTGCTGCTATCGCGGGACTCTTCTTTGAGGAGGCCCATTGACCGCTATGATGGTGTTGAGCCGACACGTTGTCATAGAATGCAATAAGGGTTACCACAACCAGACATACAGCGAGATTTTTCATTCTCGTATTCTCCTTTCGGTTTAGTTACCGTTAAAGCATCCAGCCGCGCCCGAGCATCAACGCAGTCATCACGATTCCAACGACAACGGCGCTGACGACGATGTATGTCGTCGTGCTGCTCATCCCCATCATTCCTCCGCTGTGTTCATGAGACTGCGGTGCAAGCATTCTCTTTGCTTCAATGACAAGCTCCGGCTCGAATTTCGTGTCACCAATCGAAGCAATGTGAAACATGAGCGTATGCTCTCCCGGCTGCGATGAGCCATAGGGGATTAAATACGCGCCCGGTTCCCGACTCTCTTTCACATCTTGTTCAATGTTTATGTCGTGCTCACTTTCTGGTCGTCCACTGGGTTTTGCGTCCGAATAGTCATGCGCTCCTCTACGAGGTCGTAGACCATTCCGGTCGAGCGTGTGAGCGTACTGAGCATGGAAATACACCGTCGCACCAGAGATTGGCTGAGAAGTTTTTGCATCAACCAACCTCAAGCTCACAACGACATCATTATCCATCTGCAATGGCGGGAACGTCGCAGTTGCCTTGATGTCGCCGACGATGACTTCTTTCTCCAACACCGACTCAGCCGTCATCTCATGCGCAGCGGCTGAATGATTACCATCCCCACCGCCCATCATCCCCAAATGCATGCAGGACGAAAACAAGATACCCGACAGTACAAGAATGATTTGTTTCATTTCCGTGGCTCCTTTGTTGTTCGTTCAACAAATGAATAGTTCATGGTCCCGTCTCCATTTCCACCTTCGTACGAAGTTCGCCATTGTTCAATTGAATCCCTCGCATGAACTCTGCCGTCTCCTCCGGCAATGCCGTGTTGATCGACATGCCAGACCCTAACTCGAACCCAGCCGGAGTTATGAGCTTGGGAAGAATCTGCATGTGCCAGAGATAGTAGTGCTTGTCTTCGTCTGCAAGCGGGGAGGTGTGAATATCGTAGTTGAAATCAGGGTTGCCTAAACCCACATACATTTTCTTGAGCACTATTTGGAGAATACGAGCAAAGTCCGCTGCCTCTTCATCCGTGATGTTGCCGAATGACGAGCAGTGCCTGAGCGGAGCTATCCACGTCTCAAATGGCGCTCGTGATGCAAAGGGATGGAATGCAACGAACAAATCCGTTGTAAGAATGACTCTGGTCTTGAGTCGCATCTCTTCATGCGCCACATCGCAATATATGCACCGCTCAGTATCGTCATAGTACGCTGTTGCAATTTCATATTTGTTCCTGATGTGTGCCGGGACCACAGGCGTTGCAATGATCTGTGAGTGCGGATGTTCCAGTGAAGTGCCTGCACTCTTTCCATGGTTTTTGAAAATCAGTATTACTTTGATTCGTTTGTCTCGTCGTAGTTCTGCAAATCGCTCACGGTACGCATTGATAATCGCCAGAACTTCCGACTCGTCCATGTCGAAGAGAAAACGGTTGTGTATTGGCGTTTCGATAACGACTTCATGTTGTCCGACACCGTCGAGCCGATGGAAGAGCGCTCCTTCGACGACGCGGCTCAAGCTTCCTTCGCCCACAAGCGCGGGAAACAAGTTCGGAACAATTCTCAACCTCCACTCCGTACTATTCCGCGATAGACTCTGACGGTACACTTCGCCGATGGTCATTTCTTCGTTGCCGGGGCAGAACGGGCAACTCGCCATGAAGAGTTTTTGTGCGCTTCGATCCTCAATTCTTCTGAAATCGTCGGGGCGCTTTGCACGCTCTCTTGCAAAGATGACCCATTCCTTTGTCGTTACGTCTTGTCTAATCTCTGACATGGCTGTCCTCCATGAAGCTTTTCGGTGAAGCGTCGAAATGAAGCAGACATGAAGAAGAGCAAAAGTAAAATGTCTTGCCCTCCCATATTGCCTTGTATGGTGAATTGTCTGCATCCACTTCCATTCCGCACACAACATCCCGCGCAATATTCTTCGGCGCGGCAGATTTATACTCGTCCGGACTCTTGCTAAACAACAGCATGCAATCAACACTGCAGAAGTAGTATCTCGTTCCATGATATCTCATGGAAACTGACTCTGGGCTATCCTCTTCAACGCCCATTCCGCACACAAGGTCTTTCACCATTGCTCCACCTTTGCTTTTTGAGTCATATCATCTTCTCTTTTTTTCCACGGCATCTCGTTCCTGCAATGTCCCCCTCAGCACCTCAACTGCCGCATGGTCAGCATCAAGAATTCTGGCCACTCGCACTTTCCCGACACGAACTGTGCGTGAGGAAAGGCTGTTCCCCCTCTCCTCACGATAGACCGTCAGCGTGTCACCGACCTGAATGCCGTCATCCGACCCAAGATTGATGTGAGCTTCCGAGTTCGTCCTCATGACGACGTACCCCTTCACAATACTCGATCCAGTGAAGCACCCTGTGATGAACACTGCTAATGAAACTGTCGCTGCGATGATTACCCACGTTTTCATGGCTGCCTCCTTTGCCTTATTGGTGCTCATAAAAGCTTCTTGCCACATCATACCCGAGGTTCTTGATAAGCCCCTGCAGCAATTGTCCGTCGGTCAGATACGTCGTTTGCACTTTCTCTTGACCAACGGTGTAAAAATAGGTGAACGTTGAGGAGGTCGACTCAACATGCTTTGCCCATACGACCGTGGATGAATCGCAGTCGATAAGCCGGACAGTGACGCTCCCCGAGGCAAGGCGATCCGTATAGGTTGCCGTATACCTCACTTCTCCGATCGAAGTGTAGAGATTGCCCGTGAGAAGATAGCGGCATTTGAGACCCTGCTGTAGATTGTGAATCGTGTGCATATCGGGAATGCCTGCTGCGCCAAGACTCGTCTGAGCGATATAGTTGCGCACCACCGTGGCCGGGATGATCTTCATCCCGGGTGAATGCTCAAGCAAGTTGACAATGACCTCATCGGAAACCTGTCCCCCGAGGTTTGACAATGCGCTCTCCGTCTCGAATGGCATGATAGCTATTGGCTCATTCGGTTTCATGATGGAGGAAGGCAAGGGCTGCTCTGTCCTCTTTGTTGAGAGAGTTGTCATCCCGCAACTGGCTAGAGCCAGAGCGAGAAGGACTGTAAGTCCTATGTTCACGGCTGTTTTCATATCACCCTCCTTTTATTGGCGCCAAGACTTCTCGACGATATCGTTTGCTAGCAACTCACCCTCGATGAGTTCAATCGCCGCGTAGTGCTCACTGAGGATTTCGGTCACTCTTGCTGTGCCCACCTTGACCTTCTCGTATCGCATCTTTGGTTTGTACCCACCAGACCGATCAGGAACGACGGCCTCTTTGGTCGAGGGTACTTGTTTCACCCGGTAGATGACCACTCGGTCACCAACTTGCAGACCGTCCTCTCTGCCTATGCAGATGTGGGCCTGCCTCTCAAAAGCCATGATGACCGATCCCCGCATTGCCTCGTGGTTGGCGGAGCATCCACTTATCAAGAGCGTGACTGTCACAATCGTCAACGGTACTCCTAATCTGTTTAGTGGTTTCTTCACGGCCCAAACGACCTTTCCACGATATCTGGATAGTCAACTTCTCCTGCCAGGACCTCGACGGCAGCAAAGTGTTCATCGAATATCCGAATTACCCTGACCTTGCCAACCTTCGTTTTCTCATAGCGGTAGGAGCGTTCAATCTCACCGGAAGACCACTCAGGACCATATGGCACGGTTGGGAATCCGACTTGCCGCGTCCGATAGACCGCCAATGTATCCCCGACCCGCAAGCCATCATGGCTGCCGATGCAGATATGCGCCTCACCGTCCAATATTGCCACCACTGAGCCACGCATTGCAGGATGACTGACAGTACATCCGCCGAACACAGCGCCGATGAGACCGACGCCGATGACCAAAAGCAGCGTTCGTGCCACCGTTCTCTTTTCACGGAACTGTTTCATTTGAGTTCTCCATCGTCCAATGCCCTGGCTTCTTCAACCAACATGTCCAACGGCTGTGATACCTTACGTCTGGTGACAATCCACATGATGACTGTAATGATCGTAGCCGTCGTCGCGAGGACCGTCAGCGAGATCCGTATTGCATTCAGAGCGTTGTTGTTTTCCGCGTCGTTTTCGAGAGCAATTTCGCCAGCCTCTCGCTCAAGCAAGGCCAGCAGGCCCACACACTTCCGGTGGAGGAGGTCGAGCGACGCCATGATATCCGTATGTGACCGGGATAGCTCGTCGCGCAGATTAGCTTTCTGTTTCGCCGGGAGATTGGAGAGCCGGGTGAGAATTCCAAACATTTCGTCAGTAATGGACTGGAACCGATTCTCGATTTCGACCAGGGAGTCGATCGCTCGTCTGTTGATAAGTCGTGATTCCTGAAGGGTTTTGACGGCAGTACCGAGATTTTCCCGGGCGGCTCTGAAATCTTGCATGGCCGCTTCACCGTCTCCGCGGTGAAGCCGTTCCGCCGCCAACAATTCCTCAAGGTGGGCCACCTGAATGACACCGGCGGCATCGACGACCATTCGGACGCTCTCGGCCGATTCTCTGACCGCACTCTGATACCGTTCCAATTGAAAGTGGGTGAACATGCCAACGGCGCCGATACTTAACGTCATGGCCAGGAAAACAACCGCAAGTCTGGTTGATGCCCCCTTGAAAAGCGAGCGGATACGCCTCGCGAGTTGAGGCTCTTCAAGAACACTCATCCTTTTGCCAATGGGGATCTGGCTTGGAAGAGCCGGATCGAAATCAGAGACCGCAATGTCATAGTCCGGTGGTGAACCGGTTGCACCAAGGCGACGAATGATCTCTCGCACCTGACCCACAAGGTCATCCTCGCAGCAAAGCTGCAAGCGGGAGATCTGTGACGTTGGAGAGAAATGCTCGATCACTCTCATCTCCTTGACACCGGCTGCAATCAACTCTTCAGCCAACCAGTGTACCCTCGTCGTGTTCACGTATGCAGTTATTCTCTTCATGATGTTGATGAAGGCGACTTTCATCCCTGTTCGTTCTCGGACGAAGGTCGCCTTCTACTCTTAGTGATGTCCGTGCCTACCGCCTATGCCAGACGTATCCATTGTCGCAAAATGGAGTATCATGTCATCCTGCATCGCCCCAGAACCGTGTCCACCCATCGCACCCATGTCGCTCATCCGTCTGCGCATCATCTGCATCATTTCGGGGCCTATATGGATCATGTACGTGGTCAGAGGGGTCATCAATGAGTCAGGCATGAAATAGCACTGTGTACTATTCCCATTCCACGTAAACCGTCCCGGCATTGCGTGCACCTGACTCATGTGGCGCATCATCGAGGAGTCCATCATCACATTCCCCATCCCCCCATGACCATCATTGTCGTGTCGGGACAGAGCGAGTCTGCCATGCTCCGCTCGCTGATGAGATGGACGTTTCGTTCCGCAACTGCACGATCGACGGGCCTCGCGAAGGTGAACGTTATACCGGCATCGAGCCGAGCGTTAGCCTGGCCATCGGCAGGATCCACAGTGAGGTTTGCCAGAGGCAATGGTGTCATCCCCATAGGCGACGAGGAATTGTTAGAGCATCCTGCAACGCCGATG
>Ga0214471_10004754_pt1 | contig 10481 bp, 7 predicted proteins | sample RVTome_5_FD_207665 | JGI IMG/M metagenome (GOLD analysis project Ga0214471, IMG submission 207665) | Soil microbial communities from uranium-contaminated site in the Upper Colorado River Basin, Wyoming, United States - RVT142D155 | ecosystem: Environmental > Terrestrial > Soil > Contaminated >... | reverse complement strand
CGGCACCTTGCTCCAGGGCCGGCCCTTGCCGTCGGCCAGGCGCACGTCGATGAACGTGCGCTTGCAGCTCACCGGGCACCAGTTGCAGGTGGTGTGCTCGTTGGTGGTGCTCGTGTACTCGAGGGACTCGATGATGTCGAAGCCGCGAAAGCGCGTCGGCACGCCCTCCTTCAGCCACTCGGCCGCGCACAGCGCCGCGCCGATGGCGCCCGCCTCGCCCGAGTACGGGTGCACCACGATCTGGGCCTCGGGCACCTTGCCGCGGATGAAATCCACCTGCGCCTTGACCACCGCCAGGTTGCGGTGGGTGCCGCCCTGCAGCACGAACTTGCGCCCGGCGGCCGCGAGGTTCTGCAGTTGCCCGGCATACACCCAGACGTTGAGCGGCAGCACCGCGGCGAGGGAGGCCATGATCTCTTCCGCCGACCAGCCTTTCCTCTGCTGGTTGACGATGTCGGACTGCAGGAACACGCCGCAGCCCATCGCCAGCGCCGGAATCGCCTTGGCGCGGAATGCCTGGCCGGCGTACTGGTCCAGCGCCACGTCGTAGCGCTCGGCGACGCCCTGCAGGAAAGCGCCGTTGCCCGAGGAGCATTGCGAGTTGAGCCGGAAATCGGCCACCGTGCCCTGGCGCAGGATCATGATCTTGACGTCGGTGCCGCCGACGTCGCAGATCACGTCCGCGTCGGGAAAGTAGTGCAGCGCCGCGGTGGCGTGGGCCACCGTCTCGACGATGGCGACGTCCGCGCCGATGATGTCTTTCAGCAGGTCCTTGCCGTAGCCGGTGAGCGCGAGGCCCGCGATGTTGGTGTATCCCGCCTTGCGCACCTCGCGAAACATGGCCTTCGCGTCCTCGATCGGGTTGCCGTTCGAGGGCACGTAGATGCTCGAGACGAGCTCGCCCTCGGCGCATAGCACCACCGCCTTGGCGGTCGTGCTGCCGAAGTCGCAGCCCACCAGCACGGGCGCGTCCTTCGGCTGCGCCGATTCCGGCACCGGGCACTGCGCCGTGCCGTACTGCTTCACGAACTCGCACATGTCCGCGTCGTCCCGCACCAGGCCCTTGGCGCCGTCCCTCGCCTTGGCCTCCCACTGGCCCTTCTCGATCCACCACTGGATCTTCTCGCGGCCGCTGTAGACGCCGACCGAGGCCTGCTCGCCGCCGCCGATCTCGATGCAGCCGAGGCACGCGTAGTAGAGCGCCTCCTTCGGCACCTGGATGGCGCTGGCCGGATCGGCGGCGATCTTGCGCTCGGTCCACAGCTTGCCGAGGTGGTGGCGCCAGGCCTCCTGCAATCCCTTGAAGAACAGGTTCGGCCCGCCGAGCAGCAGCACGCCGGGCTGCGGCGTGTTGCCCTTGGTGAGCGTGGCGAGGTTCTGGTACACGACGGCCTCGTACAGGCTGGCGAGGATCTCCTCCACCGGCACGCCCGATTTCACCAGCGTGTTGGAATCCGCCTCGGCGAAGATGCCGCACTTGGAGCTGATCTTGTGCAGCGTCATGCCTGAGTAGGCGGCGGCGGCGAGCTGCTCGGCGCCGACCTGGAGCTTCCTCGCGGTCTTCTCGATGAACGTGCCGGTGCCGCCGCTGCAGGCCGACTGCATGTAGACCTGCTTCGACTTGCCCTCGCCGCTCGGCGTGAAGAACAGCGTCTTCATGTCCTCGCCGCCGATCTCGGAGACGAAGTTCACCTCGGGGTGCAGCTTCTCCACCGCCGCCGACACGGCGACCACCTCCTGGATGGTCTTGCCGCCGACCAGCGGCGCGAGCATGCCCGCCCCGGAGCCGGTGAGGAAGATGCGGTCGCGTCCCGGCGTGAAGCCGCATTCCTCCTCCATGCGCCCGAGGAACTCGAGCACCATCTCGGCCTGCTTGGTGTTGTGGCGCTTGTAGTCCTGCCAGCGCACCGCGCCGTCCTCGGCCACCGCCGCCTTCACGGTGGTCGAACCCACGTCCAGCCCGGCGATCATCATGAGGCGGCCCCGGCGAGATGCAGCGCGAAGCTGGCGGCCGTGCCGGCGGCGGCGCCGTTGCGCGGCACGCGGTAGGTCGCCTTGCGCATTGCCGGCGTCTGGCGCGCGGCGAGCTGCTCCGCGGTCATGCCGGTGCGCTCGAGGACTTCCTCGTATTCGCGCTGGGCGCGCTTTTTCGCCTCCGTCAGGATCATCTGGCAGCGCGAGAGCGCATGCACCTCGGCGTCGCCCTTGATCTCGAGCGGCGCGTACAGCAGGTCCGGGTACTTGCCGAGCACCGCGGCCATGGCGCCGATGCTCATGGTGTTCGGCATGCACGAGTACGGCGAGAGCTCGCAGGTCATGTGCGCCTTCTTGTGGTGATAGGCCCACAGCGCCTTGCCGACCAGCATGTCGCCCTCGCCGCCGTTCAGCCGGCTGTGGTAGTAGGGCGCGGCGAGACTGCGCAGCTCGTACTGGTCGGGCATCTCGCGCGGCACGCCGCCGAGCGCGCGGCGCATGCGGCCGTGCGTCCAGCGCAGCGCCGCCTGCCCGACGCGGATCCCGGCCAGCTTGAGCTTCGCGTGGCGGTCGATGCCGATATGGTCCTCGAAGTCCTGGCCGCCGAGCCGCATCAGGTAATCGAGCCAGATGGTGATCCCCGCCGGGTAGACCTCGGCGCCTTCCGACTCCAGCCAGCGGTGGATGTTGTAGTTCGGCTCGCCCTCGACCGTCTGCAGGTAGAACTCGCCGGTGATCTTGACCAGCGGCTTGACGCGCAGCCGGTCGACCTCGATGGCGTCGAAGCGCCGGCGCACCTCGCGCATGGCGTCCACGAAATAGCCCGTCCCCAGGTGCCAGGCGAGCGAGCCCCATTTTCTGCCGCGGCGCGGGCGCTTGCGGAACGCCTCGTACAGGATCTCGACGCTTGCGCGCGACACGCGCTCGGTCTCGCCCGCGTTCACCTCGTAGGGCCGGATCTGGTACTCCATGTCCTGCACCACGTCGGTGAGCACGATGGCCCACACCGCGCCCAGCGTGAACGGCAGGTTGAGCTCCAGGCCGCCGCCCGCCGCGGGGCCCTGGTCGAGCCCCTCCTGGCCGAGCAGGAACATGCGGAACGAGTTCAGGCCGACGTTGCGCAGCGCGAGCTCGTAGCTCTGGTGGTACTGCCCGAAGCGGCAGGCGCCGCAGGAGCCCGCGGTCACGTAGATGAACTTCTTCGACACCTCCTCGGCGCCGAGGCGTTCCGCCTCCGCGCGCAGCACGTTGGCGAGGTTGCCGGTGGTGAAGCTGGTCGGGCAGCACTGGCCGATGTCGGCAACCTCGCGGCCGGTGAGCAGATCCGCGCGCGAGGCCGTGGGCAGGACGCGCGTGCGGTAGCCGAGGTTCTCCATCGAACCCTGCAGCGCCCGCTCCACGCGCCAGTGCAGGCCGCCGAAGAGGATGGTGACCTCGTCGCGCTCCGCGCGCGTGAAGGGGCGCGGCTTGTAGGCGCGGTAGGGCTCGGCGTTCTTCGGCGTCATCTCCGGGACGACCGGCGGCCGCGGCCGCGCGGGCGGCGCGCCGTGCTCGGCAACCACGCGGATCTTCTGCAGCGCTTGCATGTGGCCTCCTTTGGGTCAAGCCCGCAACGCGGGCAGTAATGTGCTCAGCCAGGGCAGGTACGTGATGGCGAGAAGCCCCGCGGCGAGCGCGATGAACAGCGGCGCCACGGCGCGGAACACCTCGGCCACGGGCTTGCCGAAGCGGTACGAGGCGAAGAACAGGTTCATGCCCACCGGCGGCGTGAGGTAGCCCAGCTCCAGGTTGGCGAGGAACACGATGCCAAGGTGCACCGGATGCACGCCGTAGGCAAGGCCGATCGGCGTCACAAGGGGCGCAAGCACCACGATCGCGGTGAACACGTCCATGACGCAGCCCGCCAGCAGCAGGAGCGCGTTGAGCGCGAGCAGGAACACGATGCGGCTGTCGATGGTCTGCGTCACCCACTCGACCAGGCGCCCCGGCAGCTGCGCGTCGACCAGGTAGTTGGTGAGCCCCAGCGCCACGCCGAGGATCAGCAGGATGCCGCCGACCATCAGGCCGCACTCGGCCACCACCCGGGGCAGGTCGCGCGCCAGGTGCAGGTCCCGGTGCACGAACGAAGTAATGACGAATGCGTAGGCCGCCGTGAGCGCCGCGGCCTCGACCGGCGTCGCCAGCCCGCTGCCGAGAGCGCCGATCGGCACCGCGGGGAGCAGCAGCTCCCATTTCGCCGCGGCGATCGCGCGGCGCGCGCGGCGCGCGTCGAACGCCGCGCGCGGCCCGCGCGCCCGCGGCTGGCGCGACACGCCCCAGGCGACGACGATGCCGATCATCAGCAGCGCCGGCAGCGCGCCGCCCAGGAACATGTCCTCGATGCTGACGCGCGCGACGATCGCGTACAGGATGAGCGGCAGCGCCGGCATCAGCAGCACGCCGGGAAGCCCCGCCGCGGTCACCAGACCGAGCGCGGGCTTCGGCGCATAGCCTGCACGCGCGAGCAGCGGCATCACGAGCCCTCCCAGCGCGAGGATTGTCACGCCGGAGGCGCCCGTAAAACAAGTGAAGAAGGTGCAGGCGAGAACGGTCACCACCGCCGCGCCGCCGCGGTAGCGCCCGAACAGCGCATCGAACACCTCCACCAGCCGCGCCGGCGCGCGTGCCTCGGCCAGCAGGTAGCCCGCGAGCGTGAACATGGGGATCGCGGGCAGCGACGGATTGACCACCAGGCTGTAGTGGTTAACGGCCGCCGCCGCGGCCGGAACGCCTTGCGCCAGCAGCAGGAAGAGCGCGCTGCCGCCCAGCACCGCGAAGATCGGCGCGCCGAGCACCGCGCCCGCCGCGAGCAGCGCCAGCGCCGGCAGCAGCGCGACGCCGGGGTCGATGTCCGCCGTGCGCAGCAGCACGACCACCGCCGCCGCCAGCGCCGCGGCCGCGAGCCGCCCCGGCAGCCCGGGCGCGGCGTGCCACGCGAGCCGCGCGCTGATGACGGCAAAGCCGAGCGGCAGCGGCAGTTCCGCCAGCCACGCCGGGATGCGGTAGGTCAGCGTGACGCCGGCGGCGCGCTCGATGGCGACGAACTCGGCCGCGGCGAACGCGAGCAGCGCGGCGACGGCGGCGGCCAAGGTGCCGGCGGCAAAGCGCGCCGCGGCGGCCGCGCGCCCGGCGAACATCGCGCCGGTAGCGAGCGACAGCAGCCGCTGCTCGCGCGCCGCCACCGCCGCGCCCATCATGCCCAGCGCGAGCGTCAGATGCTGCACCAGGGCGGCCACGCCCTCGATGCCGACGCGCAGCGTCGCGCGCAGCGCGATTTCGGCGAGCGGCAGCGCTACCGTCAGCGCGAATACCGCGGCGAGCGCCGAGTTCTCCACGCCGACCACGGCGCCGAGATAACGGGGCTGGACGTTGTGCATGGCTTGCGCAGGGGCGTTCACTTGCGGTCCCGGTAATCGGCCAGGATGGCCTGCACGCGATCGAAGGTTTCCGCGGGGACCATGGTGCCGCGCACGTGCGGCCAGGACTTCTCGGCGAGCGCGCGCCAGGCCGCTTCCAGCTCGGGCGTCAGTTCCCGCACCTGCAGGCCGCGCGCCTGCATCGCCCTGATGGAACCCTCGTCCTGCTCCTCGCGGTGCGCGCGCAGCGCGGCCGTCGCCTTGTCGGACGCCGCGCGCAGCGCCGCGCGCGCCTCGGGCTTCAGCGCCTCGTAGGTCTCGCGGCGCATCACCGTGGCGCCCACGATCGGTACCCAGTTGACGCGCAGCATGTAGCGCGCAACGCGGTCGAACTGACCTACGAGCGCCCACAGCGGCGCCACCGGGACCGCGTCGACCATCCCGGTCTCCAGCGCCGGCAGGATGTCGGCGAGCGGGATCGGCACCGGGTGGTAGCCCTGCGACTTCATGACGCTCGTCTGCACGATATCGCCCGACCACGCGAAAATGCGCGCGCGCTTGTACTGCTCGGGCGTGGCGATGTCCTCCTTGGTGAAAAACTGCACCCAGCCGCCTTCGCCCCAGATCAGCACCACGAAGCCCTTGGCGGCGAGCTTCGCCTCCAGCTCCGGGCGCAGCGCTTCGCGCACGTGATCGAGCTCGTCCCACGAGCGGAACATCATCGGCATGTACTGCAGCGCCGCCACCGAACGGTCGATCTGCGTCAGGCCGACGACGGTGAGCATGGAGGCGTCGAGCTGGCCGACGCGCATGCGCCGCACCGTGTCCGCCTCGGTGCCCTGGATGCTGTTCGGATAGATGACGAAACGCGCCTGCGGGCCGCTCGCGTGCCGATAGGCTTCACCCATTTCCTGCAGCACGCGGTGGTAGATCGAGCCCTGGGGCGCGATGGTGGCGACCTTGACGAGAGCGGGTTGCGCGAACACCTGCGCCGCGAGCAGCAGGCCGCAAAGAAAGGCGAGGATTTTCGGCATGGCAATCACTCCGGAAAAAGCTCGTCGGCACGCTCGAGCAGGTGGTGCGCGCGGCGCTGCATGACCAGGTTGGCGAGGCGCCATTCGGGCCGCGCGTCGGGGTCGATCTGCAGGGCCTGGCGCAGCAGCGCCTCGAACTCGCGCCGCGCGCGCTTCTCTACGCACACCGATTCGGCGAGTGAAACATAGGGGCCGGCCTGGCGGCCGCCCGAGAGCTCGACCGCACGCGCGAAGTGCGCGCGCGCGCGCTGCTCGGCGTCGGCGGCGGCGTTCGGCCGGCTCATCTCGTAGCCGATGAGGAAGGTGCGCAGCGCGCCGTGGTCGAAGTCCGCGTCGAGCTGCTGCGCGCGCCGGAGGAGCCTGTCCACTTCGGGCAGCCCGGCGAGCATCGCCGGATCGTCCTTCGACAACGAGATGGCCGCGGCCCAGGCCACGGCCGTCCAGTACAGGAGCGCAACGTCGTCCTGGTCCTGGCGCAAGCCGCGCAAGCCGTAGTCGCGCGCGCGCACGTACAGCGCCCGCGCCCGCGCCAGTTGCGCGTAGCCCGCGGCGACGTCGCGCTCCATGAGCAGCTCCGCCGGCGCATGCACGTAGACGTAGGCGTACTGCGTGAAGCCGCGCGCCGCGGCGAGCAGCAGCCCGCGGTGCTCGGGCACTTCGGCGAGCAGCGATTCGATGGTCTTCAGGCCGAAGGGCGTCGCCGCGCCCACGAGCTCGATGTCGCCGTCCGAGGCGTAGGTGTCGCCGCCGCCGGCGATCGCGTCGCCGAGCGTATTCAGCGCGTACTGGCGCACCGAGCAGGCCTGCGTCGCGAGCAGGGCCAGGCAAAGCGCGCAGCGCAGCACGGCGGCCAGCATTCGGTCCATGCGCCACCCCCTTGCGGGCATCGTAGGGATCAGAGGGTGCGTGCACCATCCCACGGTTCGGTGAGATCGGGTCACGGTCGCACCCACCTGCCTGATTCGCCGACGACGCAGTAGACGGTGATTGTCATGGCCGGCGCCCTACTCCACGATCACCGAAAGATTCGCCTTGCGGTAATCGAAGAACCCGATGCTCGAGCGGTTCTCCTCCAGCGAGCCAACCAGCGCGAACTGCCAGTCGCGCCAGCGCCAGTTCTTGTTGCCCAGGGTGAGCTCGAGCCGGGCGCGCGCGTCCTTGCGCACGACGCCGAACAGCGGATCCGGGGCCGCATAGCTTCGCTCGCCATAGAGCGCGTTCGCGCCGAGCGTATACGCCGTGCTCGCCCAGAGCACGCCCAGCCCGGGGCTCAGGTCCCAGCCGTCGTAGGAGTACGGCTTCTCGGCCGCGCGCGAGCGCTCGATGCCCAGGCGCAGCGATCCGGTGCTGGTGGCCGAGAGGCGACGCTGCGCGAGCAGCGCGGCGCTCGCGAAGTCCGCATCGAGATAGGCGAAGCGCGGGAAGCCGACCTTGCCGATCTTCGTCTCGCCGGAAAGGCGCCACTCGGGCCGCTGCAGGAGAACCGCGTCCAGCCCGAGGTAGGGGAATTCGTAGAGCCGGTGGCCGCCGAAGGTGCCGACCTCGATACCGACCTTGCCGCGCAGGCGGCCCGAGTCCGTGAGCGCCTGCACCACGCCGAGGTCGAGCGTGAGGCGGTCGATCTCCTGCCCCGCGAAATCGCTGTAGGCCGCGGTGAAGTACCCGGCTGTGTGCCCGCCGGCTGCAAGCGGGCGCCAGCCGCGCACCAGGTAGCGAAGGCCGTATTCCTTCTTCGGCGCCTCGGTCGGCGTGACGCGCAGGTTGCCGATCGAGAACTCCTCCTGCGGCGCGAGATTGCGCGGGTTGGTGTCCGAGACGACGGTGAGGCCGAACTTGAGGTAGCCGGTGCGCTCCTCGATGTCGCCGACGAAGCGCGCGATGTTGTCGCGCACGCGCCAGGGCGTGTCGGCGTGCGCCGAGACTTCCTGGAACAGCGCCTTCGCCTCCTTCAGCTTGCCCTGGGCGTAGAGCGCGCGCGCGAGCTCGAGCTTCACGCGCGGGCTCCCGGTGCGCTTGAGCAGCGCGCGGAGGAGGCGCTCGGCCTGCTCGGCGTTGCCCGCTTCCAGCTGGCGCATGCCTTCGACGAAGGCGCGCTGCAAGGGGTCTGCGTCCTGCGCGAGCGCCGGGAGCGCGGCGAGCGCGAGACACAGGGCGAGGGCGAAGCGGCGCATGAAGGCATCAGCGCTTGGCGCCGTAGGCGCCGGCGAAGGCTTCGGCAGCGGTTGCGGACTTGAGCGCGAACACCCCGCCGAGCTCCTGCGCGGCGGGACCGTAGAAGCTGCCGTTCGACGCGCCGCTTAGCGAACCCCCGGCGCTGGCGAGCGTCCCGGAGAAGGCGCCGGAGCCGGACGCGTAGGTCAGGGTTCCGCCGAGGTCGAGATGCGGCGCCGCGTACGCGCCCGCGGGCGCGCGCAGCAGCGTCGAATTGCTCGAGGCGAGGCTCAGCGAGCGGGCGCCGAAGTCCGCGACGACGCGCAGGTCCGCCGAGGCGATCGCGCCCTGGCCGCCCGGCGACACGTACATTCCGCCCAGCTTGCCGGTGAACGTGGCGGTGCCGGTGCTCGGCACCGCGGCGGCGGGTGTCGCGGCGCCAAACGAGCTTGCGCGCAGCGCCGTGCCGCCGCCGCTCACGGATTCCCAGGCACCGAACGACTGGTAGTCCCAGCCGAGCTTGTACGGATTCGCGACCACGCCGAGGGCCTCGACCGGCGCTCCGGCGGCGAACGCGGTCTGCGCGGCGCTGCCGGGCGCGACGAGCACTTCGACCGCCGGCTGATTCACCAGGGCGTAGCCCGACGCGCGCAGCCGGTCGCCCCCCGATTCGATGCCGCCGACGAGCGCGCCGTCGTTGACGAAGTGCACTGCGTTCGCCGCGCCGGCGTCGAACGCTGGCATCGACGACGATGTGATGATGCCATCCGCCCCGCGCTGCAGCCGCACCGCCGCCTGCGGCCCCGCGGCCTGGATCGCCGTCGCCGCCAGGCCCTGGGCGCGGTGCTCGCGCCAGCTGTTGAACGCCACCGGCGTCGCTGACTCGGGGGACGGACTCAGGGCGGAGGCGCTCGAGCTTGAGCTCTGCCACATCGGCGGGCAGAAGATGAAGCCGGTGGACAGGCACGCGAGGAACTCTTCCCATGTGAGCTCGCGGGTGCTGCCGTCGGAATACGTCACTGTTCCGGCGCTGTCACTGCCGCCGGAGCTCGCGCAACCGGTCATCGCGGCCGCCACGAGTAGCGCGGCGATGGTCCTGGTCGCTGACCGCATAGCTGTTTGCATGGCTGTCTCCACGATTGCATCTCAATGGACTGCTTCGACCGCGCTGCGCGCACCGCCGTTTCGGCAGGCGACCCACGGTGGCTGCCTTTTCCTCAAGCGGGACCGAACAACCTCAGCTCCACCGCGCGCATCACCGCCGCCGCGCCCGAGCGCACGCCGAGCTTGCGGTAGGCGTTCTTGACGTGACTGGTGACGGTGTGCAGCGAGACGCCGAGGCGGTCCGCGACCTGGACGTAGGTGCAGCCGCGTGCGATGAGCCGGATCACGTCCGATTCCCTCGGGGTGAGGCGGACGACTTCGGGTACGGCAAAGTAGCGGTCGTTCACGGTGAGCTCCTTCATGTGGTCACACACCCGTATGAGCAGCCACCGTGCCAGGTAATTAACTTATTGTTTTTACTGAACTCACCCAGGCGGACTCCTTTTCCAGAGCGAGGATGCCTGGCATTAATTGATGTATCGGACTACATTTCATGCGTGTCCTCTTCCCGCATCTCCGCCGCCGACCGGCCGTTCTTCGCCGACGTCGCCCGCGTCGTCTACGAGAACCCCTTCAGCATGCAGCGCGCCGAACGCATCGTCCGGCTCGCGCCCGGCGCGGTGCTGGGCGACCTGACGAACGATCCGCGCGCGCTGTATCGCGTGGTGTGGCCGCGCGTCGAGCCCCTGGTGCGCGCGGGGCCCTCGGCGATTGCCGCTCTGAGCGCGGAAGACAGGCAACTCGTGGAGCCCGCGTTCCTCTACGTCTGCTTTCACCGCGCCGTGCCGCATCTCGACGCGCTGATCAACAAGCAGGCGGCGCA
>Ga0214471_10004752_pt1 | contig 10482 bp, 6 predicted proteins | sample RVTome_5_FD_207665 | JGI IMG/M metagenome (GOLD analysis project Ga0214471, IMG submission 207665) | Soil microbial communities from uranium-contaminated site in the Upper Colorado River Basin, Wyoming, United States - RVT142D155 | ecosystem: Environmental > Terrestrial > Soil > Contaminated >... | reverse complement strand
GCCACGGCCACAGCGTGCTGGCACCGCCACTGTCCCCGCCCCCGCCCCCTGACACGGTCCCAGCAACCGACAACCGCGCTCGCCCCGCAGAACACCGATCGCGGGTGGGAGACCGTGCTCGACGCTTGGCAACCGGGGAAGAAACGAATATCGTCCGTCTGGATAACTGTCGCGGGAGAGCGCGGGAGAACGCGGGAGAACTAGTCGTGAAAAAGGTAAGTGTCGCTATCACGCTGGCATCGCTGACGACGCTGGCCGTTCTTTCTTGCGCGGGGGACTCGGACAAGCGCCCCATTGGAGACGGGGAAGGCGGCGGCGGTGCCGGAGGAGAAGCGGGCGAGTCGGGTGCGACCGACGAGGACGCCGGCGGTGCCGCCGGCGTCGGGCAGGGAGGGGTTGGGAACGGCGGCGTGCGAGGCAGCGGCACCGGCGGGGTACCGAGTGCCGGCGGCTCGGCAGGTGCGCCGATAGGCGGCTCGGCGGGGCAGCCCGGTGCCGGCGGTGCCGGTGGTGCGCCGACGATGGGTGAGACGTTCGCTGCGACGTATTGCGCGCTCGTCGATGCCTGCTCCGACGAATGGGGCACTCTCATCGACGCGGAGCGTTGCGAGGAGGTCGTGGCACAGACCGGCATCAATCCGCTGGGCGCATCCCTTTCGCGCGTGCGCACGCTCCTCGGTCCGCTGCCGCGCTCGCGCGACGCTTCCTGTACCGCGCTGGTCGAGGAGCTGAGCTGTCAGGAGCTGTACCTCGGCGCGTTCGCGAACGATGTCGCCTGCTGGGGCCTCGTCGAGGATACGGATTGCTCCGAGCGCACCACGAATTGCGCCACCGGGCTCGTTTGCGGCCCCGTGGCGGAGAGCGGACCGCGCTGCCGACAATGCGCGGACGGGGTCGGACGCAACTGTCAGCTCGACACGGAGTGCAGCCCGGACGGTTCGGCGCTCTGCGAGCTCGAGGGCGTCGGCGGCGGCAACCCCCAGGGCACGTGTATCGCTGCGTCCGAGGGCGCTACCTGCCAGCAGAACCGCTGCGGGCCGAACTTCGCCTGTGTTGCCCAGGAATGCGTTACTCCCCCCGTCGACGATGAGCCGTGCGACAGCAACGACGATTGCGGAGCGCTGGAAGCGGAGTGTCAGTCGCTGTGCGTGCCGTTGCCGGGGCGGAACGATTACTGTGAAGGCGGCTGCAAGGGAGCGCTGCTCTGCAGTTCGTCCGCGGTGATCGTGGCAGCGCTGGTGGCCCCCGGTGGGACATGCGGCGATCGTCCGGACCTGGGACAAGATTGTTCCGGCACCTGCCGGGCTCCATACGTTTGCCAGGGCGGGCAATGTCGCGACCCGTTTGCCCTGGACGAGATCGGCGTCGGCGATCAGTGCGCCGACGAGAGCTGTTCCGGAGCCCTGTGCGAGTTCTTGTTCGGCGTGTGCGTGAGCAGCTACTGCGACACCGCGGGGTCGAACGATTGCGAGCCCTATATTGCGGACGGCGATCAGTGCCCGGACGGCATCGGCTGCAATCCCGCCACCGCCTCATGCCGGGCCGTTGCGGAGCTCGGCTTCGTTTGCGCCCCGCACGAGGAGGAAGGCGCCCCCTGCGACATCGAGTTTCCTTGCCGCCGTCCCGGGCTCGTGTGCCGAGGGACCTGCGTGGGGGGCATCGACGACGGCCTGACCTGTCTCGGGTCCGACTGCGAAGAAGGCACGTGCAGCGCGACTTGCGTTCCCGAAGCAGAAGCCGCGCCGCTCTGCGCCCCGTAGCGGCTACTCGCTCGGCGCGGGCGATTGCTTGGAAAGTTTTTTCATCACCTCGAGCGCTTCCTTCATCGACACGGGAGCGCCCTGCTTCCTGCCGCTCGGCGCCGAGCTCGGGCCGCCGAGCCCTGCCGCCGACATCGCGTCGCGAGCGTCGATTTTTCGCACCACGACGTCTTCCGGTACCGAAAACTTCGCGTCGTCGAGCTTCACGCCGAATTCCGCCTTGGTGGCGGTCGTGCGCTGCTTGATGCCCATCATGTCGACCAAAGCGTCGAGGCTCACTCCCTTGTGCACGCACGTCGTCGCGTGAAGCTTCTCGATCTTCCAGAGGTCGCACGACAACCCTGCGACGTTGCGCGAACCGGCCTCGACGCCCCCGAGCTCCCGGATCATCTGCATCCCGAACTGCGTCAGGTTCTTTCCACGGAGCTTCTCCTCGCCTCCGTAGAAATCGAGCGGGTTCTCGATGCGCGTGCCCTGCTTCGTGGCGACGTCCCAATTCGTCATGACGCCGTCGCGCAGTAGCATCATGCCGTGAACGTTGGTGGCCGTCGCCGCTAGCTTCGGCATGTTGGGCAGGGTGAGCTTCGTCTTCGTCTCGCGCAGCTCGAGTCGGCCGAAGTCCTTGAAGTAAAGCGTTTCCGTGCCGGTCTGCATGCCCGAGAACTCGAACTCGATCACGCCGGACTCGACCTCGTAACGCTTCACGCCGCGCGCGTTTTCGGCCGCCGCGGCGGTGCCGCTCGCTTCGCCCGGCGTTCTAGCGGGATCGGAAACGCCGTTCGACGGCGCCGCAGCGGCAGGGGGCGGCGATGTGCTCGGCGCGGTCGCCGTATCCGAGGCGTCCCCGCGCTTGCAACCGAGCAGGCTCGCCCCCGCGAGCGGAACCGCGACGAGAGCGAGGGTAGCGAAGTGGACCCTGTAAGCATGGCCGGGCGTCATGGGGCGGGATGAGTGCTGCACCCGGCACGCGAAGTCAAGGCGAAGCACTTTCGTGACCGCGAACGGCGTTCGCGCGGGTCGTTGCGCCCGTGGTCTCGGCAAGACGTGTGCTCCGGTAGGACGAGCGGATACATGCCACGAGGCGCGAAACGCCGTTGCCCGCAGCATGTGGGTTCGGCTGCGACGTGTGAGTGACAATGGGCTCTCACTTTGCGAATCCGTTTCATCCGGCGACCAGTGCTTGCAGGGGTCGAGGTGCTGCAATCGCCGATGCGCGTCGTCTCTGTGTCCGGAACGGAGAGATTGGCCCACATCGCAATGTTCTGCGCGGTGCATAAAGTTTTGCGTGGCTAAGCCGCTATCTAGCTGGTGTTTCGTGCGCGGATGCGTGCGGCATGCGCATTGCTCTCGATCAAGCGGATCATCATGTCACTTCGCCCCCGTCGTCACCTCGAGTGGTCTCCCATCGTCATGGTCGCCGTGCTCTCGGCGTTGAGCAGCGCCGCGTGCAGTACGGCTTCGGAGCCGCAGGGCCTCGAATACGATGGCGGTAGCGCGAGCTCCGGGGGTCATGAGCCGAACCCCGACTCTTGCGAAGGTCCGAGGGAGGGCTGTCCTTGCCCTGAGGAAGGGGTCGCTCTCGATTGCGGAAAAGTGACGGAGACGCATGACGACTACGTCACCTGCTCGACGGGCTCGCGCACGTGCACGGACGGCTTCTGGGGCGCTTGTGTGGGTGAACGCATCACCTTGAAGCAGACCGGAAGCGCCGGCAGTCCGAGGGCGCAATCGCTCGGTGCTCCGGAGCCATGCCCGGAAGGCTTCGACGTGTGTGACCCGTACTGCAATCTCACCAGCGACACTCCGGGCACGTTCGATCCAGGGCCGGGCTTTTCCAACGACCCCGACGGGCTGACCTTGATTGCGACGGGCGTCGGCAATTGTAGTTCGCTCACGCTGACGCCGTCGGCGACGGCGCTCACCGTCACCGACTTCTCGCCGCTCACCGCGAGCCCCAACACGGTCGTCACCTTTTCCCTGAGCGCGAGCCCGCCCGGTTGCACCACCCCGCCGTTCGACACGACCTGGACGCTGGACAAGCTCGACCGCGCGCTCGTCACCGGGACCAACAACACGAACGGCCGGCTCACGCTCGCGGTCCCGATCGCCGGGTCGCTGCGCGTCACGGCCTACGCCATCGGGCTCAGCGCTTCCGCCGATATTTCCGTCAAGGTCAACGTACTGGAAGCCCCGACCAGCAGCGGCGCGGCGGCGCCGAACCAGCCGGCGACTTCGGCTCAGATCAACGCGTTCGGGGCTTGGAACGCTCCGAACCCGGGCACCACGTCGAGCACCGCGATCTGGCTCTACCCCTACGAGCAAACGTACTTCCCGCTCGCTCTGCCGGCGCCGGTCATTCAGTGGTGGTACTCCACTTCCAGCGGCTCGGGTCGCGCGGCGAAGGTTTCGCTCCGCTACCCGACGGGCGCCGGGCCGACCGATGCGGACTTCAACTACTCCCTGATCGTCGGGGAGTCGAACGTCGTATCGCAATCGGCGGGCGTGAGCGCGAACAACTACGACCCGCAGGTCGTGCTCCCCGAGCTCGCCTGGCGCTACTTCGAGCGCACCGCGCGCGGAAATGACGCCGACATTCTGATCCAGCGGCGCCGCGGCTCCAGGCTGGAACGCGAGAGCCGCCGTTCGATCCACTTCGTCGATGCGCAGCTCAAGGGCACCGTCTATTACAACTCGTACACCTCGCCGCAGGGCGGCAATACCGGTGCGGTGCTCTCGATTGCCCCGGGGGCCACCTCGCCGACGCTCGCCGTGCAGCCGTCCGGACGCTGCACCGTATGCCACACCATCAACACGCAGGGCACGCGGCTCATCGCCAACGGCCGCCGTCCCTGGGGCGGCGTTTGGTTCAACAATTCGCAGCTCTTCGACCTGACGACGTCGTCGCCGTCTCCGACGGTGCTCGAGCAATACAATGCCGCGCTCGGCATCGATACCGAAAATGTTCCGGGCAACCGCTACACCTTCGGTGCTCCGTGGGGCGACGGCAGTCTCTACATGACGCACGGCGGGCGCGGCTCGGGCAGCGGCGGCGGCGTCGGCGACGCCAACTGGCGCTCTCCGCCGGACTACTCGGGGCTCTATCGCACGTCGAACCCGAACAGCGAGCTTTCCGTCACCAACTGGCCGAGCAACATGCTCGCGGTGACGCCGAAATTCTCGCCGGACGGCACCAAGCTCGCGTTCGGCTACTGGGGCGGCAACAGTTTGCCCAAGTCCCCTTCCGGGTCGCTCAGCCCGGATTCGGGCGGCGACCGCCTCGCGGTGGTCGACTTTTCGTGCTCGTCGCCGCCGTGTACGAGCTCCTCCAGCGGCTGGCGCGTGACCAACGCGCGCGACATGACGCCGAGCGTTTCGTCGGGTGTGAACCGAACGACCGGCACCCTGAAAGTGGCTTGGCCCACGTTCGCGCCGTCCGGCAACGTCGTCTTCTACCAGCGCCAGTACCGAAGCTCGCGCTCTTCATCGGGCGGCGGCGTGCTCAACTGGAACTGGTCGCCGTCGGACATCAACACCGTGGCCGGGGCGCTGGCGGAAATCTGGATGTCGGACGTGCCCGCCAACGCGAATACGGCTGCGAAGCCGACGCGCTTGCTGGCTTTGAACGGCCTGAACTCGGACGGAAGCTCCTCCTACCTGCCGGAGGACAACGACCGTATTTCGAGCCCGGGCTCGTACCACAGGAGCTCCGGCAGCGGCACGTCGTTTACCATCAATCAAGCCGACTGGTGCAGCAATACGGGAACGGCGAACAACGTGCTCGACTACCGGCTGAACTACTTGCCGGCGGCCAACCCGACCGAAGCCGGGGGTCACACGTGGGTCGTGTTCACGTCGCGCCGCATGTACGGCAACGTCGCGTTCGACGATCCGTGGGACGCGGAGCCGGGCTTTTCGTGCAACTCGGGCAACCCGCCGGCGAAAAAACTGTGGGTTGCGGCGATCGACGCGAACCCCACGCCCGGCGTCGATCCAAGCCACCCCGCGTTTTACTTGCCGGGCCAAGAGCTCGAGGCCGGAAACTCGGACGGCTACTGGGTCAACTCGCTCTGCGCGTCGGTGGGCGCCTCCTGCGAAAGCAACGACGACTGTTGCGGTGGCACGGGCTCGGCGCCCACGACGCAGTGCAAGGTCGTGTCCGCGTCGACCGTTCCGCCGGCGCGACAGTGTCAGAACCTGAGCGAGTGCTCGAGCGAGGGTCAGGCCTGCAGCACGAGCGCTGACTGTTGCGCCGGTCTGACTTGCCCGGACGGCGGCGGGGCTTGCCTCAGGGTCGGCAACCCCGTCTTCGAGCCCCAGGTCTTCGAGCGCGAATACGTCGCGGTGTGCCCCGACGCCACCTTGCCCAAGTGGCGCTTCTTCGAGTGGCAGGCGACGATTCCGAGCGGTACGTCGATCGACTTCTCGGTCCAAACCAAAGACCAGGCGGCGGACAGCTACGTGCCGGTGGTGCCGCTCGCCATCGGGTCCGCGACGTCGAGCACGCCGGGCGGCTCCTGGCACCGGGGACCGAACACGGTCGACGAAGTGCTCGACGACGCGTCGCTCGTGTCGCGTCACTACCTGCTCGTCACGATGACATTCAACCCCGACGCCGGCGGCAACGAAGCCCCCACGTTGAACGCGTGGCGTCAAATCTACGATTGTGTATGGGCGGAGTAGTCGCGCGCTCGATCCTCGCGCAAACCTGCGCGGTTTGCCTCGGCACGCTTCTCTTTGCCGCGTGCGGCGGCGCGGGGGAACGCCCGGGCGGGCCAGGGGCGGACGGCGGCGAGCCCGGTGCCGGAGGCCAGGGTGGCGAGGGAGTGACGTCGGGCTCGGGCAGCGGCGCGGCAGGGCTCGTGAACGCCGGGGGTAGCGCGGGCGAAGGCGATGCCTCGGGTTCCGGTGCCACCGCGTCCGGCTCCGGGGGGGAAGGGAACATGTCGGGCGGAAGCGGCGCCGCGGGAGGAGTGGACGGCGAAGGCGGTTTCGGCGCTGGCGGTGGCATGGTCGAGCTCTGTCCGTCCGACACGGCGCCGGGAACGCCGCCGGAAGCGACGGCCTGCGATCCCACGGGCGAGTGGGGAGAGGGCGAGGTCATCGACGTCGACCAAGACGGTTCCGAGCGGCTCGTCGCCGTGACGCCCGACGAGCTCACGATCACCTGGGTACGCGCGAACCGCTCCGAACCGGAGTTTCGCGTCGCGGACCGCGCGACGAGCGACGAGGAGTTCGGCGACGCCGAGGTCGTCGTGGCCGCGAACGTGCTCGCGCTGAGCCCCGACGGGCTTCGTTTGGTCGTGCTGTCGGGAGACAAAGGTTCGCTCGGCGAGCTCTCGCGCGCTTCACGCGACGGCGTCTTCGGCGAGCAGGAGGACGGCGCGTTTTCGGTACTCAACGAAGACGCCGCGGACAACGCCCTCATCTTCGGCACCGCCGTGATTGCTCCCGACGACCGCGGTCTTTACTACACGGTGTTCGGCGCCGATGACGACTACCCGCTCCACTACTCGGAGCGTTCCGGCGCCGAGCCATGGCCTGTCGGCGAGCCCATCGAAAGCTGCGAGCTCAAGGCCCAAGGTTCCCTGGTGCGGCAGCCGACCGGGGTCTCGGCGGACGGACTCACGCTCTTTTTCTTCGACGGGGTGAGAGGCGAGGCGCGAGCCGCGTGGAGAGCGACCCCGGACGCCGCTTTCAGCTGGTTCGTCGACCTCGGCGCGCGCTCGAGAGCTCAGCCGAACGCGGCGTGCGATCAGCTCTACTACACGGTCATCGAAGAGACGTCCTCGCTGCTCGTCGCGGCGGCCGACTGAGCGCAAGCGGTCGCGGTGACGCGCCGGTCGATCCGTGGCGAGCGGAGCTCGGCTATCGCGGCACCCGGCGCGGGCCGAATTCGTCACCCGCGCTTGACAGCGGCCCGCGTGCCGCGAAAGCTTCGACGGGTCGCCGTGCGCGACGTGGGACGTTCGGGACTTCGGAATTCATGCCAGAACCTCAGGTCGCAGCCTCGCGTCGCCGGTTCGGTTTGCGGACGGGCAGCGGACTGTTCGCGGTCGCCCTGTCTTGCGCGGCTCTCTGGAGCTGCGGCGGGGACGACGGCGCGGACGCGGGTGCGGTGGCAAGCTCGGGCGGAGCGGGGCCTGGCAACGGAGGGATCGGCGGAAGCGACGGCGGAGCGGGAGGCGGCGGCGGCGAGCAATCGCTCCCGCTCGCGGGCGAGCCGTGCGTCGGTTACACCCTGCTCGGAAGCCCGGAGAACGACGGCGGTTCCGACTTCAAGGCGACGCTCATCGACATGGACGGCAATCTCGTGCACCGCTTCTCCATCACCGGCTTTCCTCCGAAGATGCTGCCCGGAGGTTCGCTCATCGGCTGCGCCGGGGTGTTCCCCACGAGCTACGACTGCGTCGAGATGCAAGAGGTCGATTGGAGCGGGGAGCTAGAGTGGTCGTTCTCGGACTTCGCCGACGCCGGGAACGGCACGACCGCCGCGCGGCATCATCATGATCTCCAGCGCGAGGGCAACCCCGTCGGCTACTACGCCCCGGGGCAAGACTTCGTGCAGGGCGGCAAGACTCTGGTCTTGGCGCACGCGCGCCGCATCGTGCCGGAAATCCGCGACGGTGCCATCGACGACGACGTCCTCTACGAAGTGGACTCGGCGGGTGCTCGGACGGACTTCGTCTGGTACGCCGGCGACCACGTCGAAGAGCTCGGCTTCGACGCGGCCGAGCGAAATGACATCCGCACGCGCGACCCCAGCCTGAGCTACATCGAGTGGTTGCACGGCAACAGCGCGTCGCTGCTCGGCTCGAACCACTGGTTCGACGAGGGCCGAGCCGAGTTTCATCCCGACAACATCATCTACTCGAGCCGCGCGGCCAACTTCGTAGTCATCATTTCCAGAGAAACCGGTGAGGTCGTCTGGAGGGTGGGTCCCGACTTCGCAGGCCGTCCCGAAGCAAGCCTCGGCCAGTTCGCGGGACAGCACAATCCACACATGATTCCGCGCGGGCTTCCGGGCGCCGGCAACATCCTGGTTTTCGACAACGGCGCGACGTCCGGCTACGGCGGCACGTCCACGACGGGCAATCCGAACCGTTACGGCCGCGACTACTCGCGGGTGCTCGAGTTCGACCCGGTGACGAAAGAGGTCGTCTGGGAGTACGGCACCGCGTCGGGCGACGAACGGTTCTTCAGCTTCTTGCTCAGCAACGCGCAGCGCCTGCCGAACGGCAACACGCTCATCACCATCGGCATGGCTGGCCGGCTCATCGAGGTCACGCCCGATCACCGAGTCGTATGGGAGTACCAGTACGAACCGAACTCGAGCGGCACCCGCCCGGAGTGGATCTACCGTTCCTACCGCATTGCGCCCGAGTGGCTGCCCGAGGGCGAAAACGCCGCTCACGGCGATTACGCGACGTGGGCCAGCCTTTTCGAAGCGCCCTGAGGTCGAGAACGCCGCGCCGCGAGGCGCGCAACGTCGGTTCGCGCGGGGAGCGCTCACGGTGGCCCCTTCCCGCGGGCGCGGCGAAGCGAAAGCTCCTTCAGCAGCGCCGGGATCCGTAGCTTGCCGCACCCGGCCGCCCGTGCCGTTCGCCGCCTCAGCAGCCGCCTCAGCAACCGCCTCAGCAATGGTGGGCCGAGCGACGCGCGCCGTCCCGCCAACGGAGCGCGACACGAGGATCAGAGCCCGTGAGAGCACGAGCGTCACGCCGCGTGCTTTTGGCGGCGCTGAAGGCAGCGTCCGCGCCGTCATTTGACGTTGATCGGGGCTCCGGAACGGAACTTGCTCTTCCTCTCGCATGCCACGGAGCGGCCCTGGCAGCGACGGAGTGGTGTGTCATGCAGTGGAATCGTTGGGCTTGGCCTGGGATGTGCGCGTTCTCTTTGTTGGCGTGCGGCGGTCGCGTCGAATACGGAACGGACGGCTTCGAAGACGGATCAGGCCTCGAGCCGGAACGCCCAGCGACGGGAAGAACGGGAGGCGAGCCGAGCGGTTCGAGCGGCGCGAACGCTGGTTCCGGAGGCAGCGGCTCGCGCGGAGTTTCTGGAAGCGGCGCGAGTGAACCGGGAATGGGGAGCGGCACACCTCGAAATGACGCGGGCGCGGCAGGCACGGGCACGCAGACACCCGAAAGCGACGCGGGCGCTCCGGCGAGCGGCGGGTCGGCGTCTTCCGGCGGCGGTGCACCGCGCTGTCAGGGCTCGTGCAGTGGCTGCGACCCCGAGACCGGCGTCTGCTACATCCAGTGCGTCGGTGATCGAACCTGTATCCAGGCCGACCTCGACTGCCCGGAAGGCTGGCCGTGCGAAATCCTGTGCCACGGCAGCGGCGCGTGCACCCAAGCGCGCATCTCCTGTCCGCGCGATTTCCCTTGCTCGCTCGAGTGCAGCGGTGACCGGAGCTGCATTCAAGCCACGTTCCCCTGCTCCGGGCACTTGTGCGAGCTCGCGTGCAGCGGTTCGGGTGCGTGCACTCAGCTACATTGAGCCGGCGCTCGCCGGCGCGGCACGGACGAAGTCGAACCGCCCCGGTTCGCGCGCGGAGGGCACGTCAACTTTCGCGCAGGTAGCGCATCTCCGGGTTTTCTCGGCGCCAGATGACATAGTCCATGAAGTAGTGGTGGATGTTGACGAAGGCGAAGCAGGCGGCAAGGTACGGTGTTGTTCCGAGCCCCTGTGTCGCTTGGGGCGCGCTCTCGCCGCCCGGGACGAG
>Ga0214471_10004751_pt1 | contig 10483 bp, 8 predicted proteins | sample RVTome_5_FD_207665 | JGI IMG/M metagenome (GOLD analysis project Ga0214471, IMG submission 207665) | Soil microbial communities from uranium-contaminated site in the Upper Colorado River Basin, Wyoming, United States - RVT142D155 | ecosystem: Environmental > Terrestrial > Soil > Contaminated >... | reverse complement strand
GACGAGGATGGCGTCTGGCCGCCGCTGGGCAGCCGTCGCCACCGCCTCGGAGGTCACGATCGGGCGGACGTCATCGACCTCGTAGCCGCTGGTGCCGAAGTAGGCGCGCAAGAACCGGACCAGCTCCGGCTCGTCCTCGACGATCAGCAAGCGGCGAGTGGCGGCGAGTCGACCGGCGAGGCTGCCGGGCCGGGCGTCGGTGCGCATCGGGTCTCCTGGGGTGGGGTGCGGGGTGGGGTGCGGGGTGGGGTGCGGGGTGCGGGGTGGGGTGCGGTGCGGGGTGTCGGCCGGAATCCGGCGGGCGTGCAGCCCGGGGCGGGGCTACCCTCGCACCCTCGTGGATCCGAAGGTGCTCGTGATCGACAACTACGACTCGTTCGTGTTCAACCTCGTTCAGTACCTGGGCGAGCTGGGCGCTGTTCCTCTCGTACATCGGCACGATTCGCTCACCCTTGACGAGATCGTCGCCTTGGATCCCGACGCGGTACTCATCTCGCCTGGGCCCGGTACGCCCGCTGATGCCGGTTTGTCCAACGAAGTGATCCGCCACTTTGCTGGGAAGCGCCCGGTTCTCGGCGTCTGTCTGGGTCACCAGTGCATCGGCGAGGTGTTCGGTGGCCGGGTGGTGCGGGCCCCGGAGGTGATGCACGGCAAGACATCGCTCATCCGCCACGAAGGTGGGGGCGTGTTCGCCCGGCTCCCTCAGCCGTTCGAGGCGACGCGCTACCACTCCCTCATCGTCGAGCGGGACTCAGTGCCCGACGAGCTCGAGATCACCGCCTGGACCGACGACGGGTTGGTGATGGGATTGCGCCACCGCACCCACGACGTGGAAGGCGTTCAGTTCCACCCCGAGTCGATCCTGACCGCCGCCGGCCACGACCTCATTGCCAACTTCCTGCACCGAGCCTCCTGAGTCCATCTGGGGTCGTCGCGGTCACTCGCCGGCGGTTGTCGTGGTTGGTCCAGGGCCGAGGAAGCGACCAACCACGATGGTGACGGTGGAACCCTTGGCTGCGGTCGATCCGCCGGCGGGGTTCTGGCTCAGCACCTTGCCGTCGTCGGAGGGGCCGGACGACTGCTCGTCGACGGCAACGACGAACCCGGCGCTCTCGAGCTTGGTGCGGGCGGTGGCCTCGTCGTCGCCGACCACATTGGGCACCGCGACCTGTTCTGGTCCCGACGACACGATGATTGTGACGGTGGACCCGTGGGGGGCGGTCGTGCCCGCCGATGGGTCTGTGCCGATCACCGTGCCCGAGGGCACGGTGTCCGACGGCTCGGAACCTTGGACGGTGTCGAACCCGGCTTGGCCCAGGATGTTGGCTGCCTCGACCGGTGACTTGCCGGCGGTGGACGGGATCTCCACCTCGGGCTTGCCGCTGGAGACGGTCAGGGTGATGGTGGCGCCGCGCGGGACCTCGTCACCTGCGGGGGGTGACTGAGCCGTGACCTCCCCCTCGGGCGCCGACTCGTGAGGCTGGTCGTCACGCGAGGGGACCAGCCCCAGCCCAACGATGACGTCGACGGCATCGTCGTAGCTGAGGCCGACGACGCTTCGAAGCTCGACGGGTGCCTCTCCCTCGCTCACCCGGATGGTCACCTCGTCGCCCTCGTCGATGATGGCCCCAGCCTCGGGCACCTGGCCGAACACGATGTTGGCCTCGACCTCCTCGTTGGTCTCGAACGAGTCGATCACCACCAGCCCGAGGCTCTCGAGCTCGGTGCGGGCGTCCTCGGAGGTGAGGCTGAGGACGCTGGGCACCGTGACCTGGGCGACGCCGTTCGAGCCACCGTCGTCGAGCACTTGGACGAGGGCGAAGATGAGCACGCCGAGCACGGCCAGCAGGCCGACGAGGACGGCGATGTAGGCACCTGACCGGTTCCCGCCGCCACCGGCGACGGGAGGCTGGGCCGTGGTGGGCGGACCGACCGGGCCGAGGGCGGTGGTGGCGTCGTAGTCGGCCATGGCCGAGGTGGTGCCGGGTTCGGGGCCGGCCGTGGCGACGGGACCGGCGGCCACACGCTGGCCGTCGCGGAACCGCTGGAGATCGGCGGCGAGATCGGTTGCGGACTGGTATCGGTTGGCCGCGTCCTTGGCCATGGCCTTGTGGATGATGCGCTCGAAGTCGTCGGGAACGTCGGGGTTGATGTCGCCGACCGGCGTGGGGTTCTCCCGCACATGCTTGTAGGCGATCGAGACCGGCGAATCGCCGGTGAACGGCGCTCGCCCGGTGACCATCTCGTAGAGCACCACTCCGAGGCTGTAGAGGTCCGAGCGCGGGTCGAGAGCGTGGCCCTGGGCCTGCTCGGGGGAGAAGTACGACGCCGTACCCATGACAGCGCCGGTCTGGGTGAGGCCCTCGCTGGCGGTGATGGCGCGGGCGATGCCGAAGTCGGTGACCTTCACGTGCCCGTCGGGCGGGACCAGCACGTTCGACGGCTTCACGTCGCGGTGGATCATCCCCGAGCGGTGCGCCGAGGACAGGGCGGCCGCGATCTCGGCGCCGATGTCAGCGGCGCGGTCGGCGTGGAGCGGGCCTTCCTGTCGGATGATCTCCGACAGCGGTTGGCCATCGACGTGCTCCATGACGATGAAGTACGTCCCGTCCTCCTCGCCCCAGTCGAAGACGTTGACGATGTTGGGGTGACTGAGGTTGGCGGCCGATTGCGCCTCGCGGCGGAAGCGCTCGACGAACGAGCTGTCGCTGGACAGCTCGGGGAACAGGACCTTGAGCGCGACGGGACGGTCGAGCATCTGGTCGTGGGCGAGGAACACGTCGGCCATTCCGCCGCGGGCGATGCCCCGCTGGAGGTGGTAGCGGCCGCCGTAGACACGCTCGTCAGCGCTGGCCATGGTGGCGGGATCCTAACCGGGCGATGGTGGGCAGGGTCATGGTCGTCGTGGGCGTCATGGTCGTGGGTCGGGGAGTGCGAGCACGGCGTCGATCACCGCCTTGGCGATCGGGCCGGCGATTCGACCACCGGTCTGGGTGCCGGTGGTCTCGTCGCCCTCGACGAACACTGCCACGGCGACCTTGGGGTCGTCGGCCGGCGCGAAGGCGATGATCCAAGCATGGCTGGCCGGACCCTCCCCGCCCAACTCGGCGGTGCCGGTCTTGGCGCCCACGCTGACGCCGGGAGTGCGCAGCACGGTGGCGGTGCCGCCGTCGACTACGCCGATCATGGCCTGCTCGAGCAGGTCGGCGGTCTCGCTCCCCATGGCTCGCCGCCACTCGCGCGGCTCGAGCCGGGCGATCACCTCGCCGGCGTCGTCGCGCACCTCCGCCACCACCTGGGGCCGGACGATCGACCCGCCGTTCACCACCGCGGCGGCCATCAGCGCCATCTGGAGTGGGGTGGCCTGCACGTCGAACTGACCGATCGCCGACTGGGCGACGGCGGGGAGGTTGCGGTCGAAGGCTTCGAGGGGAGGGAAGGTGGCGGCGACCACTGCCGGCAGGTCGAGCGGGGGCACCTGGCCGAAGCCGTAGCCGGCAGCCGCGTCGGCCAACGCCTCGGCCCCCACGTCGAGACCCATCTGGCCGAAGGCGGTGTTGCAGCTCACCTGGATGACCCGGAACAGGTTGCCACCACACGACGACCCCCCGAAGTTGGTCAGCGGCCGGTTGGTGGTGGGGAGGTCGAGGGCCGACAGGGTCGGGTAGACGGGCTCGGTCGGGGTGACGGTCCCGGTCTCGAGCGCGGCGGTGGCGGTGACGATCTTGAACGTCGATCCGGGGAAGTAGCGCTCGCGGATGGCCCGGTTGGTGAGCGGCTTCGCCGGGTTGTCGAGCATCGCCTGGCGAGCGGCCGTCACCGCGGACTGATCGTGTTGGGATAGCTCGTTGGGGTCGAAGCTGGGAGATGACCACAACGCAAGCACGGCTCCGGTCTGGGGGTTGACTGCCACGACCGCGCCGCGACGATCACCGAGCGCCTGAGCCGCAGCCTGCTGCACCGACTTGGCGACGGTGAGGGTGATGTTGCCGGTGGGGCGCCGGTCGACGAAGAGATCGGCGATGTTGCGGATCCTCACCTCGATGTCGCGGCCAGTGAGCTCGGCGTTGTAGCTCCGCTCCACGCCATCGGTGCCGAAGGTGAACGAGAAGAAGCCGGTGACCGGCGCGAACAGCTCGCCCTCGGGGTACTCGCGCTGCCGCTCGAATGGGCCGTTGACGATGACGGAACGGGCCACCACCACGCCGTCGGCCGTCTGGATGGTTCCACGGGGCTGCTCGAAGTCTCGCTTGATCGCCCGGCTGTTGGCCGGGTGGGCGCTGTACTCGTCGGCCCGCACCAGGTGCAGCAGGTTGAGCTGCACGAACAGGGCGGCATACAGGGCGGCGACCACCACCCCGAGGCGGCGGATGCGGGAGTTCACCGGGCTCGCTCGCCGGCGGCGACGGGCCTCGGCGGGCCGCCACTCAGGCTGGTCGTGCGGTCGGATATGCGCAGGAGGAGCGCCAGCAGCACGTAGTTGGCGATCAGCGACGAGCCGCCATAGCTCACGAACGGCAGCGTGATGCCGGTGAGGGGAACGAGCCGCACGACGCCGCCGATGATGATGAACGACTGCACGGCGAGGATGGTGGTGAGTCCGACCGCCACCAGCTTCTCGAACGCACCGTCGGCGCGCATGGCGATGCGCAGCCCGGTACCGACCATGAGCAGGAACCCGGCCAGCACCGCTGTGGTGCCCAGCAGCCCCAGCTCCTCGCCGATGACGGCGAAGATGAAGTCGGTCTCGGCCGCCGGGATGATCGTGGGTTGCCCGAGCCCCGGACCGGTGCCGGCCAGGCCTCCCCACCCAAACGCGAACGCGGCCTGCACGACCTGGAAGCCGGCGTCTTGGGCTTCGGGCCAGGGGTCCAACCAGATGCGGACGCGAGCGGACACGTGGTCGAACGCGTTCCAGGCGATGAGCGCGCCGGCACCGAACATGGCGCCCCCGAGACCGAGGTAGGCGGCGCGCTGGGTCGCCACCCACAGCACCACGACGAACAGCGCGAAGAACAGGAGCGAGGAACCGAGATCGCGCTCGGCCACCATCACCACCAGCGAGCCGCCCCAGGCGATGAGCAAGGGACCGAGATGTTTGGGGTCGGGCAGCAGCAGTGGCCCCACCCGGAACGTGGCAACCGACAGCAGGTCTCGCTTCTCGACCAGGTAGGAGGCGAAGAAGATGGCCAGCGCGATCTTGGCCGCCTCACCTGGTTGCACGTTGATCGGGCCGAGGCTCACCCACAGGCGGGCGCCGTTGATGTTGCGACCGATCCCCGGCAGCAGCGGCAGGAGCAGCAAGCCCACCCCGACGACGGCGAACGTGTAGCGGTAACGATCGAGGTCGCGGAGCCTCCGGACCACCACCAGCGTGGCGACGAAGGCGCCGATGCCGACTGCGGTCCACGTGGCCTGAAGCCCGGCGAGGTCCTCGTCGACGCGGGCGATGAACACATACCCCAGCCCGTTGAGCAGCCCGGCTATTGGAAGGAGCACGCCGTCGGCTCCCGGCGCGAGCCTCCGGACGGCCATGTGCGCGGTCACGAGCAATGCGCAGAAGAAGACCAGCAGCGGGACCAGGTTGGCGGGCAGGGACGCGTTGTGGCCGAGGCCGGCCAGGGCGTAGAGGCCGGCGGTGGTGACGATGGCCAGCACCAGCAGGCCGAGCTCGGTGTTGCGTCGGGAGGTAGCCGGCCGGCCCCTCACCGGCTCGGAACTCACTTGTTGCGAGCTCACCGCGAGTCCGGCGGAGCCGCCCGACCACAGGTGCGACCTTCGCCGGGCTCGACGGCGCCGCCGGTGGCTTGGCCCTGGGTCGAGGTGGTCGCTTCGGTGCCGGAGCCGCCGACGGAATCCTCCTCACCGCTGGGCTCGTCTGGTGACGGCAGCAGCGACGCGGTCTCCTCGCAGATCTGGTCGACGTACCGCTCGGCGTCGGCCCGGCTGGCGTGCACCTTCCCGGCTTCGAGGTCGCTGATCCGGGCGGCGGGAACGTCGTCGCGGGTCAGCTCGGTGGCCTCGACCGCATCGGGATCGATCCACAGCACCCCGCCGGGCCGGCCCTGGAAGATGGTGACGGTGTCGCCGTCGAAGCCGACGAACCAGGAGTTGTTGGCGTACCAGGCGATCCCGCCCACCGCCACGCCCACCGCGATGGCGATGGTGGCGACGAACAGCGCCGGCCGGACCAGCGCTCGGAGGTCCCGTCGGCTTCCGCCGTCGAAGGCGGGGTCGTGGTCGTGGCGGGCTGCTGCGCCGTCGGCGGGCGGTTCCCCGGGCGGGGTACCGGCCACTGAGGTGGGGCCGGGCCTGGTCGAAACCGCGCCGCCGGCCCCCTCGGTTGGGGCGGCGGAGGGGAGGGGGTCGGCGGCCACGATTGAGGTGGCGGTGTCGAGCCGCCCGTCGTCGTCGACCACGTCGAGGACTATCACCGTGATGTTGTCGTGCCCCCCGCTCGTGTTGGCCATCCGCACCAGCTCGGCGGCGGCCTCGTCGGGAGCGGCCAGGCGCCGGAGGGCGGCAGCGATGCGGCCGTCGTCGACCTCGTCGTAGAGGCCATCGCTGCACATCAGGAACCGATCGCCCTCGACCGGCGCAACGGTGGCGGCGTCGATGGCGACGTCGCGCTCGATGCCCAACGCCCGGGTGAGCACGTTGCGCATGGGGTGGTCGTGCGCCTCGTCGGGCGCGATCTCGCCACGGTCGACGAGCTCTTGGACCATCTTGTGATCAGTGGTGAGCTGGGATAGCTCGCCACCCGAGAGCCGGTAGATCCGCGAGTCGCCCACGTGGACCAGCCCGAGATGCGGACCCTGGTCGTCGCCCTCGACCAGCGCGGCGACGCAGACGGTGGTGCCCATGCCTCGTTTGGCCGGGTCGTCCTCGCCGGCGTCGAAGATGGCCGAGTTGGCATCGGCGACGGCATCGACCACGCTGTCGACGCGACCCGGCGGTTCGTCGCTTCTCAGTTGGCGTTCCACCAGCTCGATGGCCATGCCGCTGGCCACCTCCCCCGCTGCATGGCCACCCATGCCGTCGGCCACGATCCATACACCGTCTCCGATGAGAAGGGCGTCCTCGTTGGCCTCGCGGACGCGCCCAACGTCGGTGGCGCCGCCGGCGCGCAGGGTCAGGCTCATCGCTCGCTCTCGCCAAAGGAGGTCAGGTTCGAGGTCAGGGTCATCGCTGGCTCCCGCTTCGCCGGTGGTCGGAGTTGATCCCCGTCATCGTCATCGCAGCTCCATGACGGTGTCGCCGACCTGGAGCCGGTCGCCGCGCCGCAGGATGGTGGGGGCGGTGACTCGTTTGCGGTTCACGTACGTGCCGTTGGTCGAGCCGAGATCCTCGACGTAGATGGCACTGTCGCGCCTGAACAGCCGGGCGTGCATGTTGCTCACGTAGCCGTCGTCAAGGGTGATGCCACAGCCAGCGGTCCGGCCGATGGTGATCTCCTCGGTGAGATTGGTGGTTTCGCCGCTGCGGTGCTCGGGTGCGACGAACACCAGCGCCGGTTCGCCCTTGACGTTGCCGCGAGCCCGTCCGGTGCCCGCCGACCTGGTGGCACTGCGACGAGACGGGGTAGATCGGCGCCCGCCGCCCGGTCTGGTTCCCGCCGGGGCCGGGGTGGCGCCGCTCACCTCGACCCACACGGCGCGCAGCACCCGGAAGAAGAAGAGGTACAGGAGTGCGACCACGCCCAGCTTCAGCAACGTGAGGAGTGAATCCGACACCGCGGCCGGCCCTATGCGACGGCGTCGATCACGACGCGTCGAAGCGGAGGATGGTGGACCCGACGGTGATCTCGTCGCCGTCGGCCAGGCGAGCCTCGGAGACGACCCGTCCGCCGACCCGGGTGCCGTTGGTGGAACCGAGGTCGGCGACCACCCAGCTATCGGCGTCACGACGGATCTGGGCGTGGTTGCGGCTGATGCCGTTGTCGCTGAGGCACACCTCGCACTCGGGGAGGCGGCCGATGGTGACGGGGTCGTCACCGAGGGGCACCCGGTCGCCGTTGGGCATCACCAGGCTGCCGACGGCGCCGCCCGGCCCCTCGACGAGGCGTGACGTCACCCGAAAGGTACCGGCGCGGAGGGCGTCATCCTTGTCGAGGTCGATCTCGATGGGACCCAAGAAGCGGTAGCCCTCGTCGCGGGCGTGCTCACGGGCGGCATCGGCGAGCTGTCGCCTGAGGGTCTCGGTGACCTGATCGAGGTCGGCGTGGTCGGTGGCGTTGAGCACGAAGGTGAAATGGTTGGGCACCACTTCGGCGCCGTCGACGCCCAGGGTGCGGTGGTCGTCCATCTCCCTGGTCAGGCGGCGGCCGAGCTCGATGGGGCGCACGCTGGTCTGGAAGGCGCGGGCGAACGCACCTTCCACCAGCTCCTCCAAGCGCCGCTCGAACCGTCGCAGTCCCATCGCTGCCGCAGGGTAATCGTGGTGCGCGGCGAACCGAGACAGGGCGGCGTGCTCGTGGGGTGGCGTTGCTCCGTGGCCGACTGGGAAAGCCCACTGGCCAGCCCGTCGGCTAGCCCTTCCCGGTGTACCGCATCCTGGGCGGGCCGCGCGCCCGGCCCGGTGTTCCGAGACAGCGCGGCGCGTGAGTGGCCCCAGGGCCCACTAACGCGCCTCGCTGTCTCCCGACCGCCTCGTCTACCCGCCGCTCGAGCGAGTCAGTTGCCGTCCACTTGAGCCAGACCTAGCCTGCCGGACCCGATCCCCACTCGATGGATGCGACTGATCCGCAACGGCAGTTGGGTGGCCCAACCGGGCTGCTCCCGTCCTGGGCGGCGCGCTAGGTTGCGGTCTTCACTCGGGCGAGTGGCGGAATTGGCAGACGCGCAGGATTCAGGTTCCTGTGTCCGAAAGGACGTGGGGGTTCAAGTCCCCCCTCGCCCACCACCGATGGCGCAAACAGGCGGTGTCATCCGGCATGATCTGAATCGACCTGGGTTGCTCGCCGGGTTCCTGGAAATCACTCGTCGCAACTACGACCGGTTGCGCGGCGAACGAGCCGCGGTCCGCTAGACCGTCCGCATGGTGCAAGAACTGTCCGATCCCCGGCGAGTGGAGCCTTCATTCGTCGCCGACGAACGGCCGATGCTCGAGCGGTGGCTGGACTTCCACCGAACGACACTCCTACTCAAGTGCGAAGGGCTGGATGACAACGGGCGCAAGGCGCGCCCGGTCGCCTCCTCCAAGCTTTCGCTCCACGGTCTCGTCCGTCACATGGCCGAGGTCGAGCGGAACTGGTTCCGCAGAGTGTTGCTGCGCGACTCGGACACACCCCCGATCTGGTTCGATCCCGCCATCGAGGACAGCGAGCTCGTCCCACTGGACGACGCCGACTGGCAGGCTGACCTCGACGCATGGCTTGCGGAGTGCGCCGCGAGCCGGAATGCGGCCAGTCGGCATGAGTTGGACGACACGGGTCTGCGGCGCGGCGAGCCGTGCTCGCTGCGTTGGATCTACGTCCACATGATCGAGGAGTACGCGCGCCACAACGGTCACGCGGACCTCATCCGTGAGATGGTCGACGGCGCCGTGGGCGACTGAGGCTGCCCAGCGGCGCGCCTATCGCGCGCTCCAGAACCCGACCACTGCTACCGAAGCCCGAGTACCCATCTACGCGTCGGAAGCGGTCGGTGCCCTTCAAGCAGGCACCCTGGGCGCCTACGCGGCGAAGAATGCGTTGCTCGAAGCCGCGACTCGCTCAGGTAGTTCGAGGGTCATGAGGTGACCGGCGCCGTCGACGATCTCGGTGGCTGCCGAGCTAACTCCGTGGAAACGGGATAGTGCGGCTTCCGGCTTGAGGAGGTTGTCGGCGGAGCCCCAGAGAACATGCACGGGAACCGTCAGTCCAGCCAGCTCCTGGTCGGTGAGCAGCAAGTTCTTGCGGACACCTGTGAGCGGGTTGACCAGCGCGCGGCAGAAGTCGTGTGCGCTCCGCGCTGCGCCGGGGAGAGCCGTCGCTGCCAGGTCGGCTTCGAGCACATCCACGGGCAGGCGATCTGCGTCGGAGACCAGGTTGGAGAAGACTTGCTTCCTATTCGCCTCCGCGTCTTTGGGCTGCTGGCGAAGCATCAAGCGGCCGACGAGGGGAGTGGCGAACAGGCGGAAGATGAGCGGAGTCGCTGGGGTGAGTCCGGGGAAGGAGCCGACTTGGACCATGCGGTTGACGTTTTGTGGTCGGGCGAGGGCGTAAAGCAGAGCGAGGTAGCCGCCAGCGGATGAACCCACGATTCTCACGGGGGCTCCGATGGCCTCGATGACCGAGTCGAGCCACTCCGACGCGAACCGCCGGATTCCGATGCCGCGGATGTCGACGGGGGGCGTGAGTCCCGACCCCGGCCAATCGACGGCAACAACGCGCCCCGCGAGATGAGGCGCCACCAGCGCCCACTCTCCCGCATCACTGATGGCGCCGTGTATGAGCAGCGTCGTCTCACCTGTGCCGCCGACGACCGCGGCCGTTCGGCGTCCG
>Ga0214471_10004749_pt1 | contig 10484 bp, 5 predicted proteins | sample RVTome_5_FD_207665 | JGI IMG/M metagenome (GOLD analysis project Ga0214471, IMG submission 207665) | Soil microbial communities from uranium-contaminated site in the Upper Colorado River Basin, Wyoming, United States - RVT142D155 | ecosystem: Environmental > Terrestrial > Soil > Contaminated >... | reverse complement strand
TTTTAAATTTAATTTTTCGCCCCGCTTTCCTTCAGCAAATTCAAAATCCATTTTGGCTATTGCATACGAATCATCGATAATAAAAAGCCTGCCCGTATATTTTGATCTTGACCTTTTGGGTTTGTAGCTGATAACATAAATGAGCTCATCATTAAAATAGGAAGTATTTTCAAAATTATACTCATACAAATTGCTATCTAAAATCTTGGTTAGCATGGAGTTTTCTCCAAAGTGTGAATGCTCTAAAATAGTGTTTATGCCACCCCTTAAATTGTCAATTTGATACTCGTTTTTCTGAACTTCTTTAGTTTTATCATCCTTGAGGGACAATGAGTCTTCAATTTTAAATAACCCTGTTTTAAGTTTATAGGTCAAGGTTGTATCCAGATATTTAAGCATAACGTTTTGCCCTTTTTTTTGGACATCTTCAAAGGAAAGGCTGTTTTTTTGGTCCAACAACTCAGTTGCTTTATGGACCACCAATTTTGTTTTTGTGGAATCATTAACATATAAATCAGCTTTAAAATCTTTAAAATGAATGGTCTTGCTGTTTATAATGGCCCTTGCCAAGGAATCCAAACTTTTATTGGCCAACTCCAGTTTTTTTTTCTTGATATGGGATGCCTTTTCAACATCAAAATTGAGGTCTTTAAAGTCAATATATGCAGTTTCCCTTGAAAAAACCTCATGTTTATATAGTTTGGTCCCATAATTTTCAGAAAGCCTTTGTCTTACCCTTGCAATGATGGAGTCTGCGTTTGGTCTTTTATTGCTAATGTAAACGGTATTGAGCTCATTGATGGCTTCTTCAAGGGCAATGACATTGTTGTTGACAATAATATCATCGATACTTAAAACTTTACTTTTATAACCCAGACATGTAATAGTAACAGCATCCAGATTTTCAGTATTGAGCGTAAAAAAACCTTCTTCATTCGAAATAACACCATTGAAGTCATCAATTTTAACAGCTGCAAATGCTATTGGTGCTTTGGTGTTTTCATCGACTACTTTAACTACAATATTTTGGGATATTAATAAAGCTGAATTTAAAAATAATACAATGGCTAAAAGAAAATATTTCATGGTTAATGTTTTTAAATTGACGATTATTAAATATAATTGTTACTTAAAAAATAGATAAAAAAAACCGAACGATCCGTTCGGTTTTTTGTCTATGACAATTATTTTGTAATTATAAGCTAAAATTTAATCGGCCAAACACATAAGTTCCGTCAGATCCCATTTGTACAGAATCAGCCAACCCTCCTTGATCTGTCCAGCCATCAAATTGAGGTGTTGGATATTTGTTGAATAAGTTATTAGCTCCAATGCTTAATTTTAATTTATCTGAAAGCTTATAACCTAAACTCAAATCTACAACTATTGCTGCTTTGTAAACATCTGTTGCAACATCAAATAGTGCATCTGCTTCAGCTTGTGTTGTAGCAGGGGAATCTACCCATTGGAAATCCTGTAGAATCACTTCACTAAATTGAGTCAAAGAAACTGTAGTGTCAAATTTTGAATTTGAATACCCAAGATTTAAGCCAAATTTATAATCTGGGGCAGCTGCCTTTAAATAAGCTTGAGAGAACGGACCAAAGAATGTAAACTCATTGAGGTTGCCATTATTTATGTTCTTGATTTTTAAGTCATTTACATTGCCTATTAATCCAACCTTAACTTTATTCTCCCTTCCAACATTGGTTTCATAACCCAAAACTATATCAAGACCGTTAGTTCTAGTATCTACTCCATTTGCGAAAAATTGTGCGGCATCAACATTTAATGGGCCTAAAATAGTTTGATCTGTAAAGTTATCAGTTAAAATAATGCGGTCATCAACTGTTATGGAATAAGCATCGATTGTTGCAGTAAATCCACCATTTTTATACGTAAATCCAATACTTGCATTCACTGCCTTTTCCTCTTTTAACTGTCCAATTCCAAAAGCTTTAGTAACTGTACTGTTATTTGCAGATAATAATGAAGGAACTGAAGCACCTGCAACTATATTATTGAATATAAGATTATAATATAACTGCGCCAACGATGGAGCCCTAAATCCTGTAGAGATTGACCCTCTAATTGAAAATGAATCACTCGCCTTAACACGACTTGCCAATTTAAAATTAAAAGTATTTCCAAAATCACTGTAGTCTTCAAATCTTAATGCTGCACCAACCATAAAGGCTTCACTAACATTAATTTCTGTGTCAAAATAAATACCATAGTTTGTTCTGCTTCTATCTACTTCGTTATCTGGGCTGTACCCAGGAAAACCTTGAGAACCGCCTGGTAATTCATCTCCATTAGAATCTGTAGCCACTACTTGGGTAGCCGGATTGGTAATAGGCACACCATTTTCGTCATAAAGAGCATAAGAAGGTACTTCACCTGCAAAAATGCCAAAATTTTCTGTTCTATATTCAAATCCAAAGGCCAAGCTCATTCCAGAAGCAACATCTTCTAAATATTTATTAAAATCTAAACCCGTTGTGTTTTGCGAGAGAAAATGTCCTCCGGCATCAAAATCGGTTGGCGAAGCGTCTCCCATAGAAGCATTGTTACTGCCTTTAATAAAATAATGGAAATTGTTTTTCCCGTAGGTGTTGTTAAAATCAACGTTCCAGCCATTAGCCATTTCATGTCTAATTCCTGCAGAAACAGAAACATCTGTTATGTTAGATGTTATTCTTGGTGTAAATCCATTTGGATATAAACTCGGAACCGATCTATTATCACCATCGGTGAAACTATCCCTGGAAAACGCATAAGCATTGGTGTCTCTAAAGTTTCGACCTCCATAAGCATATATTTCTGTGTTGTCATTAATTGGTAAAGAGGAATTGATCATAAAATTAAACCCATCAACTCCGGCACTACCATACCCCTTACGCCATGAAAATCCCGGTCTTAATGTGTTTTGTCTGGATAAAAATTCAGTGGTAAAATTCATGAATCCTCCATTTTCACCCAAAGGCAATCCATAATTGGCATCAATTTTAACAGTTGCCCCATCGAAGCTTTTGTCTTCACCGTCTAATCTGTTTTTTCCTTCAACATTATAGAGCGTTTCACCTGTGGCCTCTTCCCATCCATTTCCAATTGAAGTACTATATCCTCCATAAGTGATTCCTCCGGAAAAGCCATCTGTATTATCTCTAAGAACAATATTGATAACACCCGCAATAGCATCAGAGCCATATTGAGCAGAAGCACCGTCTCTTAAAACTTCGATTCTCTTTATAGCATTAGCAGGAATCGCATTGAGGTCCGTACCTGAATTACCTCGACCTCGTGTTCCAAATACATTGACTAAAGATGATTGATGTCTTCTTTTTCCGTTTATTAGAACAAGAGTTTGGTCTGGTCCCAATCCACGTAAAGATGCCGGAACTATATGATCGGCCCCGTCAGAACCCGATTGTTTACTGGCATTAAATGAAGGTGCTGCATACTGCAGGATTTCGTTAATTTCTACCTTACCTGTTGTTGATGCAATATCAGCAACATCCAGTACATCAACTGGAACCGGAGTATCTGTTGCTGTCCTTCTGGGACTTCTAGATCCTACCAAAATAATTTCATCGAGATTGACACCTTCCAATAAAGTTACATCAATGGTTGATCGATTGTTGACCCCAACTTCTTGTGAATTGTAGCCTACATAACTGAAGACCAAAGTTGCATCACCAAGGACTGAAATGGAGTATTTTCCATCAAAGTCGGTAACAACACCGTTAGTCGTTCCTTTTTCTGAAATATTAACACCTATTAATGGATTTCCAGAGTTATCTGTAACTGTTCCAGTAACATTTTGTGCTAATGATAAATTGATGCTAAAAAAAGTTAGCATTACAAGTAAAATGTGTTTCATAAATTGTGATTAATGGATTAGTTAAATATAAATATATTGAATTTTAGTTTACAGCTTAAGTATTGGACCAATAAATTCAAGACTTAATCCTAAATATTGGCAATTAAATAAGAACTATAATTTATATTTGCACCCTCAAAATATAATTCCCAATTATAAGGGAGCGAACAAATAAATTTTCAATGAAAGCTGGAATTGTAGGATTGCCAAACGTGGGGAAATCCACCTTATTTAACTGTTTATCGAATGCAAAGGCGCAGAGTGCCAATTTTCCGTTTTGTACCATTGAACCAAACATTGGTGTTGTAAATGTACCCGATCCACGATTGGAAAAACTGGAGGAACTTGTAAAACCTGTTCGTGTCCAACCGGCGACCGTGGAAATTGTGGACATTGCAGGTTTGGTGAAAGGGGCGAGCAAGGGTGAAGGTTTGGGAAATCAGTTTTTGGCCAACATAAGGGAAACCGATGCGATTTTGCATGTTTTGAGATGCTTCGATAATGATAATATTGTACATGTTGACAGAAGCATAAACCCAATAAGAGACAAGGAAACCATCGACATGGAACTTCAGCTTAAAGACCTTGAGACTGTTGATAAAAAATTGGAGAAAGTAAAGCGTGCCGCCAAAACTGGAAACAAGGAAGCACAAAAAGAAGAAGCGGTGCTGTTAAAGGTCAAGCAAAATTTGGAAGCAGGGGTTTCCATTCGTGCTTTGGAATTTGATGAAGACGATTACAACGATTATGTAAAGCCATCCCAATTCATCACCGATAAACCCGTAATGTACGTTTGTAATGTTGACGAAGGAAGTGCGGTTTCTGGAAATGCTTACGTTGAACAAGTCAAAGACGCTGTAAAAAATGAAAGTGCCGAAGTTTTGGTATTGGCAGTAGGCATAGAAGCCGATATTAATGAATTGGATGACTACGAGGAACGCCGGATGTTTCTGCAAGATATGGGACTGGATGAACCAGGATCTTCAAAACTCATTCGGGCTGCCTATAAATTATTGAAACAGCAGACCTATTTTACAGCTGGAGTAAAAGAGGTAAGGGCCTGGACCATTGATATTGGTGCAACCGCCCCACAAGCTGCAGGTGTCATCCATACCGATTTTGAGAAAGGCTTCATTAGGGCTGAAGTCATTGCCTATGGCGATTACGTGCATTATGGGAGTGAGGCCAAAGTAAAAGAGGCCGGAAAAATGAGGGTTGAAGGCAAAAACTATATTGTTAAGGATGGAGATGTGATGCATTTCCTCTTTAATGTATAATGATTTGTATATTTTTTGTTAAAAGCCAATGTTCTCAACAACATTGGCTTTTTTATTGTTAATTACTTTACTTTATAGAGGTTTCTTTTTTTAAGTTGAAATACTATATTAGCATCCTATCTCAAATTTTTAGGTTTTTATGTCTCAAAATACCAGCTATACTGAAGAAAACATACGCTCGCTTGACTGGAAAGAACATATCCGTATGCGTCCGGGAATGTATATTGGTAAACTTGGTGATGGTTCATCGCCCGATGACGGTATCTACATCCTGTTAAAGGAAGTACTTGACAATTCCATAGACGAGTACGTCATGGGAGCGGGCAAAACCATTGAAGTTTCCATTCAGGGCAATAAAGTGAACGTTCGCGATTATGGCAGGGGAATTCCATTGGGTAAAGTAGTGGACGTGGTTTCCAAAATGAATACCGGAGGGAAATATGACACCAAGGCATTTAAAAAATCGGTGGGACTAAATGGAGTTGGAACAAAGGCTGTAAACGCATTGTCCTCATTTTTTAGGGTGGAATCCACACGTGACAATAAATCGGCCTCTGCCGAATTTGTCCAAGGCAATCTTACCCATGAAGATATATTGGATGATACTTCGCGCAGAAAAGGAACTAAAGTCTCCTTTGTTCCAGATGACCATATCTTTAAGAATTATAAATTCAGAAACGAGTATGTTATTAAAATGCTCAAAAACTATGTCTACCTCAATCCTGGATTGACTATAGTTTTTAACGGCGAAAAATATTACAGCGAAAATGGTTTAAAAGATTTACTGGCTGAAAATATTAATGACTCAGATATGCTGTATCCCATTATTCATTTAAAGGGAGAAGATATTGAAGTTGCAATAACGCATAGTAAAACTCAATATAGTGAAGAATACCATTCGTTTGTCAATGGGCAAAACACAACTCAAGGCGGCACGCATTTATCAGCTTATAGAGAGGCTTTGGCAAAGACCATCAGGGAGTTTTATGGTAAGAATTTTGAGGCTTCCGATATCAGAAAGTCTGTGGTCACCGCAGTTTCCATAAAAGTGATGGAGCCCATTTTTGAAAGTCAGACCAAAACCAAATTGGGTTCTACCGATATGGGAGGAAAGCTGCCAACGGTGAGAACTTATATCAACGATTTTTTGAAAACCCATCTCGATAATTATTTGCACAAAAATCCTGAAACGGCCGAGAAAATCCAGCGCAAGATCCTTCAGGCGGAACGGGAACGCAAAGAGCTTTCAGGCATACGGAAATTGGCAAAGGATAGGGCCAAAAAAGCTGGTCTTCACAATAAAAAATTGAGGGACTGCAGGGTTCATTTTGGTGATACCAAGGGAGAACGAAATTTGGAAACTACCCTATTTATTACAGAGGGTGATTCCGCTTCTGGAAGTATCACAAAATCTCGTGACGTTAACACACAGGCCGTGTTCAGTTTAAAAGGCAAACCTTTGAACTGTTATGGTCTGAGCAAGAAAATTGTGTATGAAAATGAAGAATTCAACCTGCTTCAGGCTGCGTTGAATATTGAGGAGTCACTTGAGGATTTGCGTTATAACAATGTCGTGATCGCAACCGATGCGGATGTTGATGGGATGCACATTCGTTTATTGCTGATTACGTTTTTTTTACAGTTCTTTCCTGAATTGATCAAGGAAGGGCATTTGTATATTTTGCAAACCCCTTTGTTCCGTGTTCGGAATAAAAAGGAAACCATTTATTGTTACTCTGAAGAGGAACGCCGAAACGCCATCGAAAAGTTAAAGCCAAAACCCGAGATTACACGATTTAAAGGATTGGGCGAAATTTCGCCTGACGAATTTGTACATTTTATTGGCGAGGACATACGTTTGGACCCTGTGATGTTGGATAAAGACATGTCCATTGAAAATTTATTGGAATTTTATATGGGAAAAAACACTCCCGATAGGCAGGAATTTATCATTAACAATCTTAAGGTTGAACTGGATTTAGTGGAGGAAAGCAATGCGGACCAATAATTTAAAAGTTAAAAACATCATCATATCAATATATTTTGTATTGATTTTGCTGGCTATATTGGCATCCACTGTTTTTAGCGTGTTCAGTCATTTGTCAAATAATCCTACACTTACGTTTTTAATTATTTTCTTTGCCTTTGTTGTATTATTTTTTATAGTACATTATATATCAAAATATTTTGAATATGACAGTGACGGCATTAAAGTGGTTGTAATAAACAAAGGATTATTGCTTTCAGATTATTTCAATTATAGAGAACATAAAGTGGAATTTGGCAAGGAAAATCTAATGGGTTATAAATTCCATAATTATTTGGTTTACAAAACACTCATTCTTTATATAAAGGACAGAAAAGGAAATAAAAAAAAAGAAGCGTTCAATGTGACATTGGTAGCTAAAAAAAAGCGCAAATATATTAGGCAATCTTTAAGTAAAATGATCAAATTGAACCGAAAATCGGAATAATAAATGATAGAAGATAACGAGAACTTGAATTCTGAACAGGATAACAGCCAAGAAACCATAACCAAGGTTAACGGTATGTTCAAAGATTGGTTTTTGGATTATGCGTCCTATGTCATATTGGAACGCGCAGTCCCCGCCATTGAAGATGGCTTTAAACCTGTACAGCGGCGCATCATGCACTCCATGAAAGACCTTGATGATGGCCGCTATAACAAAGTCGCCAATATTGTAGGGCATACCATGCAGTATCACCCACATGGAGATGCCAGTATTGCAGATGCCATAGTGCAAATTGGCCAAAAAGATTTATTGATCGATACACAAGGTAACTGGGGAAATATTCTAACGGGAGACAGTGCCGCCGCATCCCGATATATTGAAGCACGGCTTTCAAAATTTGCATTGGATGTTGTCTATAACCCAAAAATAACCGAATGGCAGGCAAGCTATGATGGCCGTCGCAAGGAACCCGTAAATCTTCCGGTCATGTTTCCATTGTTGTTGGCCCAAGGTGGGGAAGGTATTGCGGTTGGTCTGTCCACCAAAATATTGCCACACAATTTTATTGAACTTATTGATGCTTCCATCAATCATCTGAAAGGAAAACGTTTTACGCTTTTTCCTGATTTTCCAACAGCTGGAATCGCAGATTTTAGTGGCTACAATGATGGGATACGAGGTGGCCGTGTTCGTGTTAGGGCAAAAATTTCGCAATTGGACAAATTCACTTTGGTCATTACCGAAATTCCTTATGGGACCAATACCTCAACCCTTATAGATTCCATTCTTAAAGCCAACGAAAAGGGGAAAATCAAGATTAAGAAGATAGAGGACAATACTGCAGCAGAAGTTGAAATTTTGGTGCATTTACCATCAGGAATTTCACCGGACAAAACCATTGATGCCCTATATGCCTTTACAAGTTGTGAAGTTTCCATATCGCCATTGGGCTGTGTCATTGAGGAGAACAAGCCCCTGTTTATTGGTGTTTCCGAAATGTTGCGCCGTTCTACAGATAATACGGTTCAACTTTTGAAAAGCGATTTGGAGATCAAGCTCGATGAACTGGAAGAACAATGGCACTTTGCTTCTTTGGAACGGATTTTTATAGAAGAGCGCATCTATCGCGATATCGAGGAAGAGGAAACTTGGGAAGGCGTTATCCAAGCTATAGATAAGGGACTTCAGCCACATATTAAACACTTGAAACGAGCTATTACAGAAGAGGATATTGAAAGATTGACCGAAATACGCATCAAAAGGATTTCAAAATTTGACATTGATAAAGCCCAACAAAAAATAGAAACTCTTGAAGACCAAATTGCCGAAGTAAAACACCATTTGGCACATTTGATCGATTATGCCATTGCCTATTTTACACGCCTAAAGAAAGACTATGGAAAAGGCCGGGAGCGGCAAACCGAAATTAGGGCGTTTGACGATGTTGATGCCACAAAAGTGGTCATTCGTAACACCAAACTTTATGTCAATAGACAAGAAGGTTTCATTGGTACGTCTCTTAAAAAAGATGAATATGTGTGCGACTGTAGCGACATTGATGATATTATTGTGTTTACCAGAGAAGGGAAAATGATGATTACCAAAGTAGATTCTAAAACATTTATTGGTAAAGAAATTATTCATTTGGAAGTTTTTGATAAAAAAGATAATCGTACCATTTATAACATGATATACAGAGATGGAAACAAAGGGCCGTCATATATCAAAAGGTTTGCAGTTACCAGTATCACCAGAGATAAAGAGTATGATTTAACTAACGGTAGTAATGGTTCAAACATTTTGTATTTCTCAGCCAATCCTAATGGTGAAGCTGAGGTAGTTACTGTACTTTTAAGACAAGTAGGCAGTATTAAAAAACTTAAATGGGACTTGGATTTTGCCGACATTTTAATAAAAGGAAGAAATTCAAAAGGGAATCTTGTTACCAAATATTCAATTAAAAAGATTGAACTTAAAGAGAAAGGCATTTCTACATTAAAACCTCGAAAAATATGGTTTGATGACACAGTACAACGATTGAATGTGGATGAACGGGGCGAGCTTATAGGGGAATTTAGGGGAGAAGACAGGTTGCTCGTCATTACACAGTCGGGTATTGCCAAAACCATTTTGCCGGAATTGACAACTCATTTTGATGAAGACATGATTGTGCTTGAAAAGTGGATTCCGAAAAAGCCCATTTCGGCCATATACTTTGATGGTGAAAAAGAGCGCTATTTTGTAAAGCGCTTTGTAATTGAAAACGAGAATAAAGAGGAGCTTTTTATCACGTCCCATAAAAATTCCAACCTTGAAATTGTTTCGACCGATTGGAAGCCAATGGCTGAAGTTGAATTTGCCAAAGAGCGTGGAAAGGACAGAAAAGATAATCTTATAGTGAATCTTGAAGAGTTTATAGCGGTTAAGGGCATTACCGCATTAGGAAACCAATTGACCAAGGAAAAAGTCAATCAAATCAATTTGTTGGACTCTTTGCCTTATGAAGCGCCGGAAGAAATACCTGCCAATGAAATTGAAGTGGTAGATGAAACCGAAGTTTTAGGTGAACCAAAAGAAATTATCAATCCAGAAGATAAAGTGGACAAACCAAATTCTGAAACAAATGATGATACGAAATTGGGCTCAAATGGCACATTGGACGGCAAAGGGCAGATTACACTGTTTTAGTTTCCGACATTTAACCTTCGATTCTATTTTGGTTTTTTTTATTCACCCTAAAACTCAAAAACTCAACAAACATTGAGAATGCTATCGCAAAGTATAGATATCCTTTTGGAATTGCACCTACAGACTTGTCGAAGAATTTGGTTTCTGATAGATGGGCCGCTT
>Ga0214471_10004748_pt1 | contig 10486 bp, 9 predicted proteins | sample RVTome_5_FD_207665 | JGI IMG/M metagenome (GOLD analysis project Ga0214471, IMG submission 207665) | Soil microbial communities from uranium-contaminated site in the Upper Colorado River Basin, Wyoming, United States - RVT142D155 | ecosystem: Environmental > Terrestrial > Soil > Contaminated >... | reverse complement strand
CGCCGCTAAGACAATCAAGGCGCCACTAAGCAGCAGCCGCTCGCGAATATTCAGCGGAGCTAGAACCAAGGCATAAAACCGACCACGGCGCCCTAACCGACGATGCTTGTGTCTCCCCAATACGCCCACAAAATCTCCACCAAACTAATAATTAGCGGTTTTTTTTGGTTTTGGTTTTAAGCTCTAGCTCATTCTAGCGTTTTTGCTATCTGTTAACAACCAATTATTCCGTCAGGCGCAAAGCGTAATAGTGGCTCCAGTGGTGACGGCGTTCGGTTCGATTGTAGCTGGTATCTAGATCACTAAGCGCCTTGCTTAGATCGTCCGTCGTCCACTGGCGCCGAGTGGCCAGGAGAAAGTCGGTGTGGTTTAGCAGGCGCTTAGCGTACCAGTCGCTCCAATTCGGATCCTGTCCGCTTGTGCCGGCAAAAGCCGCCTGGTGATCACGATGGGTTTTGAGCAAAGCCTGGACGATAGTTTGGTCGGGTTTCATCGTTTAAAACTATAACAAGATACCGCTAGCGGCGCCTATTTTTCCGACAATAAGTCGATTATTAAGGCGGCTGTCCAAGAAAAGTTGTTGGCACCCGAGGGCGTACCGTCGATCGCCGAAAAATATTCGCGGGCACCGTGTAGGCTGAAAAGTTCGATCGAGGCGTCTTTGATTTTCCTGGCGCCGTGAAAATAGCCGTATTGCCGGAGACCATCGATTAGCAGCCAGTTGGTGTTGATCCAGGACGGACCCTGCCAATACCGCAGGTGGTGATAGGTCGGCGCCGAAATCGGTACGCTCGGAACAGGGTACTTGGTCCAGTACTGCAGATCATCTCTTAGTTGTTTGATTAATATAGCGGCCCGTTGCCGGCTAATCGCGCCGGAATAAAGCGGCATCAGGCTGCCGATATACGGGCTGCGGATCCATTCTCGAGTGACATAGTTTCGGCAGTAATACCGTTTGTCTTCTTCGCACCACAAATCTTCCAACGCCGCCCGTGATTTTTTAAAAGAGGTGCGTAAATCCATCGGAATTTCCTCACCCAGCTCGTGGGCGATGTCTTCAAGAATCTGATTGTTGCGGATGAGGATCGAGTTGACAAAAACATCGTTAATCGAAAAATGCGAGCGGCGCAATATCTCTAGCGAGTCATAATGCTTGCGTCGCAGGCGGCGCTGGACGTGGAACAGCAGCAGCGAAACCGATGTATTGATCCGGTCCGAGGCCGGTACCAACCGGGTATCTTGGCGAAACAGGTCAAACAGCCGGCTGAGTTTTAAGATTTTGACCAGCCTGATCCAAACCGGTTCGATATTATGGGTCATTTCGTCGATCCACGGCGGTGTGTTATCCAAGCCGGTTTCCCAGGGGTGGATTGATACTACCAGACCGTCTTCGTGTAGGTCGCGTTCTCGATAAAACCAGCTATGGTAGCGCAGCAGGCTGGCAAACATTTCAGCGAAGAAACGTTGTCGTTCGGTTTTTCTCATCTGTTCTCCGACCCGCCAAACGGCCTCGGCTAAGACCGGCGGCTGGGTAATACCGGAGGTCTCAATGCCCGGTGGAGCCGCCGCCGAGAGGTGGCTCTGCCAAACGTGCGGTCCGGTAAAATGATTGGCGTCCTCGTCAAAAATCATGTGCGGCAGCATACCGTTGAGCCACTGGCCGCGGATCAGGCTGACCAACTCCTGTCGGGCCCGAGCGGTATCATAATGGCCTAGTCCGATAGCCGTGAAACAACTGTCCCAGAGCCACTGGTGGGGGTAGAGCCCCGGCGCCGGACGGGTCCAGGTGCCTAAATCGTTGGATTTGAGCACTTTCTGGGCTTGCTCAATTAAGAGCGCTTTTCTCATACCGCTTATGATACATGACGGCGCGGTTGAATATGGAGTTATCTAAACCGGCAGCGGGGTTGGTATACTTATGACCAAGATGAGCTACAACATCGACGACGTGCCGGCAATCGGCCAGGCGTTGAAGCGCCAGCAGGCGAAACTACCCGAGCCTAAAGAAATATTAAAAGATCGGCGGCTGAAGCAGCTGCTGGCTGATATCAAGCAACAATCGGCCGACCAACGGGCGGCTTACGGCCAGGTCGTGAACCGGCTTAAGGCCGAACTTCAGGCCGCTGCCGCCGCGGCCATTGACGAGGAGGCTGGCTTATCGCCGATCGATATCACGGCGCCGTTTGATAGCAATGTTCCGGCCCAACTCAAACCTAGCGTCGGCCGGGCAACGGACGGCTCGCTCCATCCGATTTGGCAAGAGATTGACGGCATGCTGGACATTTATTACCGCATGGGTTTTAATGCCGAGCTCAGCCGGCAATTGGACGACGATTATCATATGTTCGAGTCGCTTAATTTTCCTTCCGACCATCCGGCCCGCGACGATTACGATACCTTTATGACGCCGGAAGGCTTGATTGCGCCGGCCCACACCTCGACCATGCAGAACCGGGTATTGAAGCAGTACCGCGCCAACTTGGCCAAAGGACAGGCGATTGCCGTGGTTATACCCGGTCGGGTTTTTAGAAACGAGGACGTCGACGCCACCCATGAGCACACTTTTTACCAACTCGAAGGGGTTTACGTCGACCAGGGGATTAACGTCGGACACTTGATCGCCACGCTGCAAACCTTTATGAGCGAATATTTCCACCAACCGCTCAAAAGCAAAATCCAGCCGTTTTATTTCCCCTTTACCGAGCCTAGTCTGGAGTTTGCGATTGAACGACCGGCGATGCTAAAAAAGGACGACTCCGAGGCCGAGTCGTGGTTAGAGTTGCTGGGCTGCGGCTTGATCCACCCGAATGTCTTAAAGGCGGCTGCTATCGATCCGGTTAAATATAGCGGTTTCGCCTGGGGGGGCGGCGTCGAGCGGCTGATAATGCTCAAATACGGCATCGAGGATTTGCGCCATTTCCATTCGGGCAAACTAGACTTTTTAAGGCAATTTTGATGAAACTATCGCTCAACACCGCCCAGCTTTATAGCCCGGTCGATCTAACGCCTAACGGCCTCGATCGGTTGATCGAGGCAATTGGCCGGCAGTTAGGCGCGGTCGAGTCGGTGACAGACTGGGGCGACAAATATGATCGGCTGGTAGTGGCTAAGGTGTCGTCGGTCAAACCCCATCCCGCCGCCGACAAATTGAGCGTTTGTCTGATAGATGACGGCGGCGCCAGCGCTGGCGTCAGGCGGCGGGGCGGCTTGATCGAGGTCGTTTGCGGCGCCCCCAACGTGGCTAAGGGCCAGTTGGTCGCCTACATTCCACCCGGCGCCATCGTGCCGGCGGCGGCCAGGGATGCAGTCCCGGCTAAACTAACAGCCAAGGAGATCCGCGGTGTTACCAGCCACGGGATGATCGCCAGTTTAAAAGAGCTCGACATAGGCAACGACCACGACGGCATCCTGGTTATCGAGCCGGCAATGACCGGCAAAGCCAGCGTCCGGCCCGGTATGCCGTTTAAGCAACTATATGGGCTGGACGACGTTATTATCGAGCTGGAAAATAAGATGTTCACTCATCGGCCTGATTGTTTTGGTATTCTCGGAGTCGCGCGGGAGCTGGCCGGCATCCAAGGGCAAAAGTTCATCAGCCCGGATTGGTATTTGAACGAGCCTAAACTGGCGAGCCGCGGAGATTTACGATTCAAGGCGTCGGTCGAGGCGGCCGAGCTGGTGCCTCGGTTAATGATTGCTGGCCTGGATCAAGTTAGCGTCGGGCCCAGTCCACTTTGGCTGCAGTCGTTGTTGATCCGTCTCGGCACGCAGCCGATTAACAACGTGGTCGATATCACCAACTTCGTCATGTTTTTAACCGGTCAGCCGCTGCATGCCTATGATTATGATAAAGTCGCCGCTTTGAGCGGCGGCGAAGCGACTATAAAAGTCCGTCTGGCCGGCAAAAAAGAGCCCGAATTCAAGTTGTTAAACGACCAAGCCATAACACCCCGGCCGGGTGATATATTAATCACGACTGATAAAGCCATACTGGGTTTGGGCGGAATCATGGGCGGGGCCGAAACAGAAGTCGATGAATCGACCAAGCGGCTATTACTGGAATGCGGCACGTTTGATATGTTCAGCCTGCGCCGAACCGGCATGGCCCACGGTCTGTTTACCGAAGCTTTGACCCGCTTTACCAAGGGCCAGAGTCCGTTGCAAAACGACCGGGCACTCAGCTTTGCCATCGACCAATTGAAGAGTTATGCCGCCGCCCGGCCGGCCGGCCCGACCCTGGATATCAAGACAACCTCGGAATCGGTCAAACCAATAAAGACTGATCTGGGGTTTATCAACCGGCGGTTGGGGACAGATTTATCGACTGCTGAGGCCAAGCGCCTGCTCAGGGCCGTCGAACTCCAAATTGATGGCGCCGACCAGCTGGTGATCACGCCGCCGTTTTGGCGCCGTGATCTGAGGATTGCCGAGGATATTGTCGAGGAAACCGGACGGCTTTATGGTTATCATCAGCTGCCGCTTGAACTGCCGAGCCGGACGGCCCAACCAGCCCAGCGGAACGATTTTATCGATCTTGGCAGCCAGCTTCGGCGGATATTGGCCGCGCTGGGCGCCAACGAAGTTTTAACCTACAGTTTTGTTCATGGCAATCTGCTGGAACGGGCTGGCCAATCCAAGCAATTGGCATTTTCTCTGCGCAACGCGCTCAGCCCCGAACTGCAGTATTACCGGCTCAGCTTGACCCCCAGCTTATTAGAAAAAGTCCGGCCGAACGTCAAGCAAGGCTATGACGAATTTACCTTGTTCGAGCTTAACGCCGTGCACAATAAACAGGATAAGGATGAGCAAGAATCGGCTTTGCCGCGGGAGAACATGCAACTAGCCTGTGTATCGGCCCGCGCTGATAAAACCGTTACGACCCAAGCCGGCGCGCCATACTTTCAGGCAAAAATTTATCTCGACCAGCTGCTCGGCGCATTTGGTCATACGGCCGAATATCGGCCGGCTAAGGCTGACGCAACCAGCGCCCAACCGTACGCCTTAAAGCGCTGCGCTGGTGTCATCGTAAAAGACCGGCAAATCGGTCTGATCGGTGAGTATAAGGCAGCCGTTTCAGCGGCCTTTAAACTGCCTCGGTTTTGCGCTGGGTTCGAGCTGGACTTAAAGGCCCTTCATGAGCTGGTCGGCTCGGCAGGTAACTACCGGCAGTTATCGCGCTATCCGGCGATTAATAATGATTTAACCCTGGCCGCCCCGGCTCAGCTTGACCACCAAACCATCAAATCCGGACTGGACAAATTACTCAAATTAGGCGGCGTAGAACATAGCCTGGAGTCGCTCGATATTTACCAGCCGTCGGATAAAACCAAGCACCATAGCTTTAGATTTAAAATGTGGCGCAACGACCGCACCATGACCCAGGCCGAAGCCAACGGCCTAATCGAGCAAGCGGTCCAAAAGTTGGCGACCAAGTTGAGAGTCAAGAAAATATAATCACCGAAAAAGCAATAGCACCGCTGTAATATTATGCTATACTTGATGGCCGAAATGCCGAGGCGTTTATAAACCTATGAAAACTTATACCTTAAGCCTGACCAAACGGGATGTCGGACGAGCGGGCCGCAAACTGCGGACGGCGGACGATATTTATGGCGTGGTGTACGGCCACGGTCTGGACCCGGTGGCGGTTAAGGCCCAGCGGCGCGAACTGATCAAGCTGCTGGCCGAAGCCGGTACCAGCCACATCATCAAATTAACGATTGACCAAACAGACCCGATTGATGTGCTGGTTAAGGATCTCGATCACGAGCCGGTCAGCAACCAAATTCGTCACTTTGATCTCCAGGCGATTAAAAAGGGTGAAAAAATCACCGTCGAAATACCGGTCGAACTGGTGGGCGAATCGCCGGCCGCCAAAATCGGCCTGGTAGTCCATCAGCTAATCGATACCATCGAAGTTAGTACCGTGCCGGATAAGATACCCGAGGCGTTTAAAGTTGATATTACTCACTTGAGCGAAGTCGGCGACTCGATCGCCGTTGGCGACTTGACGCTGGACAGTGAAGTCGAGATCGAAGATACGCTACTCGAGCAGCCGATCGTCAAGGTCGACGAGGTCAAGGAAATGGAAATCGAGGATACGACGCCGGAAGTCAGCGCCGATGATGTCGAGAGCGAGCAAGGCGGCGAAGGCGATGAAGCAGCCGGCGCCGAGGGCGAGGGTGAGGGTGAAGCGCCGGCCGAAAAAGCCGATCAAGACACATAAAATGACGTCGATTTCAAGTCTTGTCAAAGCCATAAGAGCTTTATAAACTTAAAGGCGAGGGATGTGTGAGGTGGACTCACTTAAATCCCCAAGAGCGGGCATAGAATGCCCGTTCTTTTTGCTAAAATGGCAGCTGCAAGGAGTTTATGAAACAAATCTGGCAGATTATTAAATACTCGCGCGAGCTGTGGGGGATGTATGCCCTCATCGGCGGCTTTACTGTCCTGTTGGCCCTGCTTAACCAAGTGCCGGCGCTGCTGATAAAAGGCATTGTCGATCGGTTGGTGGACAGCTTGGGCGGGGGCGAACTGGTTCAGTCAGAACTAATCTGGCTGGTCGGGTGGATATTCCTAGCCGATGCTGGCAGTACCGTTATTAGCAACGTCAGCGGTTATTATGGCGATGTCATGGCGATTCGCTTGCGCCGGCTGCTTACTTTGGATTACTTCAACCATCTGATGCGCTTGCCGCAAGCCTATTTTGACTCGGAAAAAACCGGCGCGATCATGAATAGACTGGACCGTAGTCTGGCCGAGCTAAGATCGTTCATGAACGTCCTAGCTAATAACTTTTTACAATTTATCCTGAGCACGATTTTTACCCTGATTGTGATTGCTTATTACTCTTGGGAAATCGCCCTGTTGCTGGGAGTGCTGTTTCCGATTTTTTTGATCATGACCCAACGGACCAGCCGCGATTGGCAGGGCTATCAGGCCAAAATCAACGACTTGGCCGATCGGGCCCGCGCCCGTTTTACCGAATCGGTCAGCCAGATCAAGGTACTAAGAGCCTTCACGCGGGAGCAACACGAGAGTGTTTATCAAGATAAGAAGTTTACCGGCATCATGGGCCACACTCGGCGGCAGTCCCGCACTTGGCATCGGCGCGATGTCGAACGCCGGTTGGTTCTCAACCTGATATTTTTGGCGGTGTTTTTGATAATCGCCGTCAAAGGTTTTAACGGCTCGCTCAGCGTCGGGGAAATAGTCCTGCTGGTGCAGTATGCCACGGCTATTAGGTTGCCGTTGTTTTCGATGAGCTTCATCGTTGACAACACCCAGCGGGCGGTGGCTGGCAGCAAGGAATTCTTTGACGTCATGGCGCTAAAGCCGACGATCGTCGATAAACCCGGCGCCAAACGCCTGACGGTGGCTGGGGCCGAGGTTAAATTCGACAACGTCAGCTTCAGCTACGACCGCGGCGGCAGCGTTTTAAACGGGGTTGGTTTTACGGCCGAGCCGGGACGGAAACTGGCCTTGGTCGGCGAGAGTGGCGAGGGCAAATCGACCATCGCCAGCCTGCTGCTAAGGTTCTACGAGCCCGACCGCGGCCAAATCAGTATCGACGGCCAGGATCTTAGGAATCTGACCCAAACTAGTTTGCGCCAGAATATAGGTGTGGTGTTCCAGGACCCATCGCTGTTTTCCGGCCGGGTCAAAGACAATATCGCTTTTGCCAATCCGGGTGTCAGCCAAGCCAAAGTCACGGCCGCCGCCAAAGCGGCCAACGCTCACGGCTTTATTACCGATTTGCCCGATGGCTATGATACCGAGATCGGTGAGCGGGGTATCAAATTATCGGGCGGACAGCAACAACGGGTGGCTATTGCCCGGGCTATCCTGAGCAACCCACCGATTCTTTTACTGGATGAGGCGACCAGCTCGCTGGATAGCAAAGCCGAAGCCCAAGTCCAGGAGGCGCTGGACCGACTGATGAAGGGCCGGACTTCGATCATCATCGCCCACCGCCTGTCGACCATCAAAGACGTCGACACTATCGTGACGCTTAAAGGAGGCCGGGTCGATGAGGTCGGATCGCCAGCCAAACTGGCCAAAACCGAGGGTATCTACGCTCAATTGTTAAATTTACAAACCGCCAGCGGTCAGGCTCGGAAGAAACTGCTCAAGCAATACGATCTTGTGTCATAGTTGCTAGGCAGTTGGTGGTTTTTTTGATTTTTACCGCGGTTTTAGTTTGCGGCAGAATCGGGTAAGCTGTTTAAAGTATGGGTATCTCCCGGCCGCCACAAACTATCCAGTTCTGGTTGTTGATTGCCGGTCTTTGGCTGGTATTAACTGGTTTGATTGGCGCAAACCTGCCCGCCACCGAGCCGACTAACCCAATTAAACCGACGACCGGCGCCAGCTTAAAGGTCGAACCGGCCAGACAAAGTCCGGGTTCGACGATTAACCAGCTACAGGGGGCAGGCGGCCTGCAAAGACAGTCCGACAACGCTTTGCAGCAACCGACGAGTGTCGATAGTCTCCAGCCCAACGAAGGTCCTAGTTTCCCCGGCGGGTTATAACGGAAAAAAACCATTTTGGCATTGGCGCTTTTGTTTGTTAGGCTATTACCAGCAGCAAACTTGGGGGACAAGTTGAAATGAAAAAGGACCAAATTGTTATTTATGTTTTGGTCGGGGTGATGGTGTTTAGCGCGGTTGCCACCGGGCTGCTGTTTCTGACCCAGAGCGACCCAAATGAGCCGGCTGCCACCAGTCCAGCTGATATTAATAACGAAATACGGGAGGCCGATATGGACAGATTTTTACCGGATGGCGACGTAACCGAGTTAGCAACCACCGATTTGACGACTGGTAGCGGCGCTGAGGCCAGCGCCAGCAGCGTTGTGACGGTACATTATACTGGCTGGTTGGCCACGACCGGCGCGGTGTTTGACAGCTCGCTCGAAGCTGGCCAGCCGGCCACCTTTCCGCTCAGTGGTGTCATCCAGGGTTGGCAGGAGGGCATTCCGGGCATGAGGGTTGGCGGCCAGCGGCGCTTGGTTATACCGTCCGAGCTGGCTTACGGTTCCAGCGGCGCACCAGGCGGCGGTATTCCGCCGAACGCCGATTTGGTATTCGAGGTAGAACTGATCGATGTACAGTAGAATGCACAACATGTAGCGGTTGGAGTTGACTTTCATACGCTACGGGATTAAAATCGGGTTAAAGTTAAATTAACAAATAAACACCACCAAACAGGAGCCAAGATGAGTAAAAAAATCACTATCTACACTACCAATAATTGCGCCTACTGCGTCATGGTCAAGAAGTACTTGACGTCTAAGGGCCACGTCTATGAAGAGGTCAATGTCGAGCTGGATCCGGCCCGTCGCCAGGAGGCGATTGAACTCAGCGGCGCGATGACCGTGCCGGTAACCGTCGTGATCGATGACCGCGGCCAGCGCGATATTACGATTGGCGCCAATTACGGCAAACTGGCTTCGGCCTTAGCCTGAATTTTATAAATCGAATTTCTAACATTTAACCGCCGCTTGTAGTAAGGTGATTGGTATGTCCGAGGAAAATCCAGCGAAAAATCATCAATTCGAAGTCGTAATGGTCGGCGCCGGGCCGAGCGCTCTGGCGGCGGCGGTTTATACCACGCGGGAGAATATCGAGACCATCCTGCTGGAAAAAGGCGCGATCGGCGGCCTGGCGGCGGTAACTGACCTAGTTGATAATTATCCGGGTTTTGAACAAGGCGTGGCCGGTTTGGAGTTGGCCCAAAAACTTCAGGCCCAAGCCGAACGGTTCGGCGCCAAGATCGAGCTGACTGAGGTCATGGCGATTGAGGACCAGGGTCAAATCAAACTGGTCAAAACCGCCGACGGTGATTACCAAGCCCGGGCGGTCTTAATCGCTACCGGCAGTGATTACAAAAAGATCGGCGTGCCGGGCGAGACCGAGTATTACGGCCGGGGGGTGCATTATTGCGCCACCTGCGACGGCGCTTTTTATAACGACAAACGACTAGTAGTGGTCGGCGGGGGCAATTCGGCCGCCCAAGAAAGCCTGTTTTTAACCCGTTTCGCCTCGCACATCGACATTTTAATCCGCAGCGATTGGCGAGCCAGCGACGTGTTAATCGAAGAAATTGAGCGCCACCCAAAAATCATCGTTCATAAGGGTATTACAACCGATGAAATCGCCGGCGAAAACAACCAGGTGACCAAAGTCATCGGTACCAACCAAGCCAACTCACAGCGGGTGGAATTTCCGACCGACGGCGTCTTTGTGTTTGTCGGACTTAGCCCCAACACCGGATTTTTGAAGGATTCGCCAATTGAGCTCGATGAGCGCGGTTTTATCATGACCGATGAAAACTTGAAGACATCAATGCCGGGCGTGTTCGCCGCCGGTGACGTCCGCAGCGGCGCCACTATGCAGATTGCCTCGGCCGTCGGCGAAGGCGCAACAGCGGCGCTGAAAATTCGGGAATACCTTGAGGGACGGCAAAACTTTTAGCGGCAACGACA
>Ga0214471_10004747_pt1 | contig 10486 bp, 7 predicted proteins | sample RVTome_5_FD_207665 | JGI IMG/M metagenome (GOLD analysis project Ga0214471, IMG submission 207665) | Soil microbial communities from uranium-contaminated site in the Upper Colorado River Basin, Wyoming, United States - RVT142D155 | ecosystem: Environmental > Terrestrial > Soil > Contaminated >... | reverse complement strand
AGACCAACGGGATGGCGACGATCTATCGGCTTCCGGACGGGCGTCGGGTGCTGCGGCTGACGGAGTTCGCCACCTCCAACGGGCCCGACGTGCGGGTCTACCTGGTCGCGGCCGACGACGTGCAGGGACGAGGACGCGGCAAAGAGCGCCGGGTTTGTCGATCTGGGCGCCTTGAAGGGCAATGTCGGCGACCAGAACTACGACGTGCCGGCGGACCTCGATCTGAGCAGGTACCGAGCGGTTTCCATCTGGTGCCGGTGCTTCAGCGTGAACTTCGGGGCGGCGCCGCTCCTCGACGCCACCTCATGAAGTCCCCCTGGTGAGTTCCGCCTCGGTATCGTGGGCCCAGGCGTGGACGTGCACATCACCCCAATTGGCGGCGCCGCTTCCGGGGGGTAACCGCGTCGTCACCCAGCGGTAGTGGAACGGGCGCTCACCCCGGCTCCGGTGGCGGCGGCGAGCTTCCCGGATAGGTTCGGGACCCATGGCTCCGGTCCCCGCGATACGGATACGTGACGTGGAAGTCGTGCGTGACGGCCAGCGGCTCGTTGGCCCGATTTCGCTGACCGTGCCCGCGGGTGAGCGGGTGGTCCTGCTTGGCCGGAGTGGCTCCGGGAAGACCACCACCCTTCGGATCATCAACCGGATGCTGGAGCCCACGGCGGGGACTGTCGTGGTCGAGGGGCGGGAGACGACGGCCTGGGATCCCGTTCGCCTGCGCCGCTCCATCGGGTACATGGTCCAGGAGATCGGCCTGCTGCCGCACTTCACCGTGGCCCGGAACGTGGGCATCGTGCCGCGACTCGAGGGATGGCCGCCCGCCCGGCGGGAGGGGCGGGTGGCGGAGCTGCTGGCGCTCGTCGGACTCCCCGTGGCCGAGTACGGGCGGCGGTTCCCGCACGAGCTGTCGGGGGGACAACGTCAGCGCGTCGGCGTGGCCCGCGCGCTCGCGGCCGATCCCCCCGTCCTGCTCTGCGACGAGCCGTTCGGCGCGCTCGACGCGGTCACGCGCGCGGAGCTGCAGCGGGAGTTCGTGGATCTCACCACCCGTCTCGGGAAGACGGTGCTGTTCGTGACGCATGACGTGCAGGAAGCCGTGCGCGTGGGACACCGGATCGTCGTGCTCGAGGCCGGAACCATCCGGTTCGACGGAACCGGCGACGCGTTCGCCGCGAGCACGGATCCCGCCGTGCGGGCGCTCCGGGAGCCGGCGTGAGCGTCGTCGAGTTCTTCCTGGCGAACCACGCGGAGGTGTGGCGGCTGACGCTCGAACACCTGGTGCTCGTGGCCGCGTCCACGGGGATTGCCGTAGCCGTCGGGCTGCCGGCGGGCGTCGCCCTCACGCGGCTGCCGCGATGGCGCGCACCCATCCTCGGCACGGCCAACGTGCTCCAAACCATTCCCAGCCTTGCCCTGTTCGGATTCCTGATCCCGCTTCCGTTCATCGGCGGTATCGGGGCGCGCACCGCCATCGTGGCGCTCGTGGTCTACGCGCTGTTGCCCATCGTGCGGAACACCTACACGGGGATTACGCAGGTGGACGCCACCGTGCGGGACGTGGCGACCAGTCTGGGGATGACCGCGTCGCAGCGACTCCGGCTCGTAGAGCTACCGCTCGCCATGCCGGTGATGCTCGCGGGTGTACGGGTTGCCGCCGTGATCGGGGTCGGGGTCGCCACGATCGCGGCCGCCATCGGCGCCGGCGGGCTCGGGGTGTTCATCTTCCGCGGCGTGGCCATGGTGGATCATGCCGTCATTCTGGCGGGGGCCATTCCCGCGGCGGCCCTCGCGCTGCTGCTGGACGGCGGGCTCCACCTGGTGGAGCGCCGACTCGACTGGCGGCGCCGGCGGACTCGCGCATGAGAGCGCCGCTTCTCCCGGTAATCGTCGCGGCGGTGGCCTGCGGCGGCGACGATCGGGTGACCATCTGCTCGAAAAACTTCACCGAGTCCATCCTGCTCGGCGAAATCGTGGCGCAACAGCTCGAAGACGCCGGCATGGCCGTGGACCGCCGGTTCAACCTGGGCGGCACGTTCGTATGCCACGAAGCGCTGATCGCCGGTCAGGTGGACGCGTACGTCGAGTACACGGGGACGGCCTACTCGGCCGTCCTCAAGCTCCCGCCCGAGCGCGATCCCGCCCGGGTGCGCGCCGCCGTGGACAGCGCCTACCGCGAACGGTGGGACGTCGTGTGGACCGAGGCGCTGGGCTTCGAGAACACGTTCGCCATTCTGGTCCGTGGCTCCGACGCCCGTCGCCTGGGGCTCACGACGCTCTCCCAGGCCGTCCCCCACGCCCGTGCGTGGCGGCCGGGGTTCGGCTACGAGTTCACCGAGCGGGCCGACGGATACCGGGGGCTGGTGGCCGCCTACGCGCTCGAGTTCGCGGCGCCACCGGCCGAGATGGATCTCGGGCTCGTGTATCGGGCGCTGGCCAGCGGTGAGGTGGACCTCATCGCCGGCAACTCGACCGATGGGCAGATCGCGGCCCTCGATCTGACGCGCCTCGAGGACGATCGCCGGTACTTCCCTCCGTACGAGGCCGTGCCGGTGATTCGCGCCGGGGCGCTCGAGCGGTTCCCGGCCGCCCGCGCGGCGCTCGCGGCACTTGGCGGCGCACTGGACGAGACGGCAATGCAGCATCTGAACTATCTCGTGGACGTGGAGAAGCGGTCTGTGCGGGAGGTGGCCGCGGAGTGGCGCGCGCGTCAGAAAACGCGCACTTGAAACCGGAGGAGGCGTCCGGCCTGTGGCAGGCCGCACTGGTCGTAGAGCGCCACGTCGCCGAGGTTGTCCACGGCGACGCGCGTGTCCAGCCGCCCGGACCACCACGTGCGCGCGACCTGGGCGTGCACGACGGCGCCCGCGCCGAGCCGCGTGTCCTCCCCGGTGCCCGGGTCTATGCAGAACTGTGATCCGGTGAACCGCGCCTCGGCGCTCACGTGGAACGCGAGCGGCAACGCGACCGCGCCGTGCACGCCACCGACCGCCTCGGGCAGATTTTCCGGCCGATTGGTGACGCCGGCCTCCGTGTCCGTGAGGTCCACCGACTGGAGCGTGAGGTCGCCGCCCACCGTCGCCCGGCCCACGGAGAGCGAGGCGAGCAACTCGATGCCCATGCTCTCCAGTCGGTTGCGGTTCACGCGCATGAAGCGGAGGTCCGGCAGGGTGGTCCGCACGACCGCGTCGTTCATCTGGTGGCGAAACGCGACCGCCTGCACCTCGGCGACGCCCCGGCGCGTGGTGATGCCCGCTTCCATGGCGATGAGGTGCTCGGGGCGGAGGTCGGGATTGGGCGCGAAGCGGTTGAGCGCGCCGGAGTACAGCTCGCGGAGGGAGGGGAAGCGCGCGCGCCGGCTGACGCCGCCGTGGACGGCCGTGGCCCCGCCGGCCAACCCCAGCGTGGCGCCGATGCGGCCACCCCACTGGCGGAGGGTTCCCAGGGGCTCCCGGCCGCCCGACTCCGGCGTCTGCGCCAGGTCGTACGCGCCGCCCACGCTGATGCGCAGAAAGTCCACGGCGCCGCCGTACTCGAGGGCCCGCCACACCGTTTCGGCCCCCACGCTCCACAGGCGCTGCCGGTACCGCGCCTCGGCGTCCGGCAGGGACTCATCGTGCCGGATGTCCGACACCGTGAACGCGGCCCGCAGGTCCCCGCGCGTGCCGAGCGCATGGTCGCCCAGCAGCCGGGCGGTGAGCGTCCGGTCCACGCCGTTCTCGAACCCGTCCTGGGTGGTGTACGTGCGGTCCGTGTAGGCGTCAATGTCCGTGCGTCCGAAGTCCACGCCGATGCTCGCCTCGAGGTCGCCGCGTCCCAGCGAGGTGGTGCGGTCGCCGGTGCCGCCCGAAGCGACCATGACCGTGCGCGACACGTGGGGGTAGCGCCAGAAGCGCGCGCCGTCGTCCACCCCCAGCTCCGCCGCGATGCCGCGCTCCGCCAGGATCGTCGAGCCGGACGCGGCGATCCACGCGCCGCCGTAGTCGTGATAGCGGACGGACAGGAAGCCGTCGAGGTTGGTGACGTCGGTGTTCAGGCGAAGGTCGCCCTCCACCGGCACGGGCTCGACGACGCCGCGCGGTCGAGGGAACCCCGGGGAGTCACGACGGCTGCCGCCCGCGCGCACGAGCAGGCCGCCGGCGTCGGTCGTCACGGGCAGGGCCACGACCGCCCTGGCGCCGTACCCTCCCAGATGATCCACTTCGGCCGCGACCTCGGCGGAGGCCGCCGCCGGCTGGACGAACGACTGGCCCACGCTCAGCTCGACCACGCCGCCGAGGACGTTCGGGCCGTAGAGCATGGATGACAGTCCGCGGGTGAAATCCACCTCCTGGGGCGCCGACGCCGGAATCACCGAGACGTCGGCCCGGGCGTCCCAGGCCAGCGTGAGCGGTACGCCGTCCACCAGCACCGCCACCTGGCGCGAGTCGGAGCCGCGGACGGAAATCTCCGCCTCGCCGCGCGAGTTGCGCCGGACGTGCAGCAGTGGAATGCCGCGCAGCACGCGCTCGAGCGACGCGGCCGCCGGGAGCGACATGGAGTCGAGCCGGGCGCGCAGGCCGCTGGCGCCACCCACCGTCGTGATCGGTGTCGCGGCCCGGATGACCACTTCGGGCATGGTGACGGCGGTCGAGTCGCGGCGCGTGCTGTCCGCGCGCTCCTGGGCCGCGGCGGGTGCCAAGGCAACGGCGAGGCCGAGCAGCGGCGCGATTCGGGCTCGGGAAAACCCTGGCGGTGTCACAAGCAGGCGGGCTCCTCGAAGGGGCGCGGCGTCGCGGCGGCGTCGCAACCGGCCGGATGCGCGTACACGACACCCTCCCATACGTTCCCTGAAGCCTCCCGTTGGAAGCCGGCACGGCTCGTCGCGGCGCGTGGAGCCTTCGAGTCCAAGGGCATGCCGGTCCGGCAGCGCGTGGCCGCCACCTCGGAGGTCGAGAGCGCCGCCACCGGCGTACGGCGCCGCGGCGTCTACCATCCTGTCGGAACCAGCCGGATCTGCGGGCCGTCACGCGGGTACGCACTGGTCCAGACTCGCGGACCCGCGCTGAGGGGTGCCGGCCGGAAGGTCGGGCCGGGAATCCCGGCGCCGTTGGAACCAATCCGGCCCGCCGTGCGTCTGTCGTGGAGGGCCCCCGTCCCCGGAGGATGCCCGTGTACGTGGCCGCTCGCATGATCCACTGGTTTCGACCTCGACTCCTCGTCGGCCTGACTCTGGCCGTCGTGTCGGTCGGCGCCGTCGGCATCCTGGTGGAAGCGGCCGTCCGCGCCCGGCTCGACGAACCGGCGGCGCGCGTCCCCACGATGCTGTACTCCCGGACCGCGGCGTGGGGCAGGTCTACGGGCCGCGCCACATCGGTGCCCATCGCCACGCTCGCCGAGGGCCTGGACGAGCGGCGCGTCCCCGTCCGGCTGGCCGACGTGCCGGATCATCTGGTGCAGGCGGTGCTCGCGGTCGAGGACCGGCGCTTCTACGACCATCGCGGCCTGGATGTGCGCCGCATCGCCGGCGCCGCGGTCGCCAACCTGCGCGCGGGCGGCGTGACGCAGGGCGGCAGCACCATCACGCAGCAGCTCGCCAAGAACCTGTTCCTCACCGCGCGACGCACGCCGCTCCGGAAGGTCCGCGAGGCGGCCCTGGCGGTCATGCTGGAAGACCGCTACGAGAAGCCCGTCATTCTCGAGGCCTACCTCAACGAGATCTACCTCGGCCAGGACGGTTCCCATCCGATCCACGGCGTGGGCGCGGCCGCCCGGTACTATTTCGACAAGACCGTGGACGACCTGGCCCTGCACGAGAGCGCGATGCTGGCGGGCATCATCCGCGCCCCCAACCGGTACACGCCCGTCCGCCATGCCGACCGCGCGCGCGAACGCCGCGACCTCGTTTTGCGGCTGATGGCGGAGCAGGGACTGATCGAGGAGCGCACGGCCGAGCGCGCGGCCCGCCAGCGCATCCGCACGAAGCCCGTCCGCGAGGCTGCGGCCGATGCGCGCTACTTCCGCGACTTCGTGGTGAGCCGGTTCGGTGCCGAGGGCATCGGAGGGCTTCCCGAGCGGGGCGCCGCGGTGTTCACGACGCTCGATGCCACGCTCCAGCGCGCCGCGGAGCGGGCCGTGCGGGAAGGACTCGCGAGCCTGTCGGCGCGCGGCGCGCAGGCGGCCCTGGTGGCCCTCGATCCGCGCACGGGGGAAGTCCTGGCCATGGTCGGCGGGCGCGACTACGGCGGCTCGCAGTTCAACCGCGCCACCGACGCGCGGCGGCAGCCGGGGAGCGCGTTCAAGCCCATCGTGGCACTCGCGGCCCTGGGGCGCATCGGGCCCGCCGACCCCACCTTTACGCTCGCGTCGGTGGTCGAGGACGAACCGTTCTCCATCCTGACGCCCACGGGGCCCTGGGCGCCGCGCAACTACGACGAAGGCTTTCGCGGGTCGGTGACCGTGCGGGAAGCTCTGGAGCAGTCCCTCAACGTGCCCTTTGCGCGCATCGGGATCGCGATCGGTCCGGCGCGCATCGCGGAAGCCGGCAAACGGCTTGGCATTGCGAGCCCGCTCCGCATCGTCCCCAGCCTTGCGCTCGGCGCCTCCGAGGTGACGCCGCTGGAGCTGACGCGCGCCTACGGCGTGTTTGCCGCGGGCGGGGAGCTGGCGGAGACCCGTGCCATCCTCGGGGTCGGGGATGCCGAGGGCCGTGTTCGCGCCACGCCCGCGACGGACGTGCGGCGGGTGGCCGATCCCGCCGAGGCGTATCTGGTAACGTCGGGGCTCCAGGGAGCGGTGGCGCGCGGCACGGGCCGCGGGCTCAGGAACGTTGGCCGCAGCGGCGGCATCGCGGGGAAGTCGGGCACGTCGAGCGAGTGGCGGGACGGGTGGTTCCTGGCCTACACGCCGGCCCTGGTGGTGGGGGTCTGGGTCGGCCATGACGACGGCCGGAGCCTGGGCCTCACCGGCTCGCGCTCGGCGCTGCCCATCGTCGCGCGGTTCCTGCGGGAGGCGCTGCGGCAGGCCGGCGACGAGCCGTTCCCGGTCCCGGCCGGCGTGGAGTTCGCGCACCTGGAGCACGACCGCGGCTGGTTCTGGGGCTGGGAATGCAGCGACGAGCCCGAGGTGTTCCTCGCGGGCACCGCGCCCAACAGCCGGTGCGGCGCCAGGTGGGGGTCCCGCGACTGGGTCTCGCAGCTCGACCGCCGCACGGAGGCGTTCGTGGACCTGCTCGAGAACCACGCTGACGAGCTGGCGGAGATGGTCGAGGACCGCGCCGGGGAGCTGCTGGCACTGCTCGCCGAGCGGCTGGCGGACCGCGCGCGCCGGAGCCACCGACAGCACTGAGATGCTTCCCTTGCTTTCAGGCTCCCTTTCCGACGCTCTGGTGCACAACCCACTGCTCGCGGTCGGCCTGCTCTTCGGGGCCGGCGTCGCGACGAGTCTCACGCCGTGCATCTACCCGATGATCCCCATCACGGTGGGCGTGATCGGCGGGACCGCGCAGGCGGGGCGGTCGCGGGCGCGCATTGCCGCGCTCACGCTCACGTATGTGGCGGGCCTCGCGCTCTTCTATGCGCTCCTCGGCACGATCGCTGGGGCCACGGGCACGCTGTTCGGCACGATCGGGGCCAATCCCTGGGCGCGGTTCGCGATCGGGAATCTGCTGCTCCTGTTCGGGCTCGCGATGCTGGACGTGTTCCCCGTGTCCGCCCCGCAGAAGCTCGTGGCCTGGGCGGGACGGCTCCAGGGCGGCACGGTTCCCGGCGTGTTCCTGCTCGGCGCCACGTCCGGCATCGTCGCGGCTCCCTGCGGCGCGCCCGCGTTCGCGGCCGTGCTCACCTGGGTCGCGGGAACCGGCAGCGCCGTCCTGGGGTTCTTCTACCTGTTCGTGTTCTCGCTCGGCATGACGGCGCTGCTCGTCGTGGTGGGCCTGTTTTCGGGGACGCTCGCGGCGCTGCCGCGCTCAGGGGCGTGGATGGTATGGATCAAGCGACTCGGCGGCATCCTGCTGCTCGCGATGGCGGAGTACTACTTCGTGCAGATGGGGATGGTGCTGTGACCGCGGGATCGCGGAGCACCGCATCCCACGCTGCACGCTGCCCCCTGCACGCTGCACGGCTCGCCGTGCTCTTCACGCTGCTGCTGACCAGCAGGCTTCCCGCCCAGGACCAGATCGGCATCGCGGTCGGGCAGGTTCCCGAGGCGGTCACGGTCGAGGACCTCGACGGCAACGCCGTGGACCTCGGCCAGTGGATCGGGAAGCAGCCGGTGGTGGTGCAGTTCTGGGCCACCTGGTGCCCGGTGTGCGAGGCGCTCGAGCCCAAGGTGCGGGCGGCGCGCGCCCGGCACGGCACTGCGGTCGCGTTCCTGGTCATCGCCGTGGGCGTGAATCAGAGCACCCGCTCCGTGCGGCGCTATGTCGAGAAACACCCCGATCTCGGATCGGTGGTCTGGGATGGGAAAGGACGCGCGGTTCGGGCGTTCGAAGCGCCGGGCACGTCGTACGTCGTGGCGCTGGATGCAACAGGCAAAGTCGTCTACACGGGGTTCGGCGCCGACCAGGACATGGCGGGTGCGTTCGCAGCCGCCGCCCGGTAACCATCGGATTGCCGGGGTGCCGGGCCCGCCGAACGGGGCGTTCGAACGGTGCGTTGTCGCGGTGGAAGCAACGCGCAGCGTGGGGCTCGGCCGCGGTGGCGTTCCCGAATCGCGGAGTGCTTTCAAGTTCAAGTGAGCTTGAAGTTCAAGTCGCCGATTCACCAAATGCAGCCGGTGTGATGCCCCGTTGATTCCTCGCACCGTAGCTACTGCCGTCCCGGAAGCGACGCGCGCCCGCCTTGACACCTCCCCGGCGGCGGCCTCTATCGCATGCCCCGATCAGCGGCCTGCAACTTCGGGAACCGACGTTCGGGACGCGACACTAGCCCCAATTCGGACGGCGCCCGCGCCAGAACTCCTGGAGCGTCACGCTGGGTCCGCGGCATACCACGACGGGCACGTCCCGCTCCTCCGGGACGCCCCACGGGTTCGTGACGCGTGCCGGCGTCTCGAGCGAGTCGCACGTGATGCTCACCAGATGTTCGGGCTCGACCCCCAGGAAGACGATCACGTCGCCGGGGCGGTCGCCCGGGCCGAACAGAAAGAAGCTCCCCGCAAGGCTCACCACCGACGGCAGGTCCAGCCGTCGGCCGTAGAGATCGAGGGCGCCCGCCTGCCCGTAGTTGGCGCCGAAGAGCACGGCCCGCTCGCGCTCCTCCGGCGTGAGGGACGCGACGACCATCGCCACCGCGTCCGCCTTCGCCCGCCAGCCGAGCATGTCGGCGTAGTCCTGCGGCAGGGGCAGCTGGCCGCCCGTATTGGTTTGCGTGGCGGTGGTGAGGCCGAGGGCGGCCGCGTATCGCGCCATCCGCTCGGGCGGCACGATCGGGAGGCCCAGCGGGGCGGTCATGATCCCGAACGCGGCGGCGGCGAGTCCCACCGTCCAGGTGACGGCGGTCCGGACCCGCGCGCGGTTCAATTGTTCGATCCACACCGCGCCCGCCGCGAACAGCATGGGATAGACGGGCCCCGCGTAGTACGGTTTTCCGCGCAGCACTCCGAGCAGCAGAAACGTCGTGACCGCCGCGATTCCCACGATGCGGTAGCGTCCCAGGGCGCCTCGGCCGATCAGCGCCGCCGCGCCGGCCACCGCCAGCAGGAACGCGGGCCCCGTCATGAGCGGTTGCTCGCCCAGGTACTCCCCCCACGTGATGCGCGCCAACTGGCCCTGCCGCAGCGGCTCCATCTGGTCGAGCAGGGGCCACCCCAGGGTGATCTGCCCGATGAGGCTGGGGCTCCCCACCACGAGCGCCACCCCCAGCGCGATCCACGGGCCGGGGCCGAGCAGCGCGCGCCGCCGCGGCGTGACGAGCAGGGCCACGAGCACGCCGAAGCCAATGAAGAAGATCGAGAACTTGGCCAGCAGGCCCAGTCCGCCCGCCAGGCCGAGCGCCCACCACCAGCGCGGATCGTCGGTCTGCTCCAGGCGAAGCAGCGCGTACAGCGCCGCGGTCCACCACAGCTGATCCAGGACGACCGGCTGGAACAGGGAGGCGGTGCGCAGGAACAGCGGCCCCGACAGCATGGCGATGCCGGTGAGCACGAGCGCGCGGCGGCCGCCGCCCAGCGCGCGCACGCCCAGGAGTGCGAGCGCGAACAACACCGTGCCCGCGATCCCCGGCACCAGCCGGTAGGCAAGCACCGATACGCCCACCGTGTGCCGCAGCAGCTCGGAGAGCAACGCGATCATGGGCGGGAAGTCCATGTGGAACAGCCGGAGGTGGGTGCCCATCGAGAAATAGAGGAACTCGTCCCGATGGAACTCGTAGGGCGTGATCGCGGCCGCGATCACGTGCACCATGACCTTCAGCGTCACCAACGCAACGATGAGCGTCCGGTCGGTCAAGGCCGGGAATGCGTGGGGGGGCCCCCGCGGGGCGCCCCCCCCGGGGTGACGGGCCCCCCGCCC
>Ga0214471_10004746_pt1 | contig 10486 bp, 6 predicted proteins | sample RVTome_5_FD_207665 | JGI IMG/M metagenome (GOLD analysis project Ga0214471, IMG submission 207665) | Soil microbial communities from uranium-contaminated site in the Upper Colorado River Basin, Wyoming, United States - RVT142D155 | ecosystem: Environmental > Terrestrial > Soil > Contaminated >... | reverse complement strand
GGCCGGAGCCGACGCCGGCGCCGCCGTCGTAGCCGATGTAATCGAGCGGATGCCGGAAGTGCGTGTAGGCGCCGTTCCAGCCGAGCGGCAAGCGCGTGTAGCACACGTCGATTCCCCGAACGGCGGCGTTGAGCGCGTGAGCCACACCGCTCAAGGTGAGCGGGTCTGCCGCCGCTGCCAGCGATGGTGCAGGCGTGTTCGGCACGCTCGCCGCGCGGGACCGCGCCGCTTCGAGCAGCAGCGGGACCGCCGCGTCCGGCTCGCACATGAGATACACGTCCACCGGCGGCAGGGCGTAGTAATCCATGCTCCAGCCGCGATGGCTGTGCGCATCGCAGGAGACCTGGATGATCTGCGCCGTTACCGGCTTCGTGCCGTAGGCCTGCTTGAGCGTGCCGGCGAGATCCAGGCAGTCGAGCGAAAGGATCACGTCGGCTTCAGAGAGCACCTTCTGCGCCGCGGGCGGCAACCGGTTCGAGGGCGGCGCCGCATGCAGGCGGTGGTCGGTGGGAAATGCCGCGGCGAGCTTGATATTGGTGAGCACGCGCATGTTGAGTTTCTCGGCGAGCGCGACGCGCGCCTCCCAGGCTTCGAGACTGCGCGAGCAGCGTCCGGCCAGCATCACCGGGTTTTTCGCTTCCGACAGCAGCCTCGCGGCGGCAACCACCGTTTCCGGCGCGGGCTGCACCGGGGCCGGCGGCGCGTAGCGCATCACGTCCGGAAGTTCGGGCATCGCGCCGATCTTGCTCTCCTGCAGGGTGCAGTCGAGGTTCACGTAGACCGGGCCGTAGGGCGCGGTCTGCGCGATCTGCGCGGCGCGCAGCAGCGCCTCCATCGCCGCCGCCACCGATCCCGGCTGATTGTCCCACTTGGTGTAATTGCGAATGAGCGCGCCCTGGTCGGAGCAGGTATGAATCCAGTCGATCCACGGCCGGCGTTTGGCGGCGTCCCACGGCCCGGTCGCGCCCAGGATCAGCACCGGCGCGCGATCGCACCACGCGTTGAAGATCGGCATCGCGGCGTGCATCAGTCCCACGTTGGCGTGCAGCGCCGCGGCCATCATGCGCCCGGACGCCTTCCAGTAGCCCTGCGCGATGCTCACCGCATTTTCGTCATGCAGCGACAGCAGCATCTGCGGCGCGCGGTTGCCGAGATAGTTGACGATGCTGTCGTGCAATCCGCGGTAGCTGGCGCCGGGGTTGAGCGCGATGTACGGAATGTCGAGGCTGCGCAGCACCGCGGCCGCCGCATCGCTGCCCCAGAATTCCTCGCTTTCCCGCGAACGCACAGGGGTGTCGTGGACAATGGCGCTGGTGATGCTTTCCTTCGCTTTCATCGCCGTTCCCTCAAGTCAAAATTTGCCTGTCTCGTCATCCCGGCGCAAGCCGGGATCCAGCGGACTCCGGGTTTTCTGGATTCCGACTTTCGTCGGAATGACGGAATTTCGGCATCGCTGACCCACTCAATCGACTCGCGCACCCGATTGTTTGATGACTTTCGCCCACTTCTCGAATTCCGTCTTGAGATGAGAGCCGAACGCTTCGCGCGTGCTGCCTACTGCCACGTTGCCGCTGTCGGTCATCCGCTGCTTCATGTCGGGAGCCTGCATGATCTTCATCACGTGCGAATTAAGCAGGTTGAGTATCTCCGCCGGCGCTCCGGCTGGCGCCAGCATGCCGTACCACTGGCTCGACTCGTAGCCCTTGAGCCCCGATTCTGCCACCGTGGGCAATGCCGGCAAGGCGGGAACCCGGATGCGGCTCGTCACCGCGAGCGCTCTCAGCCGGCCCGACTTGACGAGCGGTACGGCGTTGGTCGTGGGCATGAACATGACGCTCGCCTCGCCGCTCATCAATCCGACGATCGCGGGGCTGGTGCCGCGGTACGGCACGTGCACCATGTTTACGTTCGCGAGCGTATTGAACAGCTCCGCGGCGAGGTGCGGCGTGCTGCCGCTGCCCGAACCGGCGAAATTCACCTGCCCCGGACGCGCTCTCGCCAGCGCCACCAGTTCCTTCACCGATTTTGCCGGCAGCGACGGATGCACGACCAGCACGTTGGGCGCGAAGGACAGGAGACTGACGGGGTCGAAGTCCCTGACCGGGTCATAGGTGACCTTGCTGTAAAGACTCGGCGTGGTCACGAAGTTCGCGCCATTCACCATCAGCGTATAGCCGTCCTTGGGCGCCTTCCCGACGATCTCGCTGCCGATCATGCCGTTGGCGCCGGGACGATTGTCGATGATGAACTGCTTGCCGAGTGTTTCGGCGAGCTTCTGCCCGACGAGCCGGCCCGTCGTATCCACGCCGCCGCCCGCCGGGAACGGCACGACGATCCGGACCGTGCCGGTGGGATAAGCCGGTGCGCTCGATTGCGCGAGTGCGTAGCCGCACGGGGTGAGCAGCGTGATTGACGCGAGCACGAAGGTGAAGCACGGACGTATTGTTTTCATTGTTCCTCCTCGGCGAAATTATAGGCCGCAGCGCGTGCAGGAAAGCGTTAACCACAGAGGACACAGAGTCCACAGAGGGATCAACTGCAAATCGGTTCGTGGTTTCTCCTCTGTGTTCTCTGTGATCTCTGTGGCTGGAATTTTTGTTTTTGATCGGCGTTTATCTGCGGTTTCATTTCAACCGACCGCGCGCTGCCAGGCCGTCACCAGCGCGCGGGCCGCGAATTCGACGGCCATTTCCCGTTTGTAGGCGGCAGACCCGCGCACGTCCGACATCGGCTCGGCGAGCGCATGCACCGCCTGTGCGCTATCGCGTGCCCTCGCCATGTCAAGGCGCTGGCCGCGAAGCTGACCGAGATCGAGAACGATCGGCTTCCAGCTGACCGATCCCACCACCACACGCGCTTGCGTGCACCGGCCTTCCGCATCCACACCGACCGTCGCCGCCGTGTTCACCGTGGGGATTTCCAGCACGCCGCGCGCCATGTACTTGTGAAAGCTCGATCCGCTGCGCGCGGGCTGCGCGTCGACCGCCACGCTGACGACGATCTCGCCCTTTGCGAACCGATGCTTGAACGCGTCCTCCAGCGTGAGGGTGCGCCGGCCTTGCGGCCCGGCGACCGTCACGCGCGCGTGCAGCGCGAGCAGCGCGATCGGCAGATCGAAGCCCCCGATCAACGGGCCGACGCTGCCGCCCACGGTGATCATCTGGCGGATGCGCGTGTGGCCCACGGCTTCCAGTGCATCATCGATCGCGCGCCACGTTTCGCGCAGCTTCGAATCGGCATAGAGCTTTTCCTGGCAAACTGCGGCGCCCATGTGCAGCACGCCCTGTTCGCTGATGGAGAGCGCGTTGAGTTCGGGGATGCGCCCGATGGCGATGAGCCGTTGCGCGAAGGGATAGCCGCTGCGCTCGCGGCGCAACGCGTGCGACGTGCCGCCGCACACGATCGCGGCGTCGCCGGCGGCGAGCTGCGTCACCGCGTCTTCCACGCTGCTCGCGAAAATGAATTCCGCGCTGGCCGGGCGCGCGCCGGAAGGCTTGCCCGCGGAAAGGCGCGTCCACACCGTGCCTTTGGGCGCGGCGGGCGGCGGCGCCGGTTCTGTCGCGTAGCGTTCCGGATGAAGCGCGCGATGGATTTTTTCCGACGTGATCGGAAGCTGCGAGATGCGCACGCCCACCGCATCGGCCACGGCATTGGCGATCGCCGCCGGAATCGCGTCGAGGCCGATTTCGCCGACGCCTTTCGCACCGAACGGGCCCGACGGCTCGTAGGAATCGGCGAAGGCGACGTGCATTTTCGGCATCATCGCGGCGCTCGGCAGCGGATAGTCCTTGAGCTGGGGATCGGTCGGCGTGCCGTTGTACCAGTCGAAGTATTCGAGCATCGCAAGCCCGATACCCTGCGTGACCGCGCCCTGCACCTGGCCTTCAGCGGCCGCCGGATGGATCACCGTGCCGCAGTCGACCGTCGAAGCGATTTCGAGGAGCTTCACCTGCCCGCTGTCCGGATCGACTTCGACCTCCACCGCCTGCGCCACGAAATTGTACGAGCCGGACTCGTTGCCATAGCGGCTGTGGTCGGGAAATTCCGATGGATTGTCGAATGTGCCGACGCCGACGATAGGCTGCCCGCCGCGCTTGTAGATGTTCGCCCGCACCACGGCGCCGACCGGCTTGAACTCGGTCTCCGCGCCGTGGCGGGGACCGATCTGGCCGCTGATGACGACCAGCTCGTCCGCAGGCCGCTTGAATTGCTCTGCCGCCGCTTCGAGCAATTGTTTCCCGGCTTCGGCCGCCGCGTTCTTTACCGCATTGCCGGCAACGTAAGTGAGGCGGCTTGCGAGCGCGCCGAGCGCATGGGGTTGCACGTCGGTATCGGGGCGCGTGATGTCCACGTCGTCATAGGGCAGCCCGAGCGCCTCCGCTGCGATCTGCCGCAACACCGTAAGATTGCCCTGGCCGATTTCCCCTTCACCGGTGATGACGGTGGCGCGGCCGTCCTCATTGACGCGGACGATGGCGGAACTCCCGTCCCAATCGCCGAAGCTGCGGCGGCCGTTGACGTGAATGCTGCAGCCCATGCCCAGCCCGCGGTTCGGCCTGCGCGCCTTGCGCTTTTCTTCCCAGCCGATCATCGCCGCGGTCTTGTCGATGCACTGCTTCAGCTCGCAGCTCGTGATGCGGTGGTTGTGCGGCGATACGTCGCCCGGATCCACCGCGTTCATGCGCAGAAGATCGAGGATGTCGATGCCGAGCTTTTCCGCGGCAAGGTCCCACGCCTGCTCCACTGCCCAGTCGGCAGAAGGATTGCCGAAGCCGCGGAACGCGCCGGTCGGCACGAGATTGGTGTAGACGAGCGTGGAATCGGCGCGCACGGCGGGATACTTGTAAAGCGCGTCATGGCGCACCGTCGCCGCGCCCAAAATGGCCTGAGACTTTCCGGTGTAGGCGCCGTTATCGGCGAACATCTTGGTTTCCTTGGCGCGCACGCGGCCATCGCGTGAAAAGCCGAGCCGTACCCAGTAGCGCATCGGCATGCGCGGGTGGCTCGCCAGAAACTCTTCTTCGCGGGTGTGGATGAGCTTGACCGGCCGGCCGCTCTTTCGCGCGAGAATGGCGCAGATGACCGACGCGTTGTCATCGCCGGACTTGCCGCCGAATCCGCCGCCGACTTCGGTCTGGATCACGCGCACCTGCGATTCCGGCACGCCGAGGGCGGAGGCGTAGCGGCCGCGCGCCAGGAATGGCGTCTGCGTGTTGCACCACATCGTGACGCGGCCTTCGCTCCAGTTCGCGACGCAGCCGATCGTCTCCAGCGCGGTGTGCCACTGGCGGGCGCTGTCCCAGGTGCCTTCGACGACCACGTCGGACGCCGTGAATCCCGCAGCGACGTCGCCGCGTTCGAAATTGAACTGGTGCGCCACGTTGCCGGGCGTATCCTCGTGCACGAGCGGCGCGCCGGGAGTGAGCGCTGCGTCGAGCGTAAGCACGGCGGGAAGAACCTCGTACTCGACGAGGATGCGGTCGACCGCCGCGCGCGCCGTGGCTGCGTCCACCGCCGCGACCGCCGCGACTTCGTCGCCGGCGTAACGCACTTTGTCGATCGCCAGAGGGTAAAGATCGGGACGGAACGCGCCCCACTTGCGTTTCGCGGTGTCCGCGCCGGTAGCGACCGCTTTGACGCCAGGCATTGCGGCGGCGGCGCTGGTATCGATCGAAACGATGCGCGCGTGAGGATGAGGGCTGCGCAACACCGCGGCATGCAGCATGCCGGAAAACTGAAGATCAGCGACGTACTGCGCGGCGCCGGTCACCTTGGGAACGGCGTCGGTGCGCGGCACGTCCTTGCCCACGACGAGGAGACTGCCGGCGTTCAGGCGGGGATCGCGTTGATTCATGATTGCCGTGCCTTGCGCGCGAGTGCCATCGCCTCCTGGTACGCTTCCGCGATGCGCACGTAGCCGGTGCAGCGGCAATAGACGCTGTCGATGCTGGCGCGGATTTCTTCCTCGCTGGGCTGCGGGTTTCTTTCCAGCAGCGCACAAGCCGCCATGACGTGGCCCGGAATGCAGATGCCGCATTGGAGCGCAGACTTGTTGACGAACGCTTGCTGCACCGCGTGGAGCGCGGAGGCGCCGGCGAGTCCCTCGACGGTGCGGATAGCGGCGCCATCGCACAACGCAGCGAGCTGGAGACACGATGCCACCGGGGCGCCGTCCATGATCACCGTGCAGATCCCGCAGGCGCCGATGCCGCAGCCGTGTTTGGTGCCGGTCAGCTTCAGGTCTTCGCGCAATACATCGATCAATAGCCGGTCGCCGGTCTTGAGCCCGATTTCGACCGGGTCGCCGTTGAGAGTGAACTTGAGCTGTACGGGGGGCATGAGGAACCGCGGATATTCAGGGTGCGGCTGATTATATGCCATCCCCTTCGGGAAGGTCAGCCGCTGTCCGCTATGTGAGCAGCGTTTGCATGGCCATCTCTTTTGCGGCGGTTTAACATCACGACGGACGATGCGCTGGCAGGTGGAGAAACCCGTGTTCGATCTCGCCGGCCGTTTCTGTCGAGCGACATCGATTTGATCCGCGAGAGCCTCGACCGCTCGCTATGGCGCAAGGTGTTCTCCGAGAACGCGCTCGCGTTCTATCACCCCAGGAGCGTTAGCGCATGAAACGCCTGCACTCCGCGTGATCTCGTCATACCGGCGAAAGCCGGTATCCAGGAAGTGTCGATTCGCTTTTCTGGACCCCGGCTTTCGCCGGGGTGACGGTTGACTTTACTGCTAGCCGTCGCGGTCGAGCACGGCGCGGATTTTCTCCGCCGGCACCTTGATGTCGACTCCGGCGCGCTCTTCCTGCAACAACATCGGACTGCGCGAATCGCGCTCGCCCCAACCGCGATTGAGCGCTTCCGTCATCTCGGCGTGGGTCAAATTGGCGACGCGCATCGGCACGCCTAACTCGCGTCCCAGCTCCGTGGCCAGTGTGACGTCCTTGTGGGCGAGCTTGAGCGCGAAATCGGGCGGCTCGAAAACCCCTTGCAGAAACTGCCGGCCGAGCCGGTCGAAGGTGCGTTGGCGTCCCAGAGAACACTGCCGCACGGCCGCCCACAATTCCAGCGGATCGACGCCGGCTTTGACGCCGAGGGTAAACACTTCGGCGAGCGCGGTCTGGATCGCGTAGCCGGCGCAGTTGTGCACGAGCTTGGCGACCGACCCCGCCCCGATCGGCCCGATGTAGAGGATCTGGTCGCCAATCGCTTCGAGCACATGGCGGTATTTGTCGAACACCGCGCGGTCGCCGCCTACCAGCAACGCGAGCTTGCCGGATTTCGCGCCGCTCGGCCCGCCGCTCACCGGCGCGTCCAGCATGGGAATGCCTTTGGCGGCAAAGCGCGCGTGAATGCGGCGCGCCACGGTGGGCGAGTTGGTGCTGAGATCGAACCACGGCACGCCCGGCCGCATGCTGGCAAGCAGTTCTTCGCCCACCGCTTCCGCTTCCGGCGGTCCGGGCAGGGACGTCAATACGATGTCCGCCACTTCGCCCACGGCGCGGGCGCCTTCGGCCCATGCCGCGCCGGCCTTGAGATGCGGTTGGGCAGCATCGCGGCGCAGATCGTGCACGACGAGATCGTGTCCGCCCTTCTGTGCATTGAGCGCCATGGCGCCGCCCATGGTTCCCAGTCCGATGAAGCCAACACGCATGTTCGCTGCTCCCTCCTGAATTGAAGTAGGCGAGTTGTAGCGGACGGCTTGGGGCGTGTCAAATAGACGAGACTGCGGAACAGTCGACCCATGAAGCCCCGTGGGTTGCCGGTCCGTCTCCTCTGCCGCGCGGAGCGCATTGCCTATCGCAACGGCGAGGCGCTGTTCGGCAGCAAGCTTGCGCCGCGCAAGCCGTGATCCCGCCGCGCATCGTGACTGCGCCGCTCCGGCACTTGCAGCCCTTGCTTGACAGTCATGCTCGGGGAGGCGACCATTTGCGCAGAAAATACCTCAACGAAGGGCCAGGTCTGCGCAGGCTTGTCGAAAAGGGGAGGATCAACGCGGCATGTTTCATCCGGGGAGGCCTTGATGGGCGTCCGGCCGGGCAGTCTATGCTCGATCGGGAGCAGAGTAGAGCGAGCATAGCGCGGCATGGCGTCGATTAGAAAAATTCCGGTGAGCACCGGCATCCTCTGGGTCGAGGTGCCGAGTGCCGACGTGCGAATCCTGTGCGGCTGTCCCGAGGACTCGGTCAAACATCTGCTGCGCAAGGGGCTGATCGTCCCGATAGAGATCGATGGCGTCGCCTGCGAGACCGGCCCCAATGCGATCCTGATTTCCGACCTCGCGATCCAGAATGGACGCGTCTGCAGCCGTTCCGAGTTTCCCGTCCTGCAGATGCTGTACAACCAGGGGCTGATCGTGCCCAACCACCCCCGCAACACCGGGTCGCGGCCGCTGCTCATCGGCTCGCGCCGCCAGGTCGATGCGCAGATGGCATACATTTTTCGCGGCAACTACGGGCTTACCTCGCGCGAAGAGCTGATGGAGACCGGCGTCCCGGCGGCGCAGGCGGACGAACTCATGCGCATGAAGCTCGCCTTTGCCTTCGGGCGGATCCGGCCGAGCGAAGAGCTGGTGCAACCCATCTACGTGGGCAGCGAGCGCGTGGAAATCCGCAACGGCGTATTCGTGCGGCGGATGCGGACCAACGTCTTCGAAATTTCGCACGGTGAGGACAAGGTCGAAGTCGATCTCAATCTCGTGCCGGGTGAAATGTATGAATGCCCGTATACGCTGGGCAACCACCTGCTTCAGCGCGATTACTTCGCCATCGTGCATACCGGCGACGGGGACGGCTGGGACATGAACCGTCCGACCATGGGGAGCATCGTGCTGTTCCAGGGCCGGGTTTACCTGATCGATGCCGGCCCGAACATCGACTACGCACTGACCGCGCTCGGCATCGGGGTGAACGAGATCGACGGCATCTTCCATACGCACTGCCACGATGACCATCTCATCGGCTTGACGGCCTTGATCCGCGGCGACCGGCGCATCGCCTACCATGCCGTGCCGATGGTGCGCGCTTCGGTCGTGAAGAAGCTGGAAACGATCATGCGCCTGTCGGAGAAGGACTTCAACGCGCTGTTCGAGGTGCACGATCTCGAGCTCGAGGAATGGAACGACATCGAGGGCCTCGAGGTGAAGCCGATCCTGTCGCCGCATCCGGTCGAGACGACCATTTTCTATTTCCGGTCGATGTGGGAAGGCGGCTATCGCAGCTATGCCCATCTTGCCGACATCGCGTCCTTCGACGTGCTGCGCAGGATGATTGCGCCGGACGATGCGCCCGCCGGGATCAGCCAGGCGCGGTTCGACAAGACGGTGCGCGACTATACGCAGCGCGTCGACGTCAAGAAAATCGACATCGGCGGCGGCCTCATTCACGGCGCGGCCATCGATTTTAGCGGCGATCCCTCGGGCAAGCTCATACTCGCGCATACGGCCCGGCGCCTGACGGAAAAGGAACGGGCGATCGGCTCGGGCGCGCCGTTCGGGACGGTCGACGTGCTGATCGAAGGGATTTCCGACGAACTGCGCCGCCGCGCGTTCGGCTACCTGCGCGATTATTTTCCGGAGGTGCCGATCTACCGGATACGCCACCTCATGAACAACCGCGTGCTCGTCATGAACCCGGAGGTGATCCTGGTCAAGGAGGGGCAGCCGGTCGCCGACATCCACCTCATTCTCAGCGGCACGGTGGAGATGCTGCGCATCGGCATGCCGGGCAGCCACCTGCTGTCGGCCGGCTCGATCATCGGCGAGACGCCCGCGCTGCTGGATACGCGCGCGACCGAGACCTACCGCGCGGTGAGCTTCGTCCAGGCGATGCGCCTGCCGCGCGACCTTTATCTCGACTTCGTCACGCGCAATGCGTTGTACAAGGACATCGTCGAATCCCGTGACGAGCTGGAGTTCCTGCGCAGCAGCTGGCTATTCGCGGACGGCGTGTCGTGCATGACGCTCAATCGGCTGGTGCATGCCACGCAGCCGGTGTCGTTCGAACGAGAGAAGACCATGCCGCCGCCGGAGAACGATCTCCTCGTCATGCGCTCCGGCGAAGCGCTGCTTACCACGGCCGCCGGCTACGAAGAACGGCTCGCCGCGGGAAGCTATTTCGGCGCCGCCGCGCTGCTGAACCATGGACACCGCGGCGCGCAGGTGCGCTTTCTCCACGCCACGGACGCCTACCAGGTGCCGCTCGACAGCATCCTCGAGGTGCCGGTCGTGCGCTGGAAAATGCTGGAAACGCACCGCCGCCGCTACGAGGACTAGACCGGCGCGCTACTGCAGCGGCGAGAACGCGGCCGGCATCACGATCTTGTTCTCCTGCCTCACGAGCTGATAACCCTCGAGCCCTTCTTTCCTGAGAACGGCTGATGGCGGCCAGGCACCGGCGGCCCTCGCCTTGTCGCGCGTGCTGTTGCGCTGATCCAGCGTCTGGTACGGCCAGATGTGGACGAACTTGTTGAGGCTGCCGAGT
>Ga0214471_10004744_pt1 | contig 10487 bp, 10 predicted proteins | sample RVTome_5_FD_207665 | JGI IMG/M metagenome (GOLD analysis project Ga0214471, IMG submission 207665) | Soil microbial communities from uranium-contaminated site in the Upper Colorado River Basin, Wyoming, United States - RVT142D155 | ecosystem: Environmental > Terrestrial > Soil > Contaminated >... | reverse complement strand
AGATGAAGGATGACCCGCTCATCAGCAGCACGCACCGCTTGGCCGCGGCGCGACCCGCGCTGGAAGGCGACTGCGTGCGACATTCCGGTGACGGTGCTCAAACGCGCCGGCTGTATGCTCGGCGCTCCCGAACAGTGGACCACCGATCTCGATGTCCGCCCGGCAGGGAGAACCAGGTCCAAGAGCGTCAGTCGGCTTTCTCCGCCGCCACCCCCGGTTCATCGCGCCCAAGGGTGAATAGCGGGCAATGACGGGGCCGAAGCGGGAGCCCGAGGGACAACGGCGGACGTTTGCCGACGTCGCGGGCACGGGCCGATAGCTCGCGTGCAGGGGTGAACTACTTCCGCGGAGTGGGTATCGCGGGTGAGACGAAGCGACCACTGATGGACACGGCACCGTTTCGTGTATCTACGGTGCACTTGCGGCTGATTTCGGCGAGGTTCATCGGATTCGGCGGGCATTCCGCGCGTTCGTACTTTCCCATCCCTGTCAGGTCGAAGGTGCCCTCGACCGACGCGCCGGTGATCCGCTTTATGGTCACGCTCCCCTTCAGCGAGTAAAGCGTGACGTTGGCATCGCTCTCCGCCTGTTCGATCCACCCTTCCAGGCCCTGCCAGGTCCCATCGGACATCACGGTCGTTCCACTGCGCTGCCGCTTGATGACGCCCTCGCCGCGGCTGTATTGCATTGCCCCCACGGCGGTGTACGTGGTGTCCTCGCGCAGCGCCTCGGGTGGGACATCGGGGAGTACGATGACCGCGTGCGCGCCACTGTTCGACTGCCAGCCCCCGATCCCGGCGTGCTGCCAGGCAACGACCGGGTTGTCCTGCTGATTCATGTAGAGACTCACCACACCAGACTTCGAGGGCTGGGACCCTCGCTGCGCGTAGACCGCGTTCGGCGAGAAGACTTGAATCAGGCTGCTCAGGGTCACCAGGGAATCCACCATCGACTCGGCGCGAACCGCATTCACGAGGTCATCGGGCGTCGGGCGGCTTCCCGGCTGCATTCGGGCTGCCATGCGCAGTGCCATCGCCTGCATCTCCTGGGGCGTCATCTGGCTGATCTGCTGCTGGAGGCGAAGACCCACGCTGGCATCGGGTGTCACCGGGTTCGAGGACACGGAGACCTGATGTGTGCAGGACGTGCCACCGTCGCTCAACAACCCCTGGATGTGGAACTCGCCCTCGGCCGGCTCGCTGACGGGAGCCCCGCCGCCCGGCTGCGGATTGAGGGACGGTGGCGTCAGGAGCGCTTGCGCCGCTGGATGGACGGCAGCCCAGAGCTGCCGTGGATCGCACGTCGCCACCTCGGCGAGGCGGAACTCGATCGTGTACGACCGATCCTGGGACTGCGCGGCGTCCTCGGCGACGTTGGCCACGCGCACAAGGAACCGGAGCGTGTCCGTGCTTCCACGGATCGCGGTGCGGAATGCGTTGCGCTCCTCGTGTCGGGCTGGCCGATCGAATCGCGTCGTGTCGACGACGAGGTGCAGGTCCGGGTGGTCCTGGGCGAGCCTGATCGTGAGGCCCGCTGTCATGCCCGGAGGTACCCGAACCGTCAGGAACCAGGCCGAGGCCGCGAGTCCTTTCGTCGCCTGCACCTCATGCGTTCTGTCGATGACCTGCGTGTTGGCCGGGCTGAGGTCCACCAGCCGCTCATAGCGATAATGGCTGCTGTCAGCGGCGTGACGGGCGATGAACTGCGGATACAGGTTATAGAGGCCGCCGTCCACGTCCTTCAAGGCATCGGCGATCGGGCCAAGGCCGCGCCGTTTGGCGTCGGCACTCGGGTCCGCGGCAAGCTTGTCGAGCACCTCGGTCAGGAAGGCGACGCGGTCAGTCGAGCCGATGTCGCCGCCCAGGTGGAACCAGAAGTGGCCCGTGCGATACACCTCGGTGTTCGTGCTGCAGCCTGCCCCGACGAAGGGCTCGTCCAGCGGCTCATCGTAGCTCCGGCGCTCGAACAGGTCGATGGGGCCATAGGTCCGTTCTCCCCACGCATATCGAACGGCCTCGGCGCTGCTCTCCAGGAACCAGTCAAGCTGGGTCGGCCACTGGCGTCGATATGCGTACTGGACGCCATGGAACACCTCGTGGACCGGCGTCAGCAGGTTGCCCTCGTTCCTGCCGACATGGTTGTCATGCAGTCCCGCGGTGTCCAGGACCAGGCCGAAAGGTTCGAAGAGCGCCTTGCCGAAGGTGACCACCTGCTTGTTGGTGTCGTAGTACGCCGCAACGTTGCCGCAACTGCTCGTCAGGCTGTCGTCGTAGAAACCGTCCAGCCGGGGCGTCCCGGCCTGGTCGCGGGCGTAGACGATTCGTGGCTGCTTGAAGCCAAGTGATTCCAGCCAGACGGTCGACTGTTCGAGCTGGTTGGTGAGGAAGCCAAGTCGCTCCGGGCCCAGCGTGCCGGTGACTTCCGTGACGCGCCACGCCGTCGCCCCCCATGCTTGCGCAGGGGCCAGTCGCGGCCCGGCGGCCGCCAGGACGACCGCGAACCAGACGACAGCCCGGTGGAACATGACCACGCGGACGCCGCCGAGCCCGGCGCGTCGCCGACTCAGCGTAGCGGGCCGCGCGTCTGTTTGCATTCGGCCTCCCATGCGGCCGGCAGGTCGTGCAGGCGCGGTACGCGAACCGGACCGGCCCCGAAGGTGAACGTGTGAGTCACCGCGGTGGCGTTGCCGCCTGCGCCGACATGGAACTCGAGTCGAAACGGCTCAGTCTCCCCGGAGTTCATCCGGGCCTGCACGAACGTGCGGTCGCCGGTCGAGCGCAGCGTCCACGGCGACACGTCACCCCACATGGCGCCGAACTTCAGGCGGCCATCGCAGTCCGGGATGACGAAGAAGTTCCGAGGATTCCGCTGCTGCGCCGGATCGCCATACACTCCAGCGAAGCGAGCGAGATCCTGACGCGTCGGTCCCAGGTCGACCGGAGTCCGCGATCGATCTTCCGGCCCAGGTTCGGCGGCCTGCTTCGCCCGATCCGCACTGTCAACGCGATCGGCGCTGTCCAGCATTTTCGCGATCTGCTGCACGGCTGGCGAGCGTCGCGACTCGGCAGTGCTCATCTCTCCGGCGATGGCGAGGAAGACCTGCGCCGCGGTCATGTCTCCGGCCTTCGCGTACTCGGTCCCGACGCCCATCATGCCCTTGAGGTCGAACTGGTAGTCGCCGGACTCGCGCTCGACGATCTCCTGGTACCGCTTCTCGGCAGCCGCCGCACCACCCGAGGTGTAGGCGGCCCGGATCTCCCTGGACAACAGCGGTTTCGTCCGCGCCTGCGCGGCGACCAGTTGCGGCGCGAGCACGCCCGTCACGAGGAGGAGCACGCCAGGCAGGATCCGGCGGCAGTGGCGCGTCCCCGCAGGCGATGACGTCCGCATCAGCGCCGCGCCCCCATGGCACCACCGAAGAGTCCGAGGCCCAGACGGAGTTGCACGTCCAGTTGCCTGAGTTCGCTCGACACTGCCGTCGTGCCCGCGTACTCGGCGGTGTAGGAGTACAGATCCGCGGCGGCGGTAACGGTCATGCCACCCAGGCGGAGCGTCGCCCCACCGCCGACCACTCCGGTCACGTCCGTCCTGTCGGCATCGTCAGTGAACGCCACGCCGCCGCGCGACACGACGCCGGCGCCACCGTTCACGAAGACCGACAGCAGGCCGGTAGGGGGCAGGAGAAAAGCGACCAACTGCGCGGCACCGTTGAAAAGCCGGGCGTCGCGCGATTCCGGCGTGCCACCGCCGGGGCGGAAGGCGAAGGTCGTTGGCACATAGCTGCCGCCGACGCTCAGGCTCAACCGGCTCCCAAGCGCGAGCGCCAGCCGCAGTCCGAAGGAGGGCCCGGCCTCGATCTCCCCGACATTGCCGTTGGCCGCATCCAGCAACTTCTCGGTCGGGATGTAGAACCCGATTTCGGGAGCGAGACTGAGGCGCTGGGCGTCGGCCCGTGGGCCGGCCGTCGCGAGCAGCAGGAGGGCGGTCAGGAGCCTCGTGAGGGTCGGCATGATGAGTCCTCGATGTGAACTCGATCGGGTGATTCCCACGGATACCTGAACGGATCGGGCGGGCCGAATCCGCCACATGGCGCGCCGGGGAGGGTGAGTCCCAGATCTAGTTGAGGTGGTGCCTCGCAATAAGGGGACCATCGAGTGCGTCTTTCACGGCGCCCGGTTCGAACGGACTCCGGCGAAGGCCCGCCGGTTGCCGAGCGACCTGTCCGGCGGAGGCTGGGCAAGGGGCAAGCTGGCCGTCTGCGTGCTGGGAAAGATCGATGGAATCGAGACGGCGCTCGTACCGATTGCTCCGATGACGTTTGTGGCATTGCCCCTCGCGCAACTACGTCGAGGACCCCACCCCAGCGGCGATCACGCCACGTCGCCGCCCAGCTCGGGACGCTGGAGGAACTCGGTGTCCGCCGCGAGCTCCTCGAAGCACAGGTTCACGGCCCGGCCCTCGGTGCGAGTCCGGTGGACGGTGCCGGCGGGGACCGTCGCAGCCTGCCAAGGCCCGAGACGGAGTGTGCGTCCGTCGGTCAGGTCGATGAAGAGGCACCCCTCGACGACCAGGAACAGCTCGTCCGAAGTCGTGTGCCGATGCCAGGGGTACTCGCCGTCGAACACCGCGAGTCGCAAGCAGTGTCCGTTCACCGCCTGGATAACGTGGTTGGTGTACTCGCCGGTCGCCGCCGCGGCTTCGTCGGCGAGATCCACGATGTGGAGCGGCGGATAGCGTACGGGCTCGTGTGCGTACGATGCGGAGTCTGGACGCATGGTCATGGTTGGTTGTCGCGAAGGGAGAACGCTGGCTCGGTCACCGCCGTGGAGCCTCGGTCGGCCATCGAAGGGACGCGGATGCGCACCAAGATGATGCGGGGGCCGACCAGATACACAGCCCCATCCTGTCATTCCGCCGCTCTGCACGGGCTTGGGCTCGCGCTGGCTCGTTTCTGCGCTCAGCCGCCCCTGGGACGCATTGACATCTTGATGTATGTCTAATACACTAAAATGTATGAAGCGGACCACATTGAAGATCGACGAGGGCGTGCTCCGGCGCCTCAAACAGCGAGCGGCTGCCGAAGGGATCAGCCTGCAGGACCTGGCCAACCAGCTGCTGCGACGAGGTCTGGCCACACCAGACCGCACGCCGTACACCCTGACCTTGAAGGGCTGGAAGGCGACAGCGCAGCCCGGCGTCGACATCCTTGATCGCGACACGCTGTTCGACGTGATGAACGGTCGCTGATCGTGCGAGCGATCGACACCAACGTCCTGGTATTCGCCGAGATCACGTCGAGTCCGCAACATGGGCGGGCACGGGAGGTGCTTCGCGCCCTGGGAGAGGGCGCGTCGGCCTGGGCGATACCCTGGCCGTGCGTCTACGAGTTCCTGCGCGTGGTGACGCACCCTCGGGTGTTCCACCCGCCCGTGCCAATGGACGTGGCGCTGCGAGACCTGCGCGCCGTTCTTGGTTCGCCTTCGCTTATCCTGCTCTCCGAAACACCACGCCACGCCGACGTGATGGATGCGGTGGTTCGTGAGTCAGGCGTCGCTGGAAACCTGATTCATGATGCCCACATTGTGGCGCTTTGCCTGGAGCACGGGGTGACCGAGATCATCACTGGCGACCGCGATTTCCACCGGTTCTCCGGGCTCACCGTGACTGATCCGTTCGTGTCCTGAATGGACCGGGACACCCGGGGCTGATCCTCCGGGACATGCCCTCCGCTGAGGTCGAGTCTGTTCCAAATACAGCACGTCCGCGCGGTCCTGGTTCAGGGATCGCGCGTGCGCTCTTGCGCCCGCGACGGGAGACGCGATCTTCGTGGCAGCGCGGGTCCGTTGGTGAGCGTTGGCCAGAGAATGCGCGCTGCACCCGACGCGCAGGGAGGACACGTCACCGTGCGGTGGCGCTGAACGTCAACCAGCGGCTGGTCGGCTTTGGCGACGGCACCGTGTACGTGGCTCGGCGCGATGCCGATGACCTGGAGTGGCTCGAGCGACACGCCTGGCCACCCGCCCCACGATGAGTCGAATGAAGAACCTGTCGAAGCGCCTGACGCCGATGTTTGCGTGCAAAACACCGGCTGCGCCGAGTGTCCAGGACACGCACCTGCGCGCAACGGGGGTGACCGTCATGCGCACGGCGCTCGTGTCGCTGCTGGTCACCCTTGCTCCGCTGGTGGCAGGCGCCCAGGAACTCAGGTCGACCGGTGCCGACACTGCCTGCGGTTGCCGGATCGTGCTTCAGAAGCTGGCGCAGCTTGGCCGCGCCGAAGATACCATCGCCATTCTGGGCTCCAGCACGGTCGCCCGCGACTCCCGAGGGCGGTTCTATGTGGGAGGCATTCTCCCATACGCCGGTGTGGCCGTATTCGACTCGGCCGGCCGGCACCTCGCCACGATGGGGAGAGCGGGCAATGGGCCTGGCGAACTGTCGAGAGTGCGGTATGTCCGGACGATCGCGGGCGATACGCTCCTTGTCCATGACGATCATCGCATGACCGTGTTCGACCCCACCGGTGCGTACCTGCGAGCGGCGCTCCTGCCCGCCGGGCCGCGAGCGTTCAGGTTCACCCCTTTGGGTGACGGCCAGGTCGTGCTCAACAACTACTTCCCGACGCACGCCGCGTTCGTGCTGCTGGGCCGCAACCACGAGGTCGTCCGCGAGTTCGGCAAGTCGGTTGGTGGGGACCGCTTCGGCTCCGACGAACTGCAGTTCCGCGTTGCGGACGTTGGCGGAGGCCGGTTCGCCGCGGTGCAACAGTACCATCGATTCCTGGTTCAGATCTGGGACACGAACGGCAGGCTCGTACGGGAGTTCAACCGCAGTCCTCCGTGGTTCCCCCGCTACACGCGCGAACAGCGCAGACCGCTCGGCTTCGCCTCGCGCTACCCGGTCGTGATGGGCGCCTGGGGCGACATCGACCAGCGGCACTTGTGGCTGGTCGCCAGTGTTCCCGATCCGTCCTGGAAGGAGCCGGCGTGCAATCCGCTTCCTGGAGCCCCACGCGGCGAAGGTAGCCGCTGCGCGCCGATCCCGATGTCGGCGCAGCAGCGAGCCTGGGACACCATCGTGGAGGTGCTCGACCTGGACACGGGCCGCGTGCTGGTCTCGCAACGATTCGACGAAGATCTCACGGGCTTCATGGAAGGCGGACTGCTGTACGCCCTTCGCGAGAATGACGACGGCCTCATGGTAATTGACGTCTGGCGCGCGCGGATCGTGCCGGGTTCGTGAGCGATCCGAGCGATCCCGGGTTCAGGGCAGCACCTGGCACGGGTCGAACCGGTCGTGAGCACTTGCACCACACAGGCGCCCAGTGCCCACGGAAGGCGCGGCGATCGCTCGGCTGCCCGAATGCTGCGCGACAATTTCACGTCGCCGCCTAACGGCCTTCCCGACCGCGCCACCGATCCATCTCGCGGCGGTCTTTCTTTCCGGGCTTGCCGCGATCGCGAAAGACCGGCGGACCCATCGCCTTCAACTGCGCCGCGAGTCTGGACCTCGCCTGAAGGCTCTCCTCCGATTCGGCGTAGAGCGTCGCCGCGACGGTTGCTGGTCCGCGTTGCTCCGACTCGCCCAGCAACTCGATGGTCTGTTCAAACGGGGGCTTCCGGATGTGAATCGTGTCACCGACGGTGACCTGGCGCGGGCGCTTGGCGCGCTCGCCGTTCACCTCCACTCGGCCCGCGTCGACCGCGTCCGCGGCCAGCGACCGCGTCTTGTAGAAGCGCGCGGCCCAGAGCCATTTGTCGAGGCGGACGGACATGGGATGCAGTACTGAGTGTTTCGATTAGCGGCGAGCAAGGTGTGGATCCGTGGGTGGACTATTCCTGCTCCGCAGTGATCGGTGGCACGGATCCCCAGCCACCGTTCACGTATCAGTGGGTCGTCGGAAGCGCGGCTGCCGGCACCGCCGCTTCGATCCAGCGCTCATTCCCTCGTCGTCCACGACAAGTATGTTGGTTCAGGTGGTGGACGCGAATGGTGTGATCGCTGAGTCCGAGGGATCTTTCTTTGTGAGCGCCAATACCGGGACCTGTCCACCGGAGGAGCCGAACTGCTCCGAGCAACGCATACGAAGCCCGATCAAAAACAACACGCTGGTGATCGGCCCTAACAACTCCCAACGTCGGGTACTACCTGGTGCGATCAAGAAACGAACTGGCACCGCGAAACCGCCTCCGCGACCCTGATCGCGATCTGGGACCCTTGGCAGGTGCTCTTGGAGAGTCGGCGCATCGGCGCGATGCGCGAAAGGTCCCTGCTGTACGAATCGGAGGCGTGCTATTGGCGATCGTCTACGCAGGATGCGGCAACTCCACGGGCACAGCATGCGGGCTCTTTGAGTATGTAGATCCGCTCTTCACAATTGTTGAAGCAAAGAACGCGATCAGCGGCACTCCGGTGAGTCCGGTCTATCTCTCGTCCATTCTCTTTGGTGACGAACCGCTGCCCGCGGAGTTCCTCACCTACGCGAATGCATACGGTGTAAACGTCGTTGGAGACAGGCTCAGGTGTACGGTGCCGTGTGGCTTCTCTTCGCTGCAGGGAGAGTATCAGTTTGCCATCGGTGGCGCCGGCTATCGCGACACAACGATCACTCTTGAGGGACGATACGGTCGCGCAGATGGTGGCTGCCCAAGTCGCTTTTATGATGGCGTCGAGATCACGCTTGCTCTGACGCCACTGTAATTGTCGAAACGGTGGAGTTCGATGCCTCGATCATGTCGCGGGATGTCGCGCCCTGTTGACCCGCCCGAGCCACCGGAACGTTCGTCCACTGCAGAGGCTCCATTGACCTCGATCCCAGCGGGAGCGTCTACCCGCTCCATCTCCTGAAGTGCACGCCCCTATCGCTGGCCCGACAGCACACGCTGCAGCGTCGCTGAGTCCACATTGGCTCCACTCAGCACGATTCCCACCCGCCGACCCGCCACCCGCGGCGCCAGCCTGAGCAGACCCGCGAGCCCCGCGGCACCAGCCGGTTCCACCAGCGTGTGCGTCGTCCGCAGCAGCAACCGCATCGCATCCGCGATCTCGGCGTCGGTGACCGTGATGAAATCGGCCAGCCCTTCCAGCAGGGCAGGGAACGTCATCTCGTACGACGAGCGCGTGGCCAGGCCGTCGGCAAACGTGTCGGCCCGGTCCAGCTTAACGTGCTGTCGCGCGTGCCAGGCATCGTGTGACGCCGCGGCACCTGCGGCCTGCACGCCGTAGACCTTGGCCGCAGGCCTCATCGCCCGGAAGACGGTCAGGGCGCCTACCGCCTGCGATCCGCCCCCGACGGCGATCACCATCGCATCGATCTCCGGCTCCTGCTCCAGCAGCTCCAGCGACAGCGTCCCGGCCCCGGCGATGATCTGCTCATTGTTGGTCGAATGCGCCAGGGTCGCTCCCTCCTCCTTCCGGATCCTCTCGGCCACTTCCACTGCTTCGTCGTAGTCGCGTCCCTCCTCGATGACCCGCGCCCCCAGCGCCCGCATCCCGGCGTTCTTGTCCGGGTTGTTGCCGAGTGGAACGCAGATTGTGGCCCGAACCCCGAAGGCACGGCCGGCATAGGCAATCCCCAGTCCATGGTTGCCGCGCGTCGCCGCGACGACACCCCGCACGCGCGCCTCGTCAGGCAGCGCGGTCATGAACGAGAGCCCGTTCCGCACCTTGAACGATCCGGTCGGCTGGAAGTTCTCATGCTTGACGAAGATGCGGACATCGTGATCGATCGCTTCGTCCAACTCGCGGTACGAACGGAGTGGCGTGGGCGCGAGAAGTGGAGCGAGCCGGATGCGGGCGGCCTGGATTGCGCTGATGGAGACGGACACGGGGAGAGGGCAGAGGGCAGAGAGCGGCGCGGCTTCGTGACGCGCCAGCGTTGATGTCACCGGCAGGTGACAGCGCAGCGTCCACTGGAAAGATCAGTCCAACGACCTGCGACTGCCACCATCACCGGGAAGGCCGGCGGATCAGGGGTGGCCTGACTCTTGACCAGCGGAACCCTGAAACACGGATGCACGGGCGTCGTACAGGGTTCCGGCAGCAACACACACACACGCAGGGTGCGAACGATGTTCACGACTCGAAAGGCGGTACTCGCTGCAATGCTGGTCGCGCTCCCGCTCACGGCCGACGCACAGCGCCGCGTCCGGCGTGACAGCTACGACCGCCCCGCGCGCGGCGCGGTCGGGGCCTCCTTCAATTATGGGCGACCCGTCGCCGACTTTCGCCGGTACGTCGACCAGGGGTTCGGTTTCGATGTCTTCGCCCGGGGCAACATGGATCCCCAGGGCATCCTCAGCATGCGCCTTAACGGCGGACTCCTCATCTACGGCCATGAGACGTATCGTGTGCCACTGTCGGGGACCATCGGCGGCCGCATCCTGGTGGACCTGACAACCTCGAACAACATCGTCTGGGCCGGCATCGGACCGCAGGTAACCCTGCCAACACGCATCGTCCAGCCCTACGGTTATGGCGAGATCGGC
>Ga0214471_10004743_pt1 | contig 10487 bp, 8 predicted proteins | sample RVTome_5_FD_207665 | JGI IMG/M metagenome (GOLD analysis project Ga0214471, IMG submission 207665) | Soil microbial communities from uranium-contaminated site in the Upper Colorado River Basin, Wyoming, United States - RVT142D155 | ecosystem: Environmental > Terrestrial > Soil > Contaminated >... | reverse complement strand
GAGACCCCGAAGGTATCACACCTGCCCCGCGGTGTCCGGCGGCGTCCCAAGAGCCATTGCGGACCGCGACGCCGCCGCTCGCGGCTCCCGTTACCATGCCCGTCAGTCGACCGGCGGGGAAGCCAACCTTGGAGCGCGCTGCCTACGAGGGAAAGGCCAAGCGAGTCGTCGCGCAGCCCGATGGGGTCGCGCACATCCACTACAAGGATGACGCCACCGCGTTCAACGGCCAGCGCCACGAGCAATTCGAGGGCAAGGGAGCCCTCAACAGCCAGATCACCGAGCGGCTGTTCGGTTATCTGGTCGCACACGGCATCCCCACCCATCACCTCGGCCGGGTCGACGACCGCACGCTGGCAGCCCTCTGGGTCGACATCATCCCCATCGAGTCGGTGGTCCGGTTCAAGGTGGCCGGCTCACTCCAGAAGCGCACTGGCCTCGAGTACCTCGCCGAGTGCGACCCCCCGATCTTCGAGATGTACTACAAGCGCGACGACCTCGGCGACCCTTTGATAAACGACGATCACATCCGGCTGCTCGACATCGCCCGCGCCCAGGACGTGGAGCGGATCCGCGACCTGTCGCAGAGCGCCGCGGAGGCGCTGCGTGCGCTCTTCATGCGTGCCGGGATCGACCTCGTCGACCTGAAGTTCGAGTTCGGCCACACCGCAGACGGGCGCCTCGTGCTCGCCGATGAGGTGTCGCCCGACACCTGCCGCTTCAGGGACCTCTCCACCGGGGAGATCCTCGACAAGGACCTGTTCCGGTTCGACGAGGGCGACCTTCTCGCCGGTTACCGCAAGCTGCTCGCCCACCTCGATCGCGCGTTGGCCGATGTACCGGGTTGAGCTCGCCGTCCGCCCCCGCCCGGGTGTCAAGGACCCGCAGGCGGAGGCGGTTCAAGAGAGCCTGGGGCGCCTGGGGCACGAGGCCGTCACCGTCGAAGCGGTGGGCCGCACCCTCTCCCTGACGATCGCGTGTGACACGGCAGACGATGCCGAGCGCATCACGGCCGACCTGTGCGATCAGCTCCTGGTCAACCCGAGTCTCGAGACGTACGCCATCTCTATGGGGGAGATGGCGTGACCCGACCCGGGGCGGCCGTCGTCGTCTTCCCCGGTTCCAACGGGGACCGCGATCTCCTCGAAGCCCTCGGCACCGCGGGATTCGACGCTTTCCCCCACCCATCGGGTGAGCCCCTTCCCGAAGACGTCGCCGTTGCCGGCCTTCCCGGAGGCTTCTCGTTCGGTGACTACTGGCGGGCGGGCATGCTCGCCAGCCAGGAACCTGCGGTGCGAGGCCTCGGGTCGCTGGTGGCTCGCGGCGGCCTGGTGATCGGCGTGTGCAATGGCTTTCAGATCCTCGTCGAGGCCGGCCTGCTGCCCGGAGCGCTCTCCTACAACGACCCGGCCGGGTTCCGGCATCGATGGGTGACGGTGCGCTGCACCGTCACCACCGACAGCCCCTGGTTCCGCGAGATCCCGCCGGGAACCGTGCTCCGGTTGCCGATCGCTCACGGCGAGGGCTCCTACTTCCATCCCGGCGGCGTTGCCGCGATCGCCGACCGGGCACCATTGGTCTACGAGGACAACCCGAACGGGTCGATCGGCTCCGTCGCCGCGCTGCTCGACGAGAGCGGCCAGGTGCTGGGGATCATGCCCCACCCGGAGCGGGCGTCGGATCCGGTTCTCGGGAGTGGGGACGGATTGAGGCTCTTCCAGGGTGCGCGGGAGTCGCTGGCCAGCCACGTTGCCCGTCACCCGTTGCCCGTTACCCGTGCCAGTGCGATCGGGGGGGCCCAATCGTGACCATCGACACCTCGTCGACGCGCGACCTCGGGCTGGCCATGGGGCTTACGCCCACCGAACTGGACCACATCGTCGCCGAGCTGGGGCGAGAGCCGAATCGTGTGGAGCTCGCGGTGTTTGCCGGGATGTGGAGCGAGCACTGCTCGTACAAGTCGACGGGCGCGCTGCTGCGAACGCTCCCCACCGACGGCGACGCCGTCCTCGCAGGTCCGGGGGCGCATGCCGGCACCGTGGACGTCGGGGAGGGATGGGCCCTGGCGTTCAAGATCGAGAGCCACAATCACCCCAGCGCCGTCGAGCCGTATCAGGGCGCGGCCACCGGAGTCGGCGGCATCCTGCGTGACATCGTGGCCCAGGGGGCCCGGCCCGTGGCCGTGATGGATGCGCTCTGCTTCGGCGACCCGGGCACGCCGCGGACCCGCTGGCTCCAGGACGGCGTCGTCGCCGGCATCGGCGGGTACGGCAATTCGTACGGCGTGCCCAACGTCGGCGGCCTCACCGCCTACGACACGCGCTACGAGGGCAACCCCCTGGTCAACGCGCTCGCCGCTGGGCTGGTTCGCCACGACGCGATGCGAACCGCCGCTGCAACCGGCCCGGGAAACGCGCTCGTGATCGTCGGCGCCACCACGGGCCGCGATGGCATCCTCGGCGCGGCCTTCGCCTCCGAGGAACTCGGCGAGGACCACGAGCACGCGTCCCGCCGCTCCCACGTCCAGGTGGGGGATCCCTTCATGGGCAAGAAGCTGATGGAGGCGATGCTCTCGTTCGACGGCGGCCTGGTCGCCTGCCAGGACCTCGGCGCCTGTGGGATCGCCTGCGCCACGTCCGAGATGGCGGCGGCAGGGGGAACCGGGCTCGATGTCGACCTGGCCGCGATCCCCCAGCGCGAGGCGGGGATGGAGGCCTTCGAAATCCTGCTGTCAGAATCCCAGGAGCGGTTCATGCTGGTGATCGAGCCCGATCGCATCGACGCCGCGCTCGCCCATTTCCGCTCGTTCGGCGTCGATGCCGCAGTGTGCGGCAGGGTCACCGACTCGGGGCAGCTCCGGGTGACCCACGGCGGCGAGGTGGTGGTCGACCTGCCCGCCCGGCTCGTTGCCGACGGGACGCCCCCGCAGCGCTGGGAGGCGGCTTCACTCCCCCGGCCGGAGCCGTATCCGCCTTTCGAGACTCCGGCCGACCTGGACGCGGTGCTCATCGACCTGCTCGGTCTGCCCGGCATCGCCGATGTCGCCTGGCTGTACGAGCGGTACGACCAGACGGTGGGCAACCGCACCGTGCGCGGGCCCGGACAGGGAGAGGCGGCCGTGCAACGGCTCCCCGGATCGACCCGCGGCTACGCCATCTCCCTCGTCGGAGACGGTGCGCGCTGTGCCTCCGATCCCTATCACGGCACCCAGGCATTGCTCGGCGAGGCGCTGCGCAACCTCGCCTGTGTGGGAGCCGAGGCGATCGCGGTGTCCGACGGCCTGAACATCGGCTCGCCTTCGGACCCGGTCGAGTTCGCCCGATTGTCGGAGGTGATCCGTGGCCTCGGCGACGGCCTCCGCAGGCTCGGCCTGCCGGTCACCGGCGGAAACTGCTCGCTCTACAACGAGTCCCCCGCAGGGGCGATACCCCCCACCCCGATGATCGGGATGGTCGGTGTGATCGACGACATCGCCGCGGTACCCGCGGCGTCGTGGGAGCCTGGACAGGTCGTGATCCTCCTCGGAACACCGCCGTCCCAGCCCGCGTACTCCGCTTACGGCCACCTCGTGGCCGGCGTCGGCGACCCCGCTCCATCGGTGGACCTCGAAGCCGACCTCCGGCTGGCCGGGCTGCTCGTGGAGCAGTGCCGCCTCGGCCGGATCGGTGCGGCCAAAGACGGCGCGACGGGAGGCCTGGCGGTCGCCCTCGCCAAGCTGGCACTCCGCAGCGGTGTCGGCGTGACGATCCACGGCGCATGGAGCCACTGGGCGCTCTTTGGCGAGGGGTCCGGTGTTGCCTGGGCCAGCACGACGGAGGAGCATGCCGCGGCGATCGTCGACCGGGCCGCTGAGCACGGCGTGGCCGCGGAGGTGATCGGCACCGTCGGTGGCGAACGCGTTTCCGTGGGCGACGCAATCGATGTCTCGCTGGGCGATCTCGCCGCGGCCCACCGGGGGCCGAGATGATCGCGGTGCCGCTCGACAAGCTCCGCGAGCATTGCGGGGTGGTGGCGGTGTATAGCGAGGAGGGCGCGGCGCCTCTCGTGCATCGGGCGCTCTTCGAGTTGCAGCACCGGGGACAGGAGGCCGCCGGCATCGCCTCGTCGGGGCCGGATGGGGTCCTCACGGTGGAGAAGGGCATGGGGCTCATCGCCGACGCCCTCCCCTATCAACGGATCGAGGACATGCCCGGCAGTCGGGCGGTGGGCCACTGCCGGTATTCGACCATCGGGCCCGAGCAGAACGTCCAGCCCTTCGTCGCCAACACCCCTTACGGGCGCCTGGCGCTGGCACACAACGGGAACATCAAGAACGCCGCCGAGCTGCGCGCCGATCTGGAGGCCGAGGGGTCGCTGGTGGCGACCTCGCTCGACACCGAGCTGCTGGTCCACCTGATCGCCCGATCGCATGCTCCCGACTTCCCGGCCGCTCTCCAGTACATGGCCTCGCGCGCCGTGGGGGCGTACTCATTGACGATGCTCTGCAACGGGACCCTGTACGGCTTGCGCGACCCCAACGGGCTCCGGCCGCTGGTCCTCGGCGAGATGAAGGGGGGCTGGGTCATCGCCTCCGAGACCTGCGCCCTCGACGTGCTCCATGCAGACCACATCGCCGAGATCGGAGCCGGTGAGCTGGTATCCATCGGCCCGGAGGGCGTCACCACGGTGCAGCTCCTGGAGCCTGCCCAGCCCAGCCCCTGCGTGTTCGAGCTCGTCTACTTCTCCCGGCCCAACTCGACGGTCTTCGGCCAGTCGGTGAACAGCGCTCGTATCCGGATGGGGATGGAGCTGGCGGTCGCCGACGAGGCCGCGGGCACGCCGCCCCCCGACATCGTCATCCCGGTGCCGGACTCGGGCGTGCCGGCCGCGATCGGGTACTCCCGGCGCAGCGGCGTCCTCTACGAGAAGGCGATCCTGCGCAGCCACTATGTCGGGCGGACCTTCATCCTCCCCGACCAGGATTCCCGCACCTCCCAGATCGAGATGAAGCTCTCGGTGATCCGCGACGCGGTGCGGGGCATGCGCGTTGCGCTGGTCGACGACTCGATCGTCCGCGGCAATACCTCCCGCCAGATCGTCCAGATGATCCGGGAGGCGGGGGCCTCCGAGGTCCTCATGCGGGTCGCCAGCCCGCCGCTCGCCTGGCCCTGCTACCTCGGCATCGACACCCCGGATCGTGACGAGCTCGTGATCAACCGGGCGGGCTCCGTGGAACGGGTGGCCGACATGATCGGTGTCGACGACCTCCGCTATCTCTCCGTCGAAGGCCTGCGGCGCGCCACCGGTGGCGGCGACTTCTGCATGGCCTGCATGACCGGGGACTACCCGGTGTGACCCGCCCGCTCTCTTATCGGTTGGCAGGGGTGGATGTCACCGCCGCCGAGCGGTTCGTGGAGGCCATCGGCCCCCTGGTTCGCTCCACCCACGGCCCGGAAGTCGTCACCCACGCCTCGCGCTTCGCCGGGCTCCTCCGACCCGACCTCGATGGGATATCCGACCCGGTGATCGCCGCGACCTGCGACGGCGTGGGGACCAAGGTGCTCCTCGCCACCGAGCCGGCCCACTTCGAGGGGTTGGGGCGCGACCTGGTGGCGATGAACGTCAACGACCTCCTCCCCCTCGGGGCCCGCCCGCTACTCTTCCTCGACTACCTCGCCGCCGGACGCCTCGACGCCGATCGATTGGGAGCGGCAGTGCGCGGCATCGCAGCGGCGTGCCGGGAGGCGGGCTGTGCGCTCCTGGGCGGCGAGACTGCCGAGATGCCCAACGTCCACGCCGACGGCGCAATCGAGATGGCCGGATTTGCGGTGGGGCTGGTAGATGGCGATCGTCTTCCCGACCCATCGGCGATCCGCCCCGGCGATCCGGTGGTGGCCCTCCCCTCAACCGGGCTCCACAGCAACGGTTTCACGCTCGCCCGCCGCGCCCTGTTCGACCAGGCAGGGCTCGATCCCGACGGCACTGTCCCCGGCCTCGTGGGCACGCTCGGCGACGTGCTGCGCACCCCGACGGCGATCTACGTGGACGCCGTCGCCAACGTCTCGTTCAAGGCGGCCGCCCACATCACCGGCGGCGGTCTGCTCGGGCGGCTCGCAGCGTTGCTGCCCGCCGGGTTGGGGGCCAGGATCGACCCCGACACCTACACCCGGCCCCCGATCCTCGGAGTGGTCTCCCAGGCCGGTGGCGTGCCGGAGGAAGAGATGGCCGCCACCTTCAACATGGGCCTCGGTTTTGTGGCGGTCGTCGACGAGGCGCCCGAGGGCTGGCTCCGGGTCGGCGAGGTGACCGAAGGGGGTGGAGTCGATCTTGGCTACGCCTCCCGATAGACCCCGCTTTGCCATCCTCGCCTCGGGGCGGGGCTCGAACGCCGAACGGCTGATGGAGGCCTTCGCCGCGGAGGACCTCGACGATGCCGACCTGGTCCTGCTGGTCGGCGACAACCCCGACGCCCCCGCCCTGGAGAGAGCGGCTCGCCGCGGGATACCGACAGCCGTGGTCCCCCGCCTCGAGACGCGGGAGCATCACGAGGCGGAGCTGCTCGCCGCCGTGGCGGACGCCGACCATCTGCTCCTCGCCGGATACATGCGGGTTCTCTCCCCGTGGTTCCTCGAGCGGTTCCCCGGCACGATCCTCAACGTCCACCCGTCGCTGCTCCCTGACTTTCCCGGCCTCGACGCGCCCGCACAACAGTGGGAAGCGGGCGTCGCCGTTGCCGGGGCCACCGTGCACATCGTCGATGAGACCGTCGACGGCGGACCGATCCTCCTCCAGGGCTCGATCGCGGTGCGCGGCGACGAAGGCGCGGAAGGCCTCGCCGCGAGGATCCTCACCGAAGTCGAGCATCGGATCTACCCCCAGGCGGTCCGCCTCTTTCTCGATCGGCTCCGCGACCCCGCCAACCCGGTGTGCCGCGCCCTGCTGAGTGTCTCCGACAAGTCGGGGCTCGCCGATCTCGCCAGGCGTCTCGTAAAGCAGGATGTGACGCTCATCGCCTCGGGAGGGACCGCAGCGGCACTGGAGGAGTCGGGCCTGCCGGTGACTCGCGTCGAGGAGGTCACCGGCTCCGCCGAGATCCTGGGCGGACGGGTGAAGACCCTCCACCCGGCGATCCACGCCGGGATCCTCGCCGATCGCCGCGATCCGGCCCACATGCAAGAGCTGGAACGAGCCGGGCACCCCCCCATCGACCTGGTGGTGTGCAACCTCTACCCGTTCGAGGAGACCCTCGCCGGCGGCGGGGACCGCGACGCGGTCACCGAGGAGATCGATATCGGCGGCCCGACTCTGGTTAGGGCAGCGGCGAAGAATGCCGATGGAGGCGTAGCCGTCGTCGTCGACCCTGCGGACTACGACGAGGTCGCCGCGCTCGTCGAAGACCGCGGCTCGATTCCGATCGATGTCCGCCGCCGCCTCGCCGCAAGGGCTTGGAACCGGATCGCCACCTATGACGCGGCCATTGCCTCGTGGGCGTCGGGCGCGTCGCTACAACCGCTGCGCTACGGAGAAAACCCGCATCAGGAGGGGTGGCTCGAAGTCGACGGGTCGGGCGGCGGCGTCGCCGCCGGGAGGCTCCTCCAGGGCAAAGAACTCTCCTACAACAACCTGCTCGACCTCGACGCCGCATACCGGGCCGCCTACGGAGGCCCGGCGCACCGATGCTCGGTGGTCAAGCACACCAACCCGTGTGGCCTCGCCGAGGCGGCCGATCAGGCGGAGGCATTCCGCAGGGCCCTCACCGGTGACCCCGAGGCCGCCTTCGGGGGGATCCTCGGCTTCAACCGGGTGGTGGAGCGCGCCACCGCCCGGGCCATCGTCGACTCCGGGCTCTTCGTGGAATGCATCGCCGCCCCCGACTTCGCCGAGGAGGCCCTCGCCCTGCTCGCGGCCAAGACGAACCTCCGGCTGCTCGTGGTGCCCCCGGGAGACCCGTCCCCGCGCCGGCTGGTTCATGCGGTCGGCGGGGGCATGCTGGCCCAGGAGCCCGACCCCGGACCAGACCCATCGGAGTGGCGCACCGTCACGGCCACGCCGGTGCCGGAAAGGCACGACGGTGAGCTCGAATTCGCCGTGCGTGCCGTGGCGCTGCTCAAGTCGAACGCCATCTGCGTGACCAGCGACCGCACCCTGCGGGGCGCCGGAGCCGGGCTGATGAGCCGGATCGACGCCTGCCGCATCGCCCTCGAGAAGGCGGGCGCCGCGGCCACGGGTGGGGTGCTCGCCTCGGACGGATTCTTCCCGTTCGACGACTGCGTCCGCCTCGCCGCCGCGGCCGGCATCGTGGCCGTGGTGCAACCCGGCGGCTCCCGCCGCGACCAGGAGGTCATCGACACCTGCGACGAACTAGGCCTCGCCATGGTGTTCACCAACAGAAGGCATTTCAGGCATTGAGCAAGAAGCCTCCAGCAAGACGGAGCGTCTCCCTCCGCGCAGCGGGGGGAGGTGGCCCGAAGGGCCGAAGGGGGGCGCTGTCTCCGCTGCCCCCTCCGTCACCGCCGACGACGGCGGTGCCACCTCCCCCGGAGGCCGGGGGAGGACGCTCTTGCGGAGGGCGGAGGGCGGAGGGCCGAAGGCGATGAAGGTCCTCGTCGTCGGATCGGGGGGGCGCGAGCACGCCATCGGGCGGGCGCTGGTCACCGCCGCCAACGTCGAGCTCTTCACCGCGCCGGGGAACCCGGGGACCGCCGCCATCGGAGAGAACCTGCCCGTCCCAGCCGAAGACATCGCGGGGATCGTCGCGGCGGCGCGGTCGATTCCCGTGGACCTGGTGGTCCCCGGCCCGGAGGCGCCCCTTGTCGCCGGTCTGGCCGATGCCCTTGCCGAAGCGGGCATCCCCTGTGCGGGGCCGGGCGCCTCGGCAGCCCGGCTCGAAGGATCGAAGGCGTTCACCCGCGCCCTGACCGAGGCGGCCGGTGTGCCCTCTCCGGCCTTCCGGGTGGTGGAGCGGGTCGCCGACCTCGATCGAGCGCTCGGCGCCTTCACCTCGCCGCCGGTCGTCAAGGCCGATGGGCTAGCCGGCGGGAAGGGCGTCTTCCTACCCGAGACGATCGAGGGATGCCGCGATGCAGCCGAGTCGTTGCTCACCGGTCGCCTGGGCGGCGCCGGGTCGCGGGTGGTCCTCGAGGAGCGCCTATTCGGCGTCGAGGCATCGTGGTTCCACGCGTGCCGGGGCACCGAGGTCGTGCCCCTCCCCCACGCCATGGACTACAAGCGGCTCTACGAAGGAGAAGAGGGGCCCAACACGGGCGGCATGGGGGCCGTGAGCCCCAATCCGATGGTCGGTGGCGATCTCGAAGGCACCATCCGGCAGCAGATCGTCCTCCCCACACTGCGCCGCCTACAGCGCGAGGGGACCACCTTCAGGGGCTTCCTGTTCAGCGGGCTGATGGTGACCGCCGCCGGTCCGATGCTCCTCGAGTACAACGTGAGGCTCGGCGACCCCGAGACACAGGCAGTGCTCCCCCGCCTCCTCGACGGAGCGTTCCTCGAGGTGTGCGCCTGGGTCTCCGGCATGACCGACGCCAAGCCCCGCATCGCCTTCGACGAGCGGGCCGCCTGCGCGGTCGTGCTGGCCACAGAGGGGTATCCGGACGCACCCCGTACCGGCGATGCCATCCAAATCGCCGACGGCCTCGAGACGGAGAGCCGCTGGCTGATCCACGGCGGCACCCGCCGCGAAGGTGATGACCTCTACACCGCCGGCGGGCGAGTAGGTGCGGTGGTCGCCCGCGGCGCCGCCCTCGACGAGGCGCGTCGCTCGGCCTACGACGGTGTTCGCCTCGTACAGTGGCCCGGTATGACCCACCGCACCGACATCGGATTGATCCGCGATGCCTGACCCGGTCCTCGTGGCCGTGATCGTCGGGTCGGCCTCCGATGCCGACCAGATCGCCGGCTGCCGGGAAGCACTCACCCGCCTCGGCATCGGGCACGAGGCAAAGGTCCTTTCCGCTCACCGCACCCCGGACGAACTGGCCGAGTACCTCGATGGCCTCGAGGACAAGGGCGTCGAGATCGTCATCGCCGCCGCCGGCATGGCCGCCCACCTCGCCGGCGTCGTCGCCGCCCACACCACGCTCCCGGTGCTGGGCGTACCGATGGCCTCGGGAGCCCTCCAGGGGATCGACGCCCTCCTCTCGACGGTCCAGATGCCGCCCGGGGTCCCGGTGGGAACCCTGGGGATCGGCTCACCCGGCGGCAAGAACGCCGCCTACCTGGCGGCCCGCATCCTCGCCCTCAAGCACCCCGCGGTGAAGGAACGCCTCGCCGCCGCCACCGCCGAGGACAAGCAGAAAGTGCTTGGCGCGGAGATATAGAAACATTGCGTCTCCCCCCGCTTCCGGCGGGAGTACCCCGAAGGGGGAAGGGGGGCCTTTCCCACGGCGATTGGCGATTGGCGGGAATCGTCTAGCGTCGTTGGCATGATCAAGGTTGGGTCGATCGTGATCCGGGTGGACGATCTGGAGCGGCAGAAGGCGTTCTGGTCCGCT
>Ga0214471_10004742_pt1 | contig 10488 bp, 8 predicted proteins | sample RVTome_5_FD_207665 | JGI IMG/M metagenome (GOLD analysis project Ga0214471, IMG submission 207665) | Soil microbial communities from uranium-contaminated site in the Upper Colorado River Basin, Wyoming, United States - RVT142D155 | ecosystem: Environmental > Terrestrial > Soil > Contaminated >... | reverse complement strand
GGCGGCCGTCCAGTGCTGCGGCACCACCGGCTCGTAGACGCTCCGGGCAATCGTCGCGAGCCCCGTGCGCGCCTGCTCGAACGACGCACCAGGCTTCAGTCGCCCGAGGATGTTGAGGTACCAGGAGCTGCGGCCGTCGAGCATGCCGCGTCGCCCGAGGATGTCCGCCGTGCAGAGCGGCACGAAGACGCTGTGCGAGCGGCCGACCTGCGCCCCGGAGAATCCCGCCGCCGAGACGCCGACGATCTCGAAGGGGTTGCCGTCGAGGGATATCGTGCGACCGATGACATCCGGCGCGCCACCGTATTCCGACTGCCAGAAGCCATCGCTGAGCACGGCGGCGCCGGCGCAGCCGCGTACGTCGTCCGCCGGGGTGAGCAGCCGTCCGTGCGCAGGTCGCACGCCGAGCACGTTGAAGAAGTCGCCGGTGACCCACGCGCCCGGCACCCGCCTCACGACGCCGCCGGTGGACAGGTTGAACGTCCTGTCCGAGTAGGCGAGCACGCCGTCGAGGCTCTGCTGCTGGTCGCGCAGCGACTCCCAGATCGGGTTCGTGAACGTCCCGCTGCTGTCGCGCGTGATCACCTGGACGAGCGACTGCGCGTCGCGCACCGGGAGCGAGCGGAGCATCACCGCGTTGATCAGGCTGTAGATCGCTGTATTGGCGCCGATGCCGAGCGCGAGCGACAGGACGATCACGCTGGTGAAACCGGGTCGGGCCGCGAGCCCGCGCACCGCATAACGAACGTCCGACTGGAAGTGGTCGAGCCACGTCGGCAGATCCACGTCGCGCACGCGTTCCTTCAGGACCTGGTGATGCCCGAACCGGCGCCGCGCCTCGCGGCGGGCGTCGTCCTCGCTCATGCCACTGGACACCAGCTCGTCGACGAGTTCATGCACGTGGAAGTGCATCTCGCGGTCGATGTCGCGCCCCAGGCGATTCGGGCGAACGAGGTTGGCAATTCGGCGGAGCCAGGTCATGACCGGAGCGGGAAGGCGGGAGGGGAGAGGGCGCGTCAAGCGTACCGCAGGACGCGCTGGACACCATCAGTGAGCCGGGCCCAGGACTGCTCCTCACGGGCGAGCTGCGCGCGGCCGGCGCGCGTGATGCTGTAGAACCTGGCCTCGCGCTGCTTTTCGGTGACGCCCCAGTCGGCCTTCAACCATCCCTCCTGCTCCATGCGGTGCAGCGCCGGGTAGAGCGATCCCTCCTCGACGCGGAGCAGGTCGGAGGAGCATTGGTGAATGGCCGTGCTGATCGCGTAGCCGTGCAGCGGCCCGCGGGCGGCGACCATCTTCAGCACGAGGAGGCTGAGGGTGCCCTGAAGAATGTCGTTACGGAGTCTTGGCATGGTCCTGACCGGGGATACTAAGCTAGCTATGTGACAACCCTGCCGGCCAGAGGGTTGCGTCTGTCGGTGCGGTGGAACGCCGGCACCGCCGCGCGCCCCTGCCGAAGACGATGATTGAACCAGGTGCACCCGGGCCGCGACTACTCTACTCGAGGGCGTCCCAATCAGGAGGGCATGCAACGTGATCCGGGTTGAGAATCTCACATACACATACCCCGGTGCATCCAGCCCTGCGGTTGCCGGTACCAGCTTCAGCGTATGTCCCGGTGAGATCTTCGGACTCCTGGGCCCCTCGGGTGCGGGGAAGAGCACAACTCAGCGGGTGCTCACGCGACAGAACCGACGCTTCCTTGGCACGGTGGAGGTACTGTCCAAACCGCTGGACCGCTGGGATCACTCCTTCTATGAGCACATCGGCGTGGGCTTCGAGTTGCCCAACCACTACGTCAAGCTCACCGGGCGCGAGAATCTGGCATTCTTCGCATCGCTCTACGACGGCCCCACGCGCGACATCGACGATCTCCTGGAGAGGGTGGGTCTCGCGGGGGCCGCCGACGAACGCGTGGCCGAGTACTCGAAGGGGATGAAGATGCGCCTCAACTTCGTCCGGGCGCTTATCAATGACCCGATGGTGTTGTTCCTCGATGAGCCGACGGCAGGGCTCGATCCCGTCAACGCCTCCGTGCTCAAGGACATGATCCGCGCGGAGCGAGTCAGGGGCAGGACCATTCTCCTCACCACCCACAACATGGCCGACGTCGAGGAGCTGTGTGACCGCGTCGGGTTCCTCGTCGCCGGGGAGATGCGAGTGATCGACGCGCCTCAGGAGCTCAAGGCGCGCTATGGGCGGCGAAGTGTGCGCGTAGAGTACGTGGATGCGTCCGGGCCGGTGGCAACGGTCGAGTTTCCCCTCGACGGCCTCGGCCGGAACCCGGCCTTCATCCGCCTTCTGGAGGAACGACAGGTCCGCTCGATCCACAGCCAGGAGGCAGGCCTCAACGAAGTCTTCAGGCACGTCACCGGCGTCGGCCTCACCGGTGGCACGGAATAATGCACGGCTTCGCCAGGGCCCTCGGGCTGGAACTGACGTTGCAGCGGCGCTCCTTCATGTACCCGGCGACCGTCGTGAGCACGGCCTTGATCTGTGCCCTTGTGCTGCTCCTCCCCTCGCAGCCCGTGCCACCACGTCTCGCGGCCTTCTTCGTCTTCATGGACCCCGCGATCATCGGCCTGAGCTTCGTCGGCGCCTCGGTCCTGCTGGAGAAGGCTCAGGGCACCCTCGCTGCGTTGGGTGTCACGCCGCTTCGGCCTGCGGCGTACGTGGGAGCAAAGGCGGTCTCCCTCACACTGGTCACGTTCGGATCGGGCCTGGTCGTCGCGTACGTCGCAACCCGGGGGGCGGTCGACTTGGCCCGGCAACTCGTTGCCTTGTCACTCTGCAGCGCTGTCGCAGTCCTCATCGGGCTCGTCTCGGTAGCACGCACAGCCTCCATGAACCAGCTCGTGGTCATCCTGCTCTGGGTCTCCACGGTGCTCTACCTTCCGCTGCTCAGCCACTTCGGCACGCTCCCGAGGGGGGCGGAGGCGATCCTCGCTGTCATTCCGTCCTACGCCATGCTTGTCGTTCTCACGGCAGCAGTGGATCCGGCATCGGTGTCAGCCGCTGCGCAGGTTGCCTCGACGCTCTATCTGGGAGTGTGGGTCTGGGGTGGGTGGCGTTGGACACTACGGGAGTTCGAGAAGGTGATCGTCACGGAGGGAAGGTGAGGATCATACGCGCCATTCCCAGCATCGTCCTGCACGATCTGCGGGGGGTGCGCCGCGACCACGTCGCGCTCGCCACCGTGTTGCTTTCTGTTCTCGGGGCCGCCGGGGTTTCCCTGGTCGGAGTTTTCCAGCAAAGTCTGCCCGGTTGGTCAGAGTGGTTGCCCTTCGTCCTGGCGGTTTCGTTGCTGGGCGGACCCGGCGGCTTCGGCTTTCTCTTCGGCCTCCTGATGGTGGAGGAGAATGACACCGGCGTGAGAGATGCCCTGGCGGTCACGCCAGTCCCACCCACGCTGTTCCTGCTGGTGAGAACCATGGCGGCCACTGTGTGGATGGCCCTTTGGCCTTTGGCATCCGTCTACCTCATGAACTGGACCTGGCGTGCCGTCAACCTCTCCCTGGCTCAATGGTTGGCCGTGGTGATCCCCCTGGCGCTTCTCACGCCGTCATTTGCGCTGCTGATACCCACGGTGGCCAGGGACAAGGTAGGAGCCCTCGCCATCTTCAAGGGCCTTTCCTTCATCGCACTTATCCCGCTGGTGTTGCTGTGGGTTCCGGCAGACGCGTCGTACCGCGTTTCCCTGCTCCTCTCACCTACCGGCTGGACTGTCGAGGCATACGGAGCCTTCCTGGCCGACCGTCCGGCGTCCGGGCTGCGTTGGGCGGGCGGAGCGACGATGTACGCGGTGGTGCTACTGGCTACCGTGGTGCACTGCTTCCGGAGGAAGATCTATCGCCTGCACCAGTGATTCCGGCCGCGTCGTTTCCCCAGCGCGCGAATCGCGAGCGTCCGGCACCGTCCTGGACGAGTACCTGGTAGTGAAGAGCCAGATGGGCGACGTGGAGGCGTTCGCCCGTCTGGTGCGTCGCTGGCACGCCAGGCTTCTGCGACACGCCCGCTACTTCACGCGGGACACCGAGGCCGCCCAGGACGTGGCGCAGGATACCTGGATGGCCATCGTGCGGGGCATCCGCGCGCTCCATGACCCGGCACACTTTCGGGCCTGGGCATTTCACATCGTGGCGAACAAGGCGCGCGACTGGGTACGCCGGGAGCAGGCTCGGCGAAGAGCCACGCGGCAGGTGGAAGCGGAACCGACGTCCGATGGAGGCACGTTGTCCGGCGAAATCGAGCGGGTCCGTGCGGGCCTTACGGAGCTGGAACCCGGCCAGCGATGCATTCTCACCTGGTTCTATCTGGAGGAAATGAGCCTCGCAGACATCGCCGAGGCGCTGGAGATCCCCGTGGGTACCGTGAAGTCTCGACTCTTCCACGCCAGGAACGCGCTGAGAGCGCGCCTGAAGGAGACATGATGTCCCTTTCCGACGACGACACCGACAAGGTCATTCGTGCGGCACTTGAGCAGGAGGAGTCAGAGACGCCTCGGGACCTCGAGGACCCGTCCATGGCGGAGCTGCTCACGGAGACCTTCCGGGGCCGGCACCGGCGAGTCGCGATGGGAGGCGCCGCTCTGAATCTGCTGCTGTTCGTGGCCGCGGTGTCCAGCGCGATCCAGTTCTTCCGGGCGCCGGACGTGAGGGAGATGCTTCTGTGGAGCGGCGCCACGTTCCTTTGCTTCGGGCTGGTGTTGGCAATCAAGGTCTGGTACTGGCTGGAGATGGTGCGCCTTGCCATCACCCGGGACGTGAAACGGCTGGAATTGCAGGTATCGCGCCTGGCCGAGATCATTGGGGAGGGCCAGAGTCAGTGAGTTGCAGGTTCGTCAGCCTCGAATGCAGTCGGTGCCGCAACCACCGTCGCGACTCGTCCGTTCATCCTCGGCCTCGACGTCACGTGGATTCCACGCCTGGCTGCCCTATCGCACGGTGAGTACCACGATCCGCTTCGGATCGAGCCGGTGAATCACCCGGTGATCCCCGTACTGCAACTGGCGAAGGTCCGGGCGGTCAGCCTCAGGGACTTTCCGACCGCGTCGCGGATGCAGGGCAAGGCTCGCGCCGGCTGCGGAGGTTCCTGCACCCACCGAACGGCGGCCTCCGTGTGGTCCGCGGCGAGCTATTTCGCCATTTCCACCGCTCGCTCCACCGCACGCGGCGCCCACACCACCCTCACTATCGGAGCTGTGCGAGAACCGATGCTTGGGCTTCGTGTGCGACAGTGCGCGGCCGGCCTCGACTTCACCTTCAGCCCCGCCCGACGAGCGTCATGAACGGGCTTCGCACGGCATCACGCAGAGCTCACGTGCGCAATACTGCACTCTGAAGGCGTAGAAATCGACGTACCAGACCTTCTCGCTCATCAGTCCCGGTGGCGGATGCCAGTGCGCGGTGGATAGTGTCTGCACGCTCCTCATGGCGTCGCGGATCGGGAACGGTCCCGGCCGCGGAGATCCGCGCGGTGAGCTGCGTCTCCACCCGCCCCGGGTTGCGCGGCTGCGGACGATAGCTCCATCGTGGTGCGGGACGTACTGCCGCATGAGATCGGGAGGGACCAATGCGCTTCATGGAGTATCTCGAGAGTCTGAGGCAGGACCTCCGCTACGCCGCGCGTGGGCTCGCTCGCCGGCCCGGATTCACCGCCGTCGCCGTGATCACGCTCGCCATCGGCATCGGCGGGACAACATCGATCTTCAGCGCCGTGAACGCGCTTTTGTGGCGCCGCCTGCCGTACGCGGGGCCGGATCAACTCATGTCGGTCTCCCTCACCATGCCGGCCATGGACGGGCTTCGAGCCCGGGATGACATGGTGTGGTCATACGCCAAGTACAGAGTATTTCGCGACGCGCAGTCTACCTTCTCCGACCTGTCGCCGTACACGCCGCGGCGATTCACCATCACGAGTGGCGATGTCGAGCTGGTTGAGGGTGAGTTCGTCGGCGCGCGTTACCTCCGCACACTCGGTCTTGCAACCGTGCAAGGTCGTGATTTCGATCCAGGCATCGACGCGCACGCCGGCGCCGAACGCCAGGCAATCATCTCGCACGGGCTGTGGCGGCGGCGGTACAGCGGCGATCCGGGCATAGTTGGCAGGACCATGGACCTGGATCGCAACCCATACGTAGTGGTCGGCGTCGCGCCCGCGGGCTTTCGCGGGCTCACTGGACAGGGAGAGGTATTCGTTCCTATCACGACCCGTCCCGCCGACGATCTGAGCGAGAATCAAGCGCAGAGTCACGAGTTCTACCTGGTAGCGCGGCGAAAGCCGGACGTCAGCGTGGCCGCCGCGGTCACTGCGGTCACGCTCCTCGGAGCACGTGTGCACAGCGCGTTCAACGATCCACAAATGGGTGGCGGCTCGTGGGGCGCGACGGCCCGCCCGCTCAGCGACATTCGCGCGTCCCCACTCATTCGCCGATCGCTGTTGGTGGCGTTTGGCGCCGTAGGTCTCGTGCTGCTCATTGCCTGCGTCAATGTCGCCAATCTCCTGTTGGGGCGCGCCAGCATGCGCCGTCGCGAAATTGCCGTGCGCGTCGCCCTCGGAGCACCGCGCCCGCGTCTCATTCGCCTGCTGCTCACGGAGAGTGTGTTGCTCGCCGCGCTCGGGGGCCTTGCGGGAGTCGCCGTTGCCTGGACCGGCGCGCGCACCCTCAGCGCCGTCGATCCGGACACGCTGGTACCGAGGGGTAACGACACGTTGAACGGCCTCGGCGCCGTGACGTTTTCGGGGGTCCACCTCGACTGGGCCGCCCTGACGTTCAGCGTGTCGATCACATTGCTCGTGGGCATCGTGTTCGGGCTCGTCCCTGCGCTGCGTGGGACGGCATCGTCATTGGCAGACCCGATGAGGCTCACCGTTGGTGACCGCGACGTGCGCCAGGGCGCCACTGGCGGGCGACGGATGCTCGTCGTCGTCGAGGTTGCACTGGCGATGATCCTGCTTGCCGGAGCAGGGCTCCTGATGCGCAGCTTTGGCAAGCTGATGGCCATCGACGCCGGATTCGACGCCGAGCACGTGCTGACGCTGCGCCTCGCGATTCCTCCGGACAGATCGGCGGAAGCCTCGATGCCCGCGTTCTATTCCGAGGTGGTTGATCGACTGCGAGCGCTCCCGGGAGTCGTGGATGCATCGCTCAACAGTTGTCCCCCGCTCAGCGGCGGGTGCTATCGCACGCGTCTCGAATTCACCGACCGGCCCCGGTCGGATGCCGCTCGACTTCCGAGCGTTCGCGTGAGTTGGGCAACGCCGACCTGGTTTGCCACGATGCGTGTCCCGCTCGAGCGCGGACGCCTCTTCGGGGACACGGATCGACCTGGCGCGCCGAAGGTGGTAGTGGTCAACGACGCCGCAGCGCGCGTTTTCTGGCCTGGCGAGAACCCGCTCGGCAAGCGCGCAGGTGTGGGTCAGGATCCGGTCGAGGACGCAGCGGAGGTAGTAGGCATCGTCGGCGGTGTGCGGCAGTTTCTCGACTCACTTCCGCAGCCCGAGGTCTATCTCCCATATGCGCAGTCTCCGGGCGAGCAGATGACGATTTTCGTACGCGCGGAAGGAGCCCCGCACGCGCTCGTCGCAAATGTGCGCCGCACAATTCACGAGCTGGCGCCGCGGTATCCTGCATACGACGTCCAATCAATGAAAGCTCGAGCTGCTGGCGCCACGGCTCAGACGCGGTTCAGCACGGTTCTTCTCGGTCTCTTTGCAGCGACGGCGCTCTCGCTTGCCGTTGTCGGCATCTACGGTGTGATGGCACTCGCGGTCACAGCACGAACGCGCGAAATAGGCATTCGCATCGCGCTTGGTGCGGATCAGTACAGCGTGGGGCGTCAGGTGGTATACGAAGGACTCGCGCTCGTGTCGATCGGTGTGATACTCGGTCTGGCCGGCGCGTTCGCGTGCACGCGCGTCCTGCAGACGTTGCTCTTCGATCTCTCACCAACGGACCCGGTCACGTATCTCGCAATTATGGCGCTCCTGGGCCTGGCGGCTGTCGTCGCGAGCTGGGTCCCTGCGCGGCGGGCGTCAGGCGTTGATCCAGTCGTGGCGCTGCGGACTGACTGATCGGCGCCGAACTTCTGGACCTGACCCCTGGTGGACCTGATCGAATCAAGGCTGTACTCCCTTTCCAACGCTGCGCGGGAATGCACAACGTCCGCAAAGACAAAAGCCATCGATTCCTTCACCAACCGCAGGACGAACCATTGCGCGCCTGCTCCCGAACGGTCGTTGCACGTGACAAAGGAAGCAAGGATTTGCGCGCGGCTTCGCCGAGCGCTCGTGTTCGCTTCCTTTGCAGGTGAACGTGGCGCTGGGCGGACAAGCTTAGCAAGGATCCCGAATCGTGAAGACCTTTGTCGCTCAGACTGCTGGCCAGTGGCGCAAATGGCTCGACGAGCACCACGACTCCGAGGCTGAAGTGTGGCTGATCTTCCACAAGCTACACACTGGCATGGCATCGATTTCCTACCTGGACGCACTCGATGAGGCGCTGTGCTTTGGTTGGGTGGATAGTTTGGTCAAGCGCCTGGATGACTCACGCTATGCGCGTAGGTTCACGCCGCGCAAGGCGGATAGCCGATGGTCGGCAATTAACCGGAAGCGCTATGCGGCCTTGAAAGCCAAAGGCAGGTTGAAGCCCGGTGGGATCAAACGCGCACCGACGGACCGCAGCTATGGTCCGCGACCGCCACGGTTCCAAATGCCCGCAACGGTTCCTCGACACATCCAAGCAGCGTTAAAGAAACATCCGGCGGCATGGCGGTACTTCGAGGGGCTTGCGCCCTCACATCGTCGACGGTATGTCGGCTGGATCGAGTCCGCCAAGCGCGAGGAGACGAAGGCCAGGCGTCTGAAAGAGGCGATTCGTCTCCTCATGACTGGCAAGCCACTGGGACTCAAGTAGACAGCCACCCAACGAAGTAGAAAGTCGTGCTGCGCGAAGCCGCGGGCACAATCTGGTGTTCAAACTCGATCCGCCGGTGCGTGCGCGCCGAGGGGCCGACCTTCCTGGCGTTTCAACGAAGGCGAGGCGATGCCGGAGGCTCCGACCGGGCCGCAGCGGCCGCGTGGAGAGGACGGATCAGGCGCGCCAATCCACACTCGCTGGTCGGGATCACGCCGTGTTGGCGGGCGCGCGACGGTGGATCGAGCCATGCAGCTATCCGTCCGGCACTTGAGGGTGCAGCAAGGCTGGATGCCTGAGTGCGGGGCACGGTCGCTGCGGTGCGATCGAGGGCCTGGGGCCGCTCGCTGCGCTCGCGATGATGTGACCCTCGCAGCAGAAGCCGCCGGTTAGGCATCACACATGCATCCCGCTCGGCGCCGGTTCGCTACGCCGCAGCGGGCGGTCCGAACCAGGTGGTTAGCGCGTCGACGAGCCCCACCTGGGTCAGGCCTCCCACCCAGGCCACATATCCGTCGGGCCGAATCAATACGGCGGTGGGAGCAGGGACCGCTCCCAATACCGGAAGCTCCCATATGCCGGCGTACTCCGCGTCGATTGACCGCACCCGATCTGCCCACGGAGTGATGTCAGGGCCGCCGGGCTCACCGAGGTTGAGTAGCACCGGCCGGGCATCGTGCAGGAGGGTGAAGACCCGCAGCTGGCCGTTGGGGGTGACCACGTCGAGATCGGGCATGCGGCGTCCGAGCAGCGGGTGTCCCTCGCCCAGGTCGTAATGAATGTCCAGGCCGGACATCATCGCAGCGAATCGTTTACGCGGCTCGTCCATGCTCAGCAGCTCTGACACGGTGTCGCGCAACGCCTCGATGCGATCGTCGACGCGCATGAGCGCTACTTGTGCCATCGTGTTGCGCAGCACGCGGGCAGCGACAGGATGGCGCTCGGCGTGGTACGTATCGAGCAGGCTCTCCGGCGATGTCCCTCTGACCACCTGGGCCAGCTTCCATCCCAGATTCACCGCATCCTGCACACCGGTGTTGAGGCCCTGTCCACCGACCGGGGAATGCACGTGCGCCGCGTCGCCCGCCAACAGGACACGTCCCTCGCGGTAGGCCGCGGCCTGCCGGGTCATGTCGGTGAACCTGGAGATCCAGGTGGGACTGTGGATCCCGTAATCGGTCCCGTATACGGCGATGAGTGCCTCGCTGAGATCGCGCAGGGTGGGTTTGGTCGTGGGTCCGACGTGCTCTTCCGTCACCATGACCCGTACCGGCCCGCCATCCTTGAAGACCACTTCGCCGTCGCGGATCTCGTACTCCTCCTTGCCGAAGGCATGGACGCCAAATGCATTGCGATGGATGCCCAATTTCGGCTTCTCGGTCATCTCGACTTCAGCGATCAGGCTGCTGATCGTCGGGTCCCACCCGGGGAACTCGATGCCGGCCGCCTTACGGACCAGGCTGCGTCCTCCGTCGCTCCCGACGAGGTATCGCGCCCGTAGCGACCGGCCATCGGACAGCTGGACGTCGACGCCGGCGTCGTCCTGCGCGAAACCGGTGACCTCGATGGCGTAG
>Ga0214471_10004741_pt1 | contig 10488 bp, 9 predicted proteins | sample RVTome_5_FD_207665 | JGI IMG/M metagenome (GOLD analysis project Ga0214471, IMG submission 207665) | Soil microbial communities from uranium-contaminated site in the Upper Colorado River Basin, Wyoming, United States - RVT142D155 | ecosystem: Environmental > Terrestrial > Soil > Contaminated >... | reverse complement strand
TCCTGGGCGCACCACCTTGTTGATGTCGCGGGGACAGGTCCTGCGGACCTGCACCCGCAGCAGTCCTCGCGGGGACAGGTCCTGCGGGCCTGCACCCGCAGCAGTGCTGGCGGACCTGAACGCCACGTCGGGGCGAACTTTCAACCCCGTTCTCCGTAAGAAAATAGACGTTTCGGACGAGAGTCACCGGAGGGGAGATGAGGAAGCGGACGAAGATCATCCTGGGCATCGTGGGAGTCCTCGTGCTCCTTCTTGTCGCGATGGGGTTCATCCGGCGGAAGGACAAGGACGTGGCCCGGGTCACCACCGCGAAGGTCGAGAAGGTCGACCTCATCGCGAAAGTCACCGCCAACGGCAAGATTCAGGCGCGCCGGAAGGTGGACCTTTCCGCGCTCGTGATGGGGCAGATCGTCAACCTGGCGGTCAAGGAGGGAGACAAGGTCAACCGCGGCCAGCTCCTTCTCCAGATCGACCGGGCGCAGCTCGCTGCGCAGACCGCGGGCCGAGAGTCCGCCCTCTCCGCGATGCGATCGGATCTCCAGGCGGCCCGGGCGACGGCGGAGCAGGCGCGCCTCGATTACGAGCGCGCGCGGCGCAACTGGGAAGCCAAGATCCTGCCGGAGGCGGAGCTCCAGAGGGCGAAGTCCGGCTACGACACCGCACAGGCGAACCTGTCCGCGACCCAGCAGCGGCTGCTGGAGACGGGAGCGAACCTCGCCGCGAGCCGCGACTCGCTCTCCAAGACGACGGTTACCGCGCCGATTCAGGGCGTCGTGACCTACCTTCCGGTCAAGGAAGGTGAGGTCACCGTCATCGGGACGATGAACAACCCGGGCACGCAGCTCTTGACGATCTCCGACATGTCGGAAGTCGAGGCGGTGATGATGGTCGATGAAACTTCCGTGCCGGAAGTGAAGATCGGCCAGAAAGCGAATCTAAACGTCGACGCCTACCCGAACCGGACGTTCGAAGGGCTCGTCACGGAGGTCGGCTCCTCTCCGATCTCGAAGACCGATCCGGATCTCCTGTCGTTGACGCAGGGTTCCGAAGCGATCAACTTCAAGGTGAAGATCCGCGTCGTCAATCCACCCGAGACGATCCGGCCCGGATTCTCCGTGACAGCGGACATCCTGACCGGCCGCAAGGAAAGCGCGACCGCGATCCCGATTCAGGCTCTCGTCGTCCGCGACGTCCCCAAGAAGGACGGCAAGCCGGTTGCCGGCAGCACCGGACGGCCGCAGACCGAGGAAGGCGTCTACGTGATCAAGGCCGGCAAGCTCGCGTTCGAGAAGGTCGAGACGGGGCTCGCCGGTGAGCTCATGATCGAAATCAAGAACGGACCGAAGGTCGGTGAAGAGATCGTGACCGGGCCCTTCAAGGTGCTCCGCCAGGTCAAGGAAGGCGACCGGGTGATCGTCGAGAAGGAGGGCGGAAAGAAGGGCCGGAGAGAGACTCCGGCCGCGGCATGACCTCCGCCGAGCTCTTCCGGGTCTCGGCGTCGGCGCTCACGCGCCACAAGATGCGCGCCTTTCTGACGCTGCTCGGCGTCATCATCGGCGTCGCGACCGTCGTGGGCGTCGTATCGGTGATCTCGGGGCTGAACGCCTACGTCACCGACAAAATGATCGGCTTGAACCCGGACGTCGTGATCTTCACGAAGTACGGCATCATCACGAGCCGCGAAGAGTGGCTCATCGCGCGCAAGCGCAAAGACGTCACGCTGACCGACATGACGATCATCGAGCGCGAGTGCAGGCTCTGCTCGCACGTCGGGGGGAGAGGCGATCGGCGCCGTCCGGTGAAGTATCTCGACAACAAGCTCGCGGACGTCGAGATCCAGGGACATACGTCCAACATGGGCGAGGCAATGAATTTCGACGTGGTGACGGGACGGTACTTCACGCCCGCGGAGTATGAGCACGCGGCGGCCGTCGCCGTGATCGGCTGGGATGTGCAAGACCAGCTCTTCCCGCACCTGGACCCGATCGGCCGGATCATGAAGATCGACGGATACCCGGTGAAGATCATCGGAACGCTCGCCAAGCAGGGCAACGTCATGGGACAGAGCCAGGACAGCGTCGTCTACCTTCCGCTCACGCTCTTCAAGAAGCACATCGCGCCGTCGGAAGACATCGGCGTCTTCATCAAGCCAATCGGCGGCGTTGCCATGGTCGGTCCGGCGATCGACGAGGTCCGCTCGATTCTGCGCTCCCTGCGCAAGACGAAGTTCGACAAGGACGACCCCTTCGGCCTCGTGACCGCCGAAATGCTCCAGGATCTCTGGAAGAACATCTCGGCGGGCGCCTTCCTCCTGATGATCCTGATCTCCGGGATCTCGCTCGTCGTCGGCGCGATCGTGATCGCGAACATCATGTTCGTGTCGGTGGTCGAGCGCACGAAGGAAATTGGCGTGCGGCGCGCGCTCGGCGCCCGGCGGCGCGACATCCGGAGGCAATTCCTGCTCGAGGCGGCGCTGCTCGCGTCGATCGGAGGGATCATCGGCGTGCTCCTCGGGGCCTTGATCGCCATGGCGGTCAACCAGGTCTTCCCCGCGCAGGTCAAGCTGTCGTTCATTCTCCTCGGGATCGGGGTCGCGACCGTCACGGGGATCCTCGCGGGCTGGATCCCGTCCTCGCAGGCGAGCAAGCTCGCGCCAGTGGAAGCGCTGCGATACGAGTAGGAAGCTCCGAGCCTAACTCCGAGGTCCCATGTCCAGCCTCCTTCGTCACCTCCGTCGCGGATTCGGTGAGAACGTCCGCTTCGCGTTGATCGCCGTGCGGAGCCACAAGCTCCGCGCGTTCCTGACCGTCCTGGGGATCGTCGTCGGTGTCGCGACGGTGATCGCGATGGTCTCGATCGTCACCGGCTTCAACAACAACATGGTCCGCAACTTCCAGAGCTTCGGGGCCACCCTCGTGCAGTTCCAGAAGTACGAGGCCCGCTTCGGTCCGGGGCACCGCGACCCCTCCGAGAGGCGCCGCAAAGACCTCACCTACGAGGACGCCGTCGCCCTGAAGCAGTCCATCCCCGAGATGCGGGCCGTCTCACCCGAGCGCTATCTCTGGAACGTCGAGATCAGTGTCAAGTACCGCGACAACGAGACCACGACTCCGATGGTGGCGGGTATCGCTCCGGACTATTCCGTCGCGAACAACCACTACATCGGGTACGGGCGGTTCCTCACCGAGAGCGACTTCCAGCACACGGCGAACGTCGCCGTGATCGGGGAGGACGTCCGCGAGATCCTCTTTTCGCATGAAGAACCGCTGAACAAGGTCGTGAACTTCAACGGCGAGGAGTTCGTTGTCATCGGCGTCCTGGAGAAGAAGGGACGCGTGATGGGAAGGTCGAACGATAACTTCTTCCTGATTCCCTTCACGACGTTCGATCGGAAGTTCCCGCAGATCAAAAACAGCGGGGGGGACACGATCCACATCGCGACGGTGCCCTACACGCCTGCCCAGGTGCCGATCATCATCGAGAAGGGGCGGGCGCTCCTGCGGGCGCGCCGCCACGTGCCGTTCGACAAGCCGGACGACTTCGCGATCTATACCCCAGACAAGCTGATCGAGAGCTTCCAGGGGATCACCAACGGTGTGACTCTGGCGATGATCTTCGTCGCCTTCATTTCGCTCCTGATCGGCGGGGTCGGCGTGATGAACATCATGCTGGTCTCGGTGACGGAGCGAACGAGGGAGATCGGCGTGAGGAAGGCGGTCGGGGCCTACCGCCGCGACATCGTCCTGCAGTTCCTGACGGAGGCGACGACGCTCTCGCTTCTCGGCGGCGCGATCGGGGTCCTCGTGGGAATCGCGATTCCCGCGGGGGTCAAGAGAGCCTTCGAGGCGTTGCCCGCCGAAACCCCCTTCTGGGCCGTGGGCGTCGGCCTCGCGGTCTCGATGTCCGTCGGGATCTTCTTCGGGCTGTATCCCGCCGTGAAGGCCTCTCGGCTCGACCCCATCGAGGCACTGCGCTACGAGTGAGCTCGGACTCCCGAGTCGAAAAACCAAAGTGACGGCGACGTGAGAAGGCTCTTCGGCTTCCTTCGCCGCGGCTTCGGCGAGAACATGCGGTTCGCGCTGCTCGCCGTCCGTACACACAAGCTCCGCGCCTCTCTCACGGTCCTTGGCATTGTCGTCGGCGTCGCGACCGTGATCGCGATGGTCTCGATCGTGACCGGGTTCAACAACAACATGGTCCGGAACTTCCAGAGCTTCGGCGCATCGCTCGTCCTGTTCCAGAAGTACGAGCCGCGATTCGGGCCGGGCGGGCCGAGGCCGGAAGGGGAGCTCCGCCGTAGGGACTTGACCCTCGAGGACGCCGCGGCGCTGCGGGATATCCCGGAGATGCGCGCCGTCTCGCCGCAGCGCTACCTCTGGGACAACAGCGACTACCACCTGAAGTTCCGCGACGTCGAGGCGCGGTCTCCACGCGTCTTCGGGGTAATGGTGGAGTACCCGATCGCGACCAGCCGGTTCATCGCTGAGGGCCGCTTCTTCACGGAGACCGAGGTCGAACACGCCGCCGACGTCATGGTGATCGGCGAAGACATCCGCGAGAAGCTCTTTCCGCGCGAGGATCCGATCGGCAAGAGAGTCCTCCTCGGCCACGCCAGCTACACCGTCGTCGGGTTGTTCGAGAAGAAGGGGAAAATGTTCGGCGACTCGCAGGACAACCTCGTCGTCATCCCGATCACGACGTTCGACCGGCGGTTCCCGTGGATCAAGATGGGCGGAAGCAACGGCGACGCACTGCGCATCGCCACCGTCCCCTACACGCCGGAGCAGGTTCCAATCATCATCGAGAAGGGCACGGCCCTGCTGCGCGCGCGGCGGCACGTACCGTTCAACAAGCCGGACGACTTCGGCATCGTGACCCCCGACAAGATGATCGAGAGCTTTCAGGGGATTACGCGCGGCGTGACGCTGGCGATGGTGTTCATCGCCTTCATCTCGTTGCTGATCGGCGGCGTGGGCGTGATGAACATCATGCTGGTGTCGGTGACGGAGCGGACGCGGGAGATCGGCGTCCGCAAGGCGGTGGGCGCTTACCGCCGCGACATCGTGCTGCAGTTCCTGACCGAGGCGACGACGCTGTCGCTCCTGGGTGGAGCGATCGGCGTGATCGTCGGGATCGCCGTTCCGGCGGGAGTCAAGAAAGCCTTCGAAGCCCTTCCCGCCGAGACACCGCTGTGGGCGATCGTCGTCGGGCTCGCCGTCTCGATGTCGGTGGGGATCTTCTTCGGTCTCTATCCCGCGGTCAAAGCCTCGCGGCTGGACCCCATCGAGGCGTTGCGGTACGAGTGATTCGTTCGCGAGGGGAATCCCCGAAGCCCGGAGGTCTCATCTAGTCGCGTTCGAGGCGCAGGCTATCGATCGCCCATCCGGCACACGCGGGTGCACGGCGAAGGTAAGATTTTACGCTTCGATGACGCTTTCACCGGGGACGCGGGTCGGTTTTCACGAGATTCTTTCTTCGCTCGGTCAGGGCGGGATGGGGGAGGTCTACCGCGCGCGAGACGACCGCCTCGGGCGGGAAGTCGCGATCAAGATTCTTCCCGCGGATCTCGCTCGCGACCGGGAGCGCCTGCGCCGGTTCGAGCAGGAGGCGCGCTCGGCTTCGGCCTTGAATCACCCGAACATCGTGACGATCTACGAAATCGGCCAGTCGGACTCCCTCTCCTATATCGCCATGGAGCTCGTGGAGGGAAGGAGCCTGCGTGAGCTCGTCGCGGAGGGGCCGGTGTCTCTGCGCAAGCTGCTGCCGATCGCGTCTCAGGTCGCCGACGGGCTGGCGAAAGCGCACGCCGCCGGCATCGTTCATCGGGATCTAAAGCCCGAAAACCTGATGGTCTCGCGGGACGGGTTCGTCAAGATCCTGGACTTCGGCCTCGCGAAGCTCGTTCCCATCGACGCCGGAACCGCGTCCCGTATTCACACGCTCGACTCCGAGGAGACCGAAGGGGGAGTCGTCCTCGGCACGGTCGGTTACATGTCGCCCGAGCAGGCGGCCGGCCGTCCGGTCGACTTCCGCGCGGATCAGTTCTCCTTCGGTACGGTGATGTATGAAATGGCGACCGGGAAGCGCGCCTTCCGGCAGGAGACCGCGGTTGAAACGCTCGCGGCGATCATCCGGGACGAGCCCGAGCCGATCCGCTCCGTCAATGCCGGCGTTCCCGCGCCGTTCTGCTGGATCGTCGAGCGCTGCCTGGCCAAGGAACCCGAGGAGCGTTACGCCTCCACCCGCGACCTGGCGCGCGACATCGCCGCTCTCCGCGATCGCCTGCTGGAGGCACCCGGGGAGGCGCGCGCCGCCGGCTCCGTTAACCTCCCCGTCCCACGGACCCTCTTCGTCGGACGCGAGAAGGAGCGCGCCGCCCTGCGAAGCCTGCTCGAGCGGCAGGAGGTCCGCATCGTCACGTTGACGGGATTTGGCGGCATTGGCAAGACCCGCCTGGCGCTCCAGGTCGCCGAAGAGATGGCGGAGCGTTTCCGGGGAGGAGTCTTTTTCGTGCCGCTGGCGCCGGTCGAGAGTGCGGATCAGATGGTCACGGCAGTCTCCCAGATTCTTCGGGTTCGCGAGAGGGGAGGCCAGCCGCTCCTGGACTCGCTGAAGGAGCACCTGCTCGGGACCGCGCGGGCGCCGAAGCTCCTCGTGCTCGACAACTTCGAGCACCTCGTCTCGGCCGCATCGGTCGTCGCGGACCTCGTCGCGACGGGCGCCGACGTCAAGGTGCTCGTCACCAGCCGCTCTCCGCTGCACGTTTACGGCGAGCACGAGTTCCCGGTGCCGCCGCTCGCGCTGCCCGACCTGCGCGCTCTTCCGTCGTTTGAACGGCTACCGCAATACGAGTCGGTCGCGCTGTTTCTCCAGCGCGCCCGGGCGGTCAAGCCCGATTTCGCAGTGACGAAGGAGAACGCGTCGGTGATCGCCGAGATCTGCGCGCGTCTGGACGGTCTGCCGCTCGCCCTGGAGCTCGCCGCCGCTCGCGTCAAGCTGCTTTCACCTTTCGCGATGCAGTCGCGGCTCGAGAAGCGCCTTCAGCTGCTGACCGGCGGCGCGCTCGACCTTCCGGCTCGGCAGCGGACTCTGCGGGGAGCGATCGAGTGGAGCCACGACCTGCTGAACGAGGACGAGAAGAAACTCTTTCGCCGGCTGTCCGTCTTCGTGGACGGGTGCACGCTGGAAGCCGTGGAGGCCGTCTGCAACGCGAAGATGGACCTCGGACTCGACGCGCTCGACGGGATGTCGTCGATGGTCGACCAGAGCCTGATGCGACAAGTCGAGACGGCGGGAGAGGAGCCGCGCTTCGTGATGCTCGACACGATCCGCGAGTACGCCCTCGAACGGCTCGCGGAGTCCGGCGACGAGTCGATCACCCGTCGCGCCCACGCCGCCTACTGCCTCGTTCTCGCGGAAGAGGTCGGGTCGGCCCGTGAAGCCGCCGTCATCGACTCCGCGGAGTGGCTCGACCGGTGCGACCGGGAGCACGGGAATCTCCGAGCCGCGCTCGACTGGCTCTGCCGGAACGACGAGGCTCAGTGGGGGCTGCGGTTGGGCGGCGCTCTCTTTGGCTTCTGGGAGCGCCGGGAGTACATCTCCGAAGGACGCGAGTGGTTGGAGAAGCTCCTCGTGATGCCCGGAGCCGCCGCGGGCGACAAGGTCCGCGCGCGAGCCGTCTTCGCCGCCGGCGTGCTCGCCGGTGCGCAGAAGGACTATGCCGTCGCCGACGCGCTTTTCCTCGAGAGCCTGGAGATCAATCGCGAAACAGGCGACCAGTGGGCAGCCGCCGTGTCGCTGAACGCCCTTGCGGTCACCGCTCTCGACCGCAGAGACGTCGCCGCGGCGCGGGCTCTCTCCGAGCAAAACCTGGAGTTGTGGCGGAAGCTCGGCGACCGTGCGGCGGTCGGCAGGTCATTGTCCAACCTGGCGAGTGTCGTCAAAGAGCAGGGGGATTATCCGCTGGCGCGCTCTCTTTACGACGAGGCACTCTCCGTGTTCCGAGAGATCGGGGACCCGACGGCCGCCGCGCGAGTTCTCAACAAGCAGGGGGACGTCGCGCGCGAGCAGGGAGATTCCTCGGAAGCCCGCGTGCTCTACGAGCAGAGCCTCGCGACGTTTCGAGAGTTCGGAGACCGCTGGGGAATGGCGCTCGCGCTGGCCGATCTCGGAAACCTCGCGTGCGATCGAGCCGACTTCGAAGCCGCGCATTCGCTCTATCGCGAAAGCCTGCGGACCTTCCAGGAGCTCGATTACAAGCGGGGAGTGGCGCAGCTCCTCGAGTGCTTCGCGTGCGTCGCGGCGGACCAGGGGCAAACGAGGCGCGCTCTCGAGCTCGCGGGAGCGGCGGCGGCGCTCCGGCATTCGCTCGGCACCCCGCTCCGCCCCTCGGAGCAGGCGAAGCTCGAGGCGAGCCTCGAGGCTGCTCGGCAGAAGCTGTCGGACTCGGAAGGCGCCGCCGCGTGGATGGATGGCTGGGCGAGGCCTCTCGAAGAAGCCGTGGAGATCGCTCTCGATTCGGCTCCGGCCTGAACGACGCGGGCATGCGGCCTGTTGTTCAGATAGCCGTGTTTGGATCCACCAGACGTCGCACGGCAGCGATCCGGTTTGCGGGGAATCCGCCTCGGCTCGCGTGTTCCCGGATCATCGTCTCGTCCGGAGCGATGTAGACGCAGTACATCTTGTCGCCCGTGACGTAGCTGTGCAGCCACTGGATCTCCGGACCGAGCGACGTCAGCACCTCGTTTGACTTCCGGGCGATCGCCTTGACCTCTTCATCCGAGAGATTCCCCAGCCCGGGTATTTCTCGCTCAATGACGAACTTGGGCATCTTCCCCTCCTAAGGGCGGGATGCTAGCAAAGGCCTCGAATGGCCCGCGCCGACGGATGATATAACCATGGTCTTCCGGAGGTGACCATGAAGACCATTCCCGCGGCGCGGTTCAAGGCCCGGTGCCTGAAGATCATGGACGAAGTGAAGGCTCACCGCGAGCCGGTCGTGATCACCAAGAAAGGAAAACCCGTGGCACGGCTTCTTCCCATCGAGGAGGAGGGGCGGGACATCTTCGGTTGCCTCGCCGGAGAGCTCGAGATCGCGGGGGACATCACGAGCTCTGTGGTTGCACCCTCGGCGTGGAAGGGCCCCCGGTGATTCTCCTCGACACGCATGTCCTTCTCTGGCTTGCGGCGGAGCCATCGCGACTGTCGCGGACAGCGGCGGCGGCGATCCGTCGAGCCCTCCGTTCCGGAGGCATCGCGATCGCCTCGATCAGCCTCTGGGAGATCGCAGTGCTGTTTGCAAAGGGTCGGCTGCGGTCCCGCGGAACGATCGAGGCCTCGGTCGAGGCGATCCTCCAGGCCACGGGAGTGACGCTCCGTGAGATCACGCCGGCAATTGCGTCGCTCGCAGCCCAGTTTCCGGCCGACTTCTCGCCGGATCCTGCCGACCGCCTGATCGCGGCAACGGCGCGCGGAGAGGGCCTGACCCTGATCACGCGGGACGAGCGCATTCGTTCGAGTCCGCTCGTCCGCACTGCCTGGTGACCTCGCAGGCTGCATTGTCGCGGCGCCGGATCTCGAGGAACAAGCGCCGGAAGCCGGTTCTCGTCGATAGCAGCCCGATCGTGGCGTTTCTCAAGGGCCGGGACCGCTCCGACGGTGGATCAAGAGAATCCTTTCGAAGAAGTGACGCCCACATCCGGCCCGCGCCTCGTCCCCACGAGGTCGCATCGCGCGTTGTAACGGCCGCCTGCAGCTCCATCTCGCCCGGCGATCGAAGTGACATCGCCTGATAGCATCGCTTCAGCTCACACACGTTTTCTTGAAAGGAGGAACCCATGAGGTCTCGAGCCGTATCGGCCATGGTGGGTCTTTCTCTACTCCTCGGAGGTGTAGCTGTCGCCCAGGAGCACTGGACGGAAGGTCCGGTCTGGAACATCGAGTTCTACCGGACGACTCCGGGCCACTTCGATGACTATCTGAAATACCTCCGGCAGAACTTCCTGCCTCAGTTGGAAGAGTCGAAGAAGCAGGGCCTCATCCTCGACCAGAAGATCTTCGTGAAGGACCCGACGGGGCCGAGCGACTGGGACATCGCCTTCGCCACGCTGTACAAGAACATGGCCGCCCTGGACTACAGCGCGGAGCTCGACAAGAAGAGCAAGGCGATCGCCGAGAAGCACTTCAAGACCGCGGACGAAGACAAGCAGCGCGAGATGATCAAACCCCGGCTCGACTGGCGAACCTTTCTCGGAACCCAGCTCGTCCGGGAGGTCAGTCTCAAACCGATGCGCTGAGGTCCTCCCGGCAGCGACCATCGTTTCTCCCGGCCCGGCACGGACCGATCGACCGGAGGTCTGAAAAGTGGCCCCTCGTCACCGTTGCGCCTCGGGTCGAGTACGAGTCGGGAGCAGGATAGGCTTGCGTTCGCGTCGGGATCTGGAGGCGAGGCTGGCGCGCGGCATCGGATGCTAGCATATATGCTAGCAT
>Ga0214471_10004740_pt1 | contig 10490 bp, 7 predicted proteins | sample RVTome_5_FD_207665 | JGI IMG/M metagenome (GOLD analysis project Ga0214471, IMG submission 207665) | Soil microbial communities from uranium-contaminated site in the Upper Colorado River Basin, Wyoming, United States - RVT142D155 | ecosystem: Environmental > Terrestrial > Soil > Contaminated >... | reverse complement strand
CAGCCACGGCCCGCCATCGATTTCCACGCCGCCGAATTCCTCCTTCGCCAGCTGATATCCCCAGTCGCGAAAAGCGCCCTCAGTGAACTTCATGATGTTGCCCTTGTGCACGAGCGTCACGCTGGTGAACCCGTTGGCCGCGGCGTACTCGATGGCGCTCCGGACCAGCCGGCGCGTGCCGTCTGCCGAGATCGGCTTGATGCCGATGCCGCTGGTCTCCGGGAACCGGATTTTCGTGACCCCCAGTTCGTTGCGAAGGAACGAGATGAGGCGCTTCGCCTCCGGTGTTCCCTCCTGATACTCGATTCCGGCGTAGATGTCCTCCGTGTTCTCGCGGAAGATCACCATGTTGACGTCTTCCGGACGTTTGACCGGCGACGGCACACCAGCGAAATACCGGACGGGCCGGACGCACGCGTACAGGTCAAGCTTCTGTCGCAGCGCCACGTTGAGGGAGCGGAAGCCGCCGCCGACCGGCGTGGTCAGCGGTCCCTTGATGGCGACCAGGTGGGTCGAGATCGCGGACAGCGTTTCGTCGGGCAGCCAGTCATCGAGACGCTCCTTTGCCTTCTCACCTGCCAGGACTTCGCGCCACGAGATGGACCGCTTGCCACCGTAGGCCTTCGCGACGGCGGCGTCGAAGACCAGCTGCGACGCGCGCCAGATGTCGGGACCGGTGCCATCTCCCTCGATGAAGGGGATGATCGGGTTGTCGGGCACCTGGATTCGGCCCGAGTGCATCGTGATGGCGGAGGACATTGGGAGCGGGAACCGGGAATGGGAGAATCGAGCGTGAGGGGAGGATGGAACGCGCGGAATCTAGCCGCTGCGATGGCACACTCTGTAAGTCACACCCCGGCACGATGTCCGGCGTTGCACGGCAGCGACGGTCAGTCGATCAGCACTCTGCCGCCTCCTCCGAGACCCTTAACCCTTAACCCTCAACCCTTAACCCTTAACCCTTATTTCCCTTGCCTACTCCAGCACCTCGATCAGCCCGGCGGCCCCCATGCCCCCGCCGATGCACATCGTGACCAATCCGAGCCCGCCGCCTCGCCGACCGAGCTCGTGAATCAACTGTGTCACGAGCTTCGCGCCCGTGGCGCCCAGCGGATGCCCCAGCGCGATCGCGCCGCCGTTCACGTTCAGTCGGTCGTCCGGGAATCCCAGTTCCCGTTTGACAGCAAGCGCCTGGGAGGCAAAGGCCTCGTTGAATTCGATTAGTGCCACGTCGCTCATGGAGACCCCGGCTCGCCGGAACGCTTTCGGCACCGCTTGTATCGGGCCCACGCCCATCACGTCAGGTTCCACGCCGGCGGCCGCGTACGAGACGAATCGTGCCAGTGGCTGCAATCCGTGCGCCTTCGCGTACTCGCGACTGACCAGGATCACCGCCGCGGCTCCGTCGGAGAACGGGCTGGAATTTCCTGCTGTGACAGTGCCGCCCACCTTGAATGCCGGCTTGAGAGTTGCAAGGCGTTCCAGACTCGTGTCCGGCCTGACCAGTTCATCCCGGACAAACAGGCCGTCCTGAACCTGTTTCGTCGTCCCGGACCAGGACACGCGACGAACTGGAACCGGCACGACCTGTTCCTCGAATCGGCCTGTTTCCAGCGCCGCCGCAGCTTTCCGGTGACTCTCGAGCGCGAAGGCATCCTGGTCGGCACGCGACACGTTCCATCGCTCCGCGACCCGCTCGGCCGTGAGGCCCATCGAGATCATGGACTCGGTCATCTCCGGATGCAGCCGGGTATGCCATCCGGACATGGGCACTTGGCTCATCATCTCCACACCGCCGGCAATCACCACATCGGCCATGCCGGACATTATCGCCTGTGCCGCACCGGCCACGCTCTGGAGCCCCGAGGCGCAGAACCGGTTCACCGTGGCCGCGGGGACTTCGACGGGCAGCCGGGCGCGAAGCGATGCCAGGCGCGCGACATTCAGTCCCTGGGCGCCCTCCGGCATGGCGCACCCCCACAGCACGTCATCGATCTCCTGCGGATCGACGTTGGCGCGCTTGACCGCTTCCTGGATGACGACCGCCGACAGGTCGATCGGGTGAACCTCGGCCAGCGCTCCGCCGGCCTTTCCGCGTCCGACCGGCGTGCGTACGGCGCTCACGATGACGGCTTCACGCATGACTAGTTCCGCAGAGGTTTGCCGTGCTCCAGCATGTGAGCGATCCGCGCCCGGGTCGGCGGCGTGCCCAGGAGCGAGAGGAACGCCTCACGTTCCAGATCGAGGATGTCCTGTTCCGTCACGATGCGTGGGGGTCCGTCACCACCGGACAGAACGTGCGCGATCTTCCTGCCGATCAGTTCCTCGTGGCTGGTCACGTACCCCGCCTCTCGCATGGCCCATGCGCCGTACGACAGGTTGCCCAGCGCTTCGCTTCCCAGGGTCCGAATGGTCCGCGGCATGGGCACGGTGTGGTCCGGGGCGAGTTCCAGCACGCGCGCCCTGGCATCCGCCAGCAACCTGTCCCGGTTCATCGTTATGCGGTCGGCCCGACGCAGCAGGCCGATGCGCCGCGCGTCCAGCGCGCTGGAGCTGACCGTCGCCGAAGTGATCACCTTGAAGGCCCGCTTCACCGCCTCGAACGGGTCCGCTTCCTCATAGGGCTCCAGCTCCTGCGTGAAGCGGAAGAGGAGCTCCTTCGTCCCGCCGCCGGCCGGCAGGAGGCCCACGCCCACCTCCACCAGACCGAGGTACAGCTCGGCGCCGGCCTGGACCCGAGCTGCGTGGAGCACGAATTCCGCACCCCCGCCAAGGGCCACGCCTGACGGCGCGACCACGACGGGGAAGGGAGCCGTTCGTATGGCGGCGACGGCCTGCTGGAATCGTCGCACGGCTTTGTCGAGCGCATCCCAGCGTCCCGCGTCCACCTCGGCGAGCACCTGCACCAGGTTGGCGCCGGCAGAGAACGTGCGATGATCGCCGCTGCCGATCACGAGACCGGCGAAGCCGCTGCGATGGACCAGGTCGATGGACTGCTCGATGATGTCGAGTGCGCCCGTGCCCAGCGTGTTCAGCTTCCCGTGCAGCTTGAGCAGGGCGACACCCTCACCGACGTCCAGCAGCGTGGCGTCCGCGTTGGAGGCGAGCGCGCCCAGTCGGAGGTGTACCAGATCGAGGTCGAGGTGGTGCGAAATGGGCTCGATCGGCGCGTACTCGCCGATGAACGACAACTGGCGCGGCCCGCTGCCCAGTTGCCGGTAGAAACCCTCGCGCGCCGCGGCGAGCAGAGGCGGCTCCTGGCCGCCGGGTGAGAGCGCTCCGCGAAGCCAGTCCAGGCCGAGGGCGTCGAACATGGCGAACGGTCCCATCGCCCACGCGAAGCCCCATTCCAGGGCGCGATCCACCGACGCGATGTCGTAGGCAATGTGGGGCGTTTTTGACAGCGTGTAGTCGGCCATGCTCAGCAGAACGGCTCGCAGGAACTCGGCATGGGCTCCGCCGGCCCGGGCGATGCCGCGGAGCCGGGACGGGAGCGGTTCGCGCGCGAGATGCTTGAGTTCCGGAAGGTCCGGGGCCACCTGCGGGTGGTACTCCCCGGTGCGCCAGTCGAGCGTGAGGATCCGCTTGCCGTCCTTGCGGTAGAAGCCGGCGCCGGTCTTCTCGCCCAGGCGTCCCTGCCTGACGAGATCGTGCACCCAGCCGGGCAGCGAGAAGTCCTCGCCGGTCGCGGCCGACAACCCGGCGGAGACATCGGTGAGCACGTCGATGCCCGAAATATCGGCTGTGCGGAACGTGGCGGACCGGGGACGCCCGATGAGAGGACCCGTGAGGGCGTCCACTTCGTCGATCGTCAGGCCGAATTGCTCCATCAGGCGCACGGCATGGAAGATCCCGTGTATGCCGAGCCGGTTGGCGATGAATCCGGGCACGTCCCGCGCCACGATCACGCCCTTCCCCAGCATGCGCTCCACGAAGTCCCGGATAGTGGCAACGGTTTCGGGGAGAGTGTCGGCGGCGGGGATCAGCTCCAGCAGGTGCAGATGGCGCACCGGATTGAAGAAATGCGTGCCGAGGAACCGCTGCCGGAACGACTCGTCGCGTCCGGATGCCAGCGCGGCGATGGGAATGCCCGACGTGTTCGACGTCACGATCGCGCCCGGCTTCGCCACCGACTCGATGCGCTGGAAGAGCGTGCGTTTCGGCTCCAATCGTTCCACGATGGCTTCGACGATCCAGTCGCATTCGCGCAGTCTGTCGAAGTCGTCCTCGGTGTTGCCGATGGTGATGCGGGCCGCGCAATCAGGATCCATGAAGGGCGCGGGACGTGCTTTCAGCCCCCGCTCCACCGCGGCGCGGGCGCGCGCGTTCCGATCGGGATCATCGGGGACGTCGAGGAGAACGACGGGGAAACCCGCCGACGCGACGAGCGCCGCGATACCGGTCCCCATCGCGCCCGCACCGACCACGCCCACCCTGGCGATTCGCATTGACCGGCCTCGTCCGATGTGATGGTTCCGGGATGAAGATCGAAAGCGGGCAGCGACTCGACAAGTGATGGATGCGGTTGTCGTGCCGGGCACTACCGCGGCTGTCGGCACGCGACGACCTTCCCACCATGCTGCTGAAAGCGATTGTGGCGGTGGTCCTGTCGGCCACTCCGGGCGCGCCGGTGCCGGCCGATTCGCTCATGATGCCGGGCGTGTCCCGCGAACTGGCTGCCGACAGGCGTGCGCGGATAACCGATATACGCTACGAGCTGTCGCTGGATGTCACGGGCACCGATACGGCTGCGGGCCGACTGGCCATGCGGTTCATGCTCACCGGGGCCGGTGACGTCATCGTCGATTTCCGCGGCGTGCGGCTCCGCCGGGTGCGCGCCAACGGCGCGACGCTGAGTCGTCCGGAATACAACGGCCATCACGTGCGAATCCCCGCGTCCGCGGTGGGCGTGGGATCGAACCGGCTGGATTTCGAGTTCGATTCACGCATCGCTCCGGCCGGCGCGAGCATCATCCGGGTGCGCGATCCCGTGGACTCGGCGACGTACCTGTACACGCTGCTCGTGCCCAGCGACGCGCAGCAGCTGTTTCCGGTGTTCGACCAGCCCGATCTCAAGGCGCGCGTGGTGCTGCGCCTGACCACGCCGACGGGATGGACGGCGCTCTCGAACGGCGGCCGGATCCGGGTGGACAGCGGTGCGACCGTCACGACGCACGTCTTCGCAGAAACGAAACCAATCAGCACCTACCTGATCGCCTTCGCGGCCGGCCCATGGGCGACTCGCACGTCCGCGAAGTCGCAGCGGCCGATCACCCTGTACATTCGGCAGTCCCGCGCCGCCGATGTCGATGCCGATTCCATCATCGCGCAGAACGACCGCGGCCTGCGCTGGCTGGAACAGTACTTCGCCTATCGATACCCGTTCGGCAAACTGGACGTCCTGCTGGCGCCGGCGTTCCCCTTCGGCGGGATGGAACATCCCGGCGCCATCTTCTACAGCGAGGAACGTTTCATCTTCCGCGAGCCGCCCACGCTGCCGCAGCGACTGGGACGCACCGCGACGATCTACCACGAGGTCGCGCACCAGTGGTTCGGCGACCTGGTGACCATGCGGTGGTTCGACGACCTCTGGTTGAAGGAAGGATTCGCCACGTACATGGCTGCCCGGATGCAGGCTTCGCTCGAACCGGCATCCGGCGCATGGAAGTCGTTCTACCTCCGCAACAAGCCGCCGGCATACGCCGTCGATGCCTCGGATGGCACGACTCCTGTCTGGCAGGAGCTGGGTAACCTCGACCAGGCGAAGAGCAACTACGGCGCCATCGTCTACAACAAAGCACCATCGGTCCTGAAGCAGCTCAACTACCTTGTCGGCGACGATGCATTCCAGGGAGGATTGCAGCGATTCCTGCGGCGCTACGAGTTCGGCAACGCGACTTGGCAGCAACTGCTGGAGTCGGTCGGCGAGGCATGGGGTCAGCCACTGGAGGAATGGGGACGGGCGTATATCCTCCGACCCGGAATGCCGGTGATCGAGCAGCAGCTCGAGGTGCGCGATGGGCGCATCGTCAGGCTCGCCCTCGTCCAGCGTCCGGCGCGTTCAATCTCCGGTCCGGGTGCATGGCCGATCCGCGCCGAGGTGCTCGTGGCACCCGCGACGGGATCCCCCATCAGGATCCCGGTGACGCTCGCCGGCGACACGACGGTCGTGGCCGCGGCGACCGGGCTTCCCCAGCCATCCTGGGTCTTCGCGAATGCCGACGATCAGGCCTACGCGCTGGTACTCCTGGACACGAAGACTGTCGACTTCCTGGAGCGTTCCCTCGGCACGGTGACCGACTCGTTCCAACGGGCCATGCTGTGGGGTGCGCTCTGGGATCTCGTGCGCGAAGCGGAACTCTCCCCGGATCGCTTCATTCGGTTGGCACTCCGGGAGCTGCCCCGCGAAACCGACGAGCAGATTGCCGCGGGCATCCTGTCACGCCTGACGAGAGCGTTCGGCGCATACCTCTCCCAAGCCGGCCGCTCGAACCGGGTAGCCGACGTGGAGCGCGTCCTGCTGGGGGGCGCCTCGGACAGCAGCGGGTCGTACGGCATTCGGCGGGCGCATCTCGATGCCTTCGTGCGAACCGCCGGCACTCCCGCGGCGTTGTCACGCCTCGACGTTCTGCTGGACGAACAGTCCATCGCCGGACTGCCGCTCGGAGCGCCCACGCGCTGGGCGATCGTGACTCGGCTGATCGCCTCAGGTGCGCCGGGCGCCGACCGGCGCCTGGCGGCGGAGACGGAGCGCGACAAGACCCCTGAAGGCGCACGACGGGCGTTCATGGCCTCGGCCGCGCGGGCCGATCCCGCGGTCAAGCGCGACTACTTCGCACGCTACTTCGCCGACGCGGAACTGAACGAAGACTGGGCAACGGCCAGTCTGGACGCGTTCAACTCCCCGGAATCGCGGACGCTGACCATCGCCTACCTTCGGCCCGCGCTGGATTCGCTGCCCTGGATCCAGCGCAACCGTCGCATCTTCTACCTCGGGTCGTGGATCGGTGCATTCCTGGACGGTCAGGTAACCCCTGACGCGGCCGCCATCGTTGATACGTTCCTGGCGAGCAACCCCGGCCTGGCGCCAGACCTCCGGCTGAAGGTGTTGCAGGCTAGCGACGAATTGAGACGCACCGTCACGATCCGGGCGCGCTACCGGGAATGACGGATCGGCCCCTTTGCATCGACCTGCCGGCGTGGGCCGAGGGACGCGACGCCGACGATCGGCTCTTCGGCACGGATGAGGAGCGGATGCGTGTCGCGATCGAACTCGCGCTCCAGAACGTGCGCCATGGCACGGGTGGACCGTTCGGCGCGGCGGTCTTCGAGATCGAAAGCGGACGGCTGGTTGCGGTCGGGGTGAACTCTGTCGTGCGTCTCGGAAACTCCTCGTTGCACGCTGAAATCGTGGCATTCATGCGGGCGCAGTCTCGAGTCGGGAACTACACACTCGCCGCCCCCGGCCTACCGGCTCATGCGCTCTACTCCTCCTGCGATCCCTGCGCCATGTGCCTCGGGGCGGTGCTCTGGGCCGGCGTCCGACGCCTGGTCTGCGGGGCCAGCCGGCAGGACGCGGAGTCGCTTCGCTTTGACGAGGGGCCGGTCTTCCCGCAGTCATACGACTACCTGCGGCGCCGCGGCCTACAGGTCGTGCATGGTGTCCTGCGTGACGAGGCGCGCGCGGCACTGGAGCTGTATGGCGTCGGCGGCGGCGTGATCTACAACCCCTGATGGTTCTCTGGTGTCGCGGCTGTCAGCTCCTCCTCGGCGTACCCTGGCTGGTTGCCTGCGACCTGTCCATCGCCCAGGAGGACGAACTCGGCGACATCTACGCAGCGTCGATCGCGGCGCAGCTGCCGATAGTGGCCGATTCAGCTGTCAATGCCGAGCTGACAGCGATGGGCCGGCGTCTCACTGCGGTCGCCGATGATGCGTCCCGGGATTGGCATTTCCATGTCGTCGACGACACCGTCGTGAATGCGTTCGCTGTTCCCGGCGGTCACGTTTTCGTATACCGGGGTCTGGTGGACCGTGCCGGGTCGTACGGCGAACTCGCCGGGGTCGTGGCGCACGAAATCGCTCACGTGACGCTGCGTCACAGCGTCGAGCAGCTGCGCGCGCGAACGCGGACGAACGTGCTGGTCGGGCTGTTCTGCACCGTCGTGTCGGTCTGCGGCTCACCGGTAGCGCAGGTGGCCATCGATGCCGGCGGGCAGGTCCTGTTCGCGCGGCACAGCCGTGAGGACGAGACCGAATCGGATTCGGCGAGCGTGAGCTACCTGATGGCCGCCGGCATCGACCCCCGGGCGATTCCGGTGATGTTCACCCGACTGGCTGAGGCGCGCCAGCGCGATCCGTTCAGGCTGGAGTCCTGGTTCGCGACCCATCCGCAGGACGGTGACCGCATTGCGCGAACCGCGGAACTGATTGCCGCGCTGCCGATGGCTGTCATGGATTCGCTGACACGGGACGCGCCGGAATTCCAGCGGTTACAGTCGCGTTTAGCCGTGATTTCCAGAAATGGCCCGTGAGCAGCACGACACGACGTGAGAGTTCTCTCACATCTTGCGTTGAACCTCCCGGCGCTTAGTCTCCTTGTACGCGCAGTACACTTTTTGCAGAGCAGTGACGTTGATGTGACGGTGCGGTCTTATCTGGACGCGCTCACGGTTTCTTCAGGCGCTCCTCCCTCCAGACGTCGATAACATGCTCGTTCCTGAAGCCCCCCTGGACGCCTACCGCAGCGACCTTGCACGCAACAAGTCGCGTGAGGACTTTGGCGGCGCTGACACCATCTGGCTGCTGACGGCCCACTGCCTCTCGCGCCTGGGTCGGGCGTCGGTCGAGGACGTGGAGCTTCTCGGCACGCAATGCGCCAACGCCCTGCGCGACTTCACGGACCCGTCCAGCGGTGGCGCCTCGCTCACCGACGCCGAGGTCTCCGACCTTCGGCTGGTGGTGGAGGGCCTGTCGGCCGTCCGGGAGCGCGCCGGTGCCGACGCCCTGGCGCAGGGGATACGCGGGATGGCGGCCCGCATGACGGAAGCGGGGGCGCTGTCCATGGCATACACCACGGTGGACCTGACGCGCCGTGTAGGCCACCGGGCGACCGATCGCGAGCGAGGCATTCTGACCGCCGATCAGGCCATGGTGGCCCGCCTGCTCGGTGACCTCGAAGCGGCTGAGGATCTGTACCGTGCCGTAGAAGCCATCGGTGACCGGTCGGGCGACTTCATCGTGCTTGCCCGAGCCTACATCGGACGCGGTGTGCTCGATCGCGTCCGCGGCAACTACCCCCGCTCCAGGATCTACTTCGAACGCGGACTGGAACTGGCCGAGAGCGTCGACGCGCGCGACCTGATGCGCCACGCGCACCAGGGTCTGACGATCTGCCACGCCATCGCCAGGAATTTCGATCGGGCGCTGCAGCATGGGTGGACGACGTACACGCTGTCGACCAGCGACGGCGGCGAGATCGAGGCGTTGAGCAATCTGGCTCAGTTGAGCCTCGATGCCGGGTATCCCGGCGCCGCGTTACGGGGGTTCGCCGCGGTGCTCGGCCGGACAGTGTCCGCCCGGGTGTCACTCGGCGCCCTGGGGGGCATCGCCACGGCCGCGGCGCATACCCGGGACCTTGCGATCCTGGCGCGCGCGGAGGCGGAGGTGGAGTCCCGCGTCATTACCTCGGCACTTCCGTACGAGAACGCCCAGGCTCTGTACCACCTCGCGACCGCCTACGCCATCGCCGGGGACTCGGAGAAGTCCGAAGCGTTCCGCACCCGCGCGCGGAAGCTGGCCCAGGCGCGCGGGTTCTTCGAGATCGTTCACAAGACCGACGGTGAAGCGGTTGCGAAAGCGGCCGCCCCGCTGAGCGACTCGGCGAGTCTGTCAAAGCCGTCCAAGGACGTCCTGACGTCCATTTCGGACCTGGACGTCGGCGAGGCCGCCGCCGTCCTGGCCCTTACTCGCCAGCCCTGACGGAGACGTTGGCGAGCGGGTTGATATAGTCTGCCAGCGGATTGATATAGTCGCCGTTCGGCTTCACCTGGTTGTCGCAGGATGCGTAGGGCACCTTGCCGGAGGCGCACTGCGCTTGGGAGGGCGCGGTTGGCGAGGCGCACGCCGCCAGGAAGGCGGCAGGGAGCACGACGGTGAGAACTTGGACTGCACGGCGCATGAAGAACTCCAAGAGTGGAAGGTTCGCCCAAAGCTGGAGGTGTGCGCGCCTTTCGACCGACACGCCATGTGACTCGGTGATACACGGCGTAACGTCGCGGGGACTGTGCGCGTGATTGTCGCCGCTCTGGTGCGAGACCCGACCGCACGGGCCCGACTGACCGACGCCCTTCGACTCGACGCGACGATCCGCGACTGTGTCCGGTTGAGCGAGGTGATCGCCCTGGTCGAGACAGGCCTTGCGAGCATCGTGGTCGCCGACCACCGGGACTATGACGGCAGTTCCACCCTTCCGGGGATCCGGCGCATTC
>Ga0214471_10004739_pt1 | contig 10491 bp, 8 predicted proteins | sample RVTome_5_FD_207665 | JGI IMG/M metagenome (GOLD analysis project Ga0214471, IMG submission 207665) | Soil microbial communities from uranium-contaminated site in the Upper Colorado River Basin, Wyoming, United States - RVT142D155 | ecosystem: Environmental > Terrestrial > Soil > Contaminated >... | reverse complement strand
CGGAAGTGAACGTCGGAGGCGGTTTCGTCGAGACCGAGCACGGCCGCATGACGGTGCCCGCTCCCGCGACGGCGCTTCTTCTCAAAGGAGCGCCGGTCTTCTCGGACGGCGAGGATTTCGAGCGCACGACGCCCACGGGGGCGCTTCTGGTTACGGGTCTTTCGACTCGATTCGGGGCGTTTCCCGGAATGACCCTGAGGAAGATCGGCTACGGCCTGGGGACCAAGGATCCCGAGCACGGCCGGCCGAACGCGCTCCGGCTGGTCCTGGGAGAGCGCGAGCCGCGAGGATCGGAGACGGTGCTCGTCCTGGAAGCGACGATCGACGACATGACCCCGGAGCAGATGGGCTACCTTCAGGAGAGGCTTCTCGAACGTGCCCTGGACGCATTCCTGACCCCAGTAATAATGAAGAAGAACCGACCCGGGGTGAACGTGACGGTCATCGCCCGGCCGGAGGACCGTGAGAGGGTGAGCGAGATCCTCTTCACCGAGGGAACCACCCTCGGCGTTCGCCACCATGAGGTCCGGCGCGAGGCGCTCGAAAGGCGCTTCGTTTCCGCGGTAACGCGCTACGGCAGGGTGAGAGTGAAAGAGGGGATTCTCGCGGGAAAGGTCGTGAACCGCGCCCCGGAGCTCGAGGATTGCCGCAAGCTCGCGACCCGGAAGAAAGTACCTCTAAAAGAGATTCAACGAGCCGCGATGCAAGCGCTCGGGGAGAAGTAATGAGCGAAGAAATAACGATCGAGGATTTCGCACGGATCGACCTCCGGGTCGCCAGGGTCATCGAGGCCTCCGCTATCGAAGGGGCCGATCGCCTCCTGAGGCTCGTGGTCGATCTCGGAGGCGAGACCCGGCAGCTGGTGGCGGGGATCAAGAAGACGTACGCGCCGGAGACTCTCGTGGGAAAGCACATCATCGTGGTGGCGAACCTCAAGCCGGCGCAGCTTCGGGGTGTCGAGTCGCGCGGGATGCTCCTCGCGGCCTCGACCGACGACGGACCCATCGTGGCGACGTTCGATAAGGAGGTCGCGCCGGGAAGCAAGGTCAAGTAGTGCGAATTCGCCTCGCAGCCGTCCTTGCGCTGGGCGCCGGCTGCGCTCCGCGGGGGTGCTCGCCGCCCGAGCCCCTCGAGATCCTCCGAGACCGCATCCCGATCGCGGAAAAACGCTGGGAGGGAGTGCTCCTCGAGATCGGAGCTCCACAGGCGCTCCCGTTTCTCGGAGAAGGATGGTCTTACGGCGAGCCCGCGACCGACGGAGGCCTCTTCCGCTGGGCGGTCTCGGAGCGCTCGACGTTCCGATTCGAGAGTGAGCGCGAAGGAGCGCACCTGGGCTACTTCGAGTGCGAGCCCTTCGTCTACCCCGGGAGTCCCGCGCAGTGGGTCTCCGTCATCGCTAACGGCTCCGAGCTCGCTCCCATCGAGCTTCGCCCGGGGCGCGAGCGCTACCCCGTCCAGCTCCCGCTCGTCCGCGGTGAGAACCACATCGAGCTCCGCTTCCGCTATGCGGGTGAGCCGACGCGCTCTTCAAAAGAGAAGCGTCGGCTCGCCGCCGCTTTCTACCGGTTCGACGTGCCGTTCGATGATTGGAGCGCCCGTGTCGGCCCGTTCGGCTCGATCGCGAACGGGATCTTCGTGCCTTCGGGAGGGAGCCTGTCTTTCTTTCTCGAGCTTCCGGAGGATGCGCGCCTCAGGCTCGAAGTGGGTGCGGAAGATCCGCCTCAGCTTCGCGCTCCCGCCGGCGCCCGGGTCACGGTCACCATCGCCGGGGAAGACGGCGAGATCTGGAAGGAGGCGTTCGCGGTGTCGCGCATCGGCGCCGAGACGTGGGAAAGGGAGATGTCGGCCGCTCCCGAGTCTCCCGTAGAGATGACGTTCCGGGCCGAGAACCATGACTTGCTCCTCCGTCCGGAGCTCCTGGTGCCGCGCGTGGAGGAGATCCAGGAGTCGAAGCGCGACCCGGCCAGTCCCCCGAGCTTCGTCGTCCTCGTCCTCGACGGCGCGAGCGCCGAGCGCATGGGGCTTTATGGAGGCGAGGGGGAAGTGACGCCGTTTCTCGACGCTCTCGGTCGCGAGAGCGTGGTGTTCGACGCCGCCGTAAGCCAGGCGGTCTATACCATCGCGTCGATCGGCTCTCTTCTCACCGGACAGTATCCCGAAAGGCATCAGAGCGTCTCCTTTGCCGATCGGTTGCGGAACGACGCCGTCACCCTTCCCGGAATCCTGAGCGGCGCCGGCTATTATACGGCCGCGTTCCCGGGAAACGCGGTGGTGTCGAAGACCTTCGGTCTCGATCGGGGCTACCAGGAGTTCTTCCCCGTCTGGGAGGGTGAAGGCTACACCGGCCACGGCGACTCGGTGGTGAGCGCGTTCAAGGTCTGGCTCGAGGGTCGTCCCGAAGAGCCGTTCTTCGCGTACGTTCACCTGCGCGAGCCACATTTTCCTTACAACCCGCCGCCGCCCTTCGACACGCGATTCGGTCCCGACTCTCCCTATCCCGGCGGAATCAGAGACACGTTCCTCGTCGAGGATCTCAACCGAAAGGCGGCCTCTGGGGAGCCGCCGTCCAAAGAGGTCCTCGCGCGAGTCCGAGGCCTCTACCTCGGGAACCTCGCCTACGCCGACTCCCTGGTGGGAGAGGTCCTGGGAATGCTCGACCCTTCGACGATCGTCGTTGTGACCGCCGACCACGGTGAGGCGCTCTTCGAGCACGGCTTTCTCGGCCACAACACCCAGCTCTACGAGGAGAGCATTCGCATCCCGCTCCTCATCCGGGCTCCGGGGTTCGCTCCGCGGCGCGTTTCCGATCTCGTGGAGCTCATCGACCTCACGCCCACAATTCTGGAGCTCGCGGGGCTCTCGCGCGCGCCCGAAGCTTCCGGATTCCAGGGTCGAAGTCTGGTTCCCGCCCTCGCCGGAAGGTCGCTTCCAAAGCGGAAGCTTGCCCTCAGCCGAACGCTCTGGACGAAGCCGCGGTATTCCGTCCGCAGCGAGCGCTTCAAGCTCATCTGGGACAGCCGCACGGGAGCCTCCGAGCTCTACGACCTCGAAAGCGATCCCGAGGAGCAAACGACGCTCGAGAGTCGCGTTCGGGAGGGATACCTGAGGGAGGAGCTCTTCCTCTGGTACCGCGAGCAGGAGCGGCTCAAGGCGAGAGAGCCTTTGCCCGACGACGCGATCCTTTCCGAGGACGATCGACTTCGGCTCGAGTCGCTGAATTACCTCGAGCACCTGCCGCCGAAGCCACCGAAAGAGAAACCACGGTGATCGACTCCCATGCTCATCTCGAAATGGAGGCGTTCGACCCCGACCGGGAGGAAGTGCTCGGGCGAGCGCGGGAGGCCGGAATCGAAACCATCCTTTCACTCGCGATGGTCGACGAGAGCGACTCCTATCGGAAGGCGTTTCCCCTGGTCGAGTCGCACCAGAACCTCCTAACCGCCGTCGGCTGCCATCCCCACGACGCTAAGATCTTCGACGAGCGCGGCGGCGAGGATTTCTTGAGGGACCTCGCCTCGCGGCCCCGTGTTGTCGCCATAGGGGAAATCGGCCTCGACTACCACTACAACCTGTCGCCGCCGGAGGTCCAGCGCGACGTCTTCCGCAGGCAGATACAGGTGGCGCGGGAGCTCGCGCTTCCCGTCATCGTCCATCACCGCGAGGCGGAATCCGATCTGCTGAAAGTTCTCGAAGAGGAGAGGGCGAGCGAGATCGGGGGCATCCTGCATTCGTTCACCGCCGATCTGAAGACCGCCGCGCGCGCCCTGGAGATGGGATTCCTCATCTCGTTCTCGGGGATCCTCACTTTCAAGAACGCGACCCCGCTTCGCGAGGTGGCGCGCCGCCTGCCTCTCGATCGACTCCTGGTCGAGAGCGACTCCCCTTATCTGGCGCCCGTCCCCCACCGGGGCAAGCGCAACGAGCCCGCGTTCGTACGAGATACTCTCCGCTGCCTTGCCGAGGTGAAGGGGCTCCCGACCGAGGAGGTCGAGCAGGCCACCGCCACCAACTTCCGCCGTTTCTTCGTTTTGTCGTGAGATTGCCCGTGAATTGCTTTTTCGTAATAATGGGGGACCCATGGCGGCGGATAGCTCGTTCGACATCGTATGCAAAGTGGACCTCCAGGAAGTGAGGAACGCCATCCAGCACGCGATGAAGGAGATCCAGACGCGTTTCGACCTCAAGGGCACGGGCACCGAGATCGAGCTCGTCGACGACGGGGTCGCCATCGAGATTCGCTCCTCCGAGGAGCTCAAGCTCAAGAACGGCAAGGACGTTCTGGATTCGAAGCTCGTGAAAAGAGGCGTCCCGCTGAAGGCGCTTTCTGAAGGAAAAGTGGAGTCCGCGCTCGGGGGCACGGTGCGGCAGAAGATCGAGCTCCAGGCGGGCATCCCCATGGAGAAAGCGAAAGAGATCGTGAAAATCGTGAAGCACACAAAGCTCAAGGTGCAGGCCGCGATCCAGGGCGATCAGGTGCGCGTGAGCGGGAAGAACAAGGACGATCTCCAGTCGGTGATCTCGCTCCTGAAGGAGTCCGAGCTCGGCATCGCCATGCAGTTCACCAACTACCGGTAGAAGGACTCGAAGGATGCACGCCCCTGAAACCAAGTCCCCCCTCCCCGTGCCCATGCTCTCTCTCGAGAACATCTTTAACGAGATCCAGGGCGACCTCGATGCGGTAGAGAAGATCATTCGAGAAAAGGTCCAGAGCAAGCTCGGCCTGATCGACTCCTCGAGCCGCTACATCTATAGGAGCGGAGGAAAGAGGGTCCGTCCAGCTCTCCTGCTCCTTTCGGCGAAGGCCTGCGGCTATCGGGGAGACAAGGGGCCGAGCTACGCCGCGGTCACCGAGTTCATCCACACCGCCACCCTGGTCCATGACGATATCGTCGACGGCGCGACCACGAGACGCGGTCAGCAATCGGTCAATGCCCTTCTGGGGAACGATTTCACCGTCCTCCTCGGCGACTTCCTCTACATCCGCTCGATCGCGCTCGCGATCGAGGCCGGAAGCCTTTCGATGCTGGAAGTCATCTGCGAGATCACGCTCCGGATGATCGAGGGCATGATCCTGGAGCTCACTCGCGGCGGGGCCGTCGACCTGACGGAAGAGGAGCACCTCGACATCCTCCGGCGCAAGACCGCGTACCTGTTCTTCGGTTGCGCGCAGATGGGCGGTCTCCTGGGAGAGGCTCCCCCCGAGCGAGTCAAGGCGCTCGGCGACTACGGGATGAACCTGGGAATGGCGTTCCAGGTGGCGGACGACCTTCTGGACTTCACCGCCGACGAGAAAGTCCTGGGAAAGCCCGTGCTCTCCGATCTCAAGGAAGGTCACGTCACGCTTCCGATCATCTACGCTCTCAAAGCGGAGCCCCGAGCGCTCCCCACGGTCCAGGCGGTTCTCGAGCGCGGCGCCATCGACGACGTCAGCCGGAAGGAGATCCTCGACCTCGTCCGCAGGACGCGCGCTCTCGAGCGAGCGAGGAGCGTCGCCGAGGAGTACGCGCGGGAAGCGCAGGCCGCGCTCGATGCTCTGCCGGAGTCCTCCTACAAGGAAACACTCTCGGCCCTCGCGTACTACGTCATCGATCGAAACCGATAGAACCGACGGGAAACGTGAAGCGGTACACCGACCGCCCCTTCCCTCCCTATCGGCATCTCCCCGGCAAGACACCTCACCCCGAACGCAGTCCGCAAGGACACATGTACCGGGCTCAGGAGCCTGCCGCGCACCGGCTGACGCAGGACGGGTGGGCCGAGAATGAGGACTTTCTCTTCGGCGTCGATCTCTTCAACGCCGGCTACTTCTGGGAAGCGCACGCGTTCTGGGAGCGGCTCTGGGCCCTCGAGGAGACGTCGCCCGAGATCCGCCGCGTCCTGCAAGCGCTCATTCAGACGGCCGCGGCGTGTCTGAAGGTTCGCCAGGGACAAACCGCGGGAGCGCGGAAACTCCTCGACCGGGCGGGGCTCGAGAGCCTCGATGGCCGAAAGCTCGGCATCGATCTCGATGCGCTCGCCCACGGCGCGCGCAAGTTCGTGGAGGCGGAGGGAGCGGGCGAGCCGCCTCACCTCGTCCTTCTGACCTCGGATGAAAGGTAGTGGTCTCGCAGGTGCTCGAAGAGACTGGACGCGGCGAGCTCGTGCGCGTCCCGGTTCCAGTGCGGATCGGAACGAAAATCCCAATCGCGGTCCGGCTCTCGGCGCCGGGCTCGGTCCAGGATGGGGAACAGGTCCAGGTGATGGATCCCCGCCGGCGCCAGTTGCCGCGACAGGTTCTGGAAGAGCGCAGGGTCCTCTCCCCGCCTGCCGGTGCTCGTCACCAAGAAAAAGGCGCCCCGAGTCTCCACGTCGCGGGCGAAGGATTTCACGAGGGCCGCGGTTACCCGGTAGGGCGCCCGCGGCGGTCGTGAGACATCGACTTCGAGCTTCTGAAGGAGAGACCGCACTTTCGGGTGATCGGCATTCCGATTCCGCACGAAGTTCCACACGTTGGATTCCCGTCCCAGCCATAACTTTGCGCGCTGGATTCGGCTCAGCCGGGGAACCGGTACGTTTCGGAGACGCAGCCCGCCGTCGGCCTCGAGCTCGAAGTAGGGCTTGTAGTACTGGCGATACGCGAAGTTCTCCGTGTTCCCGACGTAGTCGTTGTCGCAAACCACCAGGATCACCTGATCGGGCGAAAGCCGCGAGCCGAGCTCTTGCCAGAGGAGATATTGTTGATCGGTCGAGTAGCCGGCGACCCCCATGTTCACCACCTCGATACCCGAGGGGAAGTAGGGGGCGAGCAAGCGCGCGAGATGAGTCGTGAGGAGCTGCTCTTCCGCCACCCCGACGCCGAAGACGTAGGAGTCGCCGAACACCAGTACCCTCAGCCTGCCCGCGTGGCCCATCTCGATCTCCGGGCCCCGAAGGCCGAGTGCGTTGATGCGCACCGGGAATCGATCGGGACCGCCGATTCCGGTCTCCGCCAGAGTCGACTTCGAGTGGAACCAGCCTTTCGTCTCGTCGTACAACCACATGCTGAAAGCGCCGGCCTGGCCGGGCCTTCCCAGCGCCGGCGTGTGAAAGCCGAGGAAGTTCGTCGAAACGTCGATCAGGACGACGATTGCGAAGAACACGGCGAGATTCCAGGAGATGAGCCGGATGGGTCCGGGCGCCAGAACTACACCGAGGCCGAGCGTGTAGAACGTGGTCGCCAGGATCGCACCCGCCTTGCTGAAACCGGCCACTCGCTTTGCGGAGAGCTCCTGGGCGCGAGTCGATAAGACTCCCGCGCGCCTCGAAGCTTGGATTCGCGCGGCGACGTTCTCCTCGTAAAGAGCGAGGGAGAGACTCGTTCCCGAGAACGCGAGGTAGACCGCGGTGAGGATCCAGAACCGCCGCACTTTCGTCGACATCGAGGTAGTGAGGACGGCGGGGATTCTACTCGAAGCGCCCTATTTGGCCGTCGGTTCCGCGACCTGCGGAACCGTATACGTCTTTTCGAGCTCCCGGAGGTACTCCGCGAAGAGCGTTCTGATGCCGTCGAACTCCCGCTTCACCGCGGCTCGGTAATCGGGATTCCCTGCGAAATCGAAGAGAAGCGCCGTCATCGCTTGCGCGTCCACCAGAAAGCCCTGATGGCCGACCTCGGTGTAGTTGTCCGCATCCATCTCGTACGTGTGGTTCGGGGCGTTCGAGGAGCGTGCCACGAAGCCGAGGCCCGGGATCTCCCGCGAGACGCTGCCGGTCTCTTCGTAACCTTGCGGCTTTCCAGGTTCGTCGAGAACGTTCGTGGCGCCGTACTTCTTCATGTACGCGAAGCCGACTTCGGCGAGCGTCGCGACCGAGATGCCGTCCCGGGTCTTGCCGTAGTGATCGATCTTCACTTTGGTTCCGGTCGAGAGCGCGGCGGCGCGCGCCGCGTTATCGACGAACTCACGCACCTGCTTCAAATAGATCTCGTCGGGATAACGGACGTAGAAGTCCGCGACGGTGCGATCGGGCACGACGTTGGGCGCCGCTCCGCCTTCGGTAATGACGCCCTGAATGCGGGTCTCGGGCCGAAGATTGCTTCTCACGCTGTCGATGTTGTTGAAGAGGTGGATGACCGCCGTGAGTGCGTTGCGCCCGTTCCATGACGTCATCTGATGCGCGGGTGCGCCGCTGAAGACGTACTTCACGCCGTCGATATTGAGGCAGCAGGTTCCGAATCCGGGCGCGGGACGCGACGTGGCCATCACCGCGTGACTCCGCACGAGAACGTCCATGCCCACGAAGACGCCGGCCTCGAACATCTGCGTCTTGGCATTGGGCGGCATCATCTCCTCGCCGGGACAGCCGAAGACCGTGACACTTCCGGGCAGCCTGCTCGTCGCCAGGTGCTCCGCGATGGCGATGGCCGCGGCTATGCCGACGGGCCCCTGGGCGTTATGTTGATCGCCGTGGAAGGCGCCCTTGGTGCCGCGAAGCGCGTCGTACTCGACGATGATGCCTAGTCGCGGCGGGGATCCGGTAGGGTGCGATCGCGCCACGAAGGCGGTCGCGAGCCCGGCCACTCCCACTTCGACTTCGAAGTCGTGCTGCTTGAGGTAGGCGGCGAGCTTCCCGACCGAGCGGTGCTCCTCGAAGCCGATCTCCGGGTTGCGGCCGATGTCGTCGCTCAGCGTCAGGAGATCCTTCTCCATGAGCTCCTTCGCGCGCGCGACCACCTTGTCGCGGACGGCGTTCGCCGCCGTGAGCTTCGCCACGATCGCCGGAACGTCGAGGGATTTCTCGAGAAGGTCCATTTTGCGGAGAACTTCACGTGCGGACTGCCGCTCGGTATCGGTCTCCTGTGCGATCGCGAGCGGCCCAATGAGCCCAGTGAGAATGATGGGAATGGCGAGGGCGACCAAATGTGCTCTCATGCGTTCAGCTCCTCACCGCGAATCCTAACATTATGCTCAGTGTCGTGGACATAGTACGTATGCAGGAAACGAGCAGTTCTTTCTCCAGGTATACGCGGTGATGAACCTCCTCAAAGAGATGGACCTTCCAGCGGGTGGTCGAATCCTAGCGGTGGGTAATTCTGGTTCTCGCAGAGAGGAACGACCCCGGCCGTGGTGCGCTTCCCTTGACGGAAGCCGTTGGTTGTTGAACGCTAGCTGCGAATCAGCTCATTCTTTGACTCGCATCGGTCTCGTGACCGCGTGCTATACTCCGAAAAAATCGATCCTGGAACATGCTCAAGCCCCGCATTCTCGTCGTCGACGACGAAGAGCCCATCCGCAAGACGCTCCGCATGGCGCTCGAGTACGAGGGCTACGAAGTCACCGAATCCTCGTCGGGGCAAGAAGCGCTCGCCCTCATCGAGCGGGAGCCCGCGGACCTCGTCTTTCTCGACATCAAGATGGCGGGGATGGACGGGCTCGAGGTGCTCGAGAAGTTTTCGGAGCGTCCCTCGGCCCCTCTCGTCATCATGGTGAGCGGGCACGGGAGCGTTCAGACGGCGGTGCAGGCGACGAAGCTCGGCGCCTTCGACTTCATCGAAAAGCCGCTCGAGACCGAACGGGTGCTGCTCGCGGTTCGAAACGCTCTCAATCGCAAGGAGCTCGAGGAGGAAGTCGGCCGGCTCCGCCTGAAGTTCGAGCGCCGCTACCAGATGGTGGGCGCTTCCGTCGCGCTCGAGAAGGTGCGCGAGGCGATTCGACGTTCTGCCCCGACCAACGCCACCGTTCTCATCACGGGAGAGTCGGGAACGGGAAAGGAGCTCGTGGCCCGGGCGATTCACACCAACAGCCAGCGCTCGCGCGGGCCGTTTGTGCAGGTGAACTGCGCTGCGATTCCCGAGGACCTCATCGAGAGCGAGCTCTTCGGGCACGAGAAGGGCTCGTTCACCGGAGCGACGGCGAAGCAGATCGGAAAGTTCGAGCAAGCGCATGGTGGAACCATCTTCCTCGACGAGGTGGGCGACATGAGCGCCCGCACGCAAGCGAAAGTTCTCCGGGTTCTCCAGGAGGGCGAGGTCGAGCGCGTGGGCTCTCAGACCACGATCAAAGTCGACGTTCGAGTGATTGCCGCGACCAACAAAGACCTCAAGAGCGAGATCGAGACCGGGACTTTCCGGGAGGATCTCTTCTTTCGGCTTTCGGTCATCCCCATCCACACGCCGTCACTGCGGGAGCGGCGCGAGGACATCGAGACTCTCCTCTCGCATTTCGTCCAGGTCTTCGCCTCGGAGGATAACCTCCGGCCCAAGGGTTTCTCCACCGAAGCGATGCAGCGGCTCGCCTCGTACGCCTGGAACGGAAACGTTCGCGAGCTCCGGAACACGGTGGAACGGCTTCTCATCATGGCCCCGGGAGAAACCATCGGAGTCGGCGATCTCCCGGAGACCATCCGCTACGGAGAAGAGACGCAGGCGGAAGGCGAGGGCACGTCGACACTCAAGGAGTTCAAGGAGACGAGCGAGAGGGCGTTTCTGGTCTCGAAGCTTCGCGAGAACGGCTGGAACATCTCCCAGACGGCGCA
>Ga0214471_10004738_pt1 | contig 10492 bp, 7 predicted proteins | sample RVTome_5_FD_207665 | JGI IMG/M metagenome (GOLD analysis project Ga0214471, IMG submission 207665) | Soil microbial communities from uranium-contaminated site in the Upper Colorado River Basin, Wyoming, United States - RVT142D155 | ecosystem: Environmental > Terrestrial > Soil > Contaminated >... | reverse complement strand
CGCTGGCAACGCGGGCGCGGCGCTCACCAGCATGGGAGCTCCCATGCTGCTCCGGTCCCTGACGAGCGGGGACGCCGGCCTCGAGGGCTGGCGGATGCTGCCGCGCATCTACGCCGGCGTGCTGGTGGGGATGGCGGTCGTGTTCTGGCTGCTCACGCACGAACGCAAGGTGGTGAAGGAGGCCGGCCTGACCCTGCGCCAGCGCCTCAAGCCGCTCGGCAACCTGCGCGTGTGGCGCTTCGGGATGTACTACTTCTTCGTGTTCGGCGGCTTCGTCGCGCTCGCGCAGTGGCTGATCCCGTACTACGTGAACGTCTACGCGATGAGCGTGGCGACCGCCGGCCTGATGGCCTCGATCTTCACGCTGCCTTCGGGAGTGATCCGCGCGCTCGGCGGCTGGATCTCCGACAAGGTGGGCGCGCGCACGGTCATGTACTGGGTGCTCGGCGTGAGCGTGGTCTGCGCGGCGCTGCTCACCGTGCCGCGCATGGACATCCAGGCGCCGGGCCAGGGAATCATGGCGCCGGCGGCGGGCGAAGTGACCCACGTGTCGGCGGAAGAAGTGCGCATCGGCGCCCGCTCCTTCGCTCTGCGGCTGCGGCCGGAGAACAGCTTCAGCCTGCTCCACGACCCCGACGTCCTGGTCCTGCCGCGCTTCGAGTTCTGGCAGGAACCGGCGGTGGTCCCCGGCGAGACGGTGCAGAAGAAGCAGCTCGTCGCGCGCGGCGTGACGCACATCTACTTCCAGGCCAACGTCTGGATCTTCACCGCGCTCGTGTTCCTGCTCGGGATCGCCATGGGCATCGGCAAGGCCGCGGTCTACAAGCACATCCCCGACTACTTCCCCGAAGACGTGGGCGTGGTCGGCGGTATCGTCGGCGTTCTCGGCGGGCTGGGCGGTTTCTGCGGACCGATCCTGTTCGGCTACCTGCTCAAGGGCACGGGCATCTGGACCACCATCTGGATGTTCTTCCTGGTGCTCACGCTGGGCTGCCTGATCTGGATGCACATGGTGGTGCGCTCGATCATGAAAGCACGCGCGCCCGAGCACTTGCAGCATCTGGAACACCCGGTCGAAGGGGCGGGAGCATGAAGAAACTCGAGCGCTGGGACGTCGAAGATCCGGAGTTCTGGACGAGCCAGGGCAAGCGCGTCGCCTACCGCAACCTGCTGGTGTCGGTGCCGAACCTGCTGTGCGGTTTCGCCGTGTGGCTGTACTGGGGGATGGTCGCCAAGTTCGTGCAGCGGATCCACTTCGCCGACACGAGCTTGTTCGATTTCACCTTCCTCAATCACGGCGAGAGCTACGCGAGCGATCCCTACCGCGGGCTCTTGTTCACGCTCCCGGCGGTCGCCGGCCTGGCGGGCGCGACGCTGCGGATCCCTAATTCGTTCATGATCGCCATCTGCGGCGGCCGCAACGTCAAGTTCATGACCACGGTGCTGCTGCTGCTGCCCGCCGTGGCGGCCGGTTTCGCCTTGCGCAACCCGGAGACGCCGTTCCTGACCTTCGTGATCCTCGCGGCGCTCTCGGGGGTCGGCGGCGGCGCCTTCGCCTCGTCGATGTCCAACATCAGCTTTTTCTTCCCCAAGCGGATGCAGGGGCTGTCGCTGGGGCTGAACGCGGGCCTCGGCAACGCGGGCGTGAGCGTGATGCAGTTCCTGCTGCCGTGGATCATCACTTTCGGAGCTTTCGGCGGCCTGGGCGGCGATCCCTACTCGATTCCGGCCGACGGCGGCGCGGTCACGCTGCTGTGGGTCCAGAACGCGGCCTTCGTCTGGGTGCCGGTCCTGGCCTTCTTCGCGCTCGCGGCGTTCCTGCTGATGGACAACCTGCCGCAGCACGACGTCGGGTCCACGCCGGTCGCCATCGCCAAGTACCTGTGGCTGACCGTGCTCGGATTCCTCGGCGCCGCGGTAGGAATCGTCCTGCTGCTGCTGCCCTGGGGCGGTTTCCCCGTGCTGCTCAAGATCTTCGTGGTGCTCGCGGTGTCGGTGTTCACCACGCTCGGCGCGATGCGCATGCTCACGCCGCCGGCAACCAAGGACAAGCTGGTCGACCAGTTCGCGATCTTCCGCAACAAGCACAACTGGACCATGACCTGGCTGTACACGATGACGTTCGGGTCGTTCATCGGTTACGCCAACGCCTTCCCCAAGCTGATCGACGACGTGTTCGGCGTGGTGCGCGTCGGCGGCGACGGCAGCGCGCTCGCCGAACCGATCTTGAACGCGAACGCGCCGGTTTCAGCGTCGTACATCTGGATCGGCGCGGGGGTCGGCGCGCTGATCCGGCCGCTCGGAGGCTGGCTGGCGGACAAGTTCGGCGGCGCGCGGGTCACGCACTGGGACACCGTGATCATGATCGGGGCGACCATCGGAGCGGGCTGGTTCGTCGCGCAGGCCAGCCAGTCGCAGACGCCCGAGCAGTACTTCCTGCCGTTCCTGCTGCTGTTCATCCTGCTCTTCGCCACCACCGGGATTGGCAACGGCTCGACCTTCCGGATGATTCCGATCATCTTCGACAAGGAACAAGCGGGGCCGGTGCTCGGCTGGACGTCGGCGATCGCCGCCTACGGCGCCTTCTTGATCCCCAAAGTGTTCGCCACCCAGATCGAGGGCGGCACCCCGCAGTACGCGCTGTACGGATTCGCGGTCTACTACGCGAGCTGTCTGGGCGTGAACTGGTGGTTCTACGCGCGCCGCGGCGCCGAGGTGCCCTGCTGATGGCGGAAGGGCGCACCACCGGGGCTTTCGTGCTGGTCACGCTGGCCTTCGGGTCGATCACGCTGGTCGCCACGGCCGACATCCGTCTGCCCGGCAACCACCGCGGCTACGCGCCCGAGCAGCCGATCGCCTTCAGCCACCGGCAGCACGCCGGCGAGCTGAAGATCGACTGCCAGTACTGCCACTATGCGGCGTCGAAGTCGCCGAACGCGGGGATCCCGCCGACCGGCCTGTGCATGAACTGCCACGCGCACGTGAGCGCGGGTTTCGACGCCGTGCTCGAGGAGCGCGAGGCGGCGGAAGCCGAAGGCCGCGATCCCCGGAGGATCGTCTCGCCGGAAATCGCCAAGCTCTACGCCGCTCTCGGCCTGGACGACGACCTCGACCCGGTGCCCGGCGCCGAACCCAGGCCCGTCGAGTGGATCCGGGTCCACGACCTGGCCGACTTCGTGTACTTCGACCACCGCCCGCACGTGGCGACCGGCGTCGCCTGCCAGACCTGCCACGGCCCGGTGCAGGGCATGGAGCGGATCCGCCAGGAGACCGCGTTGTCGATGGGCTGGTGCCTCGACTGCCACCGCAAGTCGCCGGCGTTCCGGCCCGGCGAGCCGCTCCCCGACCTGACGGCGCCCTTGCGCTACCGCCATCACGTCTCCACCGACTGCGCCACCTGCCACTTCTAGCGCCATGGACGAACTGCCCATTCCCGCCGACGCGATCTCCGCGGAACTCGAAGACCTGGTCTTCGCAGGACTGCCGGCCACGCGCCGTTCGTTCTTGCGCGCGGCGGGCTTCGGGGTCGGCGTCGCCGCGGTCGCCGGCTGCTCCCGCGCCCCGGTCCAGAAGGCGATTCCGCACCTGACGCCGCCGGAGTCGATCGTGCCCGGCCGCGCGTATGCGATCGCCTCCACGTGCGCGGGCTGCAGCGCAGCTTGCGGCGTGCTCGCCACCTGCCGCGACGGACGTCCGGTCAAGCTCGAGGGCAACCCCGAGCACCCGCTCTCGCGCGGCGGCCTGTGCGCGGTGGGGCAGGCCGAACTGTTGTCGTTGTACGACTCGCAACGCCTCGACGGCGCGCGCGACCGCGAGGGCGGAATCGGCTGGGACCAGGCCGATCAGCTGGTGGTCGCCGAACTGGCCCGGATCCGCGCCGACGGCGGCCGCGTGCGGCTCTTGACCGGCACCGTCCATTCGCCGAGCACACGCGCTGTGATCGGGCGCTTGCTCGCCTCGCTTCCCGACGCCGCGCACGTGCAGTACGACGCCGCGTCGACCTCGGCGATCCTCGACGCTCACGCTCGCTCGCACGGGCAGCGGATCCTGCCGCGCTATTTCTTCGAACAAGCGCAAGTCGTCGCGTCCTTTGACGCGGACTTCCTGGGCACTTGGATCTCTCCGGTCGAGCACGCCGCCGGCTGGCGGCAGGCCCGCGACCCGGAGGCGGAGCCGCCGCGGATGTCGACGGTCGTCCAATTCGAAGGCCGCTTGTCGCTGACCGGCACCCGCGCCGACCGGAGGGTCCGCATCGCTCCTTGGGAGACGGAACCGGCGCTCGCGCGGCTCGTGGAGCGGCTCGGCGTACTGGCCGGTGGCCGAGCGCCGTCCGCGAGCGCGGGCCGCGCCGAGACCGCCACCCTGGAGGAGGTCGATGCCGTCGCCGGACTCTTGTGGCAGCACCGCGGTGCCGCCTTGGTGGTCGCCGGCGCCGCCGACGGCGTCGCGCAAGACCTGGTCAATCGCGCGAACGTACTGCTCGGAGCCTACGGCCGCACGCTCGACGTGGAGCGGCCGTCCTTGCAGAAGCGCGGCGACGAGCGCGCGCTCGAGCAGTTGCGCCAGGAACTCGCCGCCGGCGCGGTCGACCTGTTGCTCGTCGCGGGCTGCAACCCGGTCTACGAGCTACCCGACTCCGAAGACTTGCTCGCCGGCCTCTCCGCGACGGCCATGGTGATCGCGTGCTCGCCGTCGCTGGACGAGACCGCCGCCGCGGCCCACCTGGTGCTCCCCGAACCGCATTCCCTGGAGAGCTGGGGAGATGCGGAACCCGTCGCCGGCTTCTGCACGCTCCAGCAACCGACCGCGCCGCCGTTGCGAAGCGCCCGCACTCTGCGGGCGACCCTCGCCCGGTGGATGGGAGACGCGCGCGGCGACCGGGAACTCCTGCAAGCGCACTGGGAATCGGAGCTGTTTGCGCGGCAGGACGCGATCGGCTCGCCCGCGGCCTTCTTCGCAGCGGCGCTGTCCCGTGGTTTCGCCGAACTCGCCCCGCAGCCGGTTCCCGGCGCGGAAGCTGCCGCGCCGGCGCCTGCCGGCTCGGCCTTCGTCGCGCCCGCGGATCTGGTGCTGGTCCTGCACCCGCAGATCGCGATTCCCGACGGCCGGCACGCACACAACCCCTGGCTGCAGGAGCTGCCCGATCCGGTCAGCAAGGTCGCGTGGGACAATTGCGCAAGCGTCTCACCGGCGACCGCGCGCGAACTCGGTTTGCGCGCGGGCGACGTGGTGCGCTTGAACGCCGGCGAGCGGGCGATCGAGCTTCCCGCGTGGGTGCAGACCGGCCAGCACGACCGCGTGGTGGCCGTCGCCCTCGGCTACGGCCGCGCGGGGACCGACCGTTTTGCCGACGTGGGCCCCGAGTGGCTGCAGGCGCGCGCGACCGTCGAGTCCGGCGGAACCATCGGAGAGAACGCCGCGCCGCTCGTCGCCCGTACCGCGGCGGGCCGGGTGTTCGCCGGCGCCGCGGTCACGGTCGAGAAGACCGGCCGGCGCGTCGAGCTGGCTTGCAGCCAGGACCACCACACGCTGGAAGTCCCCGCGCACCTCGCGCCCAAGGGCGGCGAAGTGCGCGACCCGGCGCGCGAGCTCGCGTTCGCGGCCTGGCAAGCCGACCCCGAACACGCGCTGCACCGCGGGCACCACGCGCCGGGCGAGGGCGAGCTGTGGGCGGCCGATCACGAGAACGACGGCCCGCGCTGGGGCCTCGCCGTGGACCTCGCGGCCTGCACCGGCTGTTCGGCGTGCGTGATCGCGTGCCAGGCGGAGAACAACGTGCCCGTGGTCGGCAAGGACGAAGTCCGCCGCCACCGCGAAATGCACTGGTTGCGCATCGACCGCTACTTCGAAGGCGCCGAAGGCGAAGAGCGTGTGCACCACCAGCCGATGATGTGCCAGCACTGCGACCATGCGCCCTGCGAGACGGTGTGTCCGGTGCTCGCCACCGTCCACAGCGCCTCGGGACTCAACCAGCAGGTCTACAACCGCTGCGTCGGCACGCGCTACTGCGCCAACAACTGCCCCTACAAGGTGCGGCGCTTCAACTGGTTCGACTACGCGCACGACGACGCGCTCGAGAACCTCGCGCTCAACCCGGACGTCACGGTGCGCAGCCGCGGCGTGATGGAGAAGTGCTCGATGTGCGTGCAGCGCATCCAAGAAGCCCGCAGCGAGGCGCGCCGGCGCGGGGAGAAGGTCGAGGACGGCGCCATCCGCACCGCCTGCCAGCAGTCCTGCCCCACGCAGGCGATCGTGTTCGGCGACCACGCCGACCCGGCCGGCCGCATGGCGCGGCTCGCGGCGAGCCACCGCGCCTACGGCGTGCTCGACGAGCTCGGCGTGGCGCCTTCGGTGCGCTACCTCGCGGGAATGAACAACGATCCGCTCGCGCCCGCGCGCGCCGGCCACGCCGAAACCGGAGGCGGTCATGGCTGAGATCCACGCGCCCGCCGTCCGCCCGCCGACCATCCTGGGCGACAAGACCCTTGGCGGAATCACCAGCGACGTCTTCGCGCCGCTCGACCGGCGGCCGACGCGCTTGTGGTGGTGGGCCTTCCTTTCGGCAGCCGCGGCGCTGCTGCTCGGAACGGTGTGCGTCGGCTACCAGATCATGGTCGGGATCGGCACCTGGGGCCTCAACCGCACCGTCGGCTGGGCTTTCGACATCACCAATTTCGTGTTCTGGGTCGGCATCGGCCACGCCGGCACGCTGATCTCGGCGGTGCTCCTGCTGTTCCGCCAGCGCTGGCGGACGTCGATCAACCGTTCGGCCGAGGCGATGACGATCTTCGCCGTGATGTGCGCGGGGCTGTTCCCCGTGATCCACATGGGCCGGCCGTGGCTCGCGTTCTGGGTGTTCCCGTATCCGAACGCGCGCGGTCCGTTGTGGGTGAACTGGCGCTCGCCGTTGCTGTGGGACGTGTTCGCGATCGGCACCTACTTCACCATTTCGCTGGTGTTCTGGTACATCGGGCTGCTGCCCGACCTCGGCACGCTGCGCGAGCGCGCCAGAGGCCTGCGCAAGAAGGTGTTCGGCTGGCTTAGCCTCGGCTGGGACGGCTCGGCGCGCACCTGGGCGCGCTACGAAGTCGCGTGCGTGCTGCTCGCGGCTCTCGCCACGCCGCTGGTGGTGTCGGTGCACAGCGTGGTGAGCAGCGACTTCGCGACCGCGATCCTGCCCGGCTGGCACACCACGGTGTTTCCGCCCTACTTCGTGGTCGGCGCGGTGTTCTCGGGTTTCGCGATGGTGCTCATGCTCATGCTGATCGCCCGCAAGGTCATGCACCTCGAGGACTACATGACCATGCGGCACGTGCACGCGATGTGCAAGGTGATCGTGTTCACCGGCAGCATCGTGGGCCTGGCGTACGGCACCGAGCTGTTCATGGCCTGGTACTCGGGCAACCCGTACGAGAAGTTCGCGTTCGCCAACCGGATGCGCGGGCCTTTCGGCTGGGCCTACGGCGTGATGGTGTTCTGCAACGTGATCGCGCCGCAGCTGCTCTGGTTCCGCAAGGTGCGCTGGTCGCTCGGCGCGGTGTTCCTCATCACGATCCTGGTCAACGTCGGCATGTGGTTCGAGCGCTTCGTGATCATCGTGAGCTCGCTGCACCGCGACTTCCTGCCGTCGGCGTGGACCGGCTACGTCCCGACCTGGATCGAACTCGGCACGCTGCTCGGCAGTTTCGGGCTGTTCTTCACGCTGTTTCTGCTCTTCTGCCGCTTCTTGCCCATGATCGCCGCGAGCGAGATCAAGGCCGTGGTCGCAAGCGAGCGCCACCACGCTCCGGTCGCCGAGGGCGTGGCAGCCGAGGGCGTGACCACCGAGAACGTGGCGGCCGAATGCGAGACCGTGGAGGCCGCGGCATGACCCGGCGCATCCACGTCGCACTGTTCGCCGACGAGGCGCAGTTCCTGGCCGCGGCAAGAACCTGCCGCGAGCGCGGCCTCGCCTTGCTCGACGCCTTCACGCCCTACCCGGTGCACGGCATCGACGTGCTCCTGGACGTCCGGCCGAGCCGCCTGCCTTGGGTGTGCCTGGCGGGGGGCGCGACCGGCCTGGCTGCGGCGCTGCTGTTCCAGTACTGGTCGAGCATCACGGACTGGCCGTTGAACGTCGGCGGCAAACCCTTCGATTCGCTGCCCGCTTTCCTGCCGGTGGCCTTCGAGACGACGGTCCTGTTCGCAGGACTGGTGACCGCCGCGGCGCTCTGGTTGCGCAGCAGCTTGCTGCCGGGCCGCAAGCCCAGGCGCGAACTGCCGGGCACCCTCGACGACCGCTTTGCCTTGCTGGTGGCGCACAAGGACGCGGCCAACGATTTCGCGGAGACCCGGGCGCTGCTCGAGAGCCTCGGCGCCGTCGCTTGCTGGGACGAGATGGAGGACGCGTCATGAGGCCGGGCAAGGCGCTGCTGTTCGCCGCACTGGTCACCGTGCTGGCCTTGCTGCTCGCGCAGCGGCTCCTGCGCGGCAATCCCGATCGGCGCAATTACGAAATCTTCGCCGAGATGGTCCATCCAGTCGCGGGCGAGTCCTTCGGGGTCAGCGCGGTGCTGCCGGGCGGCCGCGTGATGCAGCCGCTGCAGGCCGGCGTGGTCCTCTACGGCGAGCAGCCGTTCCTCTACGGCCCCGGCGAGGACGAAGCGCTGCGCGCCGGCGTCGAACTGGTCAGTCCCTTCGCCGCGGACGACGCCGCGGCGCTGCGCGAAGGCGCGCGGCTCTACGGCATCTACTGCCTGCTGTGTCACGACTCCAAGGGCGAAGGCCATGGTCCGGTGGTGCAGCGCGGCATGCTGCCGCCGGCCTCGTTGCTCGCCGACCGCGCGCGCGCGATGGCGGCCGGCCAGATGTTCCACGTGCTCACGCGCGGGCAGGGAAACATGGCGTCCTACGCGGCGCAGCTCACCCCGGAGCAGCGCTGGCAGGTGATTCTCCACGTGCGCAGCCTGCAAGAGGCGCCTCTATGAGCCACGCTCACAGCAACACCCGGTACCGTTCCTCGCCGCGCGCCATTCGCGTTCTGGGCGGGATCGCGGCGGTCGGCGGGGCGGTGTTCCTCATCGGCCTGTTCCGCGCGCCCGAGCGGGTCTGGCCCGCATTCCTGATCGGCTTCGTGATGGTCACGGGCTTCGGACTCGCGGGGCTGCTGTTCCTCGCGGCGCTGCGGGCGGCGAATGCCGGCTGGGCCGCGGCCCTGCGGCGTGTTCCCGAAGCGATGAGCCGCTGCGTGCCGTGGTTCGGTGCGCTGGGGCTGGTCCTCTTGCTGGGCATTCCGTTCTTGTACTCGTGGTCGGATCCGGCGGTGGTCGAAGGCGACGTCTTGCTGGAAGGCAAGACCGGCTACTTGAACACGCCGGCCTTCGCGGTGCGGCTGCTCGCGGTCTTCCTGGTCTGGACCGGATTCGCGCGCGTCTTCGCGCTGCAGGCGCGCCAGCAGGACCAGGCCGGCAGCAGCGCGCGCTCCCGCCGCCGCGAACTGATCACCGCCGCGGCGTTCTTCGCGGCTTTCGCCATCACCTGGTCGCTCGCGAGCTTCGACTGGATGCTGTCGCTCGAACCGCACTGGTTCAGCACGATCTACACGCTGTACACCCTCGCCGGCCTCGCCAGTGCGGGGCTCGCGGTGGCGATCGTCCTGCTCCTCGCGATGCACCGCGCCGGCGCGCTCGGTGGCGCCTTGCGCGAGGAGCACCTGCACGATCTCGGCAAGCTGCTGCTGTCGTTCTCGATCTTCTGGGTGTACATCTGGTACTGCCAGTACGTGCTGATCTGGTACACCGACATCCCCGAGGAGACGGTCTGGTACCTGGCGCGCAAGGAGGGCGCCTGGGCAAGCCTCACGCCGGTGAACCTGGCGCTCAATTGGCTGGTGCCGTTCCTGGTGCTGCTGCCGCGGGCCACCAAGCGCAACGCGAAGGTGCTCAACCGAATCGCCTGGGTCGTGCTGGCCGGCCACCTGATCGATCTCTACCTGCTGATGGGTCCGCCCCTCATGGACGGCGGTCCGCGCTTCGGCGTTTGGGAGCTCGTGCCGATCGGCGGTTTCGTGGCCTTCTTCTTCCTGCTGGCGCTGCACGCGCTCGGCAAGCAGAGCGCGGTCCCCGCGCGCGATCCCTACTTGGCCGAGAGTCTCGGGTACTCGGCCTGAACGCCGGGCGCCCCAGCGCTCCTGCGCCTCACTGCCAGCGGTCCGCGCGCTCGACCGCGGGCGCCGTCGCGTTGGCGAAGGCGCGACTGCGCGCGGCGAGCAGCACCGCGCGGCCTTCGGGGCTGCGCGTGTAGATCAAGTCGGCGGTTTCGCCCAGGCGGAGGCGCCAGCGGTTCAGGAGCAGTTCGGCTCGCTCCTTGTTGGTGCCGAGCTGGGCCGGCACCGCGTGCCAGTCGGTGCGGGCGCCGATCCGGCGGCGGCGCCGGCGGCTGAGCAAGTAGCGCGGGTTGGCGACCGGCTGCACGATCTCGGCCAGGGCGTCGGCGAACAAGGACTGCTCGTAGA
>Ga0214471_10004737_pt1 | contig 10492 bp, 10 predicted proteins | sample RVTome_5_FD_207665 | JGI IMG/M metagenome (GOLD analysis project Ga0214471, IMG submission 207665) | Soil microbial communities from uranium-contaminated site in the Upper Colorado River Basin, Wyoming, United States - RVT142D155 | ecosystem: Environmental > Terrestrial > Soil > Contaminated >... | reverse complement strand
CGGGAGGAGGCAGCGACTCAGGACCCGTCGTCGCGCGGGCGCAGCATCCCGGGGTTCGGGCCGCTCAACGGGAGCGTGTAGTAGAGGGCCAGGGCCGCGAAGATGCCCAGGCTGACCCACGCGTTGGCGAAGGCGATCAGGGTGGCCGCGGAGTAGACGACCGGGCCCGCGAGATACGCGCGGTTGGTGCGCTCCAGCTCCCCTCGGTCGACCCCCTCGGGGAGCAACCGCCCGCCGGCCGCCGCGTAGCGCCAGACGACGTTGAACATCACCGCGATCACCACCATCAGGCCGCCGTAGACGACCGTCGCGGTCGTACGGTGGTCCGCGTCCTGGAGGTGCTCGGCAACGAGGGCCGTGGGCCACGGGAGCGCGGCGATCGCCATGAGAAACACGACGTTGAGGACGAGGAACGTGTTGTTGGCCCGCTCGATAAGCCCGAACATGTGGTGATGGTTGATCCAGATGATGCCGATCGTGAGGAAGCTCACCACGTACGCCGCGTAGCTGGGCCACTGACGGCCGAGCGCGCGGGCGAGCGATCCGTCGGGCCCGATGTGCGGCACCTTCACCTCGAGGATGAGCAGGGTGATGGCGATCGCCATCACACCGTCGGCGAAGGTCTCGAGCCTCGCGGTCTCTGAGAGGTGCTCCCCGGACGCCCGGCTCGCCCGGCGCTTCCGTTTCGCCGTCGGGTCCGTCTCCATGTGACGAGCATACGGCCGCCTGGGCTCGGATTCCTGTTGCACCTGCACAAAGGGACCGCGGCGGCGGATATCGAATCCGATGGCTCGTCGGATACAGGAGGTGGGACCCATGAAGGCTTCGCGGAAGGCTCTCGGCATCGCCATCGTTGCGGCGACCCTCTCGATGCTTCCGTGGGCAGGTGCCGCTGCCGACACCGAGGAGCAGATCGTCGACGTGGCCGGCGACGCCCACGGGGTGACCCAGCCCTACCACGACGGCGGCGCGTACGGGGTGCTCACCAGCACGCTCGCGGACCTCTGCACCCTGGTCACCGGCGGCCCCGACTGCACGGGGTACGGAACCCCCGTCGACGCGATCAGCTCCGACGAGGCCGATCTGCTCGGCGTTCGGATCGAAACCCTCTACGAGGCGATCCCCGTGGGCGACGACGGGATCGACTACCGCGCGACCGGCATCGGCATCAACCTGCGGACCACCGCCGTCCCCCGCCGTGCGGGCGACGCCGTGACGTTCCGTACCCTCGCCGAGCTCCCCGGCCCCGAGTGCAAGCTGAACCTCTACGTGTCCGTGCCCGAGACCGGCGCCCCGACCGGCGACGTGAACCTCCACAGCACCACCACGCTCGCCGATCCCTGCGGCGACCTCGCGGCGCACACCGCGCTCGACGGCTCGAACGTCCAGGTCACCACGAGCCCGCCGGGCCTCCGCATCACGGTCCCGTACGCGCTGTTCGGTCCCTCGATCACCGGCTACCTCGGCGAGGGAACCTCGATCATGCGGCCGTGGGTGCACTCGACGATCATCGCGGACGTCACCGAGAACCCCATCGGGTGGGCCGGCGACATGCTCGACAAGACCCCCCGGTACGTGGGCTTCTTCGTCGGCGACGACATGCCGACCGACGTGCCCTGCACGCGCCGCTGCCCGTAGCGAAGCACCGGCCGCCGGGCCCGAGGCCGTAGCGATGCGCCGGCATCTGCTCCTGGCTGCGGTCGCGATCCCCGCGGGGCTCGCGCTGCTCCTCGGCGCCGAGGTGCTCCTCGCCTTCCGCGGCCCGGACCTTCCCGACGCCGCGCCGTTCGACCTGAGCGGCATGGTCGGCGACGCGGGCGGCGCGCCGCTACGGATCGCGTGGATCGGCGATTCGGTGGCGGCGGGTGTCGGCGCGAGCCGCCCGGAGAGCACGCTCCCTCACCTCGTCGCCGCCGCCCTCGATCGCCCGGTGACGCTCGACGTGTTCGCGGTCTCAGGCGAGCGAGCGGCCGGCGCGCTCGCCGACCAGGTGCCGAAGGTGCTGGCGCTCGAACCCCGGCCCGACGTCGTCGTGGTCGAGATCGGGGCGAACGACGTCACGCATCTCACCGGGTCGATGGAGTTCCGGCTGACCTACGAGCTGATCCTCGAGCGGGTGATGCGGGCGGGCGCGGCGCACGCGCTCGCCCTCGGCATGCCGGCGTTCGGGACCACGCCGCGGTTCCTGCAGCCGCTGCGCGCGATCGTGGGATGGCGAGCCGGTCGCCTCGACCTCCAGGTCCGCGCCGCGGCGCTGGCTCGTGGAGCCACCTACGTCGACATCGCGGCGGTCACGGGGCCGCGCTTCGGCGACGACCCGGAGCGCTACCACGCGGCGGACGACTTCCACCCGAGCGACGCAGGGTACCGGCTCTGGGCCGAGGCCGTCCTTGGAGCCCTCGGTCCGCTGCTCGGTCAGGAGAACAGCGCGCCGTAGGCCCTCCGCGGACACCCCTCAGCCGGCGGGGAGGCGCGCCACGCCCTCGCCGGCGATCAGCACCACCGCCGCGTCGTCCCGCTCCCGTCTCGGCTGTGCGAACGACAGGATCCCCGGCACCCCGCCCATCGACAGCGCCGCGAACAGCGCCACCAGGACCCACCGCACCGCCGGCCGCCCGCGAACGTCCATGCGAGCGATGGTACCCCCGCCGCGATGGACGGGCCGTCAGGAGGTCGGCGTCGGTCCGGGGACCGGCCGCGTTCGCCCCTCCACGAACGCCCGGACCCGGGTCATCTGCGACGCGGTCAAGTCAACGTTCAACCCGAGCTCCCAGGTCCCGCACCCTCCCCCGAGATTCGTCCTGAGGGCAACGGCATCCTCGGAAGGAACCCGGTCGATCGACCTCGCCACCTCCCTCGTCACCTCCTCGCTGGAACGATCCGACCCGAGGACTCCTCCCAGCAGGTCATCGGGCACCGCCGTGCATGAGGGTTCATACACGAGCCCGTCCAGCTCGTAGATAGCGGGGCAGGAGGTAGCGAGGAGGCCGGCCGCCGCCGCCGGGTACAGCACATGGGGTTCGCATCCCTCGTAGCACCCGACGAACACCGGCGCCGCCGCGGCGGCCAGCAGGATCCATCCCCTCCCCCGTGCCAGCATGCGACCTCCTGCCTGAGATACGAACGCCGTCGCCGGCAGGGTTGCGATCTCTTTCGGATGGCCGGCGCTGCTACCCGAGCGAACGGTTCTCCCTGCCTGCCAGGAACGCCTCGAGGCCGTCGGCGCCGGGCACGACCTCGGCGTGATCGAAGCCGGCGTCGCGCAGGGCCTCGAGCCACTCGTCCCTCGAGAACAGGCCACAGATGTGGCGGTCGTGCTCGACGCGGACCTCGTCGCCCTCGCGGAGCAGGTACGCGTACTCGGTGGTGTACGTGGTGCCCGAGGGATCCGGGCCCCGGGTCCACTCGAGGTAGCGCATCCCGCGATCGCCCCGGTCTCCGCCCCCGTGGTCGGTCCCCGGCCGGAAGGTGTCCCTCAGGTGGTCCGGCGCGAACAGCGCGACCCCGCCCGGGCGGAGGTGGACGAACGCGGTCTGCATCGCCGCGCGCAGGTCCTCGAGGGTCGTCATGTAGCCCACCGCGTCGTGCACGAAGACCGCGTCGAACCGCTCGTCGAGCCGAAGGGTGCGCATGTCTCCGACCAGGTGCCGGCACTCGGGGTTGATCCCCCGGCTCAGCTCGAGCATCTCCCGGGAGGGGTCCGTGAGCGTCATCTCGTAGTGCGCCTTCAGGTGCGAGGCGTTGTTTCCTCCGCCGCACCCAAGCTCGAGCACGGTCCGCACCGGCCCGGCCCGATCGAGCAGCTCCCGGTAGAGCTGGGCCTCCTCCACGTACTCGTCCGGGGGCGTGAGCAGGTGGAACCAGCTCGCCAGCTCGCCGTAGAGCCTCGGGGTCGGTGCGGGGACCTCCGTCACCATCCAAGGGTATCCCGGGTATGCGGAAGGGCCGGCGGGATGCCGGCCCTTCGCGTGGTTCGGTGGAGCCCGGTGACTAGCTGTAGCTGTACTCCACCAGGTACTCGGTGAGGGCCTTGCGGGCGACCTCGAGGTCCTCGACGCCGATCGCGGCGATGACCACGTCGTCGGTCACGCTGATGGGGAGGAAGCACTCGATGTTGACGCCCTGGTCGCCCAGCTTGCGGCTGATCTCGGCAACCTGGCCCGGCTTGTCGTTGAGGCGGATCGTCAGCGCCGGGAACATCTTGAAGTCGTAGCCGGCGTCCTTGAGCGCGGCCTCGGCCGCGGTCTCGTCGCTGGCCACGAAGCTGGCGACGCCCTTGTCGTTCAGGCCGAGGACGGTGATCAGCACGTTCACGTTCTTGGCGGCCAGCGCACCCGTGAGGTTCGCCATCTCGCCGGCACGGTTCTTGCCATGCACGATGAAGGTCTTCATGCAACAACTCCTTATTAGAACTCTGCTCGGGGGCGGACCTGAGGGCCAACGTGTTCCGGCCAAGCTCTATCCCTGACAGTACTCCCCCCTGTCCAAGGCGCCCGGTTGGAACCCTGCCAAGGAGGACAAAGAAACCTGTCAGACCCCACTGCTAGCCTGGCGTTCCCCTCGAGAACCGGTTGTCGGTGTTCGGGAAGGGGGAGACAATGGCAGTCAGCGAGTCCGACCGTCACGAGCTCTATCAGAGGCTGGAGAGAGCGATCGGCAAGAAGCAGGCGGAGACGATGATGACGCTGCTTCCACCCGTCGGCTGGGCCGACGTGGCGACGAAGCGCGACCTCGAGAACCTCCAGACGAAGCTGGAAGCCATGGAGTCACGCATCAACGAGCGGATCATCCGAACTGCGTTGGTGGTCAACATCCCCTCGATCCTCGCCTCGTTCGCCCTGGCGTTCACCGCCGTGCGCCTCGGGTAGTCGCGGGTCGGTCGTCTCGGTCGGGGAGTGAACTTCTGGCACCCCTCGGCCCGGCGGCCGTTCGGCCCTCTGACTGACTACAGCATCTCGGCCAAGTGGTCGCGCAGCTTCTCGATCGGGAGCCGCTCCTGCTGCATCGTGTCTCGCTCGCGAACGGTCACGGCGTTGTCGTCGAGCGAGTCGAAGTCGACGGTCACGCAGAACGGCGTGCCGACCTCGTCCTGCCTGCGGTAGCGCCTCCCGATCGAGCCGGCGTCGTCGTAGTCGCACATCCACCCGCCCTTGAGCAGGTCGAAGACCTCCCTCGCCTTCGGCACCAACCGCTCGTTCCGCGAGAGCGGCAGGACGGCGACCTTGATCGGCGCGAGGTCCTTGTGGAGCTTCAGCAGGGTCCGCCGCTCCATCTCGCCCTTGGCGCTCGGGGCCTCCTCCTCGGTGTAGGCGTCGACGAGGAACGCGAGCGTGGCCCGGTCGACCCCGGCCGCCGGCTCGATCACGTACGGGTGGTACCGCTGGTCCTTCTCCTGGTCGAAGTACGTGAGGTCCTGGCCGCTCACCTTCTCGTGCGCCTTGAGGTCGAAGTCGGTGCGGTTGGCGATGCCCTCCAGCTCGCCCCAGTCGGTGAACGGGAACGCGTACTCGATGTCGACCGTGCGCTTCGAGTAGTGGGAGAGCTCGTCGGCATCGTGCTCGCGGATCCGCAGGTTGTCCGGCTTCATCCCCAGGTCCGTGTACCAGCTCATCCGCTGCTCGATCCAGTACTCGTGCCACTCCTCGTCGGTCCCGGGCTCGCAGAAGAACTCCATCTCCATCTGCTCGAACTCGCGGGTGCGGTAGATGAAGTTGCCCGGCGTGATCTCGTTGCGGAACGACTTGCCGATCTGGGCGATGCCGAAGGGCAGCTTCTTGCGCGAGGTGGCCTGGATCGTCGCGAAGTCGACGAACATCCCCTGGGCGGTCTCGGGTCGGAGGTACACCATGTGCTCGGAGTCCTCCACCGGGCCCATGAACGACTTGAACATCAGGTGGAAGTTCCGGGGGTCGGTGAACTCCTTCTGCCCGCAGTTGGGGCAGGCGCCGCTCTCGGGCAGGTGATCGGCGCGGTACCGCTTCTGACAGTTGCGGCACTCGACCAGGGGGTCGGTGAACGACTCGAGGTGCCCGCTCGCCTCCCACACGTGCGGCGACATCATGATCGAGGACTCGAGCCCGACCACGTTGTCGCGCTCCTGGACCATGTGCCGCCACCAGGCCGCGCGAACGTTCCGCTTCAGCTCGACCCCGAGCGGGCCGTAGTCCCAGAACGAGCGGAGGCCGCCGTAGATCTCGGACGACTGGAAGACGATGCCTCGGCGTTTGGCGAGGGAGGTGATCTGGTCCATCAGGTCGGCCATGCCGAACCCCCTTTCCCGGCCGGTGGCACCGGCCGCTGGCGTGGCGTCATGATAGCCGCGATCCCGGGACCCGCGTCCATCCAAACGCGGAGGAACGGGGTATACCTTTCCACCGGACCGATCCGAGAGGGGGAAGCATGAGGAGATCGATGCGATTCGGAGCGGCGGCGCTCGCCGCCACCCTGCTGCTCGCCGCGTGCGGCGGGGGGGATGACGAGGCCGAGCCCGAGACACCGGAGACGACCGAGACCGAGTCGACCGAGCCCACGGAAGAGCCGGCCGGCGACGGCGGCGTGACCATCGCGGGCTTCGCGTTCGACCCGGCGGACCTCGAGGTGGCCGCCGGCACCGAGGTGACCTGGACGAATGACGACTCGGCCCCCCACACGGCGACGGCCGACGACGGCACCTTCGACACCGGCACGCTCGAGCAGGGCGGCTCCGGCAGCGCGACCTTCGATGAACCGGGAGAGTTCCCGTACCACTGTGCGATCCATCCGGACATGACGGGAACCATCACCGTCACCTAGGAGCCGCAGGGCGTTCCGGCGAACAAAGGGGTGGGCTTCGATCCGCCCCTTTGTTGCATTCGCATTGTGCGACTGCCCAAATCAATCGGTCGGGTGGAAGTAGGCCAAGTGGTTGACAGCAGCGCCCGAACCTATGTATTTTCCCGCGGTACAAGCGCCCTAAACCGCCCGCCGCAGAGATGCCTCGCCCGCAGAACCTCTCCCGGAGGGCCCGCTCGAAAGGAGAGGTCTGTGCGACGTCTCGTACCCCTGTTGCTGCTGCTTGGAATGCTCGCGCCGTCCGCGGTCGCCGCGGAGGAGCCGACGGATTCGTTGGTGAAGGAGGCGAGGAAGGCCATCGCCGAGATGGAGAGCGGCCACACGGACCCGCTCTCCGTGCTCAACACCACCTCCGATCCCATCCTCGAGGGGTTCGAGGCCCGGAACGCCCGGATGTTCGAACAACTCGATCTCGTCCAGAACCACCTGGACCCTACTGGTCTCCTGCGGAACGACCTCTGGCTCAAGGGCATCCAGCAGACGATGGAGATGCCGGTGTCGGCCGACATGATCGGCGCACCCGGCTCCGGCGTCCAGGGCGCCCAGTGGACCCAGGTGGGCCCCGGCCCGATCCGGGTCGACGCCGACCAGATCTTCATGGGGACCGGCCCCAACGCTGGTGAGGTGCTCGACCTCGCCATCGACCCGCGGAACACCACCGACCGCATCATCTACGTCGCCACGAACGATGGCGGCATCTGGAAGTCCACCGACGGCGGAGCGAGCTGGGAGGCCAAGACCGACTTCCTCCCGTCCCTGTCGATGGGCGCGGTCTCCCTCGACCCCAGCAACCCCTCGATCGTCTACGCGGGGTCCGGCAACAACTTCGACGGGTCCGGCGGCGCCGGCTCCAGCACCGGGTTCTCCCGGGCGGCCGGCCTCTACCGGTCGGTCGACATGGGCGAGACGTGGACGGTGCTCGACCCGGGCGCGATCTTCAGCGGCCCACAGCTCGGCATCAACCGCATCGTCCTCCCCGCCCCCGGCGTGCTCCTGCTCGCTACCAACGGCGGCGTCTTCCGCTCCGTCGACGGCGGCACGAACTTCGGCGACAACGCACCGATGTTCGACGACGGCGATCCCATCATCAACGGCAACATCACCGACATCGACCTCGACGTGACGGACCCCACCCGGGTGTACGCCTCGAGGACAGGCACCGGGATCCTGGTGTCGACCGACTCCGGCGCCACCTTCCCCCTGGCCGGCAACCTCTTCACCGCTCTCAACGGCGGGCCCACCTCCGGCCTCGCGTACATCGCGCTGGCCCAGGGCGTCTCCGACGACCAGCGGATGTACGCGACCGTCGGCAACCCTTGGAACGGGCTGTACCGCTCCGACGACGGCGGCGCGAACTGGGCCAAGCAGGACAACGGCGTCGTGGCTCCGATCGGGGCCGATGACGCGGCCGCCGACAACGGCGGCTGCCAGTGCGGCTACGACCAGACGGTCGGCGTCGACCCCCAGGACGCGGACCGCGTGTACATCGCCTTCCAGGAGCTGTACCTCTCCACGGACGGCGGCGCCACCTTCGGCATCCCGGCGATCAGCCGCAACCTGATCCACTGGGACCACCACGCCATCACCTTCAGCCCCTCGACCCACTGGAGCGGCGGCGCCCCCACCGACATGTACGTGGGCACCGACGGCGGCCTGCACCGCACCCTCGACGGCGGCACCACCTGGACCAGCCTCAACGAGGGCGTGGCCACCGTCCTGTTCAAGCAGATCGACATGGGCCGCGGAAACGCCACCAACAGGGCCGTGACCATGGGCGGGACGCAGGACAACGGCACCCTGCACGACCGGACCGGTTACGCCGGCACCGACTGGCACCAGGGCCAGAACGGCGACGGCGGTCCGGTCGCGATCGACCCGACCGATGCCACGAACGCGTACTCGCACCGCAACGGCACGATGAAGGTGACCACCGACGGCGGTGACACCTGGTCGAACACGACCGCGCAGCCCACGGGGGGCGCCTGGCGCATCGCCATCGACCCGAACGACGTGGACACCGTCTGGGTCGGCGAGGCCACCGGCATCGGCTTCAATGGCAACGGCGACCTCTGGCGGAGCACCGACGCCACCGCGACGATGACCGAGCTGGTCACGTTCACGGGGAACATCCGCGCCATCGCCACGTCGAAGCTTGACTCGAACGTCCTGTGGGTTGGGCTCTCCAACGGGCGGGTGGCCCGCTCGATCAACGCCACCGCCGCCACTCCAACCTGGAGCGAGTTCCAGCTTCCCGGCACCACCGGCCGGGTGAACGGAGTGGCCATCGACCCCACGAACACCGACATGGCCGTGGCCGTGGTCGGCGGCTTCTCGAACGTCGCTCCCCCGAACCGCACCGAGCACGTCTACCTCACCACCAACGGCGGGACGAGCTGGACCGACATCAGCGGCACCGATGGGCAGGCCATGACGAACCTTCCCGACCTGCCCACGCACTCGGTGGTGATCGACGCGGGCACCTCGCCGCACTCGATCATCGTGTCGAACGACGGCAACGTGTTCCGCAGCACCGACCTGGGAGCCACCTGGTTCCGGCTCGGCCTGGGCCTTCCGGTGGTGGACGCCCGGACCCTCGTGATGGACGACACGGCCGAACCGCCGATCCTGCGCGTCGGCACCTACGGCCGCAGCACGTTCGAGCTCACGGGGGCCGACGGCCCGCTGATGGCCATCAACGGCGACCTGGCCTTCGGGAACGTGGCCGTAGGCACCTCGAAGGAGAAGGTCATCCAGATCTTCAACGTCGGATCGGCGGACCTCCACGTGAACGCGTTCTTCCGCTCGTCGGGGAGCCCCGAGTTCCAGGTGAGCTCCGGCCCGGCGACCCCGGTCACGATCCCGCCCGGGGGCCACGCCGACTTCACGGTCCGCTTCACGCCGGTCAGCCCCGGGAACAAGACGGCGGAGTTCCAGGTGAACTCCGACGACCCGTTCGAGCCCACGAAGACGATCCCCGCCTCGGGGACCGGGGTCACCGGGGAGTCCTCGATCTCGACGCTCTCGCTGAACTTCGGCGGGGTGCCGGTCGACGACCGCACCGAGCCTCACTCGAGCGACCTGATCGTCACCGTCTACAACCAGGCCTCGTGTGACGACTGCGACATGCGGGTCACCGATGCCGACATCACCGGGACGAACGCGGCGGACTTCACCCTGGTGGGGCCGCCGTCGCTCCCCCAGACGATCGGCGCGGGGAACCACCTCGACTTCACCGTTCGGTTCAACCCGAGCGACGAGGGCAACCGGGTGGCCGTCCTAGAGATCGACACCGACGACCCGAGCAACCCGAACTACTTCGTCGGCCTCGACGGCGCGGGGATCGTGCCGTCGATCGAGGCGGCACCCGACACGATCATCTTCCCGCCGACCGTGGTCGACCCGGTCTGCGTCGGCCCGTGCGGGGAGAGCCTGCCCACCACCATCAGCAACCCCGGGCAGGCGGAGCTCATCGTCGACCGGTACGACTTCGCCACGACCGCGTACCCGGCGGCCTACTCCGACACTGGAGGGTCGCTGGTGGGACAGCGTCTCGCCCCGAACACCAACATCGACCGGTCGATCCTGTTCCACCCGGCGGGCGGTCCCCAGCGGGCCGTCCGGGGGACGCTGACGATCGTCGACGACGGGAGCCCGGGTCCGG
>Ga0214471_10004736_pt1 | contig 10492 bp, 6 predicted proteins | sample RVTome_5_FD_207665 | JGI IMG/M metagenome (GOLD analysis project Ga0214471, IMG submission 207665) | Soil microbial communities from uranium-contaminated site in the Upper Colorado River Basin, Wyoming, United States - RVT142D155 | ecosystem: Environmental > Terrestrial > Soil > Contaminated >... | reverse complement strand
AGGGGTTAGTCCATAAGCTGCCAGCTTATCCGGATCCATATTGAGCCGCATGGAGTATCTTTTTGAACCCCAAACGCGAGCTTCACTTACGCCAGGAATAGTCTGGAATCTTTCTTTGAGAAAGTTTTCTGCAAATGCGGACAGTTCCAACAGGGAGCGTTTCTGACTGGTTACATTTAGAAAAATAATTGGAAAAGAATTTGCGTCTGCTTTTGTAACTACGGGCGCGTCAATATCCGGTGGAAGGCTGCTGACTGCGCGTGAAACTCTGTCACGGACATCATTGGCTGCAGCTTCCATATCTATTTCCAATCCAAACTCAACAGTAATTCTTGAAGATCCATCCCTGCTCACTGAGGTTAAGCTTTTGATTCCGGAAATTCCATTTATAGAACTCTCAAGAGGCTCGGTGATTTGAGTTTCAATTATATCTGCATTAGCTCCAATATATCCGGTTGAAACTGTGATTACCGGTGGATCTACTGCAGGGTATTCTCTTACTCCCAGAAAATTGAATCCAATAATTCCGAAGATGACAATTGTTATGGACATCACGATTGCCAAAACCGGCCTCATGATTGAAATCGATGCTAATCCTGCCATGCTATGTTGTTGTTAATGGTAACGGTAATCGGCTGACCTGGTCTAACTTGCAAACTTCCGGAAGTTAGCACAGTGTCTGCTTCCTTAACACCAGATAAAATCTGAATTTCCCTGTCTGTTCGGATTCCAACTTCGACCGAGACGGGGTTAACTTTTCCATCCTTCTTTAGAAAAACTTTGTGTCCATCGAGTTCAGGTATAACAGATTCAGTGGGTAACATAATTGCATTCTCCAGTGTTTGGAGAATCAGCTCAATGCGGGCAAATTGTCCTGGAAGGAGGTGGCTTTGCGGATTTGGACTTATTGCCTTGAGTTTTAAAGTTCTGGTGCGAACTTCAATTTGCGGCTCAAGCGCATAAACATTTCCTTTGAATATTTCGGCGCTTCCATCGGTGGTAAAACTTATTGGCATTCCGCCTGAAACCATTGAACTGTATTTACTGGGAATTGAAAATTCTACTTTTGCCGGATTAATGCTGTACAGCGACGAAATTATTTGGCTTGAAGTTACATATGCTCCCAGGCTAACCATTCTTAAACCGATTACACCGTCGAATGGTGCTGTAATTTTTGTTTTCGCTAATTGCGCTTCAATAATTTTTATGTCGGCTGTATTTGTCTTTACTACTGTAATCGCTTGTTCATATTCTTCCTGAGAAATAGCTTCTCTTTCCAAAAGTTTTCTTTGTCTGAACTCGGTGTCCCGGTAAAGCTTTTGAGTGTACTGCAATTTTTCCAGCTGAGCTTTCAGCTCATCATCATTAAGGCTCACCAGAAGCTCACCTTTCTTTACTTCCTGTCCTTCCTGAAAATGTATGCCGATGATTTTTCCGGATATCTCTGACGTTATTTCGACAGATTCATTGGCAAGAACCGACCCGGTTACGGAAATTTTGTTATCAACCCTTCTTGGCCTGGCAATTACAGCTTCTACATTTAATATCTGAGCTTGTGAATTTGCAGGTGATTCAACCGATTCTTTTGAACTTATTTCACCATCTATAAATTCCATTATTTTAGGCCGCGCCATCAGGAAAGCCACCACCAAAACAATTACCACAATTAAAGTGCCTTTTGCGAATTTGTTCATTTACTCCCTTTTAACTTAAAGACAAAATTTCAAATCCTGCCGGACAACATTTATTACTTTTTTTTTGCAGGCAAATGAATCTTAAAATTAGAAAAAATGCAGGTTAACTTTACATAAAACGGAAACATTAGAACCGTTAATTATCATAAACGGTAATCTTATTCTTTAGAAGGTTCAACAAAAAAACCACCTGAAGCGGGGTTCTTTTTTGCTTCAACTTTATTGGCTACAACCCTAATGCATAGTAGTATTTACCGTTGCTGTCCGGGTAAATACCTTCAATCAGAATTCCACCTTTTCCGGATTCCAGGAGATCTTTAAACTGCTCCACATTTGTTACCTCCGTTTCATTAATTTTTGTAATGATGAATCCTTTCCTTACTTCAGTATTCTGAGCTAGTTTTCCGGCAAAAATCTCCTTAACCTGAACGCCGCCCTTTATGTTCAATTGAGTAGCGATTTTCTTATCTATAGTGACAAATTCAGCTCCAAGGGTTGTAAGGATATTGAGATTTTCTTTTGAAACAACGGCGGTAGTTCCTTCTCTATTCTTTAGCAATACATCCATTTTCCGTTCTTTTCCGTTTCTATTTATCTTCAAATTCACTACATCACCAGGACGCTTTCTGGCAACAAGTTCCATTAACTCAGGCGATGTCTGAACTGTATTGCCGTCAACTTCAATTATCACGTCGCCGGGCAGTATCCCTGCAATTCGGGCGCCACTATTTTCTGAAACGCTATCCACGTAAACACCGGTTGCCAGGTTCAAATCTTTTTCTTTTGCAAGACTTGAAGTAACACTTCGGATGGTAATCCCAAGCAGACCTCTCTGCACCGTTCCGTACTTTAGCAAGTCTTCAACTACTTTGCTAACCATATTTGAAGGAACGGCAAAACCATATCCAGAATATGAACCCGTAGTAGAAGCTATTGCAGTATTAATACCCACTAAGCCGCCGTTCAAATCCACGAGTGCACCACCACTGTTACCAGGATTGATGGCTGCATCGGTTTGAATGAAGGATTCAATGGCATATCTGTCCTGCAAAATATTGATGCTTCTGCCTTTGGCACTAACTATTCCGGCGGTGACCGTACTGGTAAGATTAAACGGGTTTCCAACCGCCATTACCCATTCTCCAATTTGCACTTCATCAGAATTTACAAATGGTAATGTTGGCAATCCGGTTTCATCTATTTTGATTAGAGCAAGGTCTGTGGTAGGATCGGTACCAATAACTTTGGCTTTGTATGATCGGTTATCATTTAATGTTACTTCCAGATCATCAGCCTTATCAATAACGTGGTTGTTTGTAACTATGTAACCCTGGGAATTAATAATAACTCCTGAACCGGTTCCTATTTGAGGCTGGAAATTCTGACCATCCTGATTAGGGTTAAAAAATCTTCTATTAAATTCATCACCAAAGAAATCCCTGAAGGGATCAGGAAGATTTCTATAAGAAGTGTTTCCCCTGGGCTGGCTCATTGTAGACCTGATATTAACCACCGCCGGTGTTACCTTTTTTGCCGCGGAAGTAAAGTTCAGGTTTGCCAATTCTCCACCATTGCCCGCAGGGTAACGGGTTCCCCTGCTGGGTGTGCCATCAATATGTTCAATGGTTAGTTTTCCCTGATTTCCTATTTCAAGGTATTGAAAACTACCTACTGTTATCAGACTCCCCAAGATGGCAGCTGACAGTAACGAACCAAATTTTTTCATACGCGCTTTCATTTTTCTACAATTTGAGTTTGGTAATTTGTATTGCAACATGAATGCCAAAATTATACCGACAATAATAGGGAGTTGAGTGTGTGGCATCTGATGTCAGAATGACTTAGGAAACAGGATTGATTGCGCCAAAATGGCTCTTTTTTAACTATTATTAACAATCTTGCCAGAATTCCAGTACCTTGGGAATTAGCAGGATTGCTTTATTTTCTTTCAAATGCAAAATTCTAATTTTGATTTTTATAGAAATCTGCTTAACAACATGAATTTGAAAATCATTCTGTTGATTCTTATAATTGCTTCAAACGCAGCTTTATCACAGAACCTTCAGGTATTACTTACCAACAGCAAGGATATTGATCCTCACCGTTATGAAGGTGTGAGGGGCTCACCTTACTTCTTTAATAAATTTGTAAAGGGAAATATTATTTCAAACGGTGCAGAGACTTTCACTGATATGATATTAAACTATAATGCAGAATCTTCAGAGTTTGAAATTATTAATGAGGGAAAGACCGTTCAGCTTGATAAATCCATTTACATGAGGGTTGAAATACTTCCGGAAGGTAACCCGGAACTGGAACTTGATTTTCCGATAATTTTTCAGCGCGGTTTTAACATGAAATGGCTAAAGAAATTTGGTCAAATGGTTTACGAGGGAACAACTATCAAACTTATAAGAGATTACACTGTTCAAATATCGTCTAATGAGATTCAGGATGTCGGTAAGACTCTTCAAAATAAAAGATTTGTGAATTTGGAAGAATATTTTTTGCTGGTTGAGGGTGAGTTGATTTCTATCAAATTAAAAAAGAAAAAAATCCTGAATGAGCTTGAACATTCCAACCAGCTGGAAATATATGTGAAAGAAAACAAGATCGATATAGAAACAGAATCGGGCCTCAGAAAAATTTTAGCTTACTACGAAACCATAAAATAATTTCTTCTGAAATTTTGACAATACAGCTTCTCTCGAGCATAATTGTCGTGTCATTTTACCTACGCACACTCAATAAAATGATCTGCTCAATTAATATCCAAAATAAGCTATGCTGAACTGTCTAAGTCAGTTCGGCACAAGCTTACAACGAGCACCACTAATAAAAGTTAATGGCATTGTTGCAGTCCCTTACTATGCAGCTAACTTGGTTTAATCTTTATATGTTGTGTGCAGCCTTTTATATTCAGTCGCAACACCAATTTTTGTCGCTATTTGCTTTTTCAAAGCATTCTTTTCCTTCTTTAAAAGAAAAGTATGAAAGTCCAAGTGTTCCGATGCTGTCTATGTATGAAATCCCAAACAGTTCATAAATTCCACTACTTACAAGCAGAATTATTGACATATAGACACATACTAAAGTGCAGTTGGCATCCGCTAAAATCGGGGCAGAGTTCAATTGATTTCCTACGCTTCTTTTCCAAACCACCAAAACCCACATAACCAGGATGGAAATCATTGAAATTACAACTCCCCAAAAAGTTGTCAATGGTTTGTGCCCTGTCCAAAGGTTATAAATGCTTGTTATTACGAGCGCAAAAACCAAAATATAAAAAGCGCTTCCAGTAATCTTAAGTGCGGTCCGTTCAAAGTTGCTTTTTTTACTATTCGGATTATTTTGGATTCTTAAAATCATTTGAGCAATTCCAAGGCCCGAGATAACCTCTATGAAACTATCCGAACCAAAGCCAAAAAGAGCCAAGCTTTCATCTTCAAATCCAAGATATGTTGAAATCATACCTTCAGCTAAGTTGTAAATTATTGTAAATATGGCAAGCCCGAAAGCAACCTTGTATATTTTTTTATTATCTGTCATTTGAATTTTTTCCAAGTGGAGTTTCCGAATGGACAATAAGTTTTAAAAACTTCAGTTTGTCTTTTTTTTAACTATGCTATTTGTAATTGTTTTACTCCCAACTCCCGAAACGCCCTTTTGGCTTAAACCGCAGATATAAATTTTCCAACCCCTGCAAGCTTTGGTAAACGTTTTGCTATCTAACACCAAAGGCGGATATCTAATTTACAGATATTTCCTAAAAATGGATGGGTATGCGGAGTTTTACTCTCAATTTATATTTCGTCCATGGGGCTCTTTGTATCGCAACGGTTAAATCTCTAATTAAGTTTTCAATTAAAAAAGAGGGGCTGTTCCTGACCATCAAATCAAAACTCCAGTCTGTAACTTAGAATCGGAATTAATGGCGCCTGATACCACTTCTCAATTGTTCCACTCTCCGCATCAAAATATTCACCATAAATATTCTGATTGTTTGTTACATTCTGGATATCTAAAGACACTATGGAGGTTGATTTTAGTCTGTTTCTTTTCCAGCTTATTCTTACATCTGTTCTGAAATAATTTGTGGCTCTCCCGGTGAATGCTTTATCTTCCATCCAAATCGTTTGGCCTTCTGCAATGGATTGTTGAATATCAATGGGTGTAGTTCGGAAACCCCCGGTGTAAATTGTTTTCAGGTTTATTCCCAGTACTCTGTATTTATTATTTCTAAGAATTTGAAATTCCTTTCCCCCGGTGAATGTCAAAGTAAAGTTACCATTAAAACGGGTGTTTATCCAATCCTCTCCATGCGCTTTATATTTTGCATCGTATAATGATCCGGAAAACAAATAGTAAAGATTCCTGTGCATAAATTGTTCGAAGGTAACTTCAAGGCCATAGTTTCTTCCTACTCCATCGTTCACCAAAGGTTCAGTGGCGTAGTTTCCTTCTGAATTAATCAGAGAGAAATTGCCGGCTGGATCTGCACTTATTGGAATATCAAACAGGTACTGATAATACGCTTCTGTCTTCAATCTGAGGTGTTCTTTTAATGTTCGATCATAACTCAGCACGATATGATGAGACTTTGATAATTTCAGATCCTTATTAGGTAGGATTATACCTTCGGCTGTTTGTAATTGACCAAAATATACGCCTATGGGCTGTACCTGGGAATGAAGTCCGTAACCCAGGCTAACAGATTGCTTTTCATTCAATTGATACTGCAGGGAGGATCGTGGTTCAATAGAATAAGTGTTATTCAAAAATAAATTCAGGTAATGAAATCCAAGATTAAAGGTAAGGTTTTGGTTGATTCGGTAGTTCCATTGGGAGAACGCCTGGAGAATTTGGGTGTTTCCATTAGAATTAATTACATCTAACATTTGTCCTGTGAGGTTAAGATCTTCTTTTTGTACCAGGCTGTAGCTAATGTTGGTTACATAAATCCCGGACCGCAAACTGTGCTGCGCATTCATTTTATTATTCATAACCAAATTTGCGTTGATCTTTTCTTCTACGCTATTATCCTTATATTTTCTCTCCGCCATATAGGTATCACTTATTCTGTCCTCTACATATCCTTTACCAAAACCTGAATAAACTAATGATGTTTGTAAGAAAGTTTTGTCCTTTATTGTTATGGCATGTTTTAGTCCGGCCATTCCGGTATTGGTATGGTAGTTAAAATCATAACGGTCGTAGGATTCATTCCATTTAGCAGAATCTCTGGGAGCATCAAAGTTTTGGTCGCTTAGTCCACCAAACCCGAAGAAAGAAAATGATCCCGATTTACCAGATGGTATAAATACGTTATATGAAATATCCTGGAAATTTATTATTGCATCGCCAATGGGAACACCCAATTGGCTTAGCAGCGACAAAGTTGAATACCGGTAATTAACCAGGTAAGAACCCTTATACCTTTTGGAAAACGGACCTTCCGCAGCGAGGTCGATTCCAAGAAAACCTGCCTGTAGCGTATATTCCCGCTGTTCATTATTTCCTTTTCTTAAATTGAGGTCAAAAACTCCCGCCAAAGCATTACCGTATTCAGCTGGAAATGCGCCGGTGAGAAAATCACTATTAGAAAGCAATTGAGAGCTAAGGACAGAAACACCACCTCCGGAGCTGCCCACTCTTCCAAAATGATTAGGATTAGGTATCTCTACTCCCTCCATTTTCCATTGAAGGCCATAGGGTGAATTACCGCGGATGGAAATCATGTTATTGCCGTCATCAGTTTGGGTGACACCGGCAAAAGATGCTACCATTCTGCCGGGATCATTAAACGACCCTGCGAATTTCTGTGTTTCCTCCACCGAAAAGGTTCTTGCACTTACCGCTGCCAATTCGTTGAGCGGCTTTTCCTTATCCACCTCCGGCCGGATGACAATCTCTTCCATTTTTATGATTTCTTCTTCCAGAGGAATATTCAAGACCAATTCTTTACCTGAATTCACCACAAGATTGTAAAGTATAAATTCCTGATAGCCGATGTAGGAAATCTTAACATTGTGAGAACCTATTTGAACTTTGGTGATTCTGAAACGTCCGGTAATGTCTGTAATGGCACCCTGTATGGGATCGGTTCCCATGATAACAACCGTAGCGCCAATTAATTCCTGGTTGGTGACCTTGTCCACAACCTTTCCCCGAATGGTTTGGGTTAACTCCTGGGAAAGGGAACTTTCAAAATTGAGCGCGATAAATAAAACGGGGATGAACAAATTTTTAGGCATGATTCTAATAGTCTTTTGCTTTTACAGCTTTAAGACAACTCTGGACTTTCAGACCCCTATTTTATTTGAAAAGTTTTTACAAGAATCTAAGACCGAATTTCCATCCCATCCACATTTGGTGGTTAAGGTCCGCACTGGAATAATTTTCTTCCAAAATAATTTTTGGAGTGTAATCGGTGAAGAGATATGGATAGTCTGTGTAGGTATTCTTGGTCAGGTAGCTGTTAAGTGTAGCTGCTCCGGTAATTGAGAATTTTCGCGCTACCTGAAACTCCAACCCCAGGTAAAATTTACTCAGGAGATGAAATTCATCCACCGGATTTCCTTTGCTTACCTGGTGAGCAGTTAAATCGGTATTTAAGTATAGCCATTTGGCAAGTCTGGGGGATGAACCAACGCCATAACCATAAGTCCAGTAAGGTTCGCCTGACTGTGGTTTAATTCCCGCGGTAAAGATGTTATAGAAAGCATTTGAGCTTCCGGTTCTGAGTGCCAAATTTGCATAGAATATTTCATCAGCTGAAATTTCTATCTTATGATATCCTGCTCTCGAAAAACTTATAAAGCCAATCTGAACACCAGAGACGCTGTCCGCGATATTTACAAGTCCGATTTGGGAGCCACGCAAGTTTCCGGAAATGTTTAGCAAGGAGGTTAATTGTACTCCTTCCATTCGACCAAAGTTGAGGTTCGTTAAACCGGAAACCTGAAAACCATGATAATCTCCTATTTGAAAATTGGCCATTCCGGCAGCCAGAGTTCCTTTTGACTTCTTGAAATTCGCATTGAGGAGACCTGATATTGCTACGCCGTCATAATAGCCGGAGTGAAAATTAGCCAACCCTGCCATGTGCAAACTTTTTGAGTTATTTAGATTAGTATTTAATAGTCCCGCGAATTGCGGCTTTGATGCAGAATCAAAGTTTACATTTGTGGAGCCTGCCATTTGCCATGCATGTGATTCACCTCTTACAATATTTGTGAAACCCGCTGCCTGAAAACCGGATGCATCTCCGCCGACATAATTCAAGAATCCTGCAAGCTGAGTACCATGCATGTAAGCACGGTTGATGTTGAAGTATCCACCCACTTCAAATTTTGATGTTCCCATGGAGTAACCGCCAAAAATATTTAATGAGTATTCATTTACTACATTACCGCTCAGAGCTCCATTCGTACCAACAAAAGGGAAAACAGAAACCTGAAATTTTCTATATAAAGTGTCTTTAATATTGGTCATGTTGATTTCGCGCTCCGTCATAGCTACAGGTTTCACTACATCGCGTAAAGCGGAGCTTGTTTCAGGCTCATCCGGTGGCAGTTGTGTTACCGGATCTATTCCAGTGATTTCACTATCAATTGAAATTGTTAAAAATTCTTCGGAATTTTTACTTACCGTTATTGTCTTATCAGCATATCCTTTCTTGCTAATAGTAAGTTCGCTAAAGTCTTCGGGCTTATTGATTTCTATTTTGAAATAGCCATACCGATTGGTGATAGCGGCAGACAACGTCCTTTTATCATAAATACTTACCGCCCCAATTTTCAATCCGGAGTCAGAATCAATAACGTAACCCGTAATAATAAGGGGTGGTTGTTTGCTCTCATTTTTTGCTAACTGTGACTTTGTAAGAATCACATAGTTTCCTTTTTCTTTGAATTCCAATTGGCCCGGGAACAGGGAATTTAGAATTTCCCTAACTGATTTATTTTCAAACTGGGCGGTTATATCTTTCTTAAGATCAAAAATGGAGGGGTTGTAGGAGAAATTAATTTGTGCTTGTTGCTCAATTTTCCGCAAAGCTCCGTCTGCTTTATCAAAGTTAAAACTGAGGGTAACTTCGCGTTCAAGCGGAGATTTTTGACTATTCTGCGCCTGGGATGCTGCCATGAAGAAACAGAGCGTAATTATAGCAAGCAAAAATTGTTTACTCGACACAGCCATTACCATGCAATTCAAATTCAGTAGTATTAATCTTTCTAACCTCAAGTTCCAGCGTTGCTGCTATGATATCCATTATCGTATCAATTTCCTCATCCCGGAAAGTAACCGTAATTCTGCAGTTTCTTAACATTTCATTTTCCAGGAGAATCTTCACATCATAAACTTCTTCCATGGAAGCTACTATATTTGACAGCAGAGTATTATTGAAACTGAAATACCTGGTTTTATAGGCCAGGGCATTTGGATCGGCTTCACTGATTTTTGCAAATGATTTCGTTGTTTTGTTGAAAATCCCGGTCTCTCCTGCCAAAACCCGGATACCTGGATCGTTTAGGGTATATAAGGCAACTTCGCCTTTTTCAACAATAACTGTAATCAATTCGCTTTTAGGATACGCATTTACATTGAAGGAGGTTCCGATATCTTCAATAATTAATTCATCGATTTCAATCTGAAATCGTTCTTCTTTTTCATTTTCTATTTCAAAATAAGCTTCCCCCAGCAATGCCACTGTCTTTAATTTCTCAGTTTCGTTGTAGGCAAACGCTATTTCCGTTTCCTTGTTAAGAAAGGTAAGCGTTCCATCGGGCAAGGTATCC
>Ga0214471_10004735_pt1 | contig 10492 bp, 9 predicted proteins | sample RVTome_5_FD_207665 | JGI IMG/M metagenome (GOLD analysis project Ga0214471, IMG submission 207665) | Soil microbial communities from uranium-contaminated site in the Upper Colorado River Basin, Wyoming, United States - RVT142D155 | ecosystem: Environmental > Terrestrial > Soil > Contaminated >... | reverse complement strand
CGCGGGCTGCGGCCGTGGTCGAGGATGACCTCTTGATATAGATCGCGGAGCTCGTCTCTCATCGGCCGAAGAACCTCCGGGCTTCGTCGAGCGCGTCCGTGAGCGCGTCGACCTCGGCGCGGGTGTTGTAGAGGCCGAACGACGCCCGCGCCGTGGCGGCGACGCCGAAGCGCTCCATCACCGGCTGGGCGCAGTGGTGGCCGACCCGCACCGCGACGCCGGCGCGGTCGACGATGGTGCCCAAGTCGTGGGCGTGGATGCCGTCGACCACGAACGAGACGATGGCGGCCTTGTCGCGGGCGGTGCCGATGATGCGCAAGCCCTCGACGCCCGAGAGCTTCCCGGTCGCGTACTGCAGCACGCCGTGCTCGTGGGCCGAGATGGCGTCGAAGCCGATCGCTTGGACGTAGTCGACGGCGGCGCCGAGGCCGATCGCCTCGACGATCGCCGGCGTGCCGGCCTCGAAGCGGTGCGGCGCCTTCTTGAACGTGGTCTTCGCGAACGTCACCGACGAGATCATGTCGCCGCCGCCCTGGTAGGGAGGCATGGCGTTGAGCAGGTCCTCGCGGCCCCACAAGATGCCGATGCCGGTCGGCCCGTAGAGCTTGTGGCCGGAGAACACGTAGAAGTCGACGTCGAGCGCCCGCACGTCGACCGCCATGTGCGGCACCGCCTGGCAGCCGTCGAGCAGCACCAGCGCGCCCTTTGCGTGGGCGAGCCGGATCACGTCCTTGACTGGCACCACTGTGCCCAGCGCGTTCGACACATGCGTGACGGCGACCAGCCTGGTCCGCGGGCCCAGCATCTTCCGGTATTCGTCGAGCAGGAAGTTGCCGTCGTCGTCGATCGGCACGACTTTCAGGACGATGCCCTTCTCCTGGCGCAGCATCTGCCACGGCACGATGTTGGAGTGGTGCTCCATGTGCGAGATCACCACCTCTTCGCCGGCGTTCAGGTTGTTGCGGCCCCACGCGGCGGCGACCAGGTTGATGGCCTCGGTGGCGCCGCGGGCGAACACGATCTCGTTGTCGCTCGCCGCATTCAGGAACCTCGCGACCTTGCCGCGGCTGGCCTCGAACGCCTCGGTCGAGCGCTGGCTGGTCCAATGGACGCCGCGGTGGACGTTGGAATAATAGGTCTCGTAGGCGCGGCTCATGGCGTCGATGACGGCCCGCGGCTTCTGGGCGCTGGCGCCATTGTCGAGATACACCAGCGGATGCCCGTAGACTTTCTGTTTGAGGATCGGGAAATCGGCGCGGATGCGCTCGACATCGAAGGCGGCGGTGGAATTGTCGCCCGACGCGATCTTGACCGCGGAGGATTTCTGGTTCATCCGGTCTTCCACTCCTCGGCCAGGTAACAGACCGCCGGCAGCGCATGCACGATCTTGTCGGTCAGCGCCTGACGCACCTCGTCGGAGGTGATCTCGTCGAGCGCCTCGCCGAGGAACGACTGCACGAGCAGGTTCCTGGCCAGCGCCTCCGGCACGCCGCGCGAGCGCAGGTAGAACAGCGCCGTCTCGTCGAGCTGGCCGGTGGTGGCGCCGTGGCTGCACTTGACGTCGTCGGCGTAGATCTCGAGCTCCGGCTTGGCGTCGATCTCGGCGCCGGTACTAAGTAAGAGCGCCTTGCACAGCTGGTGGCCGTCGGTCTTCTGGGCGTCCTTGTGGACGACGATGCGGCCCTGGAACACGGCGCGCGACTCGTCGTCGAGGACTCCCTTGAAGACCTCGCGGCAGGTGGTGCGCGGCACCAGGTGCTCGATGAGGGTGGTGTTGTCGCAGTGCTCGCGGCCGCGCATCAGATAGGCACCGTTGACCGAGCAGTGGCCGCCCTCGCCTTCCATCCGCACCGAGATCTCGTTGCGCGACAGGCGGCCGCCAATCGCCAAGGTGAAGTTCTCGTAACTCGCGTCGCGGCCGACCCGCACGTGGGTGGTGGTCAGGTGAGTGGCGTCGCGCGATTCCGCCTGCACCCGGTAATGGCGGAGCTTGGCGCCGCGCCCCACCTCGACCTCGGTCACCGCGTTGGCGAGATAGGCGCCGACCCCGGCGCCGGCATGATGAGTGACCAGCGTCGCTTGCGCGCCGTCCTCGATCACGATCAGGTTGCGCGGGAAATAGGCCACCGGGTGGGCCGTCAGGCCGCCGATGAACACCGCCTCGATCGGCTGCTCGACGACGACGCCGCGCTCGACCCGAAACACCAACCCTGAGTCCATCATCGCCGTGTTCAACGCCAGCAGCGATTGGCTGTCGGCCTTGCCGATGCCGGCAAGGTGCTTCTCGACCCAACCGGCGTCGGCGGCGAGCGCGTCGCGCAGGCATTGCACGCGGACGCCGGTCGGCAACCCGCGGCGGTTGGAGAGCTGCTCGTTGAGCCGGCCGTTGACGAACACCAGGCGCGGGCGGTCCTTGCCGGCCGCCAGGATCGACGGCACCAGGTCGACGGTCGCCCGGCCGTCGGCGTCGGTGACCGGCCGGTAGCGGGTGTCCTCGAGCGGCCTCAGGCGCGTGTACTTCCACGCCTCCAGCTTCGGCGTCGGCAGGCCGAGCGCCTTGAAGCGCGCGATGCCGGTGTCACGCAGTGCCGCCAGCCAGCCGAGGCCGGCGCCGGGCAGGCCGGGCCGGGCCGCGTCGAAGGCGGCGACGAACGGCTGTTCGGTGGTGGAGAGGTTGGTCATGACCGTTTCAATTCCCTGCCGGCGCCGGCCGCGGCCTCAAGCCGCCGCCTCGCCGAACTCGGCGTAGCCTTTCTTTTCCAGTTCCAACGCCAGCTCCTTGCCGCCGGAGCGCTGGATCCTGCCGTTGGCCAGCACGTGGACTTGATCGGGAACGATGTAGTCGAGCAGGCGCTGGTAATGGGTGATGATCAGCGTCGAGCGTTCGGGCGAGCGCAGGCTGTTGACGCCGGCGGCGACGATCTTCAAGGCGTCGATGTCGAGGCCGCTGTCGGTCTCGTCGAGCACCGCGAGGGTCGGGTTGAGGATCGCCATCTGCAGGATCTCGTTGCGTTTCTTCTCGCCACCGGAGAAGCCAACGTTGACGGCACGCTTCAGCATGTCCTCGGAAATGCCCAGGTCCTTGGTCTTCTGGCGCATCAGCTTCAGGAACTGCATGGCGTCGAGCTCGGGCTCGCCGCGGTAGCGCCTAATCGCGTTGATCGCTTCCTTGAGGAACGTGGTGTTGGCGACGCCGGGAATCTCGACCGGGTACTGGAAGGCGAGGAAGATGCCCTTGGCGGCGCGCACCTCCGGCTCCATGCCGGTCAGGTCCTCGCCCTTGTAGACGATCCGCCCGCCGGTGATTTCGTAGCCCTGGCGGCCGGCGATGACATGGCTGAGGGTGCTCTTGCCGGAGCCGTTCGGACCCATGATGGCATGGATCTCGCCGGTGCCGACACTGAGGTCCAGGCCCTTCAGGATTTCCTTGCCGCCGACGCTGACGTGCAGGTTCTTTATTTCCAGCATTGGGATCTTCTTGGCCATGGTTCCGTCATTCCCTCAAGTTTTCAGCCGACGCTGCCTTCCAGACTGATGCCGACGAGTTTTTGCGCCTCGACGGCAAATTCCATCGGCAAATGCTGCAACACCTCGCGGCAGAAGCCGTTGACCACCAGGGCCACCGCCTGTTCCGGCCGGATGCCGCGCTGGCGCAGGTAGAACAGCTGGTCCTCGCTGATCGTCGATGTCGTCGCTTCGTGCTCGACGATGGCGCTGTTGTTCTTGCTTTCGATGTAAGGGACCGTGTGGGCGCCGCATTTGTCGCCGATCAGCAGCGAATCGCACTGGGTGAAGTTGCGCGCGCCTTCGGCCTTGGCCGACATCTTGACCAGCCCGCGATAGGTCTGCTCGCCCCTGCCGGCGGAAATGCCCTTGGAGATGATCCGGGACGTGGTGTTTCGCCCCAGGTGGATCATCTTGGTGCCGGTGTCTGCCTGCTGGTAGTTGTTGGTGATGGCGATGGAATAGAACTCGCCGACCGAGTTGTCGCCCTGCAGGATGCAGCTCGGGTATTTCCAGGTGATGGCCGAGCCGGTCTCGACCTGGGTCCACGAGATCTTGGAATTGCGGCCGCGGCAGGCGCCCCGCTTGGTGACGAAGTTGAAGATGCCGCCCTTGCCGTTCTCGTCGCCCGGATACCAGTTCTGCACCGTCGAGTACTTGATCTCGGCGTCGTCGAGGGCCACCAGCTCGACGACCGCGGCGTGCAGCTGGTTCTCGTCGCGCATCGGCGCCGTGCAGCCTTCGAGGTAGCTGACGTAGGAGCCCTTGTCGGCGATGATCAGCGTGCGCTCGAACTGCCCGGTCTTCTTGGCGTTGATGCGGAAGTAGGTGGAGAGCTCCATCGGGCAGCGCACCCCCGGCGGGATGTAGACGAAGGAGCCGTCGGTGAACACCGCCGAATTGAGCGTCGCGTGCTTGTTGTCGGTGTAGGGCACGACGCTGCCGAGGTATTTCTTGACTAGGTCGGGGCATTTCTCGACCGCTTCCGAGATCGGGCAGAAGATGACGCCGACCTCCTCCAACTTGGCCTTGAAGGTGGTGGCGACCGAGACGCTGTCGAACACCGCGTCAACCGCGACGCCGGCCAGCCGCTCCTGCTCCCTGAGCGGGATGCCCAGCTTTTCGTAGGTGCGGATCAGCTCGGGGTCGATCTCGTCGAGGGTCTTCGGCCCGTCGCCCGACGACTTCGGCGCCGAGTAGTAATAGGCGTCCTGATAGTCGATCACCGGGTGGCGGACCTTGGACCATTTCGGCTCCGGCATGGTCAGCCAGTGCCGGTACGCCTTGAGGCGCCATTCCAGCAGCCATTCCGGCTCTTTCTTTTTCGCCGAAATGAAGCGGACGATGTCCTCGTTCAGGCCCTTGGGCGCGGTCTCGGATTCGATTTCGGTGACGAAACCGAACTGGTACTTGCGTTCCGTCAGGTCCCTGACCTGTTCGACCGTGTTCACCGAGGCAGCCATGTCACATTTACTCCTTGATACTCAAGCTCACGCCACCGGCGCACTAGGTTGCGAATCGCGGGTCTTGCCGCCGGCGTCCTTGCGGCGCGGGTTGACGCGACGCAGCCGTTCGACCTCCTCGGCGATCTTGGCGGCGGCAAAGTCGATCTCGTCGGCGGTCGTGAAGCGCCCCAGCCCGATGCGCAGCGACGCATGCGCCAGCTCGTCGTCGAGGCCGATGGCGCGCAACACGTACGAAGGCTCGACCGACGCCGAGGTGCAGGCCGATCCGCTGGAAACCGCGAGCTCCTTCAGCGCCACCATCAGCTCCTCCGCCTGCACGCCCGAGAAGCTGAGATTGAGGTTGCCGGGAATGCGGCGCTTGAGATCGCCGTTGACGCGGACGTCCGCAAGCCGCGACGTGACGCCGTTCAGCAGCCGCTCCCGCAAGCCCATCAGCCGCGCCGCTTCGACGTCCAATTCGCGGGCGGCAATAGCGCAGGCTTCGCCGACGCCGACGCACAACGGCGCCGGCAAAGTCCCCGAGCGCATGCCGCGCTCCTGGCCGCCGCCGTCGATCATCGGCTCCAGCCGCACCCGCGGCCGGCGCCGCACGTAGAGCACGCCGATGCCCATCGGCCCGTAGAGCTTGTGCCCGGAGATGCTCATCGCGTCGATGGTCATCGCCTCGACGTCGAGCGGGATCTTGCCGACGGCCTGGGCACAGTCGCTGTGGAAGAAGGCGCCGTTCTCGCGGCAGATGGCGCCGATCTCGGCCAGCGGTTGGATGACGCCGATCTCGTTGTTGACGCCCATCACCGACACCACGGACGTGCGGTCGGTGATCGCGTCGCGCAACTGGTCGAGATCGATTAGCCCGTCCGCCTTGACCGGCAGGTAGGTGACTCGGAAACCCTCGCGTTCCAGATGTCTGCAGCTTTCGAGTACGCATTTGTGCTCGGTGACGACGGTCACGATATGGTTCCTGCGGTCGCGGTAGAAATGGGCGATGCCCTTGAGCGCCAGGTTGTTGGATTCGGTGGCGCCGGAGGTGAAGACGATCTCCTTCGCCGACGCGCCGATGATCGCCGCCACTTGGGCGCGCGCGTTCTCGACCGCCTCTTCGGCCTCCCAGCCGTAGAAATGGTTGCGGGAATGGGGATTGCCGAATTTCTCGCCGAAAAACGGCAGCATCGCCTCGACCACGCGCGGGTCGGTCGGCGTGGTCGCCTGGTAATCCAGGTAGATCGGTCGGCCCTTCCGCGGGCCCGTCTCGGATTTTTCCTTGCCGCTCATTTTTTCGGTCATCTCCTTGCCGTCACGCGGCCGCCGCGTCTTTGGCCCGCGCCCGGCCGTGGACGTCGGTCCACGCCGCGATGAATCGTTCGACGTCGTCTTCGGTGGTGTTCCAGCCGAGGCTGACGCGTATGGCCGTCGCCGCCGCCTCGGGCGCGACACCCATCGCCTTGAGCACGTGGCTGGGTTCGATCTTGCCCGACGAACAGGCGGACCCGGCGCTGACGCCGACGCCCGCCAGGTCGAGCGCGATGATCTGGTGTTCCGCCGTCACGCCCGGCATGGTCAGGCAACTGGTGTTGGCGAGCCTGGGCGCGCCGGTGCCGAAGACGCGAACGTCGGCGCGCTCGCCGAGGCTGGCCTCGATGCGGTCGCGCCAGTGCGCCAACCGGACGAAACCGTCGAGACCGCCGATCGCTTCGCGGGCCGCGGCGCCGAAGCCGGCGATGCCCGGCACGTTCTCGGTCCCGGCGCGGCGGCCCCGCTCCTGGCCGCCGCCGCGGACGATGGCGGCGAGCGGTAGATCGTTGCCGAGCACCAACGCCCCGCTGCCCATGGCGCCGCCGATCTTGTGCGCCGACAGTGAAACCATGTCGACGCCGAGGGCTTTGATGTCGAGCTTGACCTTGCCCGCCGCCTGCACCGCGTCGCAATGCACCAGCGCGCCGTGGCGCTTGGCGACGGCGGCGGCTTCCGCCACCGGCTGAAGGACGCCGGTCTCGTTGTTGGCCAGCATCACCGACACCACCGCCGGCCTGTCGTCGTCGGCAAGCATGGTGTCGAGCGCGTCGAGGTCGACCACGCCGTCGCCGTCGACGGGGATTTTCTCGATCGCCGGCGCCGCCTTGAGAACCGAGGCGTGCTCGACCGCCGACGCGACGATGCGCACCCGGCCGGTGGAGCAGAGCGCCAGGTTGTTGGCCTCGCTGCCGCCGCTGGTGAACACCACTTGGGCAGGCTCGGCCCCCGCCAGCGCGGCGACGGCGTCGCGGGCGTCCTCGACCAGGCGCCGCACCGCGCGCCCGAACCGGTGCACCGACGAGGCGTTGCCGGTAAGCTCCAGCGCGCGCGCAATGGCCTCCTGCGCGGCGGCGCGCACCGCGGTGGTCGCGTTGTGATCCAAATAGACAGCGTGTTTCATGCCCACTCGCAGAGTTGACGTGGATGCCGTGGCGGATCGGCCTTATTGGGCCGCGACGATAGTGTTGCCTTGGTCGCGGCGGTAGATTTCGCCGCTGGTGCCGAGCACCCGTTTTTCGACCACATCGGCCAGCGAGACGGAGTTCAGGTACAAGTAGATCTTGTTGCCGAGCTCCTCCCACAGGTCATGGGTCAGACATCGGGTCTTGTTGATCCTGCAGCCGGCCGGCGACCCGGGCGTGCAGCGCACGGCCTTGATCGGCTCATCGACCGCAAGAATGATATCGGCGATCCGCGTCTCGCCGGCGGTGTGGGCGAGCAGATACCCGCCGCCGGGTCCGCGGACGCTCTTGACCAGTCCGCCGCGGCGCAATTTCCCGAACAGCTGCTCCAGGTAGGAAAGGGAAATTTCCTGCCGCTCGGCGACGTCGGCGAGCGCGATCGGACTGCCGTCGGAATTGGCCGCGATGTCCACCATCGCCATCACGGCGTACCGTCCTTTTGTGCTGAGCTTCACCGTTCATCCTCCTGTTGCTTTGGCCTTCCCGGTGAGATGGAAGGCGCCAGTTCCTGTGATCGGACCGCCGTCCCGTGCGGCTCCTTCGATTTAGTTTGGGTCGCCAGCCCGGACTACACGGCCTGGCGGTCCCGCTTCCCCGGCACCGGTTGCGCGCCGGCGTCGGTCTTGGATTCGAGTTCCTCGAGCCGCTCCGCCAATGCCGCGACCTGGTGGCGCAGGCTTTCGATGGTCTGCAATACCGGATCGGGGCAGCCGTCGGCGGGCGTGCCGTAGGGCTGGAATTCCCGCGCCTTCCGCTTGTCGCGTGGCATCACCACCTGGGCCGGGATGCCGACCGCCGTCACCGACGGCGGCACGTCCTTGGTGACCACCGAATTGGAGCCGACCCGCGCCCCTTCGCCGATGGTGATCGGCCCGAGGACGGCGGCGCCGGAGCCGATGATGGCGCCGTTCATGACCGTCGGGTGGCGCTTCACGCCCACTTGCGAGCCGGAATCGACCGCCGGCGCGATGCCGCCGAGCGTCACCGCGTGATAGAGCGTGACGTCGTCGCCGATGACCGAGGTCTCGCCGATGACGACGCCGGCGCCGTGGTCGATGACGAAACGGCGGCCGATCTGCGCCCCCGGATGGATTTCGATGGCGGTCAGGAACCTGCCGAGGTGCGAAATGAACCGCCCCAGCAGGCGCAGCTTGTGCTTCCACAGCCAGTGCGACAGCCGGTAAAACCAAAGCGCATGGAACCCCGGATAGCACAACACGATCTCGAGCGCGCTGTGCGCCGCCGGGTCGCGCGCCTTGAAACTGTCGATATCTTCCCGGAACCTCTTGAAAATCATTGTGCCCACGTTATCTATGGTTATTGGGTAAGGCATTGATTTGGCTTTGCAGGATCGGCCTTGCCCGTGATAGAAACGCCGGTTCGGACAAGCCTCCAAAGCCGATTCTAAATATAAGATGCCTGACTAATGTGGTCAAGTAAGCAGGCTTCAACTGCGTTTAAGTCGCATTAATAAAGGGCTCATTACCCGACATAGTAACTCGGGTATTGCCTGTCAAACAGTTTAAAGGTTGGTCGAACCCACGATGCCCGAAGTGATCTTCAATGGCCCGGAAGGACGCCTGGAGGGCCGTTACCATCACGCGAAAAGGCCGAATGCGCCGGTCGCCCTGCTGCTGCACCCCCACCCGCAGTACGGCGGCACGATGAACAACAAGGTCGTCTATACCCTTTATCAGACCTTCGTGCGACGCGGCTTTTCGACGTTGCGGTTCAATTTCCGGGGCGTCGGGCGCTCGCAGGGCCGGTTCGACAACGGCCAGGGGGAACTGAGCGACGCCGCCGCCGCGCTCGACTGGATGCAGGCCCATAACCCCAACACCACGGCGTGCTGGATCGCCGGGTTTTCGTTCGGCGCCTGGGTCGGCATGCAGCTGATGATGCGCCGGCCGGAAATTCGCGGCTTCATCTCGGTGGCGCCGCCGGCGAGCTTGCACGACTTTTCGTTCCTTGCTCCCTGCCCGGCGTCGGGCATGATCCTTCACGGCGACAAGGATGAGGTGATCCCGCAGGCATCCGTCGACAAGCTGGCGCAAAAGCTTCAGAAGCAGAAGAACATCAAGATCGATTATCGCGTCATCGCGGGGTCCGATCATTTCTTCCAGGACCACATCGACGACCTCAACAAGCACGTCAACGACTACCTCGACAAGGCGCTGACCAAGGCGGCTTGACGCGGTGTCATCGTTTCACGGCCGGTGAAGGACGCCGCCGGTCGTCGGCCGCCTGACCCCGGTCGTCGACGGCAGGCTCAGCGGCAAGCCTTTCAGGGACCGCACGGCAAGGAAACCGAAGGCCTGCGCCTCGAGCGCGTCGCCGCGCCACCCCACCAATTCCACCGGCTCCACCGGCGCCGGCAGCCGGCTTCTCAGCGCCGCCATCAGCGACGGGTTGCGGCGGCCGCCGCCGCATACCAGCCATCGCGTCGTCGGCGCCGGCAGCAGTTGCGCCGCCTTTTCCACGGCGGCGGCGGTGAACGCCGTCAACGTCGCTGCGCCGGCGGCCGGCGAAAGACCGGCGACCGCCGTCAGCGAAAATTCGCCGCGGTCGAGGGATTTCGGATAAGGCGCCGTGAAGTACGGATGGTCCAAGAGCGCGGCCAAGGCGGTTTCGTCCACGGTGCCGTCGCGGGCCAGGCGGCCGTGCTCGTCCATCGCCCCGCCGGTGCGGGCGCGCACCCAATCGTCGATCAACGCGTTGCCGGGCCCGGTGTCGAAGGCGACGACGCCGCCGTCGGGGCTGATCCAGGTGACGTTGGCGACGCCGCCGATGTTGAGCACCGCCAGCGGCTTCTCGAAAGCGCGGGCGAGCGCCGCGTGGTAGAGCGGCGCCAGCGGGGCGCCCTGGCCGCCCTCGGCGACGTCGCGGGAGCGAAAGTCGCCGACCACCGGAATGCCGGTCTCGCGGGCCAGCCACGCAGCGTCGCCGATCTGGCGGGTGATTCCCTGGTCGGGCTTGTGAAGCACGGTATGGCCGTGGAAGCCAATGGCAGCGATGTCGCCGGCGGCGAAATTGCTCGCGGCCATCAGC
>Ga0214471_10004734_pt1 | contig 10495 bp, 5 predicted proteins | sample RVTome_5_FD_207665 | JGI IMG/M metagenome (GOLD analysis project Ga0214471, IMG submission 207665) | Soil microbial communities from uranium-contaminated site in the Upper Colorado River Basin, Wyoming, United States - RVT142D155 | ecosystem: Environmental > Terrestrial > Soil > Contaminated >... | reverse complement strand
GGATCCTGACCGTGGTTGCGAAGCGCCCGGGCCTTGCGCGCCAGCGCCGCGTCCGAAGTGGTGATCATCCCTCCTTCGCCCGTGGTGATCACCTTGCGCGGGTGGAAGCTGAAGCAGCCCTCCACGCCCCAGCTTCCGGCAGGGCGGCCTTCCAAGACGGCCCCCAGCGCGCAGGCCGCATCTTCGACCAGGGGAACGCCGTGCGGCTCCGCCGCGCGGAGCAGGCCAGGAAGATCCGCCAGGCCGCCAAACGTGTGAACCGGGATCACCGCCTTCACGCGCCGGTTTTCCGCCAGGGTTGCCGCCAGGCGAGCAGGATTCATTGCCCAGGTGACCGGCTCGATATCGACGAAGAGCGGCTCAGCGCCGCACAACGCCACGACGTTGGCAGTGGCGGGCCAGGAGTAGGCGGCCACGGCTACCGCGTCGCCCGGTCCCACGTCGAGCGCGAGCAGCGCCAGGTGAAGCGCAGAGGTGCAGTTGGCCACCGCGACCGCGTGCTCCGTGCCGGCGCGCGCCGCCACCCGACGCTCGAATTCCGCGACCCGTGACCCTTGTACCAGCCAGCCCGTCCGCAAGACTTCCGCTACGGCCCGGCAGTCGGAGTCGTCTATGTCCGGCCGCGCGAGCCGGATTACATCGCCAGACGGCTCTGGTACCATTCGATGGTTCGGAGCAGCCCCTGCTCGAGATCCACCTGTGCCTCGAAGCCGAGCAACTGGTGGGCTTTGTCGACGTTGGGGATGCGGAGCTCGACTTCCGTTTGGACCCACGGCACGAACACGATATGCGAGCGTGAACCGGTGAGGCGCACCACCTCTCGCGCCAACTGGTAAATGGTGAGCACGCTCCGGGGATTGCCGATGTTGAACGTGTGGCCAATGGCCTCGGGGCGGCTGAGTGCGGCCAGCACGCCGTCAACCATGTCGTCCACGTAGCACCAGGCGCGGATCTGGCTGCCGTCGTTGTGAATCGTGAGGTCTTCGCCCTTGAGGGCCTGAACGATGAAGCGGTGGATCGCGCCTTCGCCGACCTGCCCGGGACCGTAGACGTTGAACGGGCGCACCGTCACGGCGGGCACGCCGTGGGCCTTGTGATAGCTATATGCCAGGTGCTCGGCGGCGAGCTTGCTAACGGCATACGTCCAACGTGCCTCTCCCACGGCGCCCATACTGGTAGCGTCGCCTTCGCTCGCCTTATAGGAATACGGCCCAAAGACCTCGCTGGTCGAGAAATCCACGAACCGCTCCAGGCCCGGGACCTGCCGCGCGGCTTCGAGAGCGTGGTAGGTACCGATAATGTTCACCTTCATCGTTTCTACCGGTAGCCGCAGTACCGTGTCCACGCCCGCAATACCGGCGAGGTGCACCACCAGTTGGCAGCCCGCCGCGGCGGCCGCAAGGGCCGAGGCGTCGAGAACGTCCCCTTTGATCGAGCAGAGGTTCCGGTGAGACTCGAGGTCCGGGTCGGCCGGCGAATTGCGCCACCCACTGTCGAAGATCACCAATTGGTTGTGGTCCACCAACCGGGACGCGAGGCGACTCCCGATGAACCCCGCCCCGCCCGTCAGAAGGACTCGCCTGCCACGAATCATGAATTCGCCGTGAGGGGAAAGGGTGGCTAAATATACCCCATGCTTCCCTCGGCGCCCCGGAGCGCGGTGGCGGCCATGGTGCTTGGCGCGACCGCCCTGGCGTTCGCCATCTACACGCCGTGGGTCGGGCGTCCGTTCAACATCCTCGATTTCTCCGAGTTTTTGCCCTTGCTTCGGCGCGAGCACAGTCTGTTCGCGCGGTTTTTCGCGCTGGTGGACTACTACGTGAATCAGCATGGGCGGTTGAACATCGTCAGCTATGCGGCACTCGCTGTGAAATGGACGCTGCTGGGCGAGACGCCCATGCTTTGGTACTGGCTCCGATTCCTGCAAATGGGCTTGCTGGTCGGCGGGGTCTACCTCCTTGCCCGGCGGCTGGGCGCGAGCTGGATCGGGGCGGCCGCGGGTGCGTCGCTGTTTGTGTGCTCCCGTGCGGCGCAGGAAGCCTGGGTTCGGGTCACCATGGGGGAGCCGCTCGGCCTCGGCCTCATGCTGGCCGGCGCTCTCGTGATCACGGATCGCCGGTTGGCGTCACGATCACCCGCCGGGACCGCAATTACGGCGGCCGCCCTGGTAGCGTCGGCGATCCTCGCGAAGGAAATGCTGGTTGCGTGGGTCCCGGCGCTTCTCGTCCTCGGCGCGTGTTACCGGGAGCGTGGACTGCTGGCGTCGCCACGGTGGACGCCGCAGGTCCGGCGTGTTGTCGTGGCGGTGGGAGTCGCCACGCTCCTGTCGAGTGTCGCTGTGCTGTTTGCCGCCTCCATGCGAAGCAGCGATGGGTTCACGGCGTCATATCAAATGGAAGGCCTCACGTTGCGGCGGTTCGCCGAGTACTGGAACCGGATGATCATTCCCGAGAACACGTCCGGCCGGTTCTCCTGGTGGTTGCAGCGGCCCAATCTCCTGTTCGCGGTAACCGGCATTTCCGGGCTCGCATTGGCCTTTCGCAGGCCGGAGGATCGGCAGCACGCCGGGCTGGTGACCGCGGTGGGAGTCGGGCTTCCAACGGTCGGCGCCTTGCTCTACCTGCCGTGGCCCTATTTCAACTCGTTCTACGCGGTCCCCTTCTTGGTAGGACCTTCCCTCCTGCTCGCGACCGCCGTCACCGCCGCTGGGCGGTACGCGCCGCGCGTTCGCTGGGCGGTGTACGCGGGCGCGACCGGCGTCGCGCTGCTGGTCGCCATGGCGTCAGCCTACATGTCCAGGGTGACCATCGCACACCAGCAGGTGAATGGTGATCTCGTCCATCTGCTCCCCCGGTTTGCGTCGGTAGACTCGATTCTCGTGGCGCAGCCGTTCCCCGCGCAGCAGAAATGGCAAGGCTGGGGGCCCACGCTGGTGCGGTACGCGGTGAGCGTGGGTGCCGCCTCGCGGCTGCCACCCGCCGTGGATATCTCCTGCCGGGAGGTTCCCCGCTTGCTCCAGGGCCACCGGGGGAACACCCTTATTCTCTCGTACTCCTTCTACTGTGGGAGCGTGGCGGATGCTTCGCTGCGACTCCGCCGGTCGTTCACCTATCTGGACTACGGGACGCTTGCCGTGGGGACGGACTCCGCGGGGGCGGATCTAATCGCGCCGTGACGCGAGACAACTCGGGAATGAACATCACGCGCTGGGTCTGGGCCGCGATCGCCGTCCTGCTCGTGGTGGTGCCTGGTTTGCCGCTGCCCGCGTGGCTCAACGGTCCCGACGCCGGACCGATCTGGGCGGCGAACCTGGTCTCCTGGGGGATCGGCGCGCTGGTCGTGGTGGTCGGCGGCCTCCTGGCCGGCCGGCTCGCTACCCGCCTGCGGATACCGTCGCTTCCCTCGCTGTCCCCCTGGGCGCTGGTTATAGCAATGGCCGGTGCCTTCGCGCTGCTGACCGCGCTGTGTGCGGATCTGGTATTTGCCCGGAACCCGCATCTGGTGGATGAAATGGCGCAGCTCCTCCATGCCCGGGCATTCGCGGCCGGTAAGCTCGCACTGCCTCGACCCGAGCCACCGGAGTTCTTCCTCATCACCCATACCGGGATCACTGAGGCTGGTTGGGTTTCTCAATACCCGCCGGGCCATATCGTCCTTCTCGCCGTGGGCCTGCTGCTCGGCGGGGCGTGGCTGATCAATCCGTTACTCGGCGGGATCTCGGTGATACTGGTGTTCCTTTTCGCGCGAGGGCTGTACGACAGCCGCACGGGAATCACCGCCGCGCTGCTCTACGCCGGCTCCGCCTGGACCCTGTTCACGTCGGCCACGTACATGAATCACGTCAGTGCCGGCGCATATGCTCTGGGTGCGTGGGCTGCCGTCTGGGCCACACCCCGTCCGAATTACCGGCATTGGCTCGCCGCCGGCCTGTTGCTCGCCGCCTGCGCCGCGACCCGGCCGCTGGATGCGCTCGCCGCCGGTCTTCCGGTAGCGCTCAGACTGCTCGGCACCGGGCGCGTCACGGGGGCCGCTTGGATCGCACTCGGCGCCGCCCCTGTGGCGGTGACCTGGGGGTATATCAACGCGCGACTCTACGGTAGTCCCTTCACGCTGGGATACACCGCGGTCTATGGACCGGAACACGGCTTGGGCTTCCATACCGATCCATGGGGCCTGGTGTACACTCCGCAAACCGCGCTGAGCAACATGGGCGCGGCGCTGAGACGGCTTCATATCTACGCCTATGAGTGGCCGATCCCCGCGCTCCTTCCGCTGGCCGTGTGGGCGCTGTTCGCCCGCCGAAAGACTCACGGCGACCTGGCCATCGGAATCACATTTCTGGCGGTTCCCCTGCTGTACTTCTTCTACTGGCACTCCGGTTACTACCTGGGGCCGCGGCTTTACTTCCTGCTTGCTCCTCTCATTGCAATCGGCAGTGCGCGAGCGTGGTGGTGGGCCTGGGATCACGCCCACGCCATCACAATCCCGGTCGCTGGGGGCCCTGCGGCCGTGCCATCAAGGTTCATTCGCTGGGATGTCGCGCTGGCAAGCACCGCTGTTTTCGTCCTCCTGTGGGGCTGGATCAGCCTCTTGCCCAGGCGGTGGGAGGTTTATCGCGAAGGCCTCCGGAGTCTGAAACACCATCCCGAGGTGCAGCTCCAGGCCGCCGGTGTTCGCCAGGCCCTGATCATCATTCCGGAGAGCTGGGGGAGCAGGATTGGTGTGATGCTCTGGGGGATGAGTGTGCCGCCCGGACTGGTGGAGCGAGCCTATCGGAGACTGGACGCCTGCGACCTCCACCTCTTCACCGTGCGTGCGCGGCGCCAGGGGTCTTCGGCACGCTTGCTGGTCGATAGTCTCGAATCCATGGTAAGCCGGGCCGGGGAGCCTCCTCCCCTGGTCACCCGGTGGCCCGACCCCACTCTCAGGCTGCAGGCGAGGGAGAGCATTCCCACGGACTGTGCCATCGAGCTGAGTCGGGATCTCCAGGGATTCACGCTCTACGGCAATCACGCCTGGCGCAACAGCCTGAATAGGGATCGTGGACTGGTGTTTGCCCGCGACCTTTACCAGCGCAATGCCGAGCTGTTCGAGCGTTATCATGGTTGGGAGGTTTGGCGCTACGGGCCGGCACCCGGGTCGGGGAATGAAGATCCGGTGCTGACCCCGGTAAACCCTCGGGCGGAGGACGGGAGCCGGTGAATTCCCGAGGGATGGACGCGCTTGACCTGACAGGCTTCACGCTGCACGGCCAGTTGGTGTGGCGCAATGCCGGTGAACCCGGACCAGGGCCGGGTGTTCGCCCGCGAGCTCTACCAACGGAACGGCCCGACGCCCCACCAGCTCCGTGACGGTCAACCATTCCGACCGGTCGGTGTTGGTCGTGGCCATGCTGGTGGCCGCGGGGGCTTATGCCGTCACCGCAGGCTATCAGTTCGTCTACGACGACGTGCACATCATCCAGAACAAAACGTTGCTCCATTCTCTGGCCAACTGGCGGCAGATTCTCACCACGACGTGGTGGGGCTACGCTTTGTACCGCCCGGTCACAGAGCTGACGTTCGCGCTCGACTGGGCAGTGAGCGGGGGAGACCCCCGCTGGTTTCACGTGGTCAACGTGGTGCTTCACGCGGTCACCTCGGGGTTGGTCTTCCTGCTGGCACGCACGGGGTTGGGTACGTTGGGGGCGGGGGCCGCGGCGTTGGCGTTCGCGGTGCATCCTGTACACGTGGAGGCGGTCGCCAACGTGGTCGGGCGGGCGGAAGTGCTGGCGGCCTGTTGCGCGCTGGCCGCGGTGCTTGCCTACCGTGCCGACGGCGCCCTGGCACGCAGGGGAAAGGGTGGCCTCCTACGCCTGGCCACGTCCTTTGGCGCCCTGGCGGCGCTGGGCCTCGCGCTCGGCGCCAAGGAAACGGCGTTCGCCGTTCCCGGCTTGTTCCTGCTCAGCGATTGGCTCGACGCCGGCGCCCACGACGAGCGCGCCGGCCTCACCTGGCGGCGCCACGCCATGCTGTGGATCGCCGCCGTCGCGCTGAGCCTGGAATGGCTCTGGCTTCGCGCGGGCGTGGTTGGCGACCTGGCGGGCGATCACGCCGCCCCCGGCCTCGAGGGCGAAGGGCTGCCCGCGCGCGTCCTGGTGATGGCCCCTGTCGTCTTGGAGTGGGTCAGGCTCCTCTGGGCGCCTGTCCGGCTCTCGGCGGATTACTCCCCGGACTTCTTCCCGGCCGATGCCACCCTGACGCCACGGGGCGTCGTTGGGCTGGTCACCTTGGTCACGCTCTGCTGGCTTGGGTTCCGAGCCCGGCGGCGCGCGCCCATGATCACCCTCGGGTTGGCCTGGATGGGAGGCACGCTGCTCATCGTGTCAAACCTGGTGGTCCCAACGGGCGTGCTGCTGGCGGAACGCACCCTGTATCTACCGTCCGTCGGGGCCGCGCTGGCGTTCGGTTGGCTGGTGGCGTGGACCGAAGCAAGCTGGCGCCGGGTCGGCGTGGCGGTCGCGACCATCGCGGTGGCGGCGGGCCTGGTCCGGACCGCCACGCGTCTGCCGATCTGGACGGACAACAATCACTTCTTTCCTCAGCTGGTGCGCGACGCCCCTGGTTCCTACAAGAGCTACCTGGTGGCCGGTGCGCTGTCCTATGATGCGGGGGACCGGCCCCGCGGCGAAGCGCTCATACGTCGGGCACTGACGGTTTACTCCCTGCACCCACAAGTGTGGGAAACGCTGGCCTACCGCCTGGAGGAGGACCGGCGCTGGGACGAGGCCGCGCGCCACTTCAGGGCGGCGTTCCTGCTGGATTCCATGCGGCTGGAGGCCGGCGCCCGCGCCGTGGTCAGTTTCCTCCGCGCAGCGATGGTGGACAGCGCGGAGGCGGTCGCCCGGCGCATGGAGACGGTAAGCCCCGGGGACTACCGCTACCAGGCGGCCCGAGCCGAGATCGCGGCGGCCAAGGCTCGTCCCCTTGAGGCCATGACCTGGCGACGCCGGGTGGCGTGGCAGCACCCCGGGGCGTGGCAGTCCTGGTACTTGACGGCGGACGCCGCGGCCCGCGCTGGCTTCTGCTGGGAGGCACAACGATCTCTGGCGCGCACCCGGGTGCTGCAGCCACCGGACCGCGCTTTGGAGACCCTGGCGAACCGGGTGCGCGATGCCGGGTGCGCGACCTGACCGGCGCCATATGAGCCGTGCCCCGGGGCCGAGCGTCGTGGCGCTGGTGGTGTTCGGCGTGGCCCTCTGGGCCCAGTCGGATGCGCTGGTCGGCGTGTTCTATGACGACGGAATCTACGTGGTTGGCGCCAAGGCGCTCGCCACGGGAGCGGGCTACGGAAACATCCATCTGCCGGACCCTCTCCCGATTGTGCATTACCCGTTTCTCTATCCTGCCGCGCTGAGCCTGCTCTGGCGCGTCTGGCCGGTGTTCCCCCAGAACGTCGCCTTGTTTGAGCTCTTTGACGCGACGGCCCTTGCCGCTGCGGCTTGGGTGGTGACGGCGCACGCTCGGCGGCTGGGCGTTTCAGGCTGGGTTGCCTGCGCCGCCACGGTGCTGGGATTTACCGCGTTTCCGGTGCTGACCATTGTCGGCCTGCGGCTCTCCGAACCGCTCTTCCTTTTCCTCGCCGCCGGCGCGGTTGCCGTGGCGGACGGGGACCGAAACCGAGCCCGTGATGCCGTTTTCGCCGGGGCCCTCGCTGGTCTGGCCACCCTCACCCGCAGCATCGGGGTCGCATTCATGGCCGGCGTGGTGGCGGCGGTATTCCTGCGCGGTGGGCCCCGCCGGGCGATGCTGGCGGGCGCGGTGGCGGTGGCGGTGGTGCTTCCCTGGACCGTTTGGGTCACCCTGCACGGGCAGCCCGCCGACCCCGCGCTTCAGGCTAACTACGGCACCTACCTCAGCGAAGCCCGTGAGGCGGGGTTGGCCGCGATGATCGAAGGGTTGGACCTGCGTGCCCTTGGAGCGCTGGGCGGGTTGGCGCTTCCAAGGCTGCCGGGGCCGCTGTGGTACGGGGCGGGGACGCTGCTGCTGGTGGGTCTTGGCACGGGCGCCGTGACCACCTTCCGCCGAGCGCCGGCCCTCATCGTGGGGCTGGGCCTTTACGTGCTGATTGTTTCCCTCTGGCCGTACCCTCCTCATCGGTTCATGTGGATCACCTTGCCCTGGGTCGCGTTGCTCCTCGCGACCGGGTGTCGGGTCGCGTGGGGCTGGGGCAGCGTCGGGCGGGCGGCGGTGATCGTGGCGATCGCGTTGTTGGTGTGGGGATTCGGGCGGCGCCAGGTCGTCTCGCTCACTCAGCGCGGATTCGCCGTGACCGCCGAGGGGATCAGTCAGTCGCTCCGCGTTCTGGTTGGGTCCATCCGCGTTGAAACACCCCCGGGGGCGATCATCGCCGTGGAAGACGAGGCCCTGGTCCACCTGTACACCGGCCGCACCACCGTCCCCAGCTACGTGTTCCGCTGGCGCGGTCGCGGAACCGAGCCGCTCGACGCGGAAGCCGCGGCGGCGTTTTTTTGCCGGGCGCGCGTGACCCACGTGGCGCTCACCGGCCCGGCCGCCCAAACGGCGCCCCCGGTGGCCCGGCTGCTGGCCAGGCCGGACTCTACCCTGGTGCCTGTGTTCCAGGTAACGGGCGGGGCCTCGCTCCACGCGTTCCGATGCCCGGCCTGAGCTCCCGCAAGGCTGTCCTGATGGTCGGCCTCGCCGCCGGCCTGGTGTACGCCGGGACGCTGGGGAACGAATGGGCTCTGGATGACCATCCCGTCATTGAACGCAACGCGGCCGCGCATTCGGTGGCCGCCGCGCTCGACGCGGCGTTCTCCCCCTACTGGCCACCGGAGCGGGATCTCTCGGCCGGACTGTACCGCCCCTTCACCGTTCTCACCTTTGCGCTGGATTGGGCTGTCTCGGGGGGCCGGCCGTGGTGGTTCCATCTGGTGAACGTGCTGCTCCATGCGGGATCATCGGCGCTGGTCGTGCTAGTCGCGGGTCGCTGGCTGCCTCCCCTGGGGGCCGGGGTCGCCGGGCTCGCATTCGCCTTGCACCCGGTGCATGTGGAGGCCGTCGCCAACGTGGTGGGAAGGGCCGAGATGCTGGCCGCGATGGGGCTGCTGCTCGCGGTGCTCGCGGCGCGCCGGTACCGGCACGACCCACATTCAGGGACCTGGCGCTGGTTGGCGGCGACGGCCGGAGCGGTTGCGGTGGCGCAGTTTTCCAAGGAGCACGCCGTCGTCGCCATCGCGCTGCTGGGTCTGGATCATCTACTGGACCCTGAGCCGGCGCGGCGTCCCACCGCCGGCTTGTACGTCGCGGTGGCCGCCGTGACCCTGGCGTTTCTCCAACTCTGGGTGGCGGTGAGCGGCGATCTGGTTGCCAGTGCAGCAGTCGTGCCCCTTGCCGGGCGCGCCGCGGGGCAACGCCTCGCCGCCGTGCTGCCGGTGCAGCTTGAGGTGCTGCGCCTGCTGGTCTGGCCGTGGGACCTGGTGGCTGAATATGGTCCCCAGACGGTCCCGGTCCGGTACGTCTGGACCCCGATCGCCTTCCTCGGCGCATTGGTGAGCGCGGCGGTGCTCGCCCTCGCGGTCGCCGTGCGGCGGCGGGTGCCGGCGGTTGCGTTCGGATTGCTCGCCGCGGCTGTGAGTTATGCCCCGACGTCCAACCTGTTCTTCGTCTCTGGAGTCATGCTTGCGGAACGAGCACTGTACCTCGCCGCCCTGGCTCCGGCGTTGGTCCTGGGTTGGGTGGCATGCGCCGCCCGCCCCCAGTGGTCCCGCCGGGCCGTCACCGGTGCGGGTCTGCTCTTGATGGTGGGATTCTGCGCGCGCACCGTGACGCGCGTGCCGTTCTGGCGCGATACGCGCACCGTGGTAATCGAGGGATTCATCCAGCACCCGGAGAGCTTCGCGGCGCACGTCCGCCTGGCGCAGGTACGGGAGCAAACCGGCGACGTGCAGGGTGCGGTGGCGCAATACTTGGCGGCGCTGGCGGTGTACGACGGCTACTCATTCGTCGCGGTCAGGGCCGCGCGACTGGCGCTGTCGAGCGGTCGCGCGACGCTGGCGGCGGAATTGGCGCGGTTCGCCCGGGAACGAGACCCCCACCATCCCCTGGTCGCGAGACTCCAGGCCGACGTTCATCTGCGGGCCGGCCTGCCGGACTCCGCAGTGGAGGCGACGCGGCAAGCCGTTGAGGCCCGGCCGGGCAGCATCACCGCACTGGAGGAGTACGTTGATGTCCTGCGTGCGGCCGGCGTGGCGGCATGGCGGCGTCACCTAGCCAGTGCCCGCCTGGAGTGGCGCCGCGGGCGCGCGGGCAGTGCGAGCTCCCACCTCGATAGCGCCGCCGCCCGCCTGCCGAGTGTCCCCGCCGCGTCCGGTGACTGCTGGGAGGTACGCGCCACCGCGACGCTGGCCGAGACGCTTCGTCCGGAGACGGCGGCCGCGGACCTTAAGTCCCTTGAGCAATCATGGACTCAGCTGTACGCAATGTGTCGCGTTACT
>Ga0214471_10004733_pt1 | contig 10498 bp, 9 predicted proteins | sample RVTome_5_FD_207665 | JGI IMG/M metagenome (GOLD analysis project Ga0214471, IMG submission 207665) | Soil microbial communities from uranium-contaminated site in the Upper Colorado River Basin, Wyoming, United States - RVT142D155 | ecosystem: Environmental > Terrestrial > Soil > Contaminated >... | reverse complement strand
GCTGGTCCCGGCGCGGGACCTGCGCGGTCCGGCTTCCTACAAGATGATCCCGGGGTTCCAGCTCATCGACGACCGCTTCGTGCTGCGCTACGACAGCTCGGGCCACCGGCCACGGCACAACCTGTGGCAGGAGCTCCTGCCGGCGCTGCCGGCGATTCTCGACGGGGGGTGAGGACGGAGGCGACGGCTCCCTGCTCAGGCGTGGCGGGTCAGGTCATGGTAGGATCTCTGCGCAAGCCGGAGTCGGCCACCGCAGGTCAGGCGGTACGGCTATCCGGAAAGCCAAAGGAGCAGCGTCATGACGGAACCCGAACGGGTCCTGACCCAGGCATTGAAGCTTTCGGCGTCGGACCGGGCACGTGTCTGATCGTCAGCCTGGACGATGATTTCGACCATGATGTCGAGTTGGCATGGCAACAAGAGATTCAGCGTCGTCTCGCCGAGATCGACCGCGGCGAAGTCGCGTGCGTGCCCTGGGAAGAGGTTCGTGATCGCCTGAGTCAGCGCCGCCGTGCCTCAGCTTGAGCTCCACCCGGCAGCCTCGGAGGGGACGCCGTGGCCACCTGCGGGGAGGCCGGCCATGAGCGACAAGGACGGCGGGGTGCCACCTGCCCGACGGCGTCCATGAGCGATATGGACGCCTGTGCCACCCGCCAAGCGGCGTCCATGAGCGATATGGACGCCGTTCGCCGTCTGCAATCGGCGTGCATGAGCAATATGAACGACGTTTGCCACCTGCAGCGTAACGTTCATAAGCGATATTGAGCGTTACGTGCACTTGCAAAACGTCGTCCATAAGCGTTGCGGACGGGTTTCGGCACTTGCCGAAAGTCGTCCGCAACCGTTGCGCAGGGGTTTCGGCGACTGCCGAGAGGCGTCCGCAACCGTCGCGCACGGTTTTCGGCGACTGCCGGGAGTCATCCGCAACGGTCGCGCACAGGTTTCGGCAGGTGCCGGAAGGCGTCCGCAACCGTCGCGCAGAGGTTTCGGCGACTGCCATATGTCGTCCGCAACCGTTGCGCAGAGGTTTCGGCGACTGCCGAATCTCGTCCGCAACGATGATGGATACGCGCAAGTCGTTCAGATCTGGGGCGGTTGCGCCCTTCCGCCGCCGGTACCGCCTCATCCCGACTCACCCGGCCCGAGAACGAGATCCAACAGCTCGTCGGAATCCACCTCCATCTCGCGCATGATCAGGTGCTCGCCGAGCAGGTCCGGCATCACGGGCTCGATCCAATGGCTCTCGCCGGGATAGGTGTCGCGCAGCAGCCCCCGGCTTCCGTTCGGCGGCGTGAGTCGTCCAGAACCGGCGTTCCCTCTTGAGCACGAAATCGAGGATGCCGTCCTCGCCCTTCACCTCCACGCCTTCGATCGCCGCCAGCGCGCCCGGCGGAACAGATCCACGGCTTCCCGGGTAGCCTCGGCCGCCGCTTCGCCGTCGCCTCGTTGGCTAAAGGTCTTGCCCAGGTTGGTGAGGCTCCGGGCGAGGTCGGCCGCCCGCTCCGGATCGGCGGTCTGATCGAAGAGGACGCGGCGCAGCTCGATCGCCTCCGCGAAATACTCGAGGGCTTGCCGGCGGACTTTGCGGCAACTTCGCCCTGGTGGGCGAAGTTGCTCAGCGTCATGGCGAGCTGCGGACGCAGGAAGCCGTTGGCACGAATCGGTCGCGGCTGCCAAGGAAGCCGTGCGCCTCCTGCTCCCCTTCTTCCTGGAGCACCCGGCGCAGTTCCAAGACTGGATCGCGCTCGCCTTCGGTCACTACCTGCGGGCGGCCGAGGAAATCCGGAGTCGAGGTGGATTCGAGCATCTTGACGGCCATTGCCGTCAAGATGGCCGAGTCGAAGTGAGCTGACGGCAGCCAATGAAGCCGTCGTCCTTGCCCCTGCGCCTCTCGGCTCACTCCCGCGTTACCTCGATAACATTCGACCGAGCCTTCGCCTTCGGCCAGTATGGGAGAATGTCCCCCTCATGGAGCCTTCTCCTAGGATTCGCCACCGCCATGATTTCAAACTCCTCGCCATGATCTCTATCAGGTCTGCCAATATAAACCTTCACCCTCCAAGAACCATCATTTCCGACCGTCAGACGAGGCTGGACCCAGTAGTCCGCAACCTTTAACGGGTGAACAACCACCCACACCACGACAGATGAATCTGTGACGATTCCCGCGATGTCCGGTCGCTCGGGAACCACAGCTCCACTGGAGGGTTTTGTGATCGCTACTTCCAGAGTCTCGCCGTGTCCTCGAGAAAACAGCCTCTTGAGCATACGTGGTCCTTTCTGTTGAACTCAGGCCTCCTATGGGGCCTGGTTATTTTCGCGAATAACTCTAACGATTCCTGAACTCCTCTTGGCGTCGGGCCATCTCCTGAGCACTTTCCCTTCTTGGAAACCGACAGTAGGTGCGGCCAAAGCCCAAGCACAAATCTCAAACTCCTTCCGTGAATCCCCTGCTTGGCCAAAGACGGCATTTACGTTCCAGATGCCACTCGCCTCGCGACTGGCCCGCGGTTGAACCCAATAGGTTCCGGTCCCGACTGGATGCACGACGACCCATACTGCTGCCTTGCGATTTGCGAAACTAACTTTGACCGTGCACTGCCGTGGTACTTTTTCGCTGTTTCGAGGCGCGTCGATCGTGGGTCCCTCCAGCCCGGCATCAGGCGGGTCGACAATCTGCCGTTTTGGCGCGGAGAGCTCTTTCCCGAGATCCCGTGACCCTGAATCGGCAACCTCGACACCCTGTCGCGGGCGTCGGTCGCCGGCGTACCCGGCGTCTGAAGACGCTCTGCGTCGAGCTCGCGGAAGTTCCGAAGACGGCGGACGATCCGCGCTTCGATCCGGGAAGGCCAACCGGGCACCAGGATGCGCGTAGACCGCATAGGCGAGCCGACCGGGTGAGCCTTTGGGAAGCGAGCCGCGCGCGGCGAGCGTTGCCTCGCCGAACGTCTTGCCCCGCTCGAGCGCCTCGTAAAACGCCAGCGCGAAAGTGTGGGCGACTTCGTCACCGACCGTCCACTGCGGAGCGACGAAGGCGCCGCACCCTGCGTCGAGGACGAAACGCCGCGCCCAGCCGCCGGGACGCGTCAGCGACCAGCCCTGGCGTCCCATCTGACAAGAGTTCATGAAAACGAGAGGACGGTTCGCCTCCAGACGCCGCTGGAGTTCGTGGCTCAGGTCCAGCGGACGCAGGGTGCGGCCATCGTGGAGGTGAAAGCCCGAGGACTCGGGAAACTCCGGGTCGTGCTCGCCGTGTCCGATGAAATGAATCAGGCCGAGGTCGTGCTCCGTGAGCAAGGCGAGAACGCCCTGATAGTCGGCGTCCGGGACGCTTTGGTCGTCGATCCTATGACGTGCCGCGAGTCCGCGGAGGAAGCGTAGCTCGTCGGTGGCCTTGGTCAAGGGGCGGAGGTCGGGAGGCGAGCCCGCTTCAACCACCGCGAGCCGGTCGATGTCGATAAGAGCAGGCGGACGTCTTCCGGCGAGCCAGCGAGTGAGCTGACGGCTGCCGAGAAAGCCATCATCCTCTCCCTGGGCTTCGCGGCCTTCGTAGGGCTTGACTATCTCCCAGGGGATCCAGGGCTCGTCGGAGAAGAGGAGGACGGTCTCGGCTTCGCGGACCTCCTGCAAAGTCCGTAGCAGCTCCGGCGGGAGGAGTTTGTCGGAAAGGTGCTCGCCGAGCAGAGCGAGTTCTTTCGTGATCTCCGTAGCGGTGAGCCTGGCGTCTCGGAAGTCGAGGCCCCCGTGGAGTTTCTCGAGGGTACTGAAGATCCTCCGCTGCCAGGTGTCCGGGTGACCGAGGAATCCGCGCGGAAAACGGAAGTAGGTGGGCTCGAAGCGTCCGTTGGGGGAGTGAAGCACGTAGTCGAGCGCGAGAGCGTCGCCCTTGACCTGGGTGGTGACGTGGATCTCGAGGTCGACGGGTGACAGAGTCGCCGGTACGTCTGAGACCGGTAGGGTCTCGACTCGGAGGAGCAGATCCGCAGACCAATCCGGGCGATAGGAGCCATCGTCATGCTCCGGCCTGTCTCGCGGTTTTGATCGAACCCAACCTCCTGCTCCATGGCCGTCGTCACCTTTGCTCTCCAGTCGGGAGAGGTCCAGCTTGCCCACCAAGTCGCTTAGCTTGCGCCTCACTCCAAGCGGGAACGTCTTCAACCCGTCCTCACGCTCGATCACCGCGTTTACGAGTATGCTGGCGTCGAGCGGAGCGCCTTCCGAGCACTCGACGAGTACATAAAGGGGGCATCTGGCCGCGATGCCGCCCTTCCCTACCTTTTCCTTGAATTTCCACCACGCTTCATCGAGCTTGACGCCAGTACCGCTGATGATGGGCTCGTAGTCGAAAGCAAACGTCGCCGATGGATCTTTGCGCCCCGCCTCAATGGAGAATCCCCCGTCCTTGCGCCACGCCGAAGCGACGATGGCTTCCGTGACCTCTTCAGGATAAAGCCGGCGTACGCACGACGAGCCAGCGTTGAACTTGATCTTTAGATGAGCTCTGGTAAAGCGAAAGTCATTATCCGGATCGAAGATGACACGCGACCAGAAGCTGAAGAGGCGCTTCCCGCTCGGATCTTGCACTACCTCACCACAAAGACCTTCGAGAATGAACCGATTTCGTCGTATGACCTTCTCAACCGCTTGGAGATCCTCGACAGTAAAAGTCGGGCCGAGCTCTTCGTAAGCTTCGACGTCGAGCTCGAATGGAACGTCCAGAAGTGGGAGAATATTCATTGCGGGATCTCGATCAGAGCCAGTCGCCGATCAGGAGAAAGGGCGCCCAATGGTACACGGCATCCCACTCCGGTCGGTGAGCCCGGGTCTCGAGCATGGCCGATCGGAGAGCGTCGATCTTGGTGGACGGCTTCTTCGGATTGCGCAAGTGAGTGTAAAAGCGCTCCATAAAGAAGGTCGTCGATTCGAGTTGTACCGGCCAAAGCGTGGCGAGAACAGAGGGCGTGCCGGCATAGAGAAAGGCACGGACGAGCCCGAGCAACTCGTCACCGCGGCGAACCTTGTTGAAGCCCGTCCTGCAGGCACCGAGGCTGACGAGGTGAGCGTCAAGGCCGGCAAGTCCGAAGATCCTCCGTGCCGTTATGACCTCGCCTCCGGCCATCCTCAGATAGGAGCTCAGTGGTTCGGCGGCATCAAATTCCGCATGACCCTGGAAGTGAATGACGTCGGCGCCCCGGATAGCGCTCTCGAACGCTGCGGTCGTGACGTCGGTTCCCAACGTCGGGCTTGTGCCAAAAAGGTCAGCCACCAAGCGGGCACAGTCGCGATTGCGGGGCATGTCGTCAGTCGGATCGCCAAAGACCGCGGCGGTCGCCATCTGCGGCCTTCCAGTCGCGTCGAGCTTGCGTTTGGACTGGCAGAAACCGAGGACGGTGGCGCTTGGAGCGTAGACGATGGGATTTCGGGCGACCAGGGGCTCGCCGTCAACGCGGAGGGCGTGAAACGGCAAGAAATGGAGCTCGCCATACGGAATGAGACAGAGCAGGTCGCCAGGCCGGGTATGCTCCGCGAGCGGCGCCGCAAGGGCGTCGAATTGGTGCAAATGAGCCGGCGTCGATTCATTGAGGCTCGTTCGTGGGCCGAGGTCGTCCTCGAACGCCATCTCCACGAAGCGGCTCAGGCATGCTCGGGGAATCTCTACCTCGAACCGTTCCGTGGTCTTTCGAAGCGGGTCGATCAGAAAGATCCAGACATCGTGCTCGCGGAGGAAAAATTCGGCCAGTATGACCCTCCGCGGTACGTCATCAGCAGTCGGAGGGCCAGTGGCCAACAAGCCGCGGATCTGTGACAGAGAGAGTGGCCGGCCGCGACGCAGGTGGAGGTATTCGTTATCGCCGTTTTGGGCCTCCGTGGCGTCATAGAGGGCCTGGAGCTCTGTGGTGAGCGCCGCGGCCTCACGATCGCCGGCGGCGACACGGATTCGGCTCTGAAGCGTCGCTTCTCTCTCGAGGAACGGGGCCGCCAGCGCGGAGTCGACGCGGTTCAAGGGGGTGTGCGCCAGGATCTCGACAAAGACCCGACTCTTCTGACGCTCGAGCCATTGGAGCGACCGCTCTGTGTCGCGGGCTAATATCGCGGTAGCGTCGATCGCGAACCGGTAGAAGTCGTCGTTGGCGCGCAGATTGAGGCGAGCTTCCTGCATCGACAGGGCGTCACGCAGGACGAGGCTCAGGCGGGCGTTCATGTCGTCGGCCTCGTAGGCTTCGAGGAGGTCCCAGGCCAGGCCGACGATCTTCTGTCGACCCTCTTCTGACGCCGCGAACGGGCTGGCACGGGCGACGAGCTGAGCGAAGATATAGCGCGCCTGTTGGGCCTGGGCGTGGATCCCCGCCTGAAGATAGAACGTGAGAGATTCGCTCAGGGCGGCCTCGGCCTGGGCGAAGCTGGCGACCACGCCTCGACGGACGGCGAGCTCGTAGTGGATGAGTCCTTTCAGGAAGACGCTGTTGGCGGCCTGGATGCCGTAACCGAGATCGCGGTAGCTTGCGATGGCCCGTTCGATGTGCTCGAGGGCGGGCTCGATCTCGCCGCGCAGAAGATGGAAGTTGGCGAGGCTCTGGATGGTCTGCGCGACCTGAGCCCGTGCCTCGGGCTCCGCGAGGGGCTCGAGCAGGTGCAGAGCCGAGCGGTAGTGCTGTTCGGGCTCGGGCCAGGGGACAGCTCCGTTCGGATCCTGTCGCCTGTGGTTGTGGACTTCGATATCGGCGAGCATGACGTATTTCTGGGCCGCTTCGACGACCGCGCCGCGGGCCACGTCGCGAGGTATCCACTCTTCGAGGACAGCGCGAGCCTGGTCGAGATTCTCCGCGCTATGGTAGGTGTTGCTGAGATTGACGGCGGCCAGGGAGGCACTGGTCAGGTCGTCCATTCTCAAAGCGTCGTCGCATACTTGCATGAAAAGGCGCTCTGCCGCGACCAAGTCGCGCGCCGTGAGAAAGGCGTTGCCGAGGAGCATTTTGATCTGATTGGCGAATAGATCGGGGAGGCCGGTCTCGAGCAGGGCCTCGTATTCGTGGATTGCCCGCGAGTACTCACCTTTTCGGGCCCAGAAGTCCGCCACGGTCAGGCTGCTCGCCACTTTCGCCAGAATGGATCCCATTCGTCGACTGATTCTCGTCGCCTCCTCGCTATAGAGACGGGCCTCCTGCGTACGGCCGCAGCGCAGGTTCCAAGTCGCGAGGGAAGTGAGGACGCTCTCGAGCCAACGCAGGTGATCCTGCTCGGCGTAGGCATGCATGCAGCGGCGGAGCTCCTCGGTAGCATCCTCTCCGAAGCGGATCCTTTGATTGGCGAGGAGGCGTTCGACGTCCCAGCAACCGTGCCGGTGGCCAGTGTGGGCAAAGATCTTCCGGGCGCTTTCGAAACAGCTCAGACCTTCGGACCTCGTCTCCGAATCGCGGTAGAGCAGGTCGCCGAGATTCGCGAGGGCTTCTCCTTCTCGCTCCGGGAGCTGCCAGGAACGGGCGCGCTCGACGGCGTGGCAGAGGGCCGAGCGGGCGCCGTCGAGATCAGGGGCGGCACCGAGCTGACGATAGTGTCCGACGCTCAGCCACGCGATGGCGGCATCGTCGAGCTCGCCGAGGTCTTCGAAAATCCGGGCGATGTCATCAAGGCGGGCGGAGGCGGCATGGAACTCGCTGTCGCTGCGTAGAAGGTAGACCCGCTCCATGGCGACGATCTGGCACGACGCCATTCGAGCCTTGGCGTTCAGGCTCCGCAACTGAGGATCTGAAGCAGTAGCTTCCTCGATCTCGTCGGCGGCTTGGCGAGAAGCGCCGAATTGACCGGTGAGGTGGATTTTGAGGACGGCCTGGCGCAGTCGCGCTTCCAGGACGAGCGCTGGCGACGCGGCGGTCAGGACGACAGCGTCGCAGAGCTCGTTCGCCGTCTTAAGGTGACCACGCCGCATTCGGCTGTACACCAGCTCGAGGACGGCGTCGGAGCTGGCGAGCTCGGCGCCCGAAAGCGCTTGGGCGCGCAGCTCGACCGCTGCGTGGTCGCCTACCTGGCTCAGCCGTCGCAGTTCGGCTCTCAGCGAACCGGACACTGGCTCAGCCTCAGAGGGAAGAGTCATGAACGATAGTCCAGGCCGTAAAACAAGGCTTCGCGCCCCGGGGTAGACGGTGGTGTGTAGCTCCCTCGTCGATCATACAACGCCTCCTCGCAGTAGGGCAGGCTTCCCCTGCCGATTCGCGATCGCGGAGAATCGTCAGGCGGTGCCTGACCTACCAGGATCCGGCCCACGTCCTGCTGCGCGGCCATCTCCCCGCTCATCCGACGGCTCAGCTTCGAGCGCAAGGCCAAATGTACTTCGCGGGAAGGACTGAGGACGGCGCCTTCGTCGTCCGCTTCTTGGACGCCTTCTGGCGCTTGACCTCCCAAGGAACCAATCCGTTTCACCGTCCTGTTGCCGCCCATTCGGACGTAGGGGCAGGCCCCCGTGCCTGCCCTGGGACGCGTCAGCGTCCCATTTCCGGAAGAGGGCCGCTGGCGCGGCCCACGGGCAGGCACGGGGGCCTGCCCCTTACGCCAGAACTGATCCTGGGCGTCCGGTAGTCCCGCGTGCGGGTTGGAGGAGCTTGCCACCCGCTACGGCACGATGACCGCCGGCACCCGGTGGACGTCGAAGAGGGCGTTGAACGCGGGCAGGTCCTGGTCGAGGACGGCGCGCATCTCGGCCGCTTGCGCCTGCCAGGCCGCGTCGAGGTCGGTGAAGCGCGCTCGCGCGCCCGCGGTCAGCGGCGGATCCGAGGCGTCGACGCTCTCGAGCAGGAAGAGCAATTGCGAGCTGAGCGCCGGCGGGAAGTTGATGACGTCCTGGAACGTCTCGTGGCGACGCTGCACCAGCTTCTCCTCCCAGGCGTCGATACGCTCCGCCAGGGCTTCGCCCGCCGTGACGATCTCGGCGGCGCCGGCCCACTCCCGGTCCCGCGCGCGCTCGACCAAGTCATTGACCTGGCGGCGGACCTCGGCGAGACGGTTGACGGCGGCGTGGACCTCGTCGAGGCGCTTGCGGATCGCCGCGGACAGCTCCTGCTGCGCCGCGAACGCCTCGGGCGTGTGCGGACGACGGGGGTCCGGCCGCACCTCGAGCGGACGCTCGATCTGCTCCGAGCCGGCGGTCAGCCGTACCCGGTACGTCCCAGGCGCTACCCGGTAGCGGCTCCCCCCCATCGTCAGCAGCTCCGGCACCTCGGTGACCCGTTCGCGCCGCAGGTCCCAGGCGAAACGGTTGAGCCCAGCCGCGGCCGGCAGCGGCGGGTCCGGCCTTTCGCCGCGCCGCTCGCGTCCGTCCTTCGGCCGCTCTTCCTTCTTGCTCGAATAGGAACGGATCACCTCGCCCGCAAGATCGAGGACGTCGAGCGTGACGACGAGCTCCCCTGCGTTCTCGTCCCCTTCTTCTTCTGCCTCCGTTTCTTCATCTTCATCTTCATCTCTCCCCTCTTCCTTGTCCTCTCCTTCCCCCTCCTCTTTGCCGGGCTCCGCGAACAGCGACTCCGCAAGGTAGTAATAGAGAACCGCTCCGTCCGGCGGATTTTCCCCCCTCGTCGCCGGCTCCTCGTCGTCCCCGTCACCGCCGCCGGGCCATGACACGCGATAGGCCTCCCGCGGCCGGAACAGCCACGCGGTGCTCGCCGCGACCGCATCGCCGAGCTGACGCAGGGGCGAGAGGTCGTCGAGGATCCAGAACGACCGCCCCTGCGTCGCGGCGACGAGGTCGCCGTCGCGGATCGTCAGGTCGGTGATCGGCACCACCGGCAGGTTGAGCTGGAAGGGCTGCCAGCGCACGCCGTCGTCGAGCGACAGGTAAAGCCCCGCCTCGGTGCCGGCGAAGAGCAGGCCGGCGCGTACGGGGTCCTCGCGCACCACCCGCACGAAAGCCTCCTCGCCGATTCCGTCGACCCGCCGCGTCCACGTGACGCCGTAGTCGTCCGTGCGGTAGACGTGGGGCGAGAAGTCGCCGAACTTGTAGTAAGTCACCGCGAGATACGCCCTGGCCGGATCGTGGGGCGAGACCTCGATGGCGTTGACCTGGGCGGCGCCGAGCCCTTCCGGGGTGACGTTCGTCCAGTTGGCGCCGCCGTCGCGGCTCAAGTGCATGAGGCCGTCGTCGGTGCCGGCCCAGAAGGTGCCGGGCTCGTGCGGCGACTCGACGAAGGAGAAGATCGTGTTGTAGGTCTCGGCGCCGGCCGCCTCGTTGGTGATCGGGCCGCCGCCGGTGCCCTGCTTGTCCTCCTCGTCGCGGGTCAGGTCGGGGCTGATGGCCCGCCAGCCCACGCCGCGGTCGCGTGAGCGCAGCACCACGTTGCCGGCGTGGTAGACCACCGCCGGGTCGTGGGGCGAGACGGCGACCGGGGCGTTCCAGTTGAAGCGGTAGGTCAGGTCCTTGGGATCGGTGCCGAGCCCCAGGTAGGGGTAGGCCATGATCGCCCGCTCCTGGCGCGTCTCGACGTCGTACTCGGTGATCAGCCCCTGGTAG
>Ga0214471_10004732_pt1 | contig 10498 bp, 9 predicted proteins | sample RVTome_5_FD_207665 | JGI IMG/M metagenome (GOLD analysis project Ga0214471, IMG submission 207665) | Soil microbial communities from uranium-contaminated site in the Upper Colorado River Basin, Wyoming, United States - RVT142D155 | ecosystem: Environmental > Terrestrial > Soil > Contaminated >... | reverse complement strand
CCTCGCTCTCGCGCTGCGCCTGCTCCGCCTCCAGGCGCTTGCGGATGTCGCGCGAGATGGCGACGATGATCGCGCCCCCCTCCGATTGCAGCACGCGGCGCGTGGACTCGAAGGGAACGGTGGAGCCGTCTTTGCAGCGGTAGAAGCTGTTCATGCCGTGGATCGTGCCCGGGTCCGCAACGAACTTTTCGTAGGCCCGCTGCAGCTCGTCGCGCGATGCCGGCAGCACGTCCTGCGGCCCCATGGAAAGCATTTCCTCGCGCGTGTAGCCGAGCGTGCGGCACACGGTCTCGTTGACGTCCACGTAACGCATCGCCTTGTGGTCGACCAGCAGAATCATGTCGGCCGAGGCGTCCATGCCGGCACGGAACCGGCGCATGTCCTCTTCATTGCTGCGAAAGCGCTTCTCTTCCTCCGTGACGTCGCGGAAGCTGCAGACGATGGCGGCGACCTCGGCGTCGCCAAGGCGATTGGCGAGCGAGCTTTCCAGAACGCGCAGCCCGCCATCCCTGTGCTGAAAGCGCGCGCGCAGCGTGACAAACGCCCCGGGCGCGGCGTTCAGTTCGACGAACGCCTTTTGCACCGCCCCGCGGTCCTCGGGCCGCACGAAGCCAAGGCCGTAGCGGCCCAGGATCTCGGCCGAGTTGTAGCCGAGCACGCGGCGCATGGCGGCGCTCGCGTACTGGACGCGCCCCTTCGCGTCGAGCAGCACCAGCGCCTCGGAGCTGGACTCCAGCAGCGCGCGGTAGCGCCCTTCGCTGGCGCCTTGCTCGCGTTCGGCCGCCTGATGCAGCGTGGCGAGGCGCAGCACGCGCTGCAGCGTCGCCGCGTCGAGCTCGTCCTTCGGAATCACGTCGTAGGCGCGCCGCTTGAGCGCATCGTCCACCAGCGACGGATGGCCGTTGCCGGAGATGACGATCACCGGCCCGCTGGCCGCGGCGCGCATGCGCTCGAGCGTATGCAGGCCGTGGCTGTCGGGCAGGTCGAGATCGAGCAGCGTGATCTGCACGTCCTGCGACGTCAGCAGCGCGAGCCCCTCGGCCAGGGTGCGCGCGTGCAGGACTTGAGCGCCACCTCGTATTGCGTTCGCCAGGTGCGCTTGCAGCAGCTCGGCGTCGTTCGCGTCATTCTCCACCATGAGAACGCGAAGCGGCGCTGCGCGCACCGCGTCGGCCTTGAGCGCGGCGATGGTGCTCATGCGGCGAGGGCCGCCCTGACTGCGATTCCCGCGCGCGACAGCGCCCCGGGTAACTCCTCGGCGAAGGCTTCCTTCGACACCACCGCGTCGATGCCTATGCGCTCGGCCTCGGCCAGGAGCTCCGGCGCGGGAAACAGCGCCACCGCGATGACGCCGAGCGACGGGTTGCCCAGCTTTATGCGGCGCGCCAGTTCAAGGCCCGCAAGCCCGAGATCGACGAGCACGACCTCGCCCGCGGCGTGGGCGTAGCCCGGCAGGCGCTCGATGAAGCGCTTGGCGGCCTCGGCGAACCCGGGATTGCCGTCGAGGACGATGATGCGGGCAGGCGAGGCGCTCATTGCCATGGCATGCACTGTAGGTGTGCGCGTCCGCACTCGTAATCGGGCGCTTCCCTACGCGGCGTAGGGAAAACCCCGGTAGCGTCCAACTATTTGTAAAATCTCACGTTTCCGGCGGCACCAGGCCCGTGCGCATGGCGTAGCGCACCAGCCCGGCGACATCGCGGATGCCCAGGCGCTCCATGATCTGCGCGCGGTGCGTTTCCACCGTCTTCACCGACAGGTTCAGGTCGAAAGCGATTTCCTTCGTGCTGCGCCCCTCGGCGATGCGCTTCAGGACGTCGCGCTGGCGCGGCGTCAGCGGGTCGGGTCCGGCGCCCACCCCGACGCGCTGCACGTAGCCATCGACCACCTGCCGGGAAATGGCCGGACTGAGGTAGGTGTCGCCGCGCATCACGCATTTCAGGGCGAGCTCCAGTTCCGACGTGGCGGAGTCCTTGATGAGGTAAGCCGCCGCGCCGGCGCGCAAGGCGAGGAGCACGTACTCCTCGCTGGTGTGCATGGAGAGGATGATGATCTTCGCCTCCGGCTGGCGCTCGCGCAGGCGCGCCGCCGCCTCCAGCCCGTTCATGCCCTTCATGGCGATATCCATCAGCACCACGTCGGGCCGCTCGCGCTCCGCGATCGCCAGCGCCTCGGCGCCGTCGCTCGCCTCGGCCACGACTTCGACGTCGGCGATGTCCCGCAGCAGCGAGCGCATGCCCGCGCGCACCAGGGCGTGATCGTCGACCAGCAGAATGCGCAGCGCCGCCACTCAGGCCGCTCCCACCGGAAACGAGGCCACGATCACCGTGCCCTGCCCGGGCGCCGAATGGATCTGCAATGTGCCGCCGGCGAGCGCCACACGCTCTTCCATGCTGACCACGCCGAGGCTCTCGCCCGCGGCGGCCCTGCGCTGCGCCGACGTCACGTCGAATCCGGCGCCGTCGTCGCGCACCGACAGCGCGAGCCGCTCGCCGGCCAGGAACAGGCGCAGCCAGACGTTGGCCGCCTTCGCATGCCGCACGATGTTGTTGATGGCTTCCTGCGCCACGCGGAAGCAGGCGGTTTCTATGTCCGCGGAAAGCTTCAACGGCACTTCCTGGATCTCGAAGTGCGGCGCCAGGCCGCCGAGCCTCGCCTGCCGGTCGAGGTGCGAGCGCAGCGCGGCGGCGAGGCCAAGATCGTCGAGTTGCAGCGGCCGCAAGTTGACCGAGAGCTGGCGCACGCGCTCGATCGTGTGGCGCGCGGTCTCCAGCGCCTCGCCGATGCGCGCCTCGAGGACAGCGCCGTCGCGCCCGCGCGCCAGCGCCTCCAGATTGAGCTTGAGTGCCGTGAGCCCCTGGCCGATGTCATCGTGCAGCTCGCGCGCCAGGTGCCGGCGCTCGGCTTCCTGCACCTCCAGCAGGCGACGCGACAATCGCTGCAGGCGCTCGCGGGCGGCGCCAAGCGCATCCATGGCGCGCTTCAACTCGGTGACGTCGCGGCCCACCGACTGGATCTCCGCGAGCGCGCCCCCGGCGGCGAAGATGCCGCGCGCCGCCCAGTGCATCCAGCGCACGGTGCCGCTCGCGTCCTTCACCTGCGAGTCGCGATCATACGTCGGCGTGGCAGGCGCGATCCCGGCGACGAAGCGCTGCACCGAGGCCCGTTCCTCCGGCAGGATGTGCTCGAGAAGGCTCTTGCCCATCACTCCCTCCGGCGTGTGCCCGAAATAGCGGCAGTAGGCGCCATTCACAAATGTTACCGTCAGATCGGGCAGCATGCGGATGATGAGCTCGGACTGATCCTCGACGATGGCGCGGTAGCGCCGCTCGGAGAGCTCGAGCGCCTGCTGCGTCGCCAGGTGCTCGCGGCGCTGCCGGCACTCCTGCATCGCACGCGCCACGGCCGGCCCAAGGCGGTTCAGGTTGCCCTTGAGCACGAAATCGGTGGCGCCCGCGCGCAGCGCCTCGACGGCGCGCTCCTCGCCGAGCGCGCCGGATACCAGGATGAAGGGCAGCAGGGCGTCGCTCGCGCGCACCCGCGCCAGCGCGTCGAGCCCGGTGTAATCGGGCAGGCTGTAGTCGGCGAGCACGATATCGTAGCGATCCGCAGCGTACAGGCGCTCGAAATCCTCGCGCCCAGGGGCCGTGTCGGCGGCGCAGTCGAGCCCCGCGGCGGCGAGCGCGGCCAGCGCCAGCTCGGCGTCCGCCGGCGAGTCCTCGAGCAAGAGCACGCGTAGTTGCGCCATGCGTTCAGCCGCGCGCCGCCGGCGGCGGCTCGTTGATCAGCATCCAGAACAACCCCAGGTCGCGCACGGCGCGCAGGAACTTGTCGAACTCGACGGGCTTCACGACGTAGGCGTTTACACCCAGCTCATAGCTGCGCACCACGTCCTGCTCCTCGCGCGAGGACGTGAGGATGACCACCGGAATGGTACGCAGCCGCGGATCCGACTTCACCGTGCGCAGCACCTCGAGCCCGTCCACCTTGGGCATCTTCAGGTCGAGGAGCAGCAGCACCGGATTGCCGTTCTGCCGCTCGGCGTACTTGCCCCGGTTGTAGAGGTAGTCGAGCGCCTCGGCGCCGTCGCGCGCCACCGCCACCGAGTTGGAGATGTTGTGCTCGGCGAGCGCGTTCAGCGTCAGCTCGACGTCCTGGACGCTATCCTCGGCCAGCAATATCCGCGCTGCCTTCATGGGCGACCTCCGCCTGCGTCATGGTAAACGTGAATGCCGCGCCCTTGCCCAGCTCGCCCGCGGCCCAGATGCGGTGCCCGTGCCGGTGCACGATGCGCCGCGCGGTGGCCAGGCCGATGCCCGTGCCCTCGAACTCTTCCTCGCGATGCAGCCGCTGGAATACGCCGAACAGCTTATCCTTGAAGCGCGCATCGAAACCCACGCCGTTGTCGCGCACGGTGATCTCCACGACACCCCGCTCCCCGGCGCGCGCCTCGACGGCGATGCGCGCCACCGGCTGCGCGCGCGAGTATTTCAGCGCATTGGACAAAAGATTGTGCAGGACGATGCGCAGGAGCGAGGCGTCCGCCATCACCGCAGGGAGCTCGTCGATCGCCCACTGCACCCCGCGCTTGCCGGTTTCAGGACCGAACTCCCGGATCAGCTCGCGCACCAGCGCGCCCAGATCCACTCGCCGCAGCTCGAGTCCCTGGCGCCCGGTGCGCGACAGGGTGAGCAGATCGTCGATCAGTGCCCCCATGCGCCGCGCGGCGGCGGCGATGGTGGCGAGGTAGTGCGCGGCTTTCGCGCTCGGCGACGCCAGCTCCTTCTCCAGCAGGCGCACGAAGCCGTCCACGTGGCGCACCGGGGCGCGCAGGTCGTGCGATACCGAGTAGCTGAAGGCCTCGAGCTCCAGATTCGCCGCTTCGAGCTCCGCGGTGCGCCGGCGCACGCGCTCCTCCAGCTCGCGCGCCAGCGCGCCGAGCTTGTCCTCCTCGGCGAGCTTGTCGAGCGCGAAGGAAATGTCGTCGGCCATGCGCGTCAGCAACTCGACCACGGCATCGTCGAAGAAGTCCTTCGCCTGGCAATGCACGGTGAGCGCCCCGATCACTTCTCCCCCCTGGAACAGCGGAAAAGATGCTGTCGATTTCGAGCCGATGCGCTCGCGGATGGGCCGCGCCGCCGCCCTCGCGGGATCGGCGTCGACATCGTTCGCGACCGCGGCGCGCTTGGTGCGCACCGCCGTGGAGGTCACGGTGGCGGCGAGCGCATCGGCCGGGTCGAGCGGAAAGACATGCTCTCGCACGACGCCGCTGCCGGGTCCCGCGCATACCCGCGGCACGATATGCCGGTGCGCGGCATCGATCAGCCCGACGAAGGCAACCAGGAAGCCCATGCGCTCCACGCAGATGCGGCACAGCTGGTGGAACAGCTCCTCGCGCTCGCGCGCGCGCACCACCATCTCGTTGACTTCCGACAGCGCGGCGAACAGCCGCTGCGTGAGCTCCAGCCGCCTCTCGGCGCGCAACCGTTCGGAAACATCGGTCGCCATCGACATCAGGCCCAGAAACTCGCCATCGCGGCCCACGAGCGGCGTGTTGACCCACTCGAGAGCGATCCGCACGCCGTCCTTGCGCACGCTCTCGCCGGCCGCGGAGACGTACTCCCCCCGGCGCAGCCGCAGGAAGATGTCCTCGACGATCCCGCGCCGCTCGGGCGGCACGTACAGCTCCGTCGCACTGCGCCCAATCATCTCTGCCGCGCTCCAGCCGAAGGTGCGTTCGGCCGCCGCGTTGGCGTAACTGACGAGTAGATCGGCGTCGAACACGACGCAGGCGAGCGGCATGCGGTCCAGCTGCATCTGCATGCGCGCCAGCAGCTCCTCGCGCTCGCGCGCCATGCGCTGGCGCTCCGAAACGTCCCTCACGAAGCCCGCGAAATAGCGCTGCCCGCCCAGGCGCAACTCGCCGAAGCTCACTTCCACCGGAAGCTCGCTGCCGTCCTTGCGCCGCCCGGTGGTGAGGGTCGATCGCCAATCGAGCCGCTTTTCTCCGGTGCGCAGGTAGCGCGCGACGCTTGCCCGGTGTGCCACGGCAAGTTCCGCCGGCTGCAGCACGGCCAGGTTCTGTCCGACCAGTTCCTCCGGTCGATAGCCGAATACCTCGAGCACCGCCGGACCGGCATAGCGGATGACGCTCGCCTCGTCGATCATCAGGATCGCCTCCGGCGCAGTTTCCCAGAGCGCGCGGAAGCGTTCCTCGCTTTCGCGCAGCGTGCGCTCGGCGCGCTCGCGCTCCTCGATCCTCCGGTTCAGCTCGAGTGCCACCGCGGCGATCTCGCGGGGACCCCGGACCGGGGCACGCACGCTTTGCTCTCCCTCGCTGCGCCGGCGCATCGCGGCGACGATGTCGCCGATCGGCCTCGACAGGCGGCGCGAGGCGAAAAGCGCCAGGATCAGCACGGCGCCCACCGCGAGGGCGAGCAGCAACGCGTCGCGCCGCGCCCTCCCGAATGCCGGACCAAGAACCTGCTCGGTGAGAATCCCGGAAAGCGCGTACCAGTCGGTGCCGGGCACCGCGCGGAACCCCCAGATGCGGTCCTGGTCGGCGGCCCCGCGCGCGCGCGCCGTGCCCGTCCGCAACTCATGAACGCGCTGCATGATGTCGCCGTCGCCCACGTTCCGGCCGATCCAGCCCACGGCGTCCTCGGAGCGCGCAATGACGATCCCCTCCGCCGTCACCAGCGCGGCAATGGCTCCCTGCGGCACGGAGGAGGGTGCCGGAAGCGGCCGCCATTCCAGCAGATCGATCGACATGCTCACGGTGCCGGCCACGGTGCCGTCTTCGCCGATCACGGGCTGAACCGCGCCGATGGTCCAGCGGCCGTTGATCCGGCCAACGAGCGGCTGCGACAGCCCGAAGCGCCCGGTCTCGATGATCTGGCGCAGCAGCCTTTCGTCCTGGATGCGCACGACGCGGTCGCGCGGAGGCGGAATGGCGCCGCAGATGATGCGGCCCGTGCGATCGACGACGAGAAAATTGCCGGCGCGGGGGTGCAGCTCGAGCAGGTACTTCAGCCCGAGATCGCAGCGCTCCGGGTCCATGGCACGCACGAGCGGGCGGCGCGCGATCGGCTCGAGCAGGAGACGCGCGTCCTCGACGAAGCGCGCAGCGATGTCCGCCGTGCTCTCTGCCATGCGCCGGACGATGCCTTCGGCGTGAGACTGCTCGCGGCCGGCGTCCCGGTACATGCCGTACGCGATCAGTGCGACGAGCGGCAGCGCCAGCACGACGACAATGAGCGCAAGCTCCGCGCGGATGCTTTGCGGCTGCAGCCTGAGTGCCATTACCCTTGCCGCCCTTTCGGAGGGTCAACAGTGCAATAACGTCAGCTATTTACCATTGGCGGAGGCGGACGACAAAGCAAGAAGGCCTGCCGCGCGCGGTACGGCAGGCCAGGGGAGTTCTTGGTGGAGTGGAAGGGGATCGAACCCTCGACCTTCGCATTGCGAACGCGACGCTCTCCCAGCTGAGCTACCACCCCGGGAAGTCGCGGATTTTACAGCAGATCCAGCCTCCCGGGACGATGCGGCGGCGCATTGCGGCAGCCCTTGGGCAGCCGCTATGATGGGCTCGTCTTTTCGAGGCATCTGCCATGCAGATCAATCCGCCTTTCGGCTACACGGAGGTCGTTCCGCTTCTGAAAACGCACCGCGTGCGCCTGATGCGCGCCGGTGAAACGCCCCCCTTCGCGCGCACGTTGAACGCGATCCCGATCAGCTACACGGAATTCGCGCCCGCGGCGCGCGACTATCCCGTCGTCTTCGCCTCCGGTGACCGCGGCAAGACGTATGCGCCGGTCGCGGTGCTCGGCGTGAGCCAAGGGGAGAACCTGTTCAGCGCGCAGGACGCCTGGGTGCAGGACGTGTACGTCCCCGCCTACGCGCGCCGCTACCCGTTCTGCATGGCCAAGGTCAGACTGCAGGACGTCGAGCAGCGGGACCGGCTGATCTGCGTGGAAAAGGCGTACGTCGACGAAGCCGGCGGCGAGCCGCTGTTCGACGGCAAGGGCGAGCCGCTCGCCAGGTGGCGGGATCTGCAGCGACTGCTCGTCGAGTACGAGGCCGATCTGGAGCGCGGCCGCGAGCTGTGCGCGATTCTGGCCGATTACGCCCTGCTGCAGCCCTTCAACATGCAGGCCACGCTCGGTCAGGGCGGACAGATGCAGCTCACGGGGATGCATCGCGTGGACGAAACGAAGATCGAGCACCTCAATGCCAGCCAGTTCAAGAATCTGGCGAAAAAGGGCATCCTCGGGCGCATCTACGCCCACCTGCTTTCGTTGGAAAATTTCGCGCGTCTGCTGCGGCGCAGAGCCGGTCGGGCGCCGGCGTGAGCGCTCAGGAGTTCAGCTTTTTCGAACGCGACTCCGACGCGGGAATGAAGACGTTGACGGAGTTGAGCGCGGCAATCTGCAATTGCACCTCCCAGTAGTAGAAGTGCAGATAGCTGATCGCCAGCAGCACGATGAGCGCCACCTCCCTCACCATGCGGCGGCGTTCATGCTCGCGGTAGCCCTGCGGCTGGCTCCCCGCAACCTCCTTGAGGAATTCCAGGACCTGGGCGTGCGTTGGCAGCTTTCTGCCCGCCAGCTCCTCGAGGTAGCGGTGCAGCGACGCGGGCGAATTGTAGGTGTCGTCGCGCTCGGCCGCCGCTTCGTCCTGCGACGGCGACTGCGCGCGCCGGCCGGCTTCTTTCAGCCACTGCGCCAGCACCTCACCGCCGCCCTCGTTATTGCCGCTCAACACGGCCTCCTTGCGTGAACGCAGACCAACTGTGACACAGCTGCTCTGTCAGCGTTTATCTGCCCGTCCGCTAGACGTTGCCGTCGTGCTTCAGAACGCGCCGTATGACGTCCGCGAGAATGTTCTTCGTGTAAGGCTTGGTAATGTAGCCGTCGGCCCCGAGCAGCAGACCCCTGCCGATGTCCTCGGGTTCGTTTTCGGAAGTGAGCATGACGATCGGCAGCGAGCCGAGCACCGCGTGACGCCGCATCTTGGCGAGCAGGTCGAAGCCGTTGCCGTCCGGCAGCAAGACGTCGAGCAGCAGGAGATCGGGAGCGCCTTCATCGAGCATGCTGTGCAGGAAAGCGTTCACCGACTTGGCCACGCGCACCTTGTAGCCGGCCATGCTCACCCTCAGGTCGGCGAGCGCGAGCTGGTCCGGGTCGTCCTCGACGATGAGCACCACGCAGTCCGCGGGCGGCTTGCGCGGCGCCGGGCGGCGGCTGAGGCGGTCAGCGGAAATATAGGCGCCGGTGCGTGCCAGCGCGACGCTGGCCGATTCGCCGTCGCGCCTCAACCGCGCCTGGTCCAGGCCGAGCGTGCGGTCGGCCTCGGCCGTCGAGAACGCCGAGCTGTCGTTCTGCCCGCCGGTGGACGGCTCGATCAGACCGAGATCCTCCATCTCGGTCAGCCACTCGTCGAGCACGTTCCGCGGGTAGCGGCGCAGAAGCTCGCCCACCACGCCGTCCTGGCCGTGGAAGTCCATCAGCCACAGGATGCGCCGGTAGTCCTCGGGTACGGCCATGTCCTGGCTTTCCCAAGCTGATCGGCCGGCTTCGGTCAATCGATAGGTGCGCGCTTTTTGTGCCATCCGGTAGGGTCGTACTGTATCGCGAGAAGGCGCGATTGTGCGCGGAAGCGCGGCTTGCGCCGCAACCGGCATCCGGGAGGCCGCTCGAAGCGCGTTAGCATGCCGCTATGCTGGAATCCGCCCGCATGCTGCCCATCGCCGGATTCGGCGATCCGGTCAGCTCCATCAGTCACCTGGGAGGAGCAGTGGTTTTCGCTTTCCTCGCCGCCGCGTTGCTACGCCGCGGCGGTGGCGACCGCGCGCGCATGATTTCGCTTTCCGTGTTCGCGGTCTCGTGCGTGCTGCTGCTCTGCCTGAGCGGGGTGTATCACCTGCTTTCGCCGGACACCGCTGCCCGGACGGTGCTCAAGCGGCTCGACCACGCCGCAATCTTCGTGCTGATTGCGGGGAGCTTCACGCCGGTGCACACCATTCTGTTCCGCGGTGTGTGGCGTTGGGGCATGCTCTCGGGCATCTGGGCGGCGGCAATCACCGGCGTGATCCTCAAGACCGCTTATTTCGACGTCGTGCCGGAATGGCTCGGGCTGATGATGTACCTGGGGCTGGGCTGGTTCGGGGCCATTTCCGCGACGGCGCTGGCGCGCCAAAATGGCTGGCGCCGCCTGCAGCTCGTGCTGTGGGGCGCGCTCGCGTATACGGCCGGGGCGCTGGCCGAATTCCTGCGCTGGCCGGTGCTGCTGCCGGGGATCGTCGGCCCGCACGAAATGTTCCATCTCGCGGTGCTTGCCGGCATCGCCTGCCACTGGGCGTTCATCGCGCGCATTGCCTCGGGCAAAGTGAAGTGGGCCGGGTTGGAATCGAACCAACGACCAAGGGATTATGAGTCCCCTGCTCTGACCGACTGAGCTACCGGCCCCCGGTCAGCCTTCCTGATCGAGGAAGCTCTTC
>Ga0214471_10004731_pt1 | contig 10500 bp, 6 predicted proteins | sample RVTome_5_FD_207665 | JGI IMG/M metagenome (GOLD analysis project Ga0214471, IMG submission 207665) | Soil microbial communities from uranium-contaminated site in the Upper Colorado River Basin, Wyoming, United States - RVT142D155 | ecosystem: Environmental > Terrestrial > Soil > Contaminated >... | reverse complement strand
CGGTGCTGTCGCCCGAGGTGCGGCCGGCGAGCTTCGCCCCGTGCGCGATGTCGGCACCGGCGGCGAGCGCCTCGATGCCCTTGTGGACGTAGCCGAGCCTTTCTTCGAGGCGGACCACGGTCTCGCCGTTGGCGGTGAAGCGGAAGTGTCCTGGCTCGATGATTCCGGCATGAACCGGGCCGACCGGAATCTGATGCAGGCTTTCACCTTCCGCGGTCAGGAACGGGTAATCGACGGGCGTGCCTGCAACGTCGACGCACCGGCCCAGGGGATGGCGCACGCCCCAGCGGCCGTGATCGAGCCAGGGGCGCGCATCCGGCGCGCCTTCGGGCAGCAGGCCGAATAGGTCGGCGATCGCCCGCTCCAGGCGGATGGCCGGGGGATGCACGCGGCCGACCGACGGGAACATCCCTTGCGGACAATCGAGGCTGATTACGGCCAGCGCCTTATCCGCGACATCGACGACAGCCATGTGAACGCCGTCCGCGGCACCCCAAAGGCCGGCGAGCGTCGCTTGGCCGTCGGCCAGCCGGGCAGCGACGGCGTTCCAGGTCCCGGCATCGACGGCGAAACGCGGCCACGGACGATGGCCTTCGACCTTGCGCCCTTCCGAGATCGTCTCGATCAGCGTTGCCATGTCATTCACACGCTTCCGTCAGCCGAGCAGGCGGGCGACGTTCTGGAACCACGTCACCAGCGGCCCCGGCAAATAGAGGCCGGCGGCCAACACCAGCGCCAAGTGCGAGAACAGCGGCGCGTAGGAAGCCGTGGTCGGCGCTAGGCTGCCCGTTGGCTCGCCGAAGGCGAGCGCGTTCAGGCGCAGGAATAGCGCGCCAAAAGCGACCAGCAGCCCGAGCACCAGCATGATCGCCAGCAACGGTTCGCGGGCGAAGGTCGAACTCACGATCAGGAACTCGCTCATGAAAATTCCGAGCGGCGGCAGCCCAGCGATGGCGACGACGCCAAGCACGAGCCCCCAACCGAGAACCGGGTGGCTTTCGGTGAGGCCGCGGATGTCGGCGATCTTCTGGGTACCCTTGACTTGCGCGATGTGGCCAACGGCGAAGAATATCGCCGACTTGGTCAGGCTGTGCATGGTCATGTGCAGCAGGCCGGCGAAGTTGGCGAGCGGGCCGCCCATCCCGAACGCAAACGCGATGATGCCCATGTGCTCGATCGACGAATAGGCGAACAGGCGCTTAATGTCGCGCCGGCGATACAGCATGAAGGCGGCGAATAGCACCGACGTCAGACCCATGGTCACCATCAGCGGGCCGGGCGCGATCGCCACCGGATTGGCGGCGAGCAGCATCTTGAAGCGCAGGACCGCGTACAGCGCGACGTTGAGCAGCAACCCCGACAGCACGGCCGAAATCGGCGTCGGGCCCTCGGCGTGGGCGTCGGGCAGCCAGGCGTGCACCGGGGCGAGGCCGACCTTGGTGCCATAGCCCAACAGCAGGAACACGAAGGCGACGTTCAGGAGTTCGGGCTCGAAATAAACGGCTTCCCTGACCAGAATGGTCCACACCATGGCATCGAGGCCCTCGCCGACCACCGGCCGTGCGGCCATGTAGACGAGGATCGTTCCGAACAGCGCGAGCGCGATGCCGACGCTGCCGAGGATGAAGTATTTCCACGCTGCCTCGAGCGCCTCGTGGGTACGATAGATGCCGACCATCAGCACCGTCGTCAGCGTTGCGATCTCGATCGCCACCCACATCAGGCCGACATTGTTTGCCACCAGCGCTAGATTCATCGCGAACATCAGGACTTGATACATGGCGTGGTAGAATCGCAGGTTGACCGGCGTCAGGCGGCCGGTCTCCATTTCGTGGGCGATGTAAGTGGCGCTGAATACGCTGGTGGTGAAGCCGACGAAGGTGCTGAGCGCGATGAAAACGATGTTGAGGTCGTCGATCAACAGATAGGAACCGGCCTCAGGCCGCTCGACGAAGAACAACGCTGCCGCCGCCAGGAACGTGCACAATGCCGCCAGCACGTTGAGCCGGGCCGTCAAGCGGTAATTCGGCAATAGCGCGACCAGTCCGGCGGCGGCGATGGGGATCGCCAGCACCAGGATTTCCGGGGACAACAGCGAAGCGATCATCGCCGGTCTCCCCGGAATTGGTCGAGCACCAGCACGTCGACGGTGTCGAAGCGTTCGCGGATGCGGAACAGGAATATGCCGATGACGATGAAGGCGATGAGGATCGAGAACGCGACACTGATCTCGACCACCAGCGGCATGCCCTTGGCGCCAGTGGCAGCCAGCACCAAGCCGTTTTCCAGCGACATGAAGCCAACCACTTGGCTGACCGCGTTGCGCCGGGTGACCATGATCAGGAGACCGAGGAGCACCACCGAGAGCGCAAACGCCAAATCCTCGCGGGCCAGCGGGTCGGCTTCCTCGGTGACCCGTAGCATGATCACCATGGAGAGCGCGACCAACCCGATACCGGCGAGCATTGTCGGCCCGATGCCGACCACGGTCTCGATCTCGCGGTGGATGCCGAGACGGCGCATGATCCGGTGCAGCGCGACCGGGATGACGATGGCCTTGAAGACGAGCGCGATCACCGCCGTCACGTACAGGTGCGGAGCGTCCTGGATGTGAGCCTCCCACGCGACCGAGACGGCGAGCACGAACGCGTGCAGCGCAAACACGTTGAGCAATGCCGAGATGCGGTCCTGATAAAGCAGCATGAAGCTGACCAGCACCAGGCCGCCGGCGAGCAGGTGGGCAATATCGAATTCGAGGCCGGGCATCTAAAAGCTCCGCGTGACGAACAGCAACAGCGTGCCGAGAAGCCCGAGCATCAGCGCCGCGCCCAGGAACTCAGGAACCCGGAACACCCGCATCTTGGCGACCGCAGTTTCGAACAAGGCGAGCAGGAACCCGGCGACGGCGACCTTGCCGACGTAGGAAAGGGCGGCGACCGCGTAAGCCGTCGGCGCTGCGCCGGCTGGCGCCAGCCCCCACGGCATGAACACGGCCGCGATCAGTGAGACGTAAAGCAGCAACTTGAGCGAAGCGGCGAGCTCGATCACCGCTAGGTGGCGCCCCGAATATTCGAGAATCATCGCCTCATGCACCATAGTGAGCTCCAGGTGCGTCGCCGGGTTGTCGACGGGAACGCGGGCATTTTCGGCGATGCCGACGATGATCAGCGCCACCAGCGCCAACCCCAAAGACACCCGAAGCCCGACGGCGGGCGAGCCCATGAAATCGGCAACCGTCGAAAGCTGCGTCGAGCCGGCAACCAGCGCCAGCGTGAATACGATCATGATCATCGCCGGCTCGGCCAGCGAGGCAATCATCATTTCGCGGCTAGAGCCGATGCCGCCGAAGCTGGTGCCGATATCCATGCCGGCGAGCGCCAGGAAGAAGCGCGCGCTGCCGAGCAGGGCGATAATCGCAATCAGGTCGGCCGACCAGCTGAACATCAGCCCCTTGGCGAAGGTCGGCACCAGGGCCGCCGCCACCCAGGTCGCGGCGAACACCATATAAGGCATGGTGCGGAACAACCAGGATGCGTTAACGGCCAACACCACTTCCTTGCGCAGCAGCCTGAGGATGTCGCGATAGGGCTGGATGACCGATGGTCCGCGACGGCGCAGTAATCGCGCTTTCACCTTACGGATGAATCCGGTGAGAAGCGGCGCCAGCAGCAGGACCAGCACCATCTGCAGGCCTTGAATGGCGAAATCGAGGATCAGGGCCATATTGCCAATGCCAGCAGGAGGAGAACGAGCGCCAGGAACACTAGGCTGAGATATTGCCGGATGGTCAGGAACTGGAAGTGATTGAGCCGATCAGAAACGAAGCTGACGGTGCCGGACACCGGCGCGTAAAGCACGTCCCAGACCAAATCCCGGAGATCGACGGTGAGGCGAGCCGGCCGCAGGTCACCGGGTGGCGGCATTTCGACATGTTCGCGGGCCCGGAACACCAGCGTTCCGAACACCCGCCGGATCGGCTGGGAGAAGCTGCCCGCTGTGTACTGCGTTGCCGGGCGCGGGTCCGGAAAGCCGCAATCCCAGGCCGGACCGCGGCGCAAAGCGCGGGAGGCGAAGCGATGGATCACAAACGCGGCTAACGACGCTGAGATGATCAGGAACAAGAACACCAGCAGCCCGTTATAGGAGCTGCGGGCCTCGGCGATCGGCACGATCGACAGCCACGGTACCGACGCCTGCACCGGCATCTGCGCCCCGATCAGGGAATCCATCACTGGCGCTAGGCCGTCGATGACGTATCCCGGCAAGACACCGGCAAGGAGGCAAAGCAAGGCGAAGGCGAACATGGCGGCAAGCGAGAAACGATCGACCTCGGCGGCATTTTTCGCCGCCTCGCTGCGCGGCCGTCCCAGGAACGTGATGCCGAACGCTTTGACGAAGCAGGCGGCGGCAAGGGCGGCCGACAACGCAAGCAGAGCGCCGACCGCCGGGATCATGATCTTCAGGCCCCATTGCGGCAGCTCGGGGCTGAGCAGGATGGCCTGGAAGACCAACCACTCGGAGACGAAGCCATTCAGCGGCGGCAGCGCCGAAATCGCCATGCTGCCGACGAGGAAGGTGAAGCTCGTTTGAGGCATGCGGTGAATGAGGCCGCCCAAATGCTCCATGTCGCGCTCGCCGGTCGCTGACAGCACCGCACCGGCGCCGAAGAACAGCAAGCTCTTGAAGACCGAATGGTTGAACACGTGGAACAGCGCGGCGGTCAGCGCCAGCGCCGCCGCCAGCACCATACCGTTGGCCTGAAACGCGAGCGCCAAGCCGAGGCCGATGAAAATGATGCCGATGTTTTCGACCGTGTGGTAGGCCAGCAGCCGCTTCAGGTCGTGCTGCATCAGGGCATAGAGCACCCCGAGCACCGCCGTGACTCCGCCGAGTGCCAGCACGACCATGCTAGACCACCACGTCGGCTGGGCAAGCAGGTCGAAGACAATGCGCACGAACCCGTAGACGGCGACTTTGGTCATGACGCCGCTCATCAGCGCCGAGACGTGGCTTGGCGCTGCTGGGTGGGCGAGCGGCAGCCAGACATGGAGCGGCACCAGACCAGCCTTCGACCCGGCGCCGAATAGCGTCAACACCAGGACGATGGCGATGGCGAGAGGTTCATGCACCGTGCTCCGGATGGCATCAAATCCGTATCCGCCGTCAGCGCCGGCGAGAATGCCGTAGGCCAGCAGCAGCGCCAGGGTGCCGAAGCTGGCCATCACCAGATAGATGAAGCCGGCCCGCCGGTTGTCCTCGATGCGATGATGAGCCATGACCAACGCCCACGAGCTCAACGACATGAACTCCCAACTCAAAAGGAACGTGAAGGCATCATCCGCCAGCACCACCAGGTTCATGCCGGCGAGGAAGGCTGGGAAGAACGGCAGCACCCGCTCCGGCGCCGGCTCGTGGCGCCCATAGCCGATGCCGTAGAGGCTTGCCGCCGCGGCGCCGAGATTGACGACGATTAGGAAAAAAGCCGACAGCGCGTCGATACGGAAATCGGCACCCAGCCACGGTAGGCCGAGTGGCAGCCTTAGCGTCGGCGCCGCTCCCCAATCGTCGGCGAGACGGACTAGCGCGATCGCGATAGCAGCCACGGTGACGACGAGACACGCCGAATAGACGAAGCGCGCGCTGGCTGCGGGCCGGACGGTCACCAGCGCGATCGCGGCGACGCTCGTGGCGAGCAGCGCCGCAACACACCACAGCATCAGGACGACGGACACGGGACCTTGCCTCTTGCTTCGTTCCGGCCGCAGCCGATGACGAGGCTGCGGCGGCAATGGATGCGACGATTCATTCTCAGGCTTTCGGCGTTGTCATGATTTCAACCGCACGCCGCGACCGGTGCCCTGGCTGGCAGCGCCCTCGCCAATCAGCTCGATGCCGGCGGCATCGAGGGCGGCCACCAGCTTCATCAGCGAATCGACGTTGCCGCGGATCATCTCCTCGCTTGCCTCCATCCGCTGGATGGTTGGCACCGAGAGTCCGGACATCTCGGCGAGCGTACGCTGGTCGATCCCAAGCAGCGCGCGGGCGGCCCGTAGCTGTGCGGCGGTTATCATGTACTATACATTAGAAATGTGTATTTAAACCTTAGAAGTCACAATATAACCCCAAAAAATAAACTTTCAAGATGGGCTTGGAAACGGCCGAAGATCGCGCCTTTTACGGGCCCTCTCGCGGCCGCGGTGCCGTGTTTCCCGCCGCCGGGGCGGCCGAATGCCTCAGGTCGGTTTCGCGTCCTGGCGGATCATGTCGGAGGCCTTCTCGGCGATCATGATCACCGGCGAGTTGGTATTGCCGCTGGTGATGGTCGGCATCACCGAGGCGTCGACAACCCGCAGACCCTGAACGCCGCGGACGCGCAGCCGGTCGTCGACCACCGCGGCGTCATCGGAGCCCATCTTGCAGGTGCCGACCGGGTGGAAGATGGTGGTGCCGATATTGCCGGCGGCGACGGAGAGGTCCTCGTCGCTTTGCACTTCCCGGCCGGGCTTGAACTCCTCTGGCTTGTACTTGGCTAGCGCTGGCTGAGCGACGATGCGGCGGGTGAGGCGGATTGAAGCGGCAGCGATGAGCCGGTCAGCAGGCGCCGACAGGTAGTTGGGCTGGATCGCCGGCTTTGCGAGTGGGTCCGGACTCTTGAGGCGGACGTGGCCGCGGCTTTCCGGACGCAGGTTGCAGACGCTGGCAGTAAAGGCGGGGAAGGGGTCCAAGGGCTCGCCGAATTTGTTGAGAGTCAGCGGCTGCACGTGGTATTCGACGTTCGGCGTCGCGAACGCCGAATCGGTCTTGCAGAAGGCGCCGAGTTGCGATGGCGCCATCGACATCGGGCCGGACCGGAACAGCACATATTCGAGCCCGATGCCGATCTTGCCGAGGATGCTATTGGCGCGCTCATTAAGCGTCGTCACGCCCTCGACCTTGTAGGCGCAACGGACTTGTAGATGGTCCTGCAGGTTCTCGCCGACGCCTTCAAGCGCGTGGACGACGCCAATGCCGTGTTCCTTCAAAAGCTTCACAGGGCCAACGCCGGAAAGCTGCAACAGCTGTGGCGTGCCAATAGCGCCCGTTGCCAGGATCAGTTCGCGCCCGGATTCGATCACGGCCGGCTCTCCGCCAAGCCCCAGCTCCAAGCCGGTGGCGCGCCTGCCATCGAATCGGATGCGTGTCGCCTGGGCGTGGGTAAACACCTTTAGGTTTGGGCGGTGCCGCACCGGATTCAGGAACGCTTGCGCCGTATTGACGCGCCAGCCGCGGCGCTGGTTGACGTGGAAGTAGCCGCAGCCCTCGTTGTTGCCGCGGTTGAAGTCTTCGGTCTTCGGGATGCCGGCCTGCTCAGCGGCGTCGCGGAAGGCCTCGAGGATATCCCAGTGCAGCCGCTGCCGTTCGACCCGCCACTCGCCGCCGGCGCGGTGCAGTTCGTCGACCGACACTGCCGCCTGGTCCTCGGACTTCAGGAAATAGGGCAGCACGTCGTCCCATCCCCAGCCGCGATTGCCGAGCTGGCGCCAATGGTCGTAGTCGCGCGCCTGGCCGCGCATGTAGATCATGCCGTTGATGGACGAGCAGCCGCCGAGCACGCGGCCGCGCGGATAGCCGAGCGAGCGGCCGTTGAGACCCGGCGACGGTTCGGTAGCGAACCCCCAGTCGGTGCGCGGATTGCCCATGCAGAACAGGTAGCCGACCGGAATGTGGATCCAGATGTAGTTGTCGTTGCCGCCAGCCTCGAGCAACGCGACCGTCGTGTTAGAGTCTTCACTGAGCCGGTTGGCGAGCACGCAGCCGGCGCTGCCGGCACCGACGATGACGTAATCGAATTGTCCGAGGTTGTTCATCGATGGTTCTTGCGGTGTCCGATCACCCTATCACGGTCCGGCGCGCACCCGGAAGGGCACGGCGCGGATGTCCGGGTCGACGGTGTTGCCGTTGAGATAAAGCGTCACCATGACTCGGTAATCGCCCGGCGGCAGCTTGCCGTCCAAGGCGATGACGATGCTGCCGTCACCTTCGAGGACGCCGACACCAGCCCGGCGCACTCGGCCGCCACCGTCGACTGCGAAATAGACGCAATCCAACTTGCCGCCCTTCAGCAGCGTGCGGTGCACTTCCTTCAACGGCCGCCGCACGACCTTGTATTCGCGGCCGTAAGTCTCGATAGTCTCGACCTCGGCCGTCACCTTCAGTCCCTTGGCGTCGGTCTCGATCGCCGAAATGAAGGCACGGCGCGGCGTCGCGTAGGCGTTGTAGGAGCCGACGCCGAGCGGATAGCTCATGTCCCGGAACACTGTCAGCTCCGTCGCCTCCTTGGTCCAGCTCTTCAGGAAATACGGGCCGTTGGTGACCAGGAAGTATCCATGCTTGGCGTGGAAAGCCTTCAGCGCCCGCCAGCGCGCCTTGGCCTGCTCGGCGGTGACAAAGCCGGCGAGAGGCTCCGGCACAAACGCGCGGCCTTCGAACTCGTCGGCCAGCTTCGCCAGCTTCTCCGTCAGCGTCTTGTCGCGCACCATGTCGAGCCACGGCACGCCAAGGCGCTTGGCCTCGGCTTCCGAGAACGCAGCCATGCCGCGGCCGACCGCTTCCTCCATCAACGCCATCACGTGCCACGGCACCGGGCTCCACGGCGGTGCCACCACCGCCGCATGGCCGGGATTGGCCGATGCGTCACGAAGATAGACGTCGATCAGCAGCAGCTCGCGCACGAACGTCGTCTCGCCGACCCGGAACGTCTTCGACGCGCTGTCAACGCCGGCCAGCCGGATGCCGGCGAGCTGGCCACGCAGCAGCGCCGTGGTGCGGTCGATCTCCGGGTCGTAGCGGCGGCCGTCGGCCCCCTTGATGCCCCAGCGGTAGGCGACGGCGTAAGCGTAGAGAAGGTCCGCCGCCTCGGTCTTGGTGCCGTCGTGGAAGATCGACGTCATCGCCCCATAGCGGAGTGCCAGCATCGCCTGCTGGCCGCCGCCGACCGGCTTCAAGCGGCCGCTCGCCGCATCGGGCAGCAGCGCGTCGGCGGGCACTTGGACCACGGCGCGGCCCGGCGTCGCGGCCGACGCGGCGGCAGGCTGGGTGACGATCGGCTCGGCCAGGATCGACAGGCTGATCACCGTGAACGCCACCATTAGCGCCGTCAGCGGGTACTGGCTGAGCATCGCCGGCCGGCGCTCGACGAACGTCGCCGTGGCCTGCCGATGCGCCAGATAGACGGCGATCACGTGGCCGATGACGATGGCGGCGACCGCCACGTACCAGGTGAACTTGGCGCCGACAATGGCGATGTCGATCCGGTAGCCGGCGCTGCCGAACACGTTCCAGCCGAACCCGAACGGATCGGAGGCGAGCGGGATTACGTACTGGCCCTGGACCAAGAGGAAGGTCAGGTAATGCGCCAGGTGATAGGCGATGGCGATCGGCACCAGCGTCGGCGCAAACCGCCGCGCCGTTTCCATGGCGCCGAGTCGGTTGCCGACCAGCGCCACCATCAGCCGGCAGGTGACAAGATAGGCGGTCACGAACAACAGCCAGAAACCAATCAGCCCGAACGTCCGGCCGACCATCTGCCAACCCTCGCCGGTGGCGGAAATGACCGACAGCAACGCATCCTCCGACTGCCGGAAGCCTGGGGTGACCATCAGACCGTCGTAGAGCACTACCGACAGGAACAGCAGCACCAGCGCCATCACCGAGGTCGAAACGGTGTCGTTACGCAGCAGCCCGACGGCGAAGGGGCGCAACGCCCATTGCCGCTCGGCGTTGTTGGCAAGGCTATAGCAGGTCGGGCAGTTGACGCAGACGTAGTCGTGGTCCAGGCAACCGAGCCCGCATCGGTCGCAAATCTCCGGCCGGGTGACGCGTGCCTCGAGTGGCGCGAAGCGCGCCAGCATGGCGAACAGCACGCTGAACACCTCGCCATGTTTGAGCCACCGCTCGCGGCCGAATGCCGCCATGCCCGCCCAGGTGATCGCCGAGTAGCCGACTAGCATCCAGGCGATGTTGACGGGCTTGGCCGGCTCCGGGAACACCAGCTCACCCCACGCGAAAGCCGCGAACAACGCCACCGCCGGCCACGCCTGCCAACGGACGGGATAGGGCAGGCCGAGGGCAAAGTCGCGGCCGCCGGCGAGGCGGCGGTAGAGCACCTCGGCGCACGCGAACAGCGTCCGCCACGGGTTGATCAGCGTCCACAGATCGCCGACGAAGGCCTGCACGTAGACCAATCCGACCCAACCGATAATCCACACCATGACGGGAGCGATATTTCGCATCGGGTGTTGATCGCCTAGGAATCCGGCCACCACCACCAGCACGAACAGCGCCGCCGCGGCGGCCTTGACGGCGGCGACGACGAAATCGCCGGCTAGGAACCGGCCGAGCGGGTGGGCAAGAAGATTGAGCCGCCAATAGTCGCGCCGCATCACACCGCCGCCAATGAATGCGCCGATGACGACGAACGACAACGCCACCGCGGCGCCGGCGCCAACCAGATACAGCAAC
>Ga0214471_10004730_pt1 | contig 10501 bp, 10 predicted proteins | sample RVTome_5_FD_207665 | JGI IMG/M metagenome (GOLD analysis project Ga0214471, IMG submission 207665) | Soil microbial communities from uranium-contaminated site in the Upper Colorado River Basin, Wyoming, United States - RVT142D155 | ecosystem: Environmental > Terrestrial > Soil > Contaminated >... | reverse complement strand
GGCAGGACCGCCTGCTCTTCGAAGGCCTCGCCGGCACGGCGCGGACCGGCAGCGGCGCCGCCGACGATCCGATCGTGCTGGCGCTGGCGCGCATCCGCCAGCTCGCGGCGCACGAGGTCGGCCACACTCTGGGGCTGGCGCACAACTTCGCGGCGTCGACCTACGGCCGCGCCTCGGTGATGGACTATCCGGCGCCCCTCGTCGAGGTCACGGCCGACGGCACGCTCGATTTCTCGCAGGCCTACGCCGCCGGCATCGGGGAGTGGGACGTGGCGGCGATCCACTGGGCCTACGCCCAGCTCGCGCCCGGCGTCGACGAGCGCCCGGCGCTCGAGGCCATGGTGCGCGAGGCGCTCGGCCGCGGCCTCGTCTTCCTCACCGACAAGGACGCGCGGGCGCCGTCGACGGCGCATCCGCTCGCCAGCCTGTGGGACAACGGCGCCGACCCGGTCGCCGCGCTGCACCAGTCGCTGCGCGTCCGCCGCGCCGCCCTGGCGCGCTTCGGCGAGGACAACCTCCTGCCCGGCGAGCCGAACGCCGCGCTCGAGGAGGTGTTCGTTCCGCTCTACCTCCACCATCGCTTCCAGCTCGTCGCGGCGGCCAAGCTGGTCGGCGGCGTCGACTACCGGCACGCCGTGCGCGGCGATGGCCAGCCGGCGCCGCGGCCGGTGGGCGCCGAGCGGCAGCGGCGCGCGCTCGCCGCGATCCTCGAGACGCTCGCTCCCGGTTTCCTCGACATTCCGGAGAGCGCACTGCGCGCGCTGGTACCGCGCGCGCCCGAGCTCGCCCCCTCGCGCGAGCTGTTCGTCTCGCACACATCGCCGGTCTTCGACGCGCTGGGCGCGGCGGCGACGGCGGCCGACCTCACCCTGCGCGCCCTGCTCGAGCCGGAGCGCATCGCGCGGCTGGTCGACCAGCGGCGCCGGAATACGTCGCTGCCCGGGCTCGGCGAGGTGCTCGACGCTCTCGTCGAGCGAGCCTTCGCCGAGACGGTGACGCTGCCGCCGCGCGAGGCCGAGGTGGCGCGCGTGGTCCAGCGCACGGTCGTCGACCGGCTCACCGCGCTCGCCGCCGACGGCGACGTGCCGCCGTGGGTGCGCAGCCGGGTCGATCTCGCGCTCTCGACCCTCCTGCAGCGGATGGACCAGGTGGAGCCGCTCGACGCGGCGGAGCGCGCGCACTTCGATGCGCTCGCCGCCGAGATCGGGCGCCATTTGTCGCGGCCGTCGCCGCCGCGCGAGCCGGCGCGCGTGGCCGAGCCCGAGCCGCCCGGCGAGCCCATCGGCGGCCTCGCCGGCGCGCTGGAGTCGCTCGACGAATGCGGCTTCGACGGCTGGCGCTGAGCGCCGCCGCGGCAGCCCTCGCCGCGGCGATCGCGAACGACTGCGCGCGCGGCAACGGCGGCGACGGCGCCCCGCCGCGCGGCCACGTGCGCGTCGTGGCGGTCCATCCGCACGACTCCGGGGCGTTCACACAGGGGCTGCTCTGGCACCGCGGGCGGCTCTACGAGAGCCTCGGCGGCTACGGCAGCTCGCGCCTGCGCGAGGTCGAGCCGGCGACCGGCCGCGTCGTGCGCGAGGTCGCGCTTCCGGCGGGCGAGTTCGGCGAAGGGCTCGCGCTCGTCGGCGAGCGGCTCATCCAGCTGACGTGGCACGAAGGCATCGCGCGCGTGTGGAGACTCGAGGACTTCGCGCTCCTCGCCACTTGGCGCTACACGGGCGAGGGCTGGGGCCTGACCTTCGACGGCCGTGAGCTGGTGCAGAGCGACGGCGGCGCGACGCTCACCTTCCGCTCGGCCGACGACTTCTCACCGCGCCGGACGGTGCAGGTGCGGCGCGGCGGCCGGCCGGAGGCGTACTTGAACGAGCTCGAGTGGGCGGACGGTGCGCTCTACGCCAACGTCTGGCAGAGCGACGAGATCGTGCGCATCGATCCGGCGAGCGGCGAGGTGCTGGCCGTCTTCGATGCCGGCGGCCTGCTGCCGGCGGCGGTGCGCGCCGAGACCGATGTCCTCAACGGCATCGCCTACGAGCCCGAACGGCGGCGCTTCTTCGTCACCGGCAAGCTCTGGCCGCAGCTCTTCGAGGTCGAGCTCGTCGAGCCCTCACGCTGAGTCGCCGGCGCCGCCCGCGGCCTCCGCCGCGAGCAGGTCGGCGAGGAGCACGATGCGCCGGGCGTACGAGCGCAGGTCGACGTGCTCGTCCCGCGTGTGCATGCCGCCGCCGACCGGACCGAGGCCGTCGACGACCGGCACGTCGGTGCCGGCGGGAAGGAAGTTCGGAAACGAGATGCCGCCGCGGTCGACCTCGACCTCGAGCGTCCATCCGCGCCGGCGCGCCAGCTCGACGACGCGCGCGGCTGCGGCGCGGCGCCGCGGCGTCGGCTCGACCGGCGGCACCGCGCCGGCGAAGGCGAGCCGCGCCTCGACCTCGCGCCGCTCGGCGACGGCGCGCGCCTCGCCGGCGAGCGCCGCGGCCACCTCCTCGCGGTCGCCGGCGTGCAGGAAGCGGAATTCGCCCTCGACGACGGCGCGCGCGGGCACGACGTTGAGCTGCGCCTCGCTGCCGACGAGCGCCGCCTGCTCGGCGAGGTTCTCGACGAAGCTCGCGTCGCCGCCGACGATGCGCGCGAGGCTGACCGTCGGGCCGTCGCCGGGCCGGCTGAGGGCGGCGGCGGCGGCGCACCACTCGGCCGCCGCGACGACGGCCGAGCGGCCGTGCCAGAAGTGGAGCCCGGAGTGCGCCGCCCGCCCGCGCACGTCGAGCCGGAAGGTGGCCATGCCGCGCCGGCCGAGGACGATCGTCTCGGTGCCGTCGGCGGCCGGCTGACCGGGCTCGAGGACCCAGACCGCGCGCGCCGTCGCGCCGTGCTCGGCGGTGGCGCGGCGCGAGATCTCGCCGGCGACCTCCTCGTCCGGCACCAGCACCAGCCGCAGGCCCGCCGCCGGCGGCCGGCCGCGCGCGGCGAGCCGGTCGAGCGCGGCGAGCAGCGTCGCGATGCCGCCTTTCATGTCGATGGCGCCGGTGGCGTAGAGGCGCTCCGCCTCGCGGCGCGGCGCGGCGGCGGCGAGCACGGTGTCGAGGTGGCCGAGCAGGAGCAGAGGCGCCGTTCCCGGCGTCGACTCGGCGACGAGGAGCGGCAGCGAGACGCCGCCGGCTCCGGCGGCCTCGTCGACGCGCGCCGCGAGCCCCCGCCGCTCGAGCTCGCCGGCCAGGCGCGCGGCGAAGCGGCGCAGGCCGGCGGGGTCGGTCGACGGCGAGCTCTCCGCGGTCAGCCGCGAGAGCAGCTCCACGGCGGCGCCGAACGCCGCCGCATCGAGATCCCCCGGCAGCTCGAAATCGGGCACCGGCGCAGTCTAGCCTTCCTTGTTTCGGCGCGGCGTCGGCCGCTACACTCCCGCGGCGAGAGGAGCGAGCGGAGAGCGATGAGCGAAGCGCAGTGGTACCTCGCGGTGCTCGGCGGCCTCGGCAATCTGCTCGACGGGGACGGCTGAGGGTGCGCCGGTCGCGAGCGGCGGCCTGGCTCGCCGCGTGCGCGCTGGCGGCCTCGGCGGGCGCCGAGAACGCAGCCCCGGCGGAGGCCTCGCACGCGCGCATCGAGAGCGCCATCGCGCGAGTGCGCCCGGCGCAGGTGCAGCTCACCGTCGTCGCGCAGCGCTTCGCCGACGGCCGCGCCGTGCGCTACCCGAGCGGCGGCAGCGGCGTGATCGTGAGCGCCGCGGGCCACGTGCTGACCAACTACCACGTCGCGGGCAAGAGCGTGCGCATCCGCGCCACGCTCGCCGACGGCGAGGAGGTGCCGGCGGAGGTCGTCGCCCACGATCCGTTGACCGATTTGTCGGTGCTGCGCGTCGTCGCCGACCGCGAGTTCACGCCGCTCGAGTTCGCGTCGGGGGAGGTGGCCGTCGGCACGCCGGTGCTGGCGCTGGGCAATCCGCTGAGCCTCGCCTCGACCGTGACGCTCGGCATCGTCTCGAACGCGCGGCGCGTCTTCACCGATTTCACCGCCAGTCGCCTCGAGGACTTCGATCTCGAGGGCGAGCCGACCGGCCTCTTCACCCTGTGGCTGCAGCACGACGCGCTCATCCTGCCCGGCAACTCGGGCGGCCCGCTGGTCGACCTCGACGGACGGATCGTCGGCATCAACGAGCTCGGCGGCGCCGGCATCGGCTTTGCGATCCCGGCGCCGATGGCGCAACGGGTGCTCGACGAGGTGCTGCGGCACGGCCGCGTGCGGCGCGCCGATCTCGGCATCTCGGTGCTGCCGGCGACGAAGGCGGGCCGGGAGCGCGGCGCCCTCGTCTCGTCGGTACTCTCCGCGTCGCCAGCGGAGCGCGCCGGCCTCCGCGCCGGCGATTTCCTGCTCGCGCTCGCCGGCGAGGCGGTCGACGTGCGGCACTTCGAGGAGGTGCCGGAGCTCTACCGCCGCATTGCCGAGCTCGAGATCGGGAGCGCGGTGGCGATCACGATCGAGCGCGCGGGCGAGCGGCGCGAGCTGTCGGTGACGACCGCCGAGCTCGACGAGGCGGTGGGGCGCGAGGCGGAGATCCGGCCGCTCGGCGTCGCGGTCCAGGAGCTGAGCACGTCGATGGCGCGCGCGCGCCAGCTGCCGCCGCGCTCCGGACTGCTCGTCACCAGCCTGCGCGCCGGCGGTCCGGCGGCGCAGGCGAGACCGGCGCTGCAGGGCGGAGACCTGCTGAGCGCGGTCGCGGGGCGCACCGTGACGACGATCGAGGCGTTGTCGGAGGCGCTGGCGGCGACGGACGCGGAGGAGACGCTGCTCGCCTTGCGGCGCGACGATCAGCTGTTGCTCGCCGTGGCGCGTCTCGGCGCCGTTCGCGCCGCGCGTTCGGGAGGCGAGCTGCCCAGGGCGTGGCTCGGCGTCGAGACGCAAGTGGTGACGCGCGCGCTCGCCGCGGCGATCGGCCGGCCCGAGCTGCGCGGCTTCCGCGTCACCCAGGTGATGCCGTGGAGCGAGGCGGAGCGCGCCGGCCTCGCCATCGGCGACGTGGTCACCGGCGTCGACGGCGAGCGCCTCGCCGCCGAGCGCGAGCAGGACGTCGAGAACCTGAGGCGCGCCGTCGAGGAGCGCGACATCGGCCAGCGGGTCGCTCTCGCGGTCGATCGCGACGGCCGCGCGCTGACCCTCGAGACGGCGCTCGAACGGCGTCCAAAATCGGCGGCGGAGGTGCGCTCGGCGCGCCTCGAGGAGCTCGGTTTCTCGACGCGCGACCTGACGCATTTCGATCGCGTCGAGCTGCACCTGGCGCGCGATCAGCGCGGCGTGCTGGTCACCGAGATCGTGCCCGGCGGCTGGGCGCAGATGGGCGGCCTGGAGCCCAACGATCTGGTGCTCTCGATGGCGGGGGAGTCGGTCGACGACGTCGCCGGCTGCGAGCGCGTCGCCGGCAGCCTGGCGGCGTTGCGGCCGGCCGTCGTGCCGATCTTCGTGCGGCGCGGGCCGCGCACGCACTTCGTCTTTCTCGAGCCGGCGTGGAACGGCGCCGGCATCGTCCCGGAGACCGACTGATGCGCGATTCGATCCTCTGCGCGGCGGCGCTCGCCGTGCTCCCGCTCGCCCCGGCGTCCGCCGCGGAGCCCGACGGCGCCGCGCTCACGGCGCGCTACGCTCCGGCCGTCGTCGGCCTGCGCCTGACGCTGCGCACCGAGGTCGAGGGCAGCGGCGCGCCGCCCGAAGAGACGACCGACGAGACCGTCGGCGTGGTGGTCGATCCCTCGGGCCTGATCCTGCTGTGGAACTCGCACATCTCGTCGGGACGGATGGCCGACCTGTTCGCGGAGATGAGCGCCCAGGGCGGCTTCCGGCTGCAGGTGACGGCGACCGACGTGCGGGTGACGCTGCCCGGCGAAGGGCGCGAGCGCCGCGCCTTCGTGGCGGCTGCGGACAGCGATCTCGATCTCGCCTTCGTCCAGCTCGAGGAGCGGCCCGAGACGCCTCTCGCCAGTGTCGATTTCCGCCAGGCGGCGGCGGTGGCGGTGGGCGACGTCCTGGTCGCCGTGTCGCGCCTGTCGTCGAGCTTCGACCGCGCGCCGTTCTTCGATCTCGTGCGCGTCGTCGGCCGGGTGGAGAAGCCGCGCGCGGCGTGGATCCTGGGCGCCGGCAACGCGACACAGGCCGGCTTGCCGTACTTCGCCGCCGACGGCCGGCCGGCGGGCGTGCTGGTGACCGTCGTCTCGCGCGCCGGCGAGACGACCTCGCCCGACGCGAGCCGTCTCTTTGCCGAGATGCTGTCGCTCGGTCGCGGCGAGAGCGAAGTCGGACCGATCGGGCTCTTCTTGCTGCCCGCCGAGCGCGTGCAGAGCCGCGTCGAGCTGGCGCTCGAGCGGGCGAAGGAGCTGCTGGCGGAACGCGCCGCCGCGGCGGGCGGCGAGTGAACGCGCTCAGCGCGCTTCGGGGGCGGGCGCCGGCGAGTCGATGCGCAGCATCTTGGCCCAAGCGGCGCGCAGCGGCGCCGGCAGGTCGAGATCGTCGAACAGCTCGATCACCTCGTCGCGGTTGACGAAGGTCCAGATCTCGTCCCAGTCGGCGTAGAGCAGCAGGCGCGCCACGGCCCAGGCGCGCAAATCGCGCGGGCCCTCGGCGAGCAGCTTGCGCAGCTCGGAGGGGGTGATCGCCCGGTCGGGGATGAACTTCAGCGGCTCTTCGCGCCGATCGAGCTCCGGAAGGTCGGTACCGGGGACGCGCGTCACGGCGCTCAGTATAGCGGCTCGATTCGGCGCCGCAACTGCTTGACCGGTGACCGGGCGTCGGCTAGATTGCCGCGGCTCGACCAGGGCGCGGGCATAACTCAGCTGGTAGAGTGTCAGCTTCCCAAGCTGAAAGTCGCGGGTTCGAATCCCGTTGCCCGCTCCATCTCCTCTTTCGCCGGCGGCCGCTCGCGGCCGCCGGCGTCGTTCCGGCCGTCAGCAATCGGGAAAACGCTCAGCGGTCGCCGCCTGCCAGAGCGCGCGCAGGTCGTCGGGGACCGGCGCCGCGCACTCGACGCGCCGGCCGTCCTGCGGATGCGGAAACGCGATGCGCCAGGCGTGCAGCGCCGGGCGCGGGAACTCTTCGAGCGCGCGCCGTGCGGCGTCGCGCCGGCCGCGCTCGCGGGTCGCACCGTAGACCGGATCGCCGACCAGCGGGTGGCCGAGGTGCCTGGCGTGGACGCGGATCTGGTGCGTGCGGCCGGTGGCGAGGTCGAACTCGACGAGCGACACCGGCCCGGCCGAGGCGAGAGCTCGCCAGCGGGTGAGCGCCGGCCGGCCGCGCGGTCGCACCGCCATGCGCTGGCGATCGGCGGGGTGGCGGCCGATCGGCGCGTCGATCACTCCGAACGCTTGACGCGGCCGGCCCCAGACGACGGCGAGGTAGCGCTTGTCGATCTCGCGCGTGGCGAAGGCGCGCGCCAGCGCCTCGTGGGCGCGGCGGTTGCGGGCGACGACGAGGCAACCCGTGGTGCCGCGGTCGAGCCGGTGCACGATGCCGGGCCGTCCCGGGCCGCCGACGCCGGCGAGCTCGGGGTAGGCGGCGAGCAGACGGTGGACGAGGGTGCCGGTGCGGCGCCCGGCCCCCGGGTGAACGACGAGGTCGGCCGGCTTGTCGAGCACCAGCACGTCGTCGTCGCTCCACAGCACGGCGAGGGGGCCGGGCTCGGGCTGGACGCGATCGTCGGTCGCGGGCGGCGGATCCCAGCTCACGCGGGCGCCGGAGCGCAACGCCTCGCCGGCCTTGCGCGCCGGGGCGTCGCCGAGGCGAACCCGGCCCGCTTCGATCCACGACCGCACGCGGCTGCGCGGCACGCCGAGACGCGCGGCGAGCGCGCGGTCGAGCCTTTCGCCGGCCGCCTCGTCGCCGACCGTCCAGGCGCCGGCGAGCTCGGCGTCGCGATGGCTCACGTCTCGCTCGCGTCGGGCTCCGGTCGCTGAAGATACGAGTCGAGCACCATCAGGCCGAGGCCGACGCAGATAGCGCTGTCGGCGACGTTGAAGTCGGGCCAGCGGTAGCTGCCGATGAAGACGCCGAGGAAGTCGGTCACCGCGCCGCTCGCCAAGCGGTCGAGCAGATTGCCGACGGCGCCGCCGAGGACGAGCGCGAGCGCCGAGAGCAGGCGGCTCTCCGCCGCTGGCGTGCGCAGGAAGAACCAGGAGACGAACGCCAGAGCGCCGAGGCCGAGCGCCGCGAGGGCGGCGGTCGCCAGGCCGTCGCCGCCGCTCGCGAAGAGGCCGAAAGCGACGCCGGTGTTGCGCACGTGCGAGAGGTGGAAGAGGCCCGGCACGATCTCGTGCGAGGAGTGCGGCGCGAAGCTGCGCTCGACGAGCCACTTCGTCCACTGGTCGAGCGCCAGCACGGCGAGCGCGAGCAGCAAGAAAGCGCGCTTGCCGGCGAGCGCGGGGCCGAGCTTCATGCGGGATCCTCCGGGGACGAGCCTTCGAGCACGACGACGGCGGCGGCGACGGGTCCGTCGTGCGTGATCGAGAGCAGGATGCGTTCGACTCCGAGCTCGCGCGCCCGTCGCGCCGCGGCGGCGTGGAAACGCAGCGACGGCGCGCCGTGCTCGCCGCGCTCGATTTCGACGTGGCGGAAGACCAGGCCGTGCGCCCAGCCGGTGCCGAGCGCCTTGAGCGCGGCCTCCTTGGCGGCGAAGAGCCCGGCGAGATGCACGGCGCGCGCGACGCTCGTCCGGCGCGAGCGGATCTCGCCGGCGAGGAAGACGCGGCGCTCGAACGCCTCACCGTGGCGCGCCACGACGCTCGCGAAGCGGCCGAGGTCGACGACGTCGATGCCGAGGCCGACGACGCAGCTCACGCTCGGGCCTCCCGCAGCGCCGTGACCATCTCGGCAGCCGACTCGGCCGTCGCGAAGGCGCGGATCGCCGCCAGGCCGGTCGCGCCCTGCCGCAGCACCGGCGCGACGCGCGCGGCGTCGATGCCGCCGATGGCGAAGAGCGGCACGCCAACGGCGGCGGCCTCGGCCAGCGCCGCGAGCCCGCGCGGTGCGCGCCGGCCGCGCTTGGTGGGCGTGTCGAAGACGGGACCGAAGACGACGTAATCGGCACCCTGCTCGCGGGCGCGGCGCACCTCGTCGAGCTCGTGGGTGGAGCGGCCGATCACGAGACGCTCTCCGACCGCCATGCGCACGCGCGCGACAGGCAGGCCGGCGGCCGGCAGATGGACGCCGTCGGCCGCCGCCGCGAGAGCGAGATCGAAGCGCCGGTTGACGAACAGGGCGCGCGGCGGCGCGAAGATCCGTCGCGCCGCGACGGCGAGCGCCACGACCTCGGCGTCGTCGAGCTCCGGCTCGCGCACCTGCAGGCCGTCGACGCCGGCCGCGGCGAGCCCGGCGCACCACGCCTCCCAGTCGAGGCCGCCGAGCCGCCGGCGATCACTGATGGCGAGCAGAGCGGGCAGGTCCGGCATGCGTGGATGCTCCTCGCAGGACGAGATCGATGTCGTGCGCCGCCCACACCAGGTGGACGAGGCCGAATCCGCTGATCAGGCCGCGCAGCCAGGAGAGCGAGAGCAGCGAGCGCAGGAAGCCGAACGGGATCAGCAGCGCCACTCGCTGCCAGCCCTCGGTCCAGGGAGCGATGGTGAGGAAGATCCCCGCCTCCAGGCAGTAGACGACGAAGAGAACGCGAAACAGCGAATCCAGGCGCACGGGCGAGGGATCCTAACCCACCCCGCCCGCGCACCCGCGGCGCGCTCAGCCGTCGCCGCGCGGCGGCCCTTGCCGCTTGGGCGGCGGGCTCGACGACGACTGCGACGGCTTCGAGCCGCCGCGTGCCGAGGCCTGCGAGCGGCCGCCGCTCGAGCCCTGTTGACCGCGGCCGCTCGTCGCCGAGGAGCGCCCGGCGTTGCCGCGACCGGAGGAGCTCACTGTCGGCGCGCCCGCGCCGCGACCTGGCGGCGGGCTCGCCGGCGCGGCGCGCGGCGAAGTCGGCGCGCTGCCGCGGGGCGCCACGTTCGGCGCGCTGCCACGGGGAGCCACGGTCGGCGCACTGCCGCGCGGCGCCACCGTCGGGCTGCCGCGCCAGCCGACGGGCGGCGTCGCGAGGCGAGGCGACGTCGCGGGGCTGGAAGGCGACGGACGGTCGAAGCCGCCCGCCGCGCCGCGCTGAGCGGAGCCGGCGCCGGGGCCGCCGCCGGGGGCGCCGCGATCCCAGACCGGGGCACGGCGCACGCCGCCGATCACGCGCGAAACGGGCTCGTCACGCCTCGGCGGCGCGGCCGCGCGCCCGCCGCCGCTCTCCGTCGGGCCACCGCTCAGCCGGCGCCAGCCCTGCCGGTCCGTCGCGGCGGGCGTGTCGCGCTCGACCTCGTAGCCGCCGCGACGGGCGGCGCCCTGCGGTGCGTCGGTCGCGCTACCGCCGATGCCGCGTCCGGCCGTCGCGGCGCTGCCGCGCGCCGACTCCCCGCGAACGGGACCGCCGCCCAGCCGCCGGTCGTCGCCGCGGCTCGGCCCTTCGTCTCGCCGAGGGGTGCGGCTCACGATCGTGCGG
>Ga0214471_10004728_pt1 | contig 10503 bp, 9 predicted proteins | sample RVTome_5_FD_207665 | JGI IMG/M metagenome (GOLD analysis project Ga0214471, IMG submission 207665) | Soil microbial communities from uranium-contaminated site in the Upper Colorado River Basin, Wyoming, United States - RVT142D155 | ecosystem: Environmental > Terrestrial > Soil > Contaminated >... | reverse complement strand
GCTGCCGGCGAACATCGGTCTAGCCGTGATTCAGACCATCGAGCACGAAAAACTATTGGAACGAGCGCGTGACATGGGAGCCTATCTTGTCGCCGGATTAAGCGAATTGCAGCGCCGTCACGAAGAGATCGGTGACGTGCGCGGCATGGGACTGTTGCGCGGTATCGAACTGGTCAAGGACCGCGAGACGCGCGAGCCGTACCACGAGCTGGGCGCGATGACCACCCAGCGCTGCTTGGAACTGGGTCTGAGCATGAATATCCGGCGCCGGCCCGAGCGGGGTTCGGTGTGGCGCATCGCACCGCCGCTGACGGTTTCGGCAACCGACATCGACCTGGCGATGACTATTTTCGATCAGGCGCTGGTGGAGTCCAAGAATGTCCTGGCCAAGCGGTCACACGTTGCGGCGCGTAACATCGTCCCCGATGCATTGAAGCACGCAACGGCTCCCGACATCAAACCCGTAGTTGAAACAAGGAGGGGAACATGCTGAAGAAATTCGGTTCTATCGTGGCGGCCGGCGTGGTGCTGAGCCTGCTGGGTGCCACCGCGGCCCACGCGGATGTGTTGAGCAACATCAAGAAGAAGGGCGTGCTGGTAGTCGGCACCAAGGCTGATTACCGTCCGTTCGGCTACCTCGATCCGTCGGGCAAGATCGTCGGCTTAGAGGCGGACCTCGCGGCGGATGTGGCGAAGCGGCTGGGGGTCAAGCTGGAACTCGTGCCAGTCGTCGCCTCCAACCGCATCCAGTTTCTGCAGCAAGGCAAGATCGATCTGATGATCGCTACGACCAGCGACACACCGGATCGCCGCAAGGTCGTCGACTTCGTCGACCCCAACTACTACGGCTCGGGCCTCAACGTGCTGGCGCCGAAGTCCGCGCGCATAGCCGGCTGGGACCAGCTCAAAGGCAAGAAGGTGTGCCTTATCCAGGGGGCGTTCTACAACAAGGAACTGCAGGAAAAGTACGGCGTCGAAGGCGTGGCCTTTCCAGGCACTGCGGAGGTCTATACGGCGCTCAGGAACGGCAACTGCCTCGCCTTCGCGTACGACGATACGGCGATTGTCGGCGAAATGCTGAAGCCCGAATGGAGTGCTTACGAAATGCCGCTCGATTCAATCCTCTTCGTCCCCTGGGGCATTGCAGTCAAGCAGGGTGAAAAGGACTTGGTCGAATTCATGGCGAAAACAACGATCGACTGGCACAAGACCGGCTTTATTCGGCAACTTGAAAAGAAGTGGGGCATCAAGCCCACCAAGTTTGCGCAGGATATGAACACCAAGTACAAATAGTCATCGGCGCGAAGCGGCAGGCCAAGGCGCGGCGACATCGTGCCTGGCCTGGTCCGGGTAGTCGTCTCTGACTGAGAGGGCCGATGCAGTCGTTCTGGGATTGGTTCCGTGCGTTGAACGATGCGACCGGAATCAATCTCACGATCCTTTATGATTCGTTCGATCGTCGCCGCTTTGTCAGCGGCTTTTTGATGACGCTCCGGCTGGCGGCGATCTGCATCGTTGCGAGCGTGCTGATCGGAATCGTTGGCGCCTGGCTTCAGGGCTCCCGCTTGCGGCTGACCCGCAGCATCGTGCACTGGTACATCCAGTTTTTTCGCAACACGCCACCGCTGGTCCAGATTTACTTTTTCTACTTTGGCATCGGCAGCCTACTGACTGCGACCAGCGCGAGCGGCACCGCGGTGCCGGTCGTAAGCAACGTCGCGTGGGCGATCGTGTCGCTGTCCTTTTTCGCCGGCGCGTTCAATGTCGAGATTTTCCGCTCGGGCGTCGAAGCCGTACCGACGACGACGATCGAGGCGGCCGAATCGCTCGGGTTCAGCCGCGCGCGTACATATCTGTTCATCGTTTTGCCGCTGGCGTTTCGCATCAGCCTGCCTGCGCTGAACAACAACCTGGTCAACCTGGTCAAGACGACGACGCTGGCTTACGCGATCGCCGTGCCGGAGATGTTGTATGTCTCGAGCCAGATCTGGTCGGATGCACTGAACGTACCGGTCATGATGAACGTGTTGCTGTTCTCGTACTTCTTGCTCGTTGGATTTCTCGTGTGGGTGATGCACCGCTGGGAACGCGCGATCAAGGTGCCGGGGTTTGGCACATGAGCCGCAGGCGCTGGAACCAGGCGCTGCCGCAAGGGACCGACCTGCCGGTGCTGATGCCGTCGGCGACGCGAATCGCGCGGTCGGCGACCGCCGAGCGCATGTCCGGCTTTTTCACGCTGCGGCTTCGGCCGGCACACGGCGCGGCGCTGCTCCTGCTGTTCCTGATCGGCTGCGGCGTTGCGCAGGCGCAGGCTGAGCCCGGCCATCCTTCGATTCTGGCGACGATCTGGAAGTGGACGCCGTTGCTGCTCGGTGGCTTCCTGCTCAATCTTGCGATCAGCGCCGTGGCGATGACGTTGGGAACACTGGCAGGGATGTTCCTGGGATTCGCACAGATTTCGCTGCTGCCGCCGGTCAGGAAAGGCGCGTGGTTCACAACGCACTTCTTTCGCAACGCACCCTGGCTTGTGCTGCTGTTCTATTGCATGTTTCTGTTGCCGTTCCAGGTCACCGTATTGGGCATCACGGTTCCGATTCCGGACTGGATCAAAGCAACACTGGGTCTGGTGCTGCCGGTGATGGCGAACGTGTCGGAGATCGTGCGCGGTGCCGTGCAGTCGATCCCGACCACGCAATGGGAATCGGCTGCGTCGCTGGCATTCAATCGCCGGCAGACGATGTGGATGATCATCGTGCCTCAATGCATCAAGCGCATGTTGCCGCCGTGGATGAACCTGTATGCGATCCTCACGATGGCGACCGTGCTGACATCGATCGTCGGTGTGGCGGAGATGATGACGCTGACGGGCAGGGTGTTGAGCGCCGAGAACCGGCCGGGACTGTTGCTGGCGTTCTACAGCTACGTGCTGTTCTGGTTCTTCCTGTACTGCTACCCGATCGCGCGCTGGACCGTGCGTTTGGAAGCGAAATATGCCGTCAATCACTGAGTGAGCGCCATGCCGGCAGAAAACGCGCAACCCATCGTCAGTCTTCGCGATGTGCACAAATCGTTCGGTGACATCAAGGTGCTGAGGGGCATATCGATGGATGTGCCCAGGGGAGCGGTCGTCTGCATCATCGGCCCATCGGGTTCCGGCAAGTCGACGCTGCTTCGATGCATCAATGGCCTGGTCCCGATCAACCGCGGCAGCATTCGCGTGGGCACGTTCGACGTGCACACACTGCACACCGATCAGCAAAAAATCGCGCTGCGCAAGGAAGTGTCGATCGTATTCCAGCAGTACAACCTGTTCCCACACAAGACGGCGCTGCAGAACGTCATGATGGCGCCGGTCCACGTTCTGAAGGAAGACAAGGACGAGGTTCACGCGCGCGCCGTCGCGCTGCTCGCGAAGGTGGGGCTTTCCGCCAAGGCGGATGCGTACCCGGGCGAACTATCCGGAGGACAACAGCAGCGGGTCGCGATCGCGCGTTCGCTCGCGATGCGGCCCGAAGTCATGCTGTTCGACGAGATCACCGCCGCGCTCGATCCGGAAACCGTCAAAGAAGTCCTGAATACGATAACGGAACTTGCGCAGGATGGAATGACCTGCATGCTGGTCACGCATGAAATGCGGTTTGCGCGCGAGCTTGCCGATGATGTCTACTTCACCGATGGCGGCCTGATCGTCGAGTCCGGGCCGCCCGCCAAATTGTTCGACCAGCCACAGAAGGAAAGGACACGCGCGTTTCTTTCGCAGATTTTGTAGCGGGTTCAGGGCGAACCTCGATTCATCTGCCGGGATAAGCGAATCTGCATCGGACCAGCAGCATTGCTAATACGCCAGCGTTGACGCGGTGACAGCAAGCGTGCAATGCCGAACAATGCCTGCCATGAAGTACTCGATCTTCTCCCTCGCCCGTAACGCGCTCAGTTATCACGAAAACTGGCCGCTGGCGTGGCGCAGCCCGCCCCCGAAGAAGTATTACGACGCCGTGATCATCGGCGGCGGAGGGCACGGCCTGGCCACTGCGTATTACCTGGCCAACGATCGTGCGCTCGAACTATCACCTCGATTCGAACGCGCACTTTTACGAGTATTCGCTGAAGCTGTGGGAGCGTCTGTCGCAGCAGCTGAATTTCAACGTGATGTACAGCGCGCGCGGGGTGCTGAATCTGGTGCATTCGCCGGCCGACATCGACGCAGCGATGCGGCGCGGCAATGCAATGCGCCTGAACGGCATCGATGCCGAGTTTTTGTCGCGCGATCAGATCGCGAAATGGATTCCCAATCTCGACTGCTCGGAGAATGCCCGCTTTCCGATCATGGGCGGACTGCTGCAGCCGCGCGGCGGCACCGTGCGGCACGACGCGGTCGCCTGGGGCTACGCGCGCGCAGCGGATGCGTGCGGCGTCGACATCATCCAGCAATGCGAAGTCACCGGCATTCGCATCGACGGCGGCGCGGTGACCGGAGTCGAGACCACGCGCGGCTTTATCGCGACGCCGAGGATCGGCATCGCGGTCGCCGGTCACTCGAGCCACGTCGCGACGATGGCGGGAATCAAGCTGCCGATCGAGTCGCACGTGCTGCAGGCGATGGTGTCTGAGCCGGTCAAGCCGGTGCTCGACACAGTAGTGACGTCGGGTGCCGTGCATTTCTACATCAGCCAGTCTGACAAAGGCGGGCTGGTGATGGGCGGCGATCTCGACTTCTACAACTCGTACGCGCAGCGCGGGAATCTGCCGATCATCGAACACGTCGTGGCCGCGTGCCTTGCATTGTTTCCGAGCTTCGGCCGCTTGAAGCTGCTGCGCACGTGGGGCGGCATCATGGACATGACGATGGACGGCAGCCCGATCATCGGCAAGCTGCCGGTGGCGGGTCTCTACATGACCGGTGGCTGGTGTTACGGCGGATTCAAGGCGACGCCCGCATCGGGCTGGCTGCACGCGTACACGATCGCGCACGATCGACCGCATGACTTGAACGCCGCATTCACGCTCGAGCGCTTTGCCGAAGGAAACATGATCGACGAAAAAGGCGCAGGGCCATACGCGTGGGCACATTAATGAGCCGCAACCAACAATGTTGCTGATTCCGTGCCCGTGGTGCGGGCCGCGCAATCAAATCGAGTTCACCTACGGCGGCGACGCGACGGTCAAGCGGCCCGGGCTTGATGCGCCGGAGTCCGCGTGGTACGAGTACGTGTACCTGCGCGATAACCGATGCGGTCCGCACGATGAGCTGTGGCTGCACAGCGCAGGCTGCCGCTGCTGGTTCAAGGTTCGACGCGACACGCGCACGCACGACATTCTTGCCTGCGCACGCATCGACGAGGATCTTACCTCGTGACACAGCCGTTCCGTTTACCAACGGGTGGCATCGTCGATCGCGCCCAGCCGCTCGCGTTCGAATACGACGGCGTTGCGTATAAGGGCTACGCCGGTGACACCCTCGCTTCGGCGCTGCTGGCCAACGGCATGCACCTGGTCGCGCGCAGCTTCAAGTATCACCGCCCGCGCGGCATCTTCAGCGCCGGTACTGAGGAGCCAAATGCACTCGTGCAACTTGCTCGCGGCGCACGCACGGAGCCGAACGTGCGCGCCACTACGCAGGAGTTGTACGCAGGGCTCACCGCATCGAGCCAGAACTGCTGGCCTTCGGTGCGCTTCGATATCGGCGCCATCAACAACGCAGTGTCGCGCCTGATTCCTGCGGGCTTCTACTACAAGACGTTCATGTGGCCGCCGACTCCTAAGTGGTGGCTCAAGTACGAGCACGCGATCCGCCAAGCGGCCGGCATGGGGGGTGCGGCAAGCGAGCCGGATCCCGATCACTACGAACATCGGTATGCGCATTGCGATGTGCTGGTAATCGGCGGTGGTGTCACCGGCCTGGTCAGCGCGAGTGCCGCGGCACTTGCGGGTGCGCGAGTGATCGTGTGCGACGAAAACGCATCGTGGGGTGGTGGCTTGTTCGAGGCAGAGATTGACGGCCAGCCGAAGCAGGGCTGGGTCGGCATGAAGATCGCCGAGTTAAGCGCGCATCCCGAGGTCACACTACTGACCCGCACCACCGCGTTCGGTTACTACGACGGCAATCTGGTGGGCGCCATCGAGCGCGTGACCGACCACCTTGCGTCAGCACCGCCCCACACGCCGCGCCAACGCTTATGGAAGATTCGTGCGAAGGCGGTCGTGCTCGCAAGCGGCGCGCTCGATCGGCCGATCGCATATGCCAACAACGACCTGCCCGGCACGTTGCTGTCAGGCGCCGCGCATACGTACGTCAAGCGCTATGGGGTGCGGCCAGGCTCACGCGCGGTGATCTTCACCAACAACGATGGTGCGTATGCCGACGCGTTGGCGTTGCACACTGCAGGCGTTGCGATCGGAGCAATCGTCGACGCACGGCCATCGACCTCGTTAAACGGCACATTGCCGGCGCAAGCGCGTGCGGCCGGTCTCACGTTGCTCGCCGATTCGGTGATCGCCAAAGCGCACGGCACGCAGCGCGTGACCGCGGTGGATATCTTGCCGGTCACAGCCGGCGCGATGCGCCGCATCGAGTGCGATCTGGTGTGCCTGTCGGGCGGCTGGAATCCCACGGTCCATCTTTTTTCGCAAGCGCGCGGCAAGCTGCGTTATGACGAGGCGCTCGCAACGTTCGTACCCGAATCGTCGCCGCTGCCGATCACGACGGCGGGCGCGGCCAACGGTTGCTTCGACCTTGCGCAGGCATTGGAGGAGGGGCACGCGGCCGGCGCCGCAGCAGCCGAGCGCTGCGGCTTTACCCCGCCTGTGCGTCAAGCGCCACGCGCCATATCGATCGTGCGCTCGCCATCGCTGCCGCTATGGTCCGTGTCCGCGCGCAGTAAGTCCGACAAGTGTTTTGTCGATCTGCAAAACGATGTAACCGTCAACGACATCGCACTGGCCGCACGCGAGAACTACCAGGCGATCGAACATCTGAAGCGCTACACCACGCTCGGCATGGGTACCGATCAGGGAAAGACAAGCAACGTGATCGGCCTGGCATTGATGGCGCAACTGCTTGATGTGCCGATTCCCAAAGTGGGCACGACGACGTTTCGCCCGCCGTACACGCCGGTCACGCTGGGCGCGATCCCGGGCCACGAAGCCGGCCCGCACGTCGAGCCGACGCGCTATTCGGCGATTCATGACTGGCACGCCGAACGCGGCGCGCGATTCATCAACGCAGGGCTGTGGAAGCGCCCGCATTCGTACCCGCGCGCAGGCGAATCGGAAGACGATGCGGCCAATCGCGAGGCGCGCAACGTTCGCACCCACGTCGGCGTGGTCGATGTGTCCACGCTCGGCAAGATCGAGCTGCAGGGCAGGGACGTCGCTGAGTTGCTGAATCGCGTCTACATCAACAGGTGGGACACGCTCGCGGTCGGCCGTTGCCGCTACGGCGTGATGCTGCGCGAAGACGGCATCGTGATGGATGACGGCACCACGTCGCGGCTGTCGGACACGCACTACCTGATGACGACCACGACCGTCAACGCGGTCAAGGTGATGCAGCAGCTCGAATACCTGCTGCAGGCCGAATGGCCCGAGCTCGAAGTATTTGCGACGTCGGTGACCGAGCAGTGGGCCGCGGCGGCACTGTCGGGCCCGAACTCGCGCAAGGTGCTCGCCAAGCTGGTCGATATCGACGTCACGAACGACGCGTTCCCGTTTCTGGCGGTCGGCGCGTGCAACGTTCGCACCGCAAGCGGGCTCGTTCCGGCGCGCCTTTTCAGGATGAGCTATTCCGGCGAGATGGCGTACGAGATTCATGTGTCCGCCGATCGCGGCCGCGCGATGTGGGAAGCGGTGATCGAAGCAGGCGAAGAATTCGGCCTGATGCCGTACGGCACCGAAGCGATGAGCACGCTGCGTATCGAGAAAGGCCACGTGGTGATCGGCGCTGAAGGCGATGGCCGCACGACCGCAGATGATCTCGGCATGGGCAAACTCGTCAACGCAAAGAAATGGTGCATCGGAAAACCGCTGCTGAATCGACCGGCGTTGACGGCACAGGATCGCTGGCAACTGGTCGGGCTGACCGCGCTCGATGGAGCGCAAATGCCGCGCGGAGCAAAACTCGTGGCTGATGCCGATCATGCGGCACCGAACCCAATGCTCGGCCACGTGACATCGTGGTGCTTTTCACCGAACCTCGATGCATGGATTGCGCTGGCGCTGCTTGCCAACGGCCGCGCACGGCACGGCGAAACGGTGTGGGCGGTATCGCCGCTTGCCGACGCAAAAGTCCGAGCGAGAATCGGCTCGCCGGTGTTCATCGATCCCGAAGGCGAGCGGCTGCGTGTCTGATCCGATCACAATCGCCGAGATGCCGATCGCCTCTGCATGGAACGTGCAAGGTGATGCGTCGCGCGCGGATTTCATCGACCAAGTGGCGCGGCAACTCTCGATCGCGGTACCGATCGCTCCGAACACTACCGCTCGCAGCGATGCGCTGACGGCGTTCTGGCTCGGCCCACGTTCATGGTTGCTGGTCGCTGACAAGCTTGGATCGCCGCTGATCGATTTCACCGACAAACGCGACGCGCTGAATCGTGCCGGCGGCGCGCTGTTCGATCTGTCGGCAAGCCGCGTTGCGTATCAAATAGCGGGAGAGCACGCCGCGTCGGTGTTGGCAAGCGGCTTTCCGCTCGACCTGCATCCACGAACGTTCCATGCGGGCGATTGCGCGCAAAGCATGTTCGGCCGAGTCAATGCGCTGCTCTACAAAGCCGACGACACACCGACCTTCATCATCATGGTTGCGCGCAGCTTTGCGCGTGACGTATGGCAGGCGCTGCGCCAGACCGCCGCGCAACATGGGTATCAATCACAATGAACGAACCCGTCGACGTTGCAACCGCCGAAACGCTGGCATTTCTGAGCGAGTCGGATTGCGACTGATTGCATGGATGAGCCCGTCATGCGGCGTCGAACCGGCACCGAGAAACGGGAATTAGTCGTCAGATTCCGCGGCGATCTCTCGGGCCGCCGCCTTCAGTGCGCGCGAACTCTTCGTTGCTGACTGCCCAGCCATTTTTTCGCACGCTTCCCACGACGGACCTGAGCTTTGGCTTCGAGACAATTGTTGCCGGGGCGAGCTTGGGAAGCTCGGCGTTCGCAGGCCACCACTCGAATTCCTCGTCGGACAGTTCCGCCAGGTAGCCGATGTCCGTGGAGAAGATGAGCTACGACGCGGCCACCGGCACGGTGATCTACCGCTCGAAGATGCACCTGGGGCGCGACTTTCAGGTGATGCCCGGAGCCGAGTGGCTGGGAGCGCCGTCTTCGCGCCGCCGCGCACCAGGAACCTGCCGCCGTGCTTCAGGCTCGCCGGGCCGGCCAGTTTCGCCTACTCCTGATATTTCTCGGGGTCGGTGACGTTGACTTGAGCGATGATATAGGCGGCCATTTTTTCTTTCTCCTTGGCATGGGCGAAAACGACATCTACCGGCAGCAGAACTTCGGCAACCGCATCGGCTTCGGGCGCAAATGCGCGCTGCTGGTGGTGGATTTTACCGTCGGCTTCAACGACCCGAAGCTGTTCGGCGGCGGCAATATCGACCCGGCCGTGAAACGCACCGTCGGCCTGCTTGAATTCTTCCGCGGCAAATCCCTTCCGGTGGCCTTCACCCGCGTGGTCTACGCCGACGACGGCGCCGACGCCGGCGTGTTCGGCCTGAAAGTGCCGAGCCTGCGCATCCTCACCGAGGCGCACCCCGCCGGCCAGATCGTGCCCGAGCTATCGCCTGCGAAGAACGAGCTGATCGTGAGAAAGACCCAGGCGTCCGCCTTCTTCGGCACCGGCCTCGCGCCGTGGCTGCTGCACCAGGGCGCCGATACGCTGGTCGTCGCCGGCTGCACCACCTCGGGCTGCGTGCGCGCCAGCGTGGTGGATGCGATCGCCTACAACTTCCGGCCGATCGTGGCGCGCGACTGCGTCGGCGACCGCGCGCTCGCCCCGCACCAGGCGAACCTCTTCGACATGGCGCAGAAATACGCCGACGTCCTGGACCGGGACGAGATCCTGGGTCAGCTGTCCGGCCGATCGAACGACGCCGGATGAACGCCTAGGGCGGCCAGCGCCTCGGGAACGAAGCGCTCGGCGATGAGCTCGTCGCGCGTCACGGCGCGCGCTTGCGGATTCAGGTCGCGGCACAGGGCAAGCTGCGCTTCCCAGTGGCCGCGCGTCAGCTCCCCGTTGACCGCCCAGCCGCCGCTGGAATGCTCGCGCTGCCAGATGAGCTGTATTTCCGCGTCGCTCAGCTTCACGGACACATGCTGCCGAACCACTTTGCCGAACACCGCGGGATCGTCGTGCAGCGCGCGCGAGGCGAGGATCATCGCCTTGGCGAGGCTAAGCAGCGCCTCGGGCCGGTCGCGCTCGAAGGCTTCGGTCGTCACCAGCACGCCGTGCGGCTGCAGCGGCACCAGGCGCTTCAGGTCGTCGAAATCCATCAGCCGGCG
>Ga0214471_10004727_pt1 | contig 10504 bp, 10 predicted proteins | sample RVTome_5_FD_207665 | JGI IMG/M metagenome (GOLD analysis project Ga0214471, IMG submission 207665) | Soil microbial communities from uranium-contaminated site in the Upper Colorado River Basin, Wyoming, United States - RVT142D155 | ecosystem: Environmental > Terrestrial > Soil > Contaminated >... | reverse complement strand
TGCCGCGGAAGCGTCGGGCAGCGACTGCGCGCCCGCCAATGCGCCAGAATCGGCGGCCGAGTCGGCAAGCGTCGTATCGGATCGCGCGTTGCTGAGATCGAGCGCGAACCCGGCCATCACCAGAGCCACCAGGAGCATGATCGCGGTCAGAACCGCGACACCGCCCGTTTCGGGTCGCCGCGGGCCGCTCGCCGGCGGAAGAGAGGGTTTCATGGATTGAGTATCGGATGCCGCGAGCCGGTCGTCCCGGGCCTGCGGTCCCCGCGGGCCCCCCAAAAGCCGGGGTGCGGATCCGGGGCGGGGCCGCTATCGTGCCCAAAGACCAGGACGAGACAGGAGCGAAAACGACCGTGGGGGAGATCCGAATCTCGGCGAAAGCCGCATCGTTTACCGAATCGGTGATCCGCGAGATGACGCGCGTCGCGATGCAGCACGGGGCGATCAACTTGGCGCAGGGCTTTCCCGACTTCCCGTGCCCGCCCGAGTTGAAGGACGCCGCCAAGCGAGCGATCGACGCGGATGTGAACCAGTACGCGATCACCTGGGGCGCGCAACGCTTTCGCGAGGCGATCGCCGCGAACTTCGAGCGCTTCTACGGGGTCGCGGTGGACCCGAACCGGCAGATCTGCGTGACCTGCGGCTCGACCGAGGCGATGATCGCCGCGGCACTTGCGATCGTGGATCCCGGCGACGAGGTGGTCGTCTTCGAGCCCTTCTACGAAAACTACGGTCCCGACGCGATCCTGTCCGGCGCGGTGCCGCGCTACGTCACGCTGCACGAGCCCGACTGGACCTTCGACGAGGCAGAGTTGGCGGCGGCCTTCAACGAGCGCACCCGCGCGATCATCGTCAACACGCCCAACAATCCGACGGGCAAGGTCTTCACGCGCGCCGAACTTACGTTCATCGCCGGTCTCTGCCAGAAGTGGGATGTGATCTGCTTCACCGACGAGATCTACGAGCACATGGTCTACGACGGCCGCGAGCACATCCCGCCGATGACGGTTCCGGGTCTTGAAGATCGAAGCGTCACGATCAACGCCATGAGCAAGACCTACAGCGTGACCGGCTGGCGGATCGGCTGGACGATCGCCTCGCCCGAGCTGACCGACGGAATCCGCAAGGTCCACGACTTTCTGACCGTCGGTGCGGCCGCGCCGCTGCAAGAGGCCGGTGTCGTGGCGCTGAACTTTCCCGACGAGTACTTCAAGGCGCTGCGCGAGGAATATCTGGAGCGACGCGACCTGATGATCGGGATCCTGGAAGAGGCCGGCTTCAAGGTCTACAAGCCCTACGGCGCCTACTACATCATGACCGATGTCGCCGCGTTCGGATGGGACGGCGACGATGTCGAGATCGCCAAGCGCCTCACCGCGGATCCGGGCGTTGCGACCGTTCCCGGCTCGTCCTTCTACTCGCGGCCGGAGCTTGGTCGCACGAAGCTGCGCTTCGCATTCTGCAAGAAGCTCGAGACGCTGCAGGCCGCCGCGGAGCGGCTGGCGACGATCCGCGGATGAGCCGGCGCGGCGAGGCGCGGCCGCGTCTGGTCACGCCTCTGTTTCTTCGAGTCACGCTGATCTCGTTCGGCTATTTCGCCGCCTACGGCATGACGCTGCCCGTGCTTCCGAAGTTCGTCGACGGTCCGTTGCGCGGCGGCGGATTGGAGGTCGGGCTGGTCGGGTCGGCGTTCGCGTTCTCCTCGATCATCTTGCGTCCGATCGCGGGTCGTGTCGGCGATCGTCGCGGTCGCGGCATCTTGATCGCCGGCGGTGCGGCGATCGTGGCGACCGCGACGTTGCCGACCGGCTACGCGGGCGCGGTGTGGCTCGCGTTCCTGTTTCGATTCACCGCCGGCTTCGGCGAAGCCGGGTTCTTCACCGGCGCCGTGTCGGTGATCAACGACCTCGCGCCCGAGGAGCGCCGAGGCGAGGCCGTGTCCTACTTCACGCTCTCGCTGTACTCCGGGCTCGCGCTCGGCCCGCTGGTCGGTGAGGCGATCATGAAAGCAAGTGGCTTTCGCGTGGCGTTCCTGGCTTCGGGCGCCGTCGCGGCCGCCGCGGCGCTCGCGGCAGTCGGCTTGCCGGATACCCGGCCGGAGAAGGACGGGGCTCGCAGCGCCGGGCCGATCTTTCATCGCGCGGCCTTCGGTCCCGGCACGATCATGACCACCAGCGTGATCGGCTTCGCCGGCTATGCCGCGCTGATGCCGCTGTATGCCAAGACGTTGCGGATGGATGCCGCGCCGGTGTTCCTGGCCTATTCCGTGGTCATCTTGATCCTGCGGCTGGCCGGCGCGCGAGTTCCCGACCGCTTCGGGGCCCGTCGCACGGCGACCGTCGCGCTGGTCGTGTCGGCGAGCGGGCTGCTGTTGGTGTCGGCATGGCGGGGCAGCGCCGGCCTGGTCCTCGGCTCGGTGCTGTTCGCGTCCGGCCAGGCGTTCGTCTTTCCGTCGATGCTCACGCTCGCCGTGCGCGCAGCGCCGGCCCGCGAGCGGGGGAGCGTGGTCGGGACGTTCACCGCATTCGTGGATCTGGGCTTCCTCGTCGGGCCGCTGATGTTGGGGGCGCTCGCCGATGTGTTCGGCTATCGCGGATCGTTTCTTGCCGGCTCAATCGTCGGATGGCTCGGTCTGACGTGGTTGCTGCTTCGCATCCGCGCCGAGCACCACGCAACCGACGCAGAGCCCGGCCCAATCTGACCGGCTCGACCCAGTCGCGGCGAACGGCCAATATGAGATAGTTGACAATCGCTGTCGCGCAGATCACCATTGTAATCCTCGTCGAAACGAGGAGGGAATGATGATCGGAACACCCCGCGGCATCGTCGCAGCCGGCCTGCTGCTGGCGTTCATCGGTGGCGTCGCATCCCCGGATGCGGTCGTTGCGCACGAATCGCACACGGTCTCGGACGAGGCGGGCACCAACGAGCTGCCCGAACCGATCGCGACCGCCACGATGGAGGATGTGCTGGCCACAGCGACGCTCCTCCAGGCCGGAAGCCGCTGCAGCTACGTGACTCGCGACACCCGCGTCGGCGGCGCCGACGTTCCGCCCGACCGCAGGGAATGGCAGCTCTACTATTTCGTTCCCAAGGACATCGCGGTCCGGGACTGGGACCGCGCCGTGATGTGCACCGACGCGCGAACCGGCAAGCGCACGCTCCACGAAAGCAACATCGGCGCCTCGGCGTACAACACGCAGGCCTGGATGGCAAGCCGCACGGCGAGCGGCCCTTCGCAGGGTCATCGCGTCCGCGGGAAGGCGTTTCGGATCGGAGTGCGCACGATCGCCGGATGGGGGCCGGTGCGGCTGGTCAGCGCCATCGTCGGGGCGCAGCCCGACGCGTACTACTCAACGAACAGCGCCGCCCGATTGATCGCCGAGATGAACCAGCGAGGCTTCGGTCACGGCCTGCCGAAGTACATGATCTTCGCCGACGTGCGTTCCGATCGAAACAGTGCCGGCATCGCGGAATACGGGGGGAATCAGGCGATCATGTACCGCCGGTTCACCATCGGGGGACGCGGCTACGCGGCGCGATGGGGATGCGCCGACCAGGGAGACAAGACCACCATCCACGAGGCCATCCACACGTTCGGCAATGTCCAGCCGACCGCGGCCGAGAACTCGTCCAAGACGAGCAACCCGCATCACGTTCTGCAGTCGGCCGATGCGATGAATTACCGCGGTGGTGGCAGCACGTTTCGCGGCCGGTACGCCGACGGCACGTACTCGCCCGTCTCGATTTGGGACGCCGACGCCGACAGCTACACGTCTCGCGTCCTGTCCTTCGCGTCGTACCTGATCCCCTTCGGGACCGGCTACCCTCTGCGCACCTACTGCGGCTCATACGTCGCCTAGGAAGGCCGATGAACGTGCGGACACCAGCGAATTCGATGGTGCTTGCCGTGCTGTTGCTCGGGGCGTGCACGCAAGCGACGGTGCCGGTGTCGCGACCGCCGGACGCGGCCTCGCCCGCGCCGTCCGCGAGCGGGACGGCATCCTCGAGCGCAGCGGCATCTCCGGCGAGCGGCCCCGGCACGCCGCTCGTCCTGCCGTCGCGCACGTCGATCCCGCAGTCGGTCCCCGTCGCGCCGGGAACGGCCCGGCGCGACATCGACCTGACGGCCGGCGTGACGCCGAATCGATCCCTGACGCTCGGCAGCCGCGTCACCGTCACCGTCAACCTGCACAACAGGGGCGCGGCCGTGGATGGGTTGTCGCTTCAGCTCTTCCTGATCCTGCCGCCCGGCGTGGCCTGGACGATCGAGCGTTCACCCGAAGGCACGCACGTGTCGGAGGACTGCTCGGAGGAGCCGCCCGGATACCAGGCCGGACCGACGTGCATTCCGTTCGAGATGACGGCACCCGGTCCGGCCGGCCTACGAGCCGGCGTGCGGTGGACCGAAACGATCGCATTGCGGATTGCCGAGTTCCGATGCCCCGGCAAAGGCGACTTCATCGGCGAGTTCCACGTCGGTTCGTCGCCGGGAATCAACGATCCCACCGCATTCAGGATCGTGGCCGGCTTCGAAAACGAGCAGGCCGACTACGCGTCGGCGTCGTCGCCGCGCCCGGTCCCCGCCTCGCGCTGCACGCCGGAAAGCATCCAGTAACCATTCGGCGTCACATCAGGTTCATCGACGACAAGTTTCGAAGGAGGTCGCTCAAGATCTCGGGGTCGGTGCGGACGTCGATGACGCACGGGCCGCCGCTCTCCAACGCCTCGCGCAACGCGGGCTCGAACTGATCGAAGGCTTCCACGAGCCATCCGCGCGCACCCAATGCCTCTCCCAACCGGTCGTAGCGGGCGCCGCGCAGGCCGCTCGCGGTCTCGCGGCCGTACCACGCGCGCTGCTCGTGCGCGACGTCGCCCCAGCCGCCGTTGTTCGACACGATCGCGATCACCGGCAGGCCGTGACGCGCGGCGGTGTCGACTTCCATCGCGCTCAGCCCAAACGCGCCGTCGCCGGTCAGCAGCACCACCGGCTCGCCCGGCCGCGCCGTCGCCGCGCCGATCGCGAACGGCATCCCGACGCCGAGCGTCCCCAGCGCGGTCGTCGTCGTCATCATCCGGCCGGGCCCCTCGGCGTAGCCGTAGGCGAGTCCCCACGACAGCGCATCGCCCCCGTCGGCGACGAAGGTGACCTCGCCCCCGCACGTCTCGCGAAGGACGCGCGCGGTCGTTCGCGCAACGGCGCCGCAATGAATTCCGCGGCCGGCGAAGCCTTCGATCTGCGCGTCCCAGGCGGCCAGGGCGTGGCCGGCCAGATCGCGAGCTTGCGCGAGCCACGCATGGCGGCCGTCCGGCGTCTTGGTCCATCCGTCGGTGAGAGCCGTCAGCACGCGCGTCGCGTCGCCTGCGATCGCGACGTCGGGCATGCGATTCCCGCCGATCGCGTCCGCCCGCACGTCGATCTGCACGATCGTTTGCGCGGCGGCCAGCAGCGGCGGCTGCCCAAAGGCCATGTTCGCGTTGAACGCCGAGCCCGCGATCACGATCACGTCTGCCGCCAGCGCCGCAACGCCGGCGTGCACGAGCGATCCCAAACACCACTCGTGTGAGTCGGGCAGCAGGCCGCGCGCCGCGCTCGTGGTCGCGATCGGAGTCGACGTGGCCGACGCGAACCGTGCGAGCGCGTCGCCGGCGCCTGACCAGAAGGCGCCCCCACCGGCGATCAGGAGCGGCCGCTCGGCGCGCTGCAGGACGTCCAGCGCGCGCGCCACGTCGGCCGGATCTCCCGCGGGGACCGGCGCGACGAAGGGAAAGCCGGCCGGTGCGCGCGGCGATTCCGGTTCGGCCGAGGCCATGAACACGTCCTGCGGGATCTCGACATAGACCGGTCCCGGCCTGCCGGCCCGCGCGCGATACAGCGCCTCGGTGATTACGGCCGGGATTCGCGCGGTCTGGTAGCACGTGGCCGCCCACTTGGCGACCGGCGCGACGATCGCGCGCTGATCGACGTCCATCACCGCGCCGCGGCCGGCCTGCCGAAGCCCGGTCCGGCCGGCGAGCAGCATCATCGGCAGCGTCCACACGCCCGCATCGATGAAGCCGGTGAGCGCGTTGGCGAAGCCGGGGCCCGCCGTGACCGCCGCGACTCCGGTGCGGCCGGTGGCCAGCGCCCAGCCTTCGGCGGCCATCGCGGCCGCGCTCTCGTGGCGGACGTCCACGACGCGGATCGCCTCGTCGAGGCATCCGTCCAGCAAGCCCAGAATGTGCCCGCCGCACAGCGCAAAGAGCGTGTCGACCCCGGCAGCGCGCATCGCCGCCGCGGCCAGGCGTCCGCCGTGCGGTCCAGCCTCGCCCGGGAAAGCGGTTGGGTCGAATTCGGGCATCGGGGGCGTAGTGTATTCGGAGGCGGGTTTTCACGGCTTGCGCTTCTCGTTGCGTTTCTAGAGTATGAACCGTCTGAGTTGACCGGCAAGGGGGAGGCTCCATGGCTCGCGTCATCGCGGTCGCCAATCAAAAGGGCGGCGTCGCCAAGACCACATCGGTCATCGCGCTGGCCGCCGCCATCGCCGAGCAGGGCCCTCGGGTGCTGGCCATCGACCTCGACCCGCAAGCGTGCTTGACGTTCTCGCTCGGTCTGGATCCCGACACGATCGACACGTCCATCCACGACGTGCTCGTCGGCCGCGTCCCGGTCGGCAAGGCGATCACGCAGCTGGCCGAGATGGACCTGGTCCCGGCCAACATCGACTTGGCCGGAGCGGAGGCGTACCTGCTGACGCGCACCGGCCGCGAATACACGCTCAACGCCGCGATCGAAGATGTCCGCAGCTATTACGACTACATTCTGCTCGATTGTCCCCCGTCGCTCGGCGTGCTCACGATCAACGCGCTGACCGCCGCCGGCGAGGTGATCATCCCGATGCAGTGCGAGACGCTTTCGCATCGCGGTGTCGGGCAGTTGCTCGCCACCATCGACGACATCAAGCGCCTCACGAACCGCAACTTGGATGTCACCGGGATCCTTCCGACGATGCTGGACGCGCGAACCTCGCACGGGCAGGAAGTCCTGGGCGACGTGGCGCGACGCTACCGGCTTCCGGTGATGGAGCCGGCCATCCGCAAATCGATCCGCTTCGCCGAAGCGCCGCGTTCCGGCCGTTCGATGCTCAAGTTCGCGCCGTCGCATCCCGGGACGCGTGCCTACCGAGAGATTGCCCGCAAGCTGACCGGTATCGCCCCGCCGGCTGAAGGCGTCGCGACGTGAACGAGCATCGCAGCGATCCGCCGCCGGGGAGCGGGCCGGCCGAGTGGGATCGCCTGATGATCGAGGAGCAACTGCAGGACTATTCGCGCAGGCAGCGCGAACCCGACCCGATGGGCAAGCGCGCGCTCTTCAGCGTCGGCAGCCGCGGGGCCGGCCCGATGGGGACGCTCACGCTCGAGTGCTCGTCGTGCAAGCGCGAGTCGCCGGTGCGGCTGCGCGAACTGCCGCGCTTGGCGATGCCGTTCTGGATGGCGGTGCCGCGTCCGTACCCGGCGTACTTGAAGTGCCCGGGATGCGGACGCCGCACCTGGCTCAAGCCGCACTGGCGCCTGTAGCGCCCGCCGCATCCCGTTCGGCTTCGACTACGATTCGCCGGAAATGGCGGACGTCTACGATTTGGTCATCGTCGGTGGCGGCGTTGCCGGCCTCTGCGCCGCGCTGAGCGCACCGGCGAACGCCACCATCGCGGTTGTGGACAAGGGCGAGGCGGCCTCCGGTTCCTCGCCGCTCGCCCAAGGCGGTCTTGCGGCCGCCGTCGGCCCCGGCGACTCGATCGAGTTGCACGTCGCCGATACGATCGCGGCCGGCGCCGGGCTGTGCGATCCCGAAATCGTCGCCGACATCTGCGGCGAAGGCCCGGAGGCGGTCGCGTGGCTGCGGGAACTGGGATGCGACTTCGATCGCGACGACGATGCGCTCGACCTGTCCCGCGAAGGCGGACAGACGGTTGGGCGCAGCGTCCATTGGCGGGATGCGACCGGCGCCGAAATCGTCCGGGCGCTCCGCGCGGCCGCGCGCGGCCGTGCCGATCGTCTCGACGCGCGGGCGTTGTCGCTCGCGATGGCAGACGGCCGTTGTGCCGGCGTGGTCACCGACGTGGGTCCCGGCATCGCGGCCGGCGCGGCGCCGATCCTCGGGCGGGCGACGCTGCTCGCGACCGGCGGTGCCGGCGGCCTGTGGGCCTCGACCACCAACGCGCCCGGCGCGACCGGCGACGGGATCGCGCTCGCGATGGCCGCCGGTGCCGCCGTCGGCGATCTGGAGTTCATGCAGTTCCATCCGACCGCACTCGCGGCAGGCGGATCGCAGCAGCGAGTGCTGCTGACCGAGGCGTTGCGCGGCGAAGGCGCGACGTTGGTGGATGCGAACGGTGAACGGTTCGTCGACGAGATGGCGCCGAGGCACATCGTCGCGAAGGCGATCATCGACCGCGGCGGAGCATGGCTCGACGCGCGCGAGGTGAGCTACTTGGAGGACCGCTTTCCGACGATCGTAGACGGCGCGCGGCGTCACGGCTTCGATCCGGTCACGCAGCCGCTGCCGGTCTATCCGGCCGCCCACTATTTCATCGGCGGCGTGGCCGCGCGCGCCGACGGCCGCACGAGCATCGAGGGCCTGTACGCGGCGGGGGAGTGCACGACGACGGGGATGCACGGCGCGAATCGGATGGCCGGCAACTCGCTGCTCGAGGCCGTCGTGTGCGGCCGCCGCGTCGGTATGGGTCTGGACGGGCTCCCGAAGCCCGCCGGACGGATCGAAGACGGACCCGCGCCGCTGGGCGCGGTCCCCGCCTCCCTCGCGCAGATCATGTGGGATCGCTGCGGGCCGGTCCGCGACGAGGACGGGCTCAAGCACGGCCTCGTCGCGCTCGACGAGCTGTCGGCGTCCTGGCACGCGCGCCTGTGCGTCGCGGTCGTCGCCGCCGCCCTGGAACGCCGCGAGACACGCGGTGTTCACGTCCGAAGCGACAAACCGTTCCCCGACGCCGGTCTCGCCGGCCGTTCGATGATCATGCCGCACTGATGCGCGCCGTCATCGGCTAGACTGAGCCGGCCGTTCAATCGGCGTCGCGGGTCGAGCGCCGGCCCTTTCGAGAAGCGAGGACCGCACATGGCAAAGCAAGCGCACGACAGCGGCAGGAAGAAGCAGCAGAAGGCCCTCAAGGCCAAGCGCGAAGCGGCGAAGGCCAAGGGTTCGGACCGCAAGCGCGGCAGCAAGCAGCGCTGAGTCCCGCGCCGGCGATGCACTTCGGCGCGCTGGTTCCGCAAGGCTGGAAGCACGACCTCGACGGCCTGGCGCCGCAGGACGCCTTTGCGACTATGCTCGCCGTCGGCGAGCGTTGCGAGGCGCTCGGCCTGGATTCGATCTGGCTCTACGATCATTTCCACGCCGTCCCTTCACCGGCCGAGCCGGGCACGCCCGTCTTCGAATGCTGGACCGGGATGATGGCGCTCGCGATGCGCACGCACCGCGTTCGACTCGGCCAGATGGTCACCTGCACGCCGTACCGCAACCCCGCGTACCTGGCCAAGATCGCCGCGTGCGTCGACGTCGCCAGCGGCGGCCGCCTTGAGATGGGCGTCGGCGGCGGCTGGTACTGGGAAGAGTACGAGTCCTACGGCTACGGCTTCCCCGAACCGCGCGAACGGCTGGGCCACCTGCGCGACACCGTCAACATCCTCGACCGGATGTGGCGCGAGGAGCGTGCGAGCTACGAGGGAAAGTTCGCGTCCATCAAGGATGCGATCTGCGATCCGAAGCCGCTGCAAGACCCGCGGCCGCCGATCTGGATCGGCGGCGGCGGCGAGCAGATCACGCTTCGCATCACCGCGAAGCATGCCGACTGGGCCAACTTCATGGGCGACGTCGACACCTTCAAGCGCAAGCGCGACATCATGCGCGGCTACGCCGAGGAGATGGGCCGCGACCCGTCCCAGATCAAGCTCTCGATCCATTGCGAGATGCTCGTCGCCCCGACGGACACCGAATTGGGGGCTCTCACCCAGACGTATCCCTCGATCTTCGGCCGGCCCGAAGACGAGCGCCGCACCACGAACCTGATCGGCACCGTCCAGCAGGTGATCGACACGATCGGCGCCTACCGGGACCTCGGCTGCGAAGCCGTCATCCCGTGGTTCCCCGACTATCCCGACAGCGGATCGCTGGAGCTGTTCGCCACCGAGATCCGCGCCGCGTTCCGCTAGGAGCCCGGCGGGCTCAGCCGCCGCCCTGGGTCAGGGCCATCAACTCGTCGACGCCGTCGAGCGTGTCGAGCCGCAGGATCTCTGCCGCAAGCTTCGCCGTCGTGGGCTGATCCAGACGCCGGCGCGCGTTGGCCGTGAACTTGGCGCGCAGGTCCTCGTCGGAGAGTTCGCGGCCGGGAGCGTCGTGGGCGGCGTCGCGGGTGCGTCCGTCGCGCAGCATGATCCGCACGCGCCCGCCGGCGGTGTGCAGTGAGTCGTCCTGCTCGAAGCCGACACGCTCGGCGAGCGCGAGCACGCGACG
>Ga0214471_10004724_pt1 | contig 10505 bp, 8 predicted proteins | sample RVTome_5_FD_207665 | JGI IMG/M metagenome (GOLD analysis project Ga0214471, IMG submission 207665) | Soil microbial communities from uranium-contaminated site in the Upper Colorado River Basin, Wyoming, United States - RVT142D155 | ecosystem: Environmental > Terrestrial > Soil > Contaminated >... | reverse complement strand
ACGGGTCCACGCCCGGATGCGCGGCCTGACGACGACTACCTGACGCAAGCTTCGACCGATAGGTGCCACTCGCCATGACGATGGGGCCCCGCCTCCGCAAGCTCGCGCTCGCTGTGCATCTCACCGCTTCGGTCGGATGGGTCGGCGCCGTGCTTGCCTATCTTCCTTTCGACGTGACGGTGGCGACCAATCAGGATGCGGCGACGCTGAGGGTGGCGTGGATGGCTATGGGCATGGTCGCCGTATGGGGAATAGTCCCCTTGGCTGTCGCCTCGCTGCTGACCGGGCTCGTGATGTCACTGGGCACCAAGTGGGGGCTGTTTCGGCACTGGTGGGTCCTGATCTCATTCCTGCTCACCGTCGGTGCCACGCTCGTCTTGTCGTCAGAAATTCGGGTGATCATTGCGAGCGCTGCTGTGGCTGCAGACCCGACAACGTCCGACAGCGAACTGCGCGGGCTCACAACCACTTTGCCCCACTCGGTTGGCGGCCTGGTGGTCCTGCTCGTCATCCAGGTGCTGAATATCTACAAGCCCGAGGGCATGACCCGATACGGGTGGCGCAAGCAACGCGAGGAGCATCGGGCACGGCAGCGGGCCAGGCAGCCGAAGGGCGCGGTGCGATAGCTAATCCTCGCCGAGGGTCGAGGGTGGCGACCATTCGGTCGAGCACGTCTGCCCTCCGTTGGCTGCAGCCGGCCTCAGGTCGGCTGCGGTGCGGTCCGTAGCCCGGAGCTGGGCGGGGTGGGCGACGTGTGTGGCGGGCGGAAGGCGCGCAGACGGAGCGCGTTGGAGACGACGGTGACGCTCGAGGCGGCCATCGCGGCCGCCGCGAAGATCGGGTCGAGCAAGATGCCGGTAAAGGGATACAGGGCGCCGGCGGCCAGCGGGATGAGCGCCACGTTGTAGGCGAAGGCCCAGAACAGGTTCTGTTTGATGTTGCGCATCGTGGCTCGCGACAGCGCGAAGGCCGTTACGACCGCCCGCAGGTCGCCGCTCATCAGGGTCACCCCGGATGACTCGATGGCCACATCGGTGCCGGTGCCGATGGCGATGCCGACATCGGCCTGCGCCAAAGCCGGCGCGTCGTTCACCCCGTCGCCGACCATGGCAACCAGCTTGCCCTCAGCCTGGAGCCGCCGGACCTGGGCCGCCTTCTCATCGGGCCGAACGTCAGCCAGCACGCGCTCGACGCCGGCCTCGCGGGCGATGGCCCGGGCGGTGGTCTCGTTGTCGCCGGTGAGCATGATGACCTCGAGCCCGAGCCGATGTAGTTCCGCGACGGCGGCTCGCGACCCTGCCTTCAGGGTGTCGGCGATGGCGATCACCGCAACGGTCCGGCCATCGACGCCAACGTACACAGGAGTCTTGCCGGCTGCCGCCAACTCCTCTCCGCGCTTCGCCAGCTCGCCGAGCTCGATGCCCTGGCGCTCCAGGTGCGCCATACGACCGATGACGACGCGGTGACCCTCCGCGGTGGCAGCGATGCCCTCACCTGGCACGGCCTCGAAGGCATTCGCCTCGGTGACGACGAGCCGCCGCTCGTCGCGCGCATGTCGGACGATGGCCTCGCCCAGCGGATGCTCTGATCCGCGCTCGGCCGCGGCGGCCAGGCGCAAGAGATCGTCTTCGGCAGGTCCTCCATTGGCCAGGACGACGTCCGTCACGCGCGGCCGCCCCTCGGTCAGCGTCCCGGTCTTGTCTAGCACCACCGCGCGCACCCTGTGCAGGAGCTCCAGCGCCTCGGCGTTGCGGAACAGGACGCCGTTCTCGGCGCCCTTGCCGGTGCCGACCATGATCGAGGTCGGGGTGGCCAGGCCCAGCGCACAGGGGCAGGCGATGATCAGGACCGCAACGGTGTTCAGGAGCGCGAGGTTGAATGCCGGCTCCGGGCCGACCACGAACCAGACCACGAAGGTCAGCCCGGCGATGGCCAGCACGGCCGGCACGAAGTATTGGGTCACCCGGTCGGCCAGGCGCTGGATCGGTGCCTTGCTGCCCTGAGCCTCCTGAACGAGGCGCACGATCTGGGCCAGCACCGTGTCGCGACCGACGCGGGTCGCCTCGAACGTGACGGCGCCCGAGGTGTTCAAGGTGCCGCCGATCACCTCGTCGCCGGGGCGCTTGGTGACCGGCATGCTCTCGCCGGTGACCATGCTCTCGTCGATGGCCGAGCTTCCCTCGCGCACGAGGCCGTCGACCGCCAGTTTTTCACCGGGCCGAACGAGCACCAGGTCGCCGCGGCGTACCTCCTCGATCGGTAGATCGCGCTCGACCCCTTCGCGGATGACCCGTGCGGTCCGCGGCGCGAGACCTATCAGCCGGCGGATGGCGTCGGAGGTGTGGCTTCGCGCCCGAGCCTCGAGAAAGCGGCCGAGCAGGATCAAGGTGATGATCACCGCCGCAGTGTCGAAGTACAGCGGCAGCGCTCCCTCCGTGCCGATGCCCGCGGCGTGGAAGAAGCCCGGGAGCAGGATGGCGGCCAGGCTGTAAAAGTATGCCGCCGAGGTGCCGACCGCGATCAGCGTGTTCATGTCGGTCGCGCCGTGGCGGAGCACCTTCCAGGCGCCCCTATAGAACGGCCAGCCGGCGTAAAACTGGACCGGCGTGGCGAAGGCGAGCTGGAGCCACTGATTCACCAGAAAGTCGGGCAGGAACGGAGCCACGGTCATCTGCGCCAGCGCGAGGAGCAGCGGCACGGTCAGGAAGCTGGCCACGATTAGCCGTCGCTGGATGTTGGCCAGGTGGCGCTGCTGGAAGCTGGTCTCCGGCTCGCGAGCCGCCTCGCGCGGTGTCGCATCGCGGACCCGTCCCGGTGGCGCCTGCTCGCCAGGCTCGTCACCGCGAACCGTGATGAGCCGCGCATCGTAGCCGGCTGTCTCGACCGCGCCCAGAATTTGGGCGACCGTCACCTCGGGCGCCGCGGCGACGGTGGCGCGTTCAGTAGCCAGGTTGACGTTCGCGGAGGCAACGCCGTCGAGCTTGTTGAGGTAGCGCTCAATCCGGCTGACGCAAGACGCACACGTCATGCCCTCGATGTCGAGCGCGAGCGTACGCACCGGGACGCTGGCGGATGAGGTCCCGCTCGTCTTCGGAATTGGGCGGTCGTTATCACGGGTCACGACTCTCGACTCACATTGAGGGGACGTAGTTCGCGTCCAGGTAGCGCTTTGGATCGTCGTCAAACTCGAGTTTGCAACCTTTGCCGCAGAAGAAGTAGTCCGCGTTTTGATACCTGCTCGATAGACCCTTGGCGAGAGAAATGGCTTTGTCGACGGTCATGCCACATACAGGATCAGTAGCGCCCGCAGGGGAGTCACTCGTTTGAGGGAGGTTCATTCGATCACTCCACGATGCTCGATTGGGGGGACGACGGCGAAATACACAGGGGGAGTATCACCATACCGCGTCTGCGTCATCGGCGCCAAGGTGCGCCTTCCCAACTGGTGGTCCGTGATGGCACCCATGAAGCTCATGTCCGGTGACGCGCTCACGCCGGGCGTCGAACGGAACCCCTGCACTGCTCGCGCCGTCCTGCCGGCGTGCGGCTCACTTTATTCGCCGTCGTCTGCATTGCGCTGGCCGGCTGCAGTGGCGACTTCGTAACCGTCATCGGGCGCGAATGTCAGATCGCATGTCCGACACATTGAGCGGCGCCGGGCGCGAGGAACTGCTCGCATCCGTGTTCGAATCGGCGTATGCCCCGATCATGGCGTATGCGCGGCGACGTACCGCACAGCTCTCGGATGCCGAGGACGTGGTTGCGGAGACGTTCATCGTCGTCTGGCGCCGCCTCGACGACCTGCCTGAGCACGAGGCGGAACGCCTGCCCTGGCTGTACGGGATAGCTCGGCGCGTACTGGCGAACCAGCGTCGCGGCGTCGCGCGTCGAGGACGGCTTCGCGACCGGATTGAGCTGGTCGCCGCCTCCCAAGCCCTCCAAACGCCGTCGCCACTGCCGGCTGTCCTGGACGCAATCGGCCGGCTCCGGGAGACGGACCAGGAGATCCTGCGGCTGGTCGCCTGGGAAGGTCTGTCGCATGCTGAGGTCGGGGCGGCCCTCAGCATCAGCCCGAACGCCGCCGCCATTCGGCTGCATCGGGCCCGTGGTCGTCTCGAGCGGGAGATGCGAACTCCATCGGTGGAGGCGAAAGGTCTGCGCCGCATCCGGACATGGCTGGGATGGAAGGGCAGCGCGAGCAGCGCCCACGAACGGGAGGAAGCCCGATGAGCCAACAGGATCGGACCGATCCCCTCGACGAGCTGCGAAGTGCCGATCCGGTGCACCACAGCCCGGCGCCCTCCGAGAGCAAAGCCCGCGTATGGGCCCGCATCCAGGAGGTCACCATGGACGACAACAGACGCACTACTCGAAGGCGCACCGCGTGGGCCGGCCTGGCCGCCGCGGCGGTAGCCGGCGTGGCGGTCTTCGCGCTGCTCCTCAACAACGTCGGCGGCAGCCCCACACCGAGCGATGGACCCGGTCCCGGCATCAGTTCCTGCGTGGAGACGTACAGCCTCGAGACGTTGGCCAACCGTGACTTCGCGTTCGACGGCACGGTCACCACGATCGATGGCGACCAGGTCGCGTTTGACGTCGGCGAGAGCTTTGCAGGCGATGTGACCGGATCGATCACGCTGATGGCGAGCGGCATGACCGGGACGTCGGTGACGTCTGCGGGCGGCCCCAACCTGGCAGTTGGTGAACGCTACCTCGTGGCCGGCGACGAAACGTTCGTGTGGGCGTGCGGCTTCACACAGGCCTACGACGAGGACGTCGCGGCGGATTGGGCGGAGGCTGCCCGCTGACCGAGCCGGGAGCGCGGCCCTGTCAGCTCTCCTGACTCTGGCCGGTGCGTGCGGTTCGCTCGAACACGGGAAGCCGGGAGGGGCGCCGCGCCCCTCCCAGCTTTCGTCAGATTTCGGTCAGTCGTCGAAGGTCGGGTCGATGATCCAGAGGCCACTCCCCAGGTCACTGGCGTAGATCAGCCCGTCCTCGCCGATAGCGACGCCCCATACCTCGGCGAATGGCTCGCCTTGCGGCACGAATTGGCCAACCATCGTGATGTTCCCGATGTTCGTGAGGTCGAGCGCCACGATCCCGTGCGAGTACCACGACGAGTAGGCGATCGTCCCCGACACCTCGGTGTTGTGGATCGACCAGAAGCCATCGCCGGCCGCCGACAGGTCGTTGATGAACGGCAGGTCGTCGAACTGCGAAACCTGGACGCCGCTCGCGGCGTCGAAGACTCGCAGGAAGCCCCAGCTCGGCAGCTGGGCCTCGAGGGTCGCCGACCCGGCAGCCACCATCGCATTGGCGGTATCCACGTCGGTGAACAGCACCGGGATCGTCGCCTCCGAGAAGTCAAACCACTGCGGGCTGGTGTCCGCCGAGTCGAAGCGGTGCACAACCGCGGCAGCTCCAGCCGCCTCGGCAAGGCTCTCCTGCTGCGGGGTCGGGCAGTCGGCGCCGGGATCGACAAAGATCGAGAACAGCGTCTGCACCACGACGATCGCGCCATCGGCCTCGGCCGGGTAGTCGGCCGCGTCGCAGCCCTGATTCGCGGCCATCACCACATCCCCGCTGACCTCGTTTCCAGGCTGCTCCCAGAGAGCAGGCACGAACGGATGCTCGGACGCGTAGCCTTGCACCGCACCGCCGATCCGGACCTCGGCCGGCGATCGCGGGTCGAAGTCCTCGTCATTGGCGAGGAGATACTGGCCGTATGGCGTCAGTGAGTGGAGATCTCCATCCTGCCCCGCCGGGTATTTCGTGGCGGTCACCTCGTCCGGCGCGGTGACGTCCGAGATGTCGAGCGTGATCACGCCGCGGTCCCAGTAGGACGCGTACAGCAGGTTGCCGTCATCGCTGAACCGCACGCTGTGCCCGAAGGCGGCCCCGAAGCTGCCGAGGCCGTAAAACGGGCCCGGCTGCGGCGGCGAGTCGTCCGCGACACCCCATTCCGAAACCAAGGTCGGATTCCGTGGATCGGTGACATCGACGATCGCCACATCACCCACGGGCACCGGGTCAAACCACTCGGAGAACGGTAGCGCGAGAGCGGCGTAGACGTTGTCCCCGCGCTGGATGAGGTCCACCTCGTGAGCGCCGCCACCTCCATTGGTGATGCCGTAGCGTGCCAGCATCTGCGGATGGTATGGATCGGTGACGTCCCAGAACTCGGCACCATAGGTGGCGGACGGCCCACCCTGGCGGCCGCAGCGCTGGATCCCGACGATCATCAGGTCGCCGGTGAACCAGTCGGTCTCAACGGAGCGGACGACCATGTCCTCGGCGCTCGTGCCGCGCCTGGCTGCCGCGGACCCGATCACTCGAGGGGCCGTCGGGTCAGAAACGTCGATGATCTTCACCCCGCGGCCAGTGCACGGAGACGACCAGGTCCCAACGTAGGCGAAGTCGCCATGGACCCAGACGTCGCCGTTCGCGTCACGGGCACCGAGGGCGTTGTGTCCAACAACTTCGAAGCCGTCGACAAACGCGCCGGATGGGTCGCTGGGTGGAGCGTGATTGGCGAGGCCGTAGGCCCTCGCGCGTTGATTCAGGTTGTCCAGCGCGTTTTGAAGCCCCGGGTCCGCCTTCTCAGGAGGCCCGGCGGCGAGGGTGGATTGGGCGATCAGCATGAGGCTGGCAAGGAGGGCCAGCACGGCTGCGGGTCGCCATAGGTGTGGATGGTCGCGAAGCATTGTGTCCCACCTCGTGCTGCGCGTCGGAAGGGTGCGCTCGGGCAGCTGTGGGTGACACCCACGCCATGTGGAGGAAGGTATGGTGCGCCTCTCGCGCGGCGCGCGCAACCTCATGCGCCATGCGGGGGTGGCCGCCTCACCGTGTTCGGAAGCGCCTCCACGCCGCGACGATGACAAAGCACAGAGTCACGAGTGTCGCGATACCCGCGCTGAAGTTCCACATTCGCAGCTCAGACGGACCCTCAGGCTGGCCAGGTATCGGCCTGAAGTAGTCCCAGAGGGGAAACAGTAGGTTCAAATACAGGACCACGACGACCAGCGTTCCGACGCCGAGGGCCAGAACTGCGACGAACAGCCAGTACCAAACCGGCCCAACGGTGTGATGTTTCACGCTTCCATTATCGGAACGCCAGCAACGTGATGTCCCCGGCTATACTGGTGCGCCGGGGCAGCAGGTCGTGCCCACCTAGCGCCTCGACCGTCCAACAGCCACCAACCACGCAACGTCCCCGCATCGAGGTCGCCCGTTGCGCGCTCTCCTCTCCGTCTCCGACCGCGAAGGCATCATTGAGCTTGCCCGCGGGCTGACGGAGGCCGGGATCGAGTGCTTCGCGACCGACGGGACGCGCAAGCACCTCGGCGAGAACGGGATCGAGGTCAGGCCGGTCAGCGACCTGACGGACTCACCGGAGATCCTGGGCGGCCGGGTCAAGACCCTTCACCCCAAGATCTTCGCCGGCCTCCTCGCCCGCAGAGACCAGCCGGATCACCTGGCGCAGCTGGCCGAGCACGGCATCGAGCAGATCGACATCGTGGTCGTCAACCTCTACCCCTTCGTCGAGACGGTGATGGAGCCCGGGACGAGCCTGGACCAGGCGCTGGACCAGATCGACATCGGCGGGGTCGCGCTCCTGAGGGCCGCGGCCAAGAACTTCCCCGGCGTGGCTGCGGTATCAGACAAGACCCAGTACGCATCGGTCCTGCGAGACATCAAGGCGCTGGGCACGGTCAGCCCCGAGGTGCGGCAGAAGCTGGCGGCGGAGGCATTCGCCCTGACCGCCGGCTACGACGCGCAGGTCGCCTCCTACCTGAACGCCCAGGCCGGGACCCTGTTCCCCAGCCGCCTGACGCTGGTGGTCGAGAAGAAGGCGGACCTGCGCTACGGCGAGAACCCGCACCAGCTGGGCGCCTTCTACGCGGACCCCGCACAACATCGCACGAGTATCAGCCGCGCCCGCCAGATCGCCGGCAAGGACCTCTCCTTCAACAACCTGCTCGACCTGGACGCCGCCTGGCAGATCGCGTCGGACTTCAAGACGCCGACGGTGTGCATCGTCAAGCACGGCAATCCCTGCGGCCTGGCGAGCGTCGTGGACCTGGCCGAGGCGTTCCGGCTGGCCCTGGAGGGCGACTCCGTCAGCGCGTACGGCGGGATCATCGGTGCCAACCGGGTGATCGACGAGGCAACCGCCCGCGCCATCCGCCCCGGCTTCTTCGAGGCGCTGGTGGCACCCGGCTACACGCCGGAGGCGCTCGAGATCCTGCGCACCAAGAAGGGCTTCGAAATCGTGGAGGTGCCGCCCAACCAGAGCCACTCCGACGAGCTGGGGATTGGCAACTTCGACTTCAAGCGGATCGGCGGCGGGCTGCTGGTGCAGACCTTCGACAACCTGGAGGAGGATCGCAACAAGCTCCAGGTGGTGACCCAGCGCCGCCCCACCCTGGAGGAGCTGACCGACCTGCTGTTCGCCTGGCGCGCGGTTCGCCACGTGAAGTCCAACGCCATCGTGCTCGCCAAGAAGCACGCCCTGATCGGCATGGGTGCCGGGCAGCCGTCCCGCGTGGTGAGCGTGGAGGTGGCCCTGCGCAAGGCCGGTGAACGCGCGCCGTTGTCAGTCATGGCCAGCGACGCCTACTTCCCCTTCCCCGATGGAATCCAGATCGCGGCCCAGGCTGGGGTGACGGCCATCATCCAGCCCGGCGGCAGCATCCGCGACGAGATGGCGATCGAGGTGGCCGATCGTCATCACATGGCCATGGTCTTCACCGGGCGACGGCACTTCCGGCACTGACCCAAGGGGTGGTGGACCGATGGAGAAGGTGATATCGGTCGAGGCGGTGGCCGCCACCGAGGCGGGCGCCATCGCCGCTGCACGCCTGATGGGCCGTGGCGACCGCGACGCCGCCGACCACGCCGCGGTCGAGGCGATGCGCCGCGCCATGGAAGAGGCGGAGATCAGCGGCACCATCGTCATCGGCGAGGGCGAGCGGGACGAGGCGCCCATGCTCTTCATCGGTGAGAAGGTGGGCAACCCGGACGCCGCGGTGACGGTGGACATCGCGGTCGACCCGCTGGAGGGGACGAACCTGGTGGCGACGGGCTCGGCCAATGCCACGGCCGTGCTGGCCGCATCCGAGCCCGGCGGCCTGATGCACGCCCCGGACACCTACATGAACAAGCTGGTGGTGGGGCCGCAGGTGGCTGGGCACGTGAGCATCGACGATCCGGTCGACGTCACCATCCGCACCATCGCGGACCGATTGGGCCGCACGCCGTACGACATCACGGTCGTGATCCTGGACCGGCAGCGGCACGAGGACCTGATCGCGGACGTGCGTCGCACCGGGGCCCGGATCAAGCTGATCTCGGACGGCGACCTGACTGCCGGTATCTCGGTCGCGGTCTCCGGCACCGGCGTGCACGCCGTGATGGGGATCGGCGGGGCGCCGGAGGGCGTCCTGACCGCGGCCGCCCTCAAGTGCCTGGGCGGCGAGATCCAGGCCAAGTTCGCCTGGCGCTCGGACGAGGAGATGGAGCGGGCGCGCGAGATGGGGGTGGATGTTGACGACCGCGAGCGCGTCTATCACACCAACGACCTGGCTTCCGGAAACGAGGTCGTGTTCTCCGCCACCGGCGTGACCGACGGCGAGCTCCTGCGCGGCGTCCGCTTCTTCGGCGGCGGCGCGCGGACCCATTCGTTGCTGATGAGCTACACGCGCGGCGTCGTCCGCTTCATCGACACCGTGCACACCTTCGACCGCAACAGCCCGCCCCGCGTCCGCCTCTGAGCCGCGTGCCCCGTATTCGCGCTCCGACCCACCAGGTGCTGCTGTGGTGCGCGTTATGCCGCCCAACCCCTCGCCGACTCCCCAGGCGCGACTGGTAGCAGCGTTAAGTGGCTCCATCGGTCCAAAACGGCGACCCCTGAGCGTGACCGCGGCCGAAATCGGCGCCGGAAGGTCCGTAACGCTGCTGGTATTCGCACCTGGTAGGTCGGTGCCCTAGCAGCCCCGCCCCTAGACCAGGCGGCGGTCCGTGGCCCAGCGGGTCAGCTCGTATCGGTTCGAGAGCTGGAGCTTGCGCAGGACCGCCGACACATGGGTCTCCACCGTCTTCACGGCGATGTGGAGCTGGTGCGCGACCTCCTTGTAGGTGTAGCCGCGCGCGATGTAGCGCAGCACCTCGCGTTCTCGGGTGGTGAGCAGGTCGAGGTCCGGATCCAACGGCTGCGGCGCGTCGCCGCCGAATGCGTCGAGCACGAACCCGGCGAGGCGCGGCGAGAAGACGGCGTCACCGTCGTGGATGCGGCGCACGGCGGCGGCCAGCTCGTGCGCCGAGATCGACTTGGTGACGTAGCCGCGCGCGCCCGCGCGAATGACCCCAATGACATCCTCGGCCGCATCGGACACGGACAAAGCCAGGAAGCGCACGTCCGGCTGCTCCCCGTGGACAGCGTCGATCACCGCCCGGCCACCGCCGCCCGGCATGTGCACGTCCAGCAGCACGACATCGGGCTCCGC
>Ga0214471_10004723_pt1 | contig 10507 bp, 8 predicted proteins | sample RVTome_5_FD_207665 | JGI IMG/M metagenome (GOLD analysis project Ga0214471, IMG submission 207665) | Soil microbial communities from uranium-contaminated site in the Upper Colorado River Basin, Wyoming, United States - RVT142D155 | ecosystem: Environmental > Terrestrial > Soil > Contaminated >... | reverse complement strand
ACGACGTCGTCCCCGATGCGGGCGGTGACGTGGAGGTCGGTGATGTCGACGGCGTCCGGCGTGACGATCACGGGCCCCAGGACGGTCGCGAAGTCCTTGGACTTGGCGGGCCCGAGCCGGACCTGCATCTCGCGCCGCTGCAGGTCGCGGGCGGAGATGTCGTTCATGAGCGTGTAGCCGAAGATGTGCTCGTGGGCCTGCGCAACGGTCAGGTCGCGTCCACGCCGTCCCACGATCATGGCCAGCTCGAGCTCGTAGTCGAGCTCGTCGGTGAACGACGGCCAGGGGATGGTCTCGCCCGGCCCGAGGATCGAGCGGTGGTTGCCCTTGTAGTACACGGGCAGCTCGAACCAGGGCGCCGGGATCTCTTCGCCGCGTCGCTCGAAGCCCTTCCGGACGTGCTGCTCGAACGCGTAGAAGTCGCGCAGGCTGGGCGGGTCGGGCAGCGGCGCGAGCAGGCGCACCAGCTCGGCGGGGAAGCTGCTCTGGCCGTCGCCGAGGGGTTGGCTGCGCAGGCGCCCCCGGGCTGCGGCCCGCTCCACCTCCCGGAGCGTGTCCACCGCGTCGGGGCCGGCCTCGATGAGCTGGAGCATCCGCGCCGGCAGCTCCCGGCGCAGCGCCTGCGCGCCGTGCTCGGCGTCCACGATCCACTCGGTGCCGGACACGTCCACGACCACGGCGGCACGACCGTGCGCCGCCAGGTCGAACGAGCTGCCCTCGTGCGGTGCCTCGGGGGGCAGGTAGGTGGCCATGCGCACCCGGACGGCCTCCTGGACGCGTGGGCGCTCACCGTAGCCCGCGGACCCTGCCCGCTCGGTTCCTGGACCCGGTGCGGCCGCTGGTAGCGTCGCCAGCCCGGGGGCCGGGCTCACACCTTCCTCACTCCTCACTGACCGCCGCAACCTCAGGAGTCCCGACGTGTCGATGGACGCCATCCACCAAGCCATCCTCGACGGCGACGCCGCCGCCGTCGGCGGGATCGACCTGCCCAGGACGATGACCGCCGCGTTCGTCCGCAAGGACGAGGCCGGCATGTTCGGCGACCTCCCGTCCGAGGACAAGGACCCGCGCGAGAGCCTGCACATCGACGAGGTGCCGTGCCCGCCCCTGGGCCCCAACGAGGTCCTGATCGCGCCCATGGCATCGGCGATCAACTACAACACCGTGTGGACCTCGATCTTCGAGCCGCTGCCGACGTTCGCGTTCCTCGAGCGGTTCGGCCGCGAGTCCGAACTCGGTGCCCGCCACGACCTCGACTACCACATCGTCGGCTCGGACGCCTCGGCGGTCGTGCTGCGCGTCGGACCCGGCGTCACCCGCTGGAAGCCGGGCGACCGCGTCACCGTGCACTGCAACTACGTCGACCTCGAGGGCCCCGAGGGCCACGACGACTCGATGATGGACACCTCCCAGCGCATCTGGGGGTTCGAGTCGAACTTCGGCGGGCTCGCCGAGATCGCGATGGTGAAGGCCAACCAGCTCATGCCGATGCCCACGCACCTGACGTGGGAGGAGGCCGCCTCGCTGGGGCTGACGCTGGCCACGTCGTACCGGATGCTGGTCGGCGCCAACGAGGCCCGGATGAAGCAGGGCGACGTGGTGCTGATCTGGGGTGCGACCGGCGGGCTCGGTGGCTTCGCGACCCAGCTCGTGCTCAACGGGGGCGGGATCCCCGTCTGCGTGGTGTCCAGCGACGAGAAGGTCAAGCTGCTCAACGACGTCGGCGTCGAGGCGGTCATCGACCGCAAGGCCGAGGGCTACCGCTTCTTCGACGGGGACGGCCAGCCCGACTACGGCGAGTACCGGCGGTTCGGCAAGAAGATCCGTGAGCTGGTGGGCGAGGACCCCGACATCGTGTTCGAGCACCCGGGGCGGGCCACGTTCGGCGCGTCGGTGTTCGTGGCCAAGAAGGGCGGGACGATCGTGACCTGCGCGTCCACCTCCGGCTACCTGCACGAGTACGACAACCGCTACCTGTGGATGAACCTCAAGGACATCCTCGGCTCGCACTTCGCCAACTACAAGGAGGCCTGGGAGGCCAACCGGCTGGTCGACCTGGGCATGGTCCACCCCACCCTGAGCCGGACCTACCCGCTGGCGCAGACCGGCGAGGCCGCCTACCAGGTGCACCACAACCTGCACACGGGCAAGATCGGGATCCTCGTCGGAGCGAGCCAGGAAGGCCAGGGCGTGCAGGACCCCAACAAGCGCGCCAAGCACGTGGCCGAGATCGAGAAGTACAAGAAGTTCACCTGAAACGGCAGGTCGTGGCGCCGTCTGGGGGCTGCTCCCGCTACGGTGCGGGTAGCCACAGGCGTTCGGGGACTGGCCAGTGACACGTCGCGATTCGATGCTCGACATCATGCTGCGCAGGTGGTGGGCGCGGGCCCTGGTCGCAGCGCTGGTGGCGACCGGCGTCGTGTACGCCTGGATCTGGGGCTTCGCGTACTTCGGCGACGAGCTCGACATGGAGTTCCTCGCGTGGCCGGTCGGCATCGGCCTGGCCATCGCGGGCTACCTGCTGGTGGGCCTGGTGTACCGGCGTTTCGGGCCCAAGGCCGCCCCGATGCACCTCACCCAGCGCGCCCTGGCCAGGAAGCTCGACCAGCGGCTGAAGCGGCTGCCGAGCCTCACCCACACCATCCACCCGCTGGGCAACCCGTGGCCCAAGGCGGTCATCGGGCCGACCGGCGTGTACGTGGTCGAGCCCGTCGACGTGGGCGATCACCACGTCGGGTACCTCGACGGCCAGATCCTGTACGACGGGCGTCCGGCGGGGCACAACCTGCTCGGTGAGGTCAAGCGGCTGGCCCCGATGCTCGAGGAGCTGCTCCACGAGCAACAGGATCTGCAGGTGCCGGTCCAGGGTGTGATCGCCGTCGACGACGCGACCATCGTCCCCGCACCCCTGCAGGCGGGCAGCATCCCGATGCGGGTCGTGCCACTCACCAAATTCCCCGAGGCCGTGGACTTCGGCGAACCCCTGAGCCAGCAGACCGTCCAGGCCGCGGTGGCCGCGATCGTGCGCTGGCGGCCGGCGAGCTCGCGGCGCTGACCACGCCGTCCCGAGACGTCGGCGACCGGTCAGACGAGCAGCGGCACGCCGTAGAGCGCGGCCGCAGCCAGGACCGGCACGGTGGCCCAGGCATGGCGCCGCGTCTCGACGAGGATCGCGACCGTGACCGCGATCGCGGCCGCAAGCGAGCCGGCGTACAGGCCGTCGAGCAGGCTGCCCCGGAACAGGCCGCCGCTGCGGAACACCCAGAACACCAGCACCGTGATCGCTGGCGCCAGGACGGTCGACCGGGTGGTCGAGTCGGCGGGCTGCACGTAGCGGTCGGCGACCAGCACGAGGCCGGCCACGCCGGCCACCCGCAGCAGCAGGCTGGTCGCGTTGCCCGAGATCGACAGCAGCAGCCCGAGCACCGCCGCGACCGCGACCGCGCCCATCCCGAAGGTCCGCAACGCCTCGACCTGCGTCAGGTGGGTGGCCTTGAAGGCGTGGCGGGCGCGCACCGTCAGGAACGTGTACAGCAGCACCGAGCCGATGGTCACCACGGCGAACGCGAGCAGGTCCACGACCAGCCCCTGACCGCCGCTGAGGAACGGCAGCAGCCCCAGCAGCGCGTCGATCACGGACACGCCGTTCAGCCAGAACGCCAGCCACCCGGCCACGACCAGTGGGAGCGCGACGATGACGCCGGTCCCCAGCCCTTCCTGGGGCTGGTCCAGCCCGAACGCGGACAGCCCGTGGTCGCGGTACCCGGCCAGCAGGACCGGCACCAGGCCGGTCATGGCGAACAGCCACGCGATGCCGAGCATGGTGCCGATCAGACCACGCGGGTAGAACGGCAGGCCGGAGACGAAGCCCTGGAGGATCGGGCCGAGCAGGGCCGCGGCGGCGGCCAGCACGAAATCGCTCCGGGCATCTTCGGCGGTGATCCACATGGGGCGCGACGCTACCAGCGCCACCCGGCAGCATCGCCGACCGTGGCTACGCTGGCGGCGACGTCCTCGGCCCAGGTGCTCGATGCTCGCAGCCTCGATCCTCGTCATCGGCGACGAGATCCTCGGTGGTTTCGTCGAGGACTCCAACAGCCACTGGCTCGCGGTACGCCTGCGTGAGCACGGCGTGCCGCTGACCCGCGTCGTGACCATCCCCGACGAGGCAGGGGCGATCGACGAGGCGCTGACCGCCGAGCTCGCCCGCTCGCGACCGCGGGTGATCTTCACGTCGGGCGGCATCGGCTCGACACCGGACGACATCACCTACGAGGCGGTCGCCGCGAGCCTGGAGCGCGGGTTGACCGAGGAGCCACGCATCGCCGAGGCCATCGGGCTGGCGGTGGACTGGACCCGGGACCACGGCGTCGAGGTGACCGACGAGTTCACCGAGCACCTGATGCGCATCGCCCGCATCCCCCAGGGGGCGTCGCTGCTGCGGCGCGAGGGGGGCTGGGTCCCCGGCGTCCGGGTCGATCTGGACGGGGGAGCGCAGGCCGACGACGGTGTCTCGATCCTGATCCTGCCCGGCGTGCCCTCCGAGTTCCGTGCCATCATCACCAACACGGTCGAGCCGGAGCTGCTCGAGGGCCGCAACGAGCCCCTGGAGGTCCGCGAACTCACCCACGGCTTCCCGGAGTCGCTGCTCAACGTGATCTTCGCGCGGCTCATCGAGCGCTACCCGGGCGTCAAGCTCGGCTCCTACCCGGGCGTGCCGATGATCGTGCGGCTGATCGGTCAGGAGGACCAGGTGGTGGCCGCCATGGACGAGCTGCAGACCTACGTGCGCGAGCTGGAGCAGGATGAGGGCGGGGCACGCCTCAAGGACGCGTGGACGCGCCGCTTCGGAGCGATGCAGGAGCGCAACTGACCGTGACGGACCACCCCCACGAGCTGCCCGACCCGCTGCCTGCCCGGCGGCTGCTGTTCGTGCACGCCCACCCCGACGACGAGGCCTCCAAGGGAGCGGCGACGGCCGCGAGGTACGTCGACGAGGGCGCACGCGTCGTGCTCGTCACCTGCACCGGCGGCGAGGCGGGGGAGGTGCTCAACCCCAACTACCCCTCGGACATCCCCGAGGGGGCGCTGACCGCGATCCGCAAGGCGGAGCTCGAGGCCAGCATCCAGATCATCGGCTTCAGCCGGGCCTACCAGCTCGGCTACCCCGACTCGGGCTACCACGAGGACCCGTCGGGCGTCCCCGAGGGCACGTTCGCGCGCACCTCGGCCGACGTGTCGGGGGCCGACCTGGCAGCCATCCTGCGCCGCGAGCGCCCGCAGGTCGTGGTCACCTACCCCGAGGACGGGGGCTACCCCCACCCGGATCACATCATGACCCACGCCGTGACCCTGCGAGCGGTCGAGCTCGCGGCCGACCCGGACGCCGGTGTCGACGGCGAGCCGTGGCAGGTGGCCAAGGTCTACGCCAACAGCGGCTTCCCGCCGGAGCGCGTGCTGAGCCTGCACGAGGCGCTGCTGGCACGTGACGGGCAGAGCCCGTTCGAGGGCTGGATGGAGCGCGCCGCCGAACGCGGGCAGGATCTGGAGTCCGACCGCGCCCACTGCGCGGCCAAGCTGCACGTGGCCCCGTGGTTCCCGCGCCGGGACGATGCCCTGCGCGCCCACGCCACGCAGGTCGATCCCGCCGGCTTCTGGTTCCAGATCGACCGCGGGCTCGAGGCCGCGGTCTTCCCCTGGGAGTGCTTCGCGGTGATCAGCAGCACCGTCGACGTGGACGCCCCCGAGGGCGACCTGTTCGCCAGCCTCGACCTTTGACCTGTGACCCCGGCTGGCGCGCGGCCCCGATGTGCTCAGGCGAGGTCGGCGCCGTCGTCGAAGTCGGGATCATCCAGGTCGAGGTCGTCGCCGCCCTCGAGGTCGTCGCTGGCCAGCAGGCTGTCGCCGCCCGAGTCATCCAGCCCGTCCTGCCCGCCCAGCCCGTCGGCCACCGGATCGACCAGGTCCGGCGCGGCCACCAGCCCCGGATCCTCGCCGGTGAGTTCGAGGTCATCGGTCCGGTCGACGTCGATGTGGAGGTCGCGGCCCACCTCGACCTCGTCACCGAGGTGTGCGCCCCCGGGGACCGGCGCCGGCGCCGTCGGCGTGCTCGGCAGGCCGAGCACACCGTCCCCCGCGCCGAGTGCCGGGTCGGGCGCCGCCAGCGCGGGGCCGTCGTCGGCCTGGTCCCCGCCGCGGAGGCTGGCTGCCCCGCCGGCCGCGCCAGCGGTCCCCGCGAGGCCGCTGGCCGCCTTGCGGGTCGTCGATCTGGTCTCGGCGTCGTCGCTCATGTGCCACCTTCCGGTCCACCACTAGCATCGGCATCCGACCACCCCCACCGTAGACCCTCGTGCGGGAGCCGGCAGCCAGTGCGGCAGGTGACTCGGGGTGTGCGGGAGGTGACGTGACGGCACGGGGCTGGATGACGATCGCGGCGGGGGCCGCCGCGGCCGTCGTCGCGGCCGTGCTGGCCGGCAGCGGCGTCCTCGACGGGATCGACGCCGGGGTGAGCGACCGGCTGGATCGCGGCCCCGGCGTGTCACCCCGGCTGCTGGTCGTGGGCGTCGATGATCGGTTCGATGCCGACGAGCTCGCGCGGCTGCTCACGACGCTGGAGGGCGCGGGGGCGGTCGCGATCGGGTGGAGCGATCTGGTCGTGCCGTCGGAGCGCGATCCGGCCGAGCTCGCCGCCCTGGCGTCCGCGGTCGCCGGGACCGGCTCGCTGGCCGTCCGCATGGACGCCGCCCCGCTGGTCCGCGGCGCTGACGACGGCGGCAGCGTCCGCCCGCGCTGGGTCGACCCCTGGGTGCCCGGGTCCCCGCCGGCGGTGCACGCCCTGATCGCCCGCCCCCCCGACGGGGCCGCCGTCCGGACGGTCCCGCTCACGGTCCGCCTGTCGAGCGGTGAGCGCTTCGTCGCGCTTCCCGCTGCGCTGGCCGCCGCCGCGACCGTCGCTGCCGACGAGCGGCGGGATGCGCTCGAGCAGGCGCGGTTCGTGGACGACGGGCTGGCCATCGGCGACCTGCTGGTCCCCGACCAGGACGGCGCGTTGCGCATCCGCTACAGCGGCGTGCTGGTCCGCGACGTCCCTGGAACCACCACCGCGGCCATCCCGGACGCGGTGCCGTACGCCGGGGCGCGGCAGGTCCTCGACGGCGCCACCGCGGTCGTGCGCGGTCGCGTCGTGCTGGTCGGGACGGTGGACTTCCGCGACGCGCGCTACCTGCCTGTCCCCGGAGGTCCGAGCAGCGGCCTCCCCGAGGTCTGGGTGCTCGCGAACGCGCTCAACACCGTGCTGACCGGTGCGTACGCCGTCCCGGTCGCACCGTGGCAGAACCTGGCCGCGATGGTCGTGCTCGCGGGCGTCGGGGCGGCCGCGGTGCGCCGTGGACCGGTGTGGTCCGGGGCGGCGTTCCTGGTCGGTGCGACCGGTCTGCTCCTGGTCGTCGCGGCGCAGCGGATCCGCGCCGGCGACCTGGTCGCGGTCGCGGCTCCCGTGGCCGCCCTGGTCCTCGGGGCGGCGGGCTCGTTCGCGGTGCGGTGGGTCACCGACACCCGCCACCGGCGCCACGTGCACCGGTTGTTCGCCAGCTACGTGCCGGCGGCGGTGGCGCGCGAGCTCATGGCCGACCCCGCACGTGCGCTGCGTGCCGCCGACGGGCAGCGCGCGGACATCACGGTGTTCTTCTGCGACCTCCGGGGCTTCACCGCCACGGCCGCCACGCTCGAGCCGTCGCAGGTCCGCGAGCTGCTGCAGGTCTACTACCGCCACACCGCCCAGCACGTGCTGGACCAGGGCGGAACGGTGATGCAGTACGTCGGCGACGAGGTGTTCGCCGTGTTCGGCGCCCCCCTCCCACAGGACGATCACGCCGAACGGGCCGTGGCCGCTGCGCAACGCGCCCAGGCGGCCAACGAGGCGATCGACGCCGAGCTGGCCGCGCAAGGTCTACCGGGTGTGGGCTACGGCATCGGGCTGCAGTCCGGACCCGTGGTCGCGGCGCACGTGGGCGAGCTCGGGCAGCGCCGCCAGTACACCGTGGTCGGCGACACGGTGAACGTCGGGGCGCGCCTGTGCTCGCAGGCCGGACGGGGCGAGATCGTCGTGTCGGAGGACGTGCTCGCCCGGATGAGCCACCCGCCGGCGGGCCAGCCGATGGGCTCCGTGCCGCTCAAGGGCGTGGAGCGTCAGCTCGAGCTGGTGAGGCTCTCCTCGTCGTAGATCAGGCAGGTGCCGGAGGGGAACCCCGTACCGTCCTCCTGGAGCAGGATCGAGTGGTCGTACTCGGCGACGACCGCGCACAGGTGGGTCGCGTTGGGCGGCCGGCTGGAGTTGGTGAACGCGTCGAACACCTCGGCGTCCCACGCCGCCCAGGACCCCTGCTGGCCCGCGGGGATGTTGACCCCGACGGTGTCCTCGGTCGACGTCGGGAACCAGTAGAAGTGCACGTGGTTGGTGCCTTCCGGCCCGATGGTGGGGTCGAAGCCGTAGGGCGTGTAGGTCGCGACCACCTGGTCGCCTTCGAGACGGATCTCGCCGACCTCGAGGAAGCGCTGTCCCGGCAGGCTCTGGCGCACGGCCGTGGTCAGCTCGCGGCACTGATCCGAGTACTGCTGCTCGTCGGGCGCGTCGGGCCCGGTGAGCTCGAAGCAGATGCTGCGCGCGGCCACCGGTCGCTTCAATGCGTGGAAGGCGTTGAAGACCTCCGCCGACGTCCACGAGACCGGCGAGGTCCCCGCCACGGGCTGGGTCCACTCGTCCACCCAGCGGAACTCCAGCTCGTTGCCGCCCTCACCGGGGGTGAACCCCGTGGTCTCGAAGTACACCTCGAGGCTGCCGTCGGGGTACACGTTCAGCTCGGTGATCTGGCCGGCCACCCCGGCCGTCCCGTCGCCGGGCGAGGTGGTCGCGTACGGCCCGGGCGACGTCGCGGCCGGCGATGGCTCGTCCTCGGGGTCCTCACCCCCGGACAGCGCGGTCGCACCCACGGCGATCAGGGCCAGCAACGCCACGGCACCACCGACCAGTACCGGCACGCGCGACCGGCCCGGCGTCGGCTCCGACGTCGGCGTCGACGGGGGCCGCACGTCGGGGCTGGGCAGGGCGTCGTCGGTCCCGGCGTCCCCGGCCTCGGTCACGGCGGCCCCCATCACGGCGGGCGCGGTGGCGGCGGTCAGGTCCTCGGCGACCTCGCGTTCGGTGGCGGCGCCCCGGCCGGCGCCCGCGAGCCCGAGCATGGCCGCGCCGATCGCGATCGTGTGCTTGGGGTGCGCGTCCAGCGCGATCGGCCGGCCCGTGGCCTCGCGCACGAGCTGGGCCACCAGCGGGATGCGCGACGAGCCACCCACGAGCAGGATCTTGCTGACCTGGTCCATCTCGAGGCCGGCCGAGCGCACCGCGCGCTGCAGCGCCGAGACGGTCTCGGCGATCCGGGGCCGGATCATCTGCTCGAACTCGGGTCGGGTGAGCCGGACCTCGGTGGACAGCGACGGCAGCAGGATCGGGATGTCGACGTCGGTGTCCTGTGACAGTGCCTCCTTGGCGGACTGGCACTCCTCGCGCAGCCGGGAGACGGCCGCCGCCGCCGCCGACGCGTCGGTCGTGTCCAGCTCGCGCACGCTCCCGCCGACTGCCAGGTCCACATGCGCGAACACGGCCTGGTCGAAGTCGATGCCGCCGATCCGCTCCATGCCCTCGGGCGTGCCGATGAGGTCGAAGCCGTCGTCGGTCCGGCGCAGCACCGCGGCGTCGAACGTGCCGCCTCCGAAGTCGTAGACGGCCACGACGTCGCCCGGCTCGAGGCGCTCCTCCTGGGCGTAGTGGATCGCGGCTGCCTCGGGCTCGGTGATGAAGCTGACGTCGCCGACGTCGGCCTGCCGGACCGCCTCGGTCAGCAGGTCGAGCTTGTACGGCCCCCAGTTCGCCGGGTGGCTCAGCACGATCCCGTCGGGCGCAGCGCCCTGCTGCTCGGACACCTTCTCGACGATCCACCTCAGCAGGTGCCCCATCAGGGATTCGGCCCCGTACGGCGTGCCACCCAGCAGGAGCGGCGTCGGGTCCCCCAGACGGCGCTTGAACTCGCGCGCGGTCCGGGTCGGCTCGGTCAGCGCCCGGCGTTCGGCCGCCTCGCCGACCAGCACCTCGCCGTCCGCGCGCAGCGTCACCACGGAGGGCACGGTCGCCGACCGGTTGCCCAGGGGCAGGATCCGCGCGCGGTCGGCGTCGGCGATCGCAGCCGCCGAGTACGTCGTGCCCAGATCCACACCGAGGACGTAGACCAAGTCCCTACCTCTTTCGTCGCCGGGAGCCGCGCGCATCGCCGGGAGCCGCTTGCGTCGCGGGAGCCGTGCTGCCCCCATCCTACGAGACGGCGGCTCCCGCACGCGCGTAGATGCCCTCGTAGCTGCGGGCGACGATGTCGCAGGCCTCGGCCGTGACCGGATCGGTCATCGGGTCGGCGCGGCGCGTGCGCCAGCGCTCCGCGCCCGCCAGGGCGGCGGCTCGCTG
>Ga0214471_10004722_pt1 | contig 10507 bp, 9 predicted proteins | sample RVTome_5_FD_207665 | JGI IMG/M metagenome (GOLD analysis project Ga0214471, IMG submission 207665) | Soil microbial communities from uranium-contaminated site in the Upper Colorado River Basin, Wyoming, United States - RVT142D155 | ecosystem: Environmental > Terrestrial > Soil > Contaminated >... | reverse complement strand
GCCACCGCCGAGCTCGCCGAGCCCGGCGGCCTGGGGCGGATCCTCGCCGACGAGAACGGCCGGATCGAGCGCATCGTCGAGGCCGCCGACGCCACCGCCGAGGAGCTCGCCATCCGCCGCGTCAACGCCGGCCTCTACGCGCTGCCGGCGCCCGCCGTCTTCGACGACTTGCGGCGGCTGGGCACCGACAACGCCAAGGGCGAGCACTACCTTACCGACGCCATGGGCCTCGCCGTCGCCGCCGGCCGGCCGGTGGCCCTGGTCGCCGTCGAGGCGGCCGAGGCCCTGGGCGTCAACGACCGGCGCGAGCTCGCCGCCGTCCACCGCGCGCTGCTGGAGCGCCGCATCGACGAGCTGATGGCCGCGGGAGTCACCGTCCTCGAGCCGGCGCGCACGGTCATCGAGCCGGGCGTCGAGGTCGGGGCGGACACCGTCGTCCACCCGGGCGTGGCGCTGCTGGGCCGCACCCGGATCGGCGCCGACTGCGTCGTCCACCAGGGGGCCTGGATCCGCGACTCGACGATCGCCGCCGGCGTCGAGGTCCGTCCCTACAGCGTGCTCGACGGGGCCGAGGTGGCGGTCGGGTGCAGCGTCGGCCCCTTCGCCCGCCTGCGTCCGGGCTCGGTGCTCATGGACGGCGCCCACGTGGGCAACTTCGTCGAGATGAAGAAAGCCCGCCTGGGGGCCGGCGCCAAGGCCAGCCACCTGGCCTACCTCGGCGACGCCACCGTGGGCGAGGGCGCCAACATCGGCGCCGGGGTGGTGACCTGCAACTACGACGGCGTCGCCAAGCACCCGACCGAGATCGGCGACGGCGCCTTCGTGGGCAGCGACACGATGCTGGTGGCGCCCGTCAAGGTCGGCCGCGGCGCCACCACCGGCGCCGGTTCGGTGATCACCCAGGACGTGCCCGACGGCGCCCTCGCCGTGGGCCGCGCGCGGCAGCGCAACATCCCCGACTGGCCGCGGCGCCGGAAGAAGTAGCGAGCCATGCCGCCGGCCTTCATGCGCGCCACGAGCGATTCGTTGAAGCCCAGGTCGTCGTCGAGCGCATGGGCCAGCACGTCGACGCCCGCTTCAAGGGCGATCTCGAGGCCCGCGACGTTCGAGCCGTGGCTCAGAGTTCTCCGGGCCAGCGACGCTCTTGCTTGATTCGCGCTCGGAGCCTCTCGAGGCCGGCCAGATTGGCCGTGGTGAGCACTTCCTGGTGCTCGTCCGTCATCTCAATGCCGAGTAGCTCGCAGAGGTCGGCCAGGCTCCGGCGCAACTCCGCGACCCGGCCTTCCTCCAAGCCTGCCGCGCGGCCTTCCTCCAAGCCCTCGTCCCTGGCTTTCCCGAGCGCGCCCCGGGCGTCCTGCTCGGCCATCTTCGCCCGTTCGTACGCCTCGAACTCCGCGTCGCTCATGCCCGCCATCCGCGCTACCTCGAAGGCCTCTCGGAAAGGCGCCTCGTCGAGCTCGGGAGGGATGACGTCCAGGTTCTCCGCCTCGCGGAAGAAGTAGGCCCACTTGTCGAGGAAGCTCTGGGGATGGGGACCGCCTGCGTACTTCGGCAGCTCCAGGAAGACGTACTGCACCTGACCCAGACCGTTGGCCCCAGTGTGCTGCTCCTGCATGCGCCAGCGGGAGAGCATCGGGACCAGGGGCGCGCCAAGAACGGACGCTTCGGGCCAGAGCTCGAAGTCGCAGATCGTCACGCCCACCACGTCCGCGAGGCGGTTGTAGTCCTCGGAGCTTCGCAGTTGCATGACGAAGGCTTTGGATGCGTTGTAGACGACCCGCTCCTCGAAGCCCTGGACGTTGAAGAGCTGCATCTCGACGACGTACTCCGTGTCCCGCTGGTCCACGCACTTGACGTCGACGATCGAGAGCTTCATCTCAGGCAGCGGCACCATCTGCTCGGCGGGCAGGTAGGTGAGGTCCCGGATGCGCCGGTCGCCTTCGAGCTCGAGCAGCGTGTTCAGGAGCTCGACGAGCAGGTGCTTGTGGGGCTCGGAGCCGAAGATCCGCTTGAAGATGAAGTCGGTCTTGGGATCGGCGAAGACGGGGCGCATGTCCCCACTTTAGCACGGCTTCGCGCCGCCGGCACCGATCCCGAGACCGTCCTGCAGTCGCTCGCGGCCACGGTGGTACGATCCAGGGCAAAGGAGAGGAGGACCCTCCGATGTGGGAGCGGCTCATCCGGCATCGCCTGATCTGGTTCGCCTTCACGCTGACGTTCGCCGTCCTACGCGCGCGGTACTTTGCTGCGACTGCCGGATCGGACGAGGCTGCGGCTCGAGTCGCTGCGGATGGTGGACGGGGACCTGGAGTTGGTACTGTGGGGCAAACCGGCGAGCCTCGAGACGGGCCCGACGCTGGGGCTCATGTCCGAGGCTCTGCCGAGCGTCTTCGTGTGGTTGAGCACCCATCGTCTGCCGCTGGTTTTTTCGGTGCTTGGGACTTTCCTGGCGGCGGTCTTGGGCTTGCTGCGGCTTCTGGGGTTGGTCAAGAAAGAGGAGTGATGACCGGCCACCGGCGGTCCCTCCTCGTCCCGAAGGGACGACCGCATATAGCGCAGGGTTTGAACCCTGCGTCGGGTGCCGTTCCCGGCGGCCGTGCAAGCAGCTCCGGGTTGAAACCCGGAGCTATACGCGGTCGTCCCTTCGGGACGAGGAGTGGCGGCAACAGGACGGTGAAACGATTTTGTTCCTTGGAGCACCCTAAGTCGCTACGCGACGGAACAGCGGGTAGGAACAGAGCGGCCGGTGGACCCGGACCACAGCCAGAGGACGCGGCAAGACCGAGCGAGTCGCTGCTGGGTCGGACGTAGGGGCAGGCCCCCGTGCCTGCCCGAGGGCCGCGCCAGCGGCCCTCTTCCGGAAATGGGACGCTGACGCGTCCCAGGGCAGGCACGGGGGCCTGCCCCTACGCGGGAATATGGGGCGGCAACAGGACGGTGAAACGATTTGTTCCTAGGAAGGTAAGTCCGAGAAGCGTACCCCCAGACCCCCGCCCACTCTTCCTCTGACGCTTACCGTTTCGGGTGAAGGATGATGGAAATCGCTGAGAGTAAAAGAATAAGAGAGATCAGGGTAAAGTCCTCACGAGACGAAACCCGACGCTGCCGTGGCGGAGGCCGGGGGTGTTCGCGAGGCGATTCGCGGCGCGGCAGCTGCGCGCGTTGCTCCACCAGCTCCCACCGCGGACGACACGCCGCGAGCCACGTGTGTTGCGGGGGTCCGTCCCGTTGTCCCGATAGGTCTCCGTCACCACTTGTTGCTGTTCAGCATTCCATTCAGCGGCGTCCTCCGTCCATTCCCAGACGTTGCCCAGCATGTCGTACAATCCCCAGGCATTGGCCTTTTTCATGCCGACGGGGTGCGGCTTGCCTTCACTGTTGCCACAGTACCAGGCGATCTCTCCCAGCTCCGGCGCGTCACAGTCTCCCCGGATCGTCAGATCACCCGCGTAAGTCGCCGCGTCTTTGCCCGCGCGCACTGCGTACTCCCATTCGGCCTCCGTCGGTAGTCGGATCGTCCGCTCCGTTCGCTCGCTCAACCACCTGCTAAAGGCTGTCGCGTCGTTCCAGGAGACGTGGACGACGGGATAGATATTTCCGCCACTGTCACGCCAGGTCACGCCTTCTTTCTTCTCCCACTGCGTGCCGTTCCAGATCCAAGAAAACCCGTCCGTGTCAGCTTCCGTCTTGAAACCCGTCTCCTTGACGAACGCCGCGAACTGCCCCTGAGTGACCTCGGTCACGGCGATCCAGAAACCACGGGTCAGCGTCACCTGATGGCGTCGCTCGTCGTCGCCGCGCCCCGCTTCGCTGGCCGGGCTGCCCATCGTCGTCGAGCCGCTGAACGTTGATCCCGACGACCTCGCCCGCGCGGTTGTAGAGCGGTCCGCCGGAGAAACCGCCGGCGACGCCCGCGGATCCGAAACCGGCGGAATGGAGCAGGAACCTCCCGGTCTGCCGCACCTTGCCGTCGGTCCACCACCAGTCGCCGTCGCGCAGGGCCGAATGGTGGCCGACGGACTGCACCTCCTGAGTCGCGGCGATCGTGTCGGACGCGCCGATCGCGGCCGTCCGCAGCCGCTCCTCGACGCCTCTCAGGATGAGGATCGCCAGATCGTCATGCTCCGCCTTGAGGACGTCGTGCGGCGCGACGAGCATGGGTCTCAGGAGGTTGCGGTAGAACGCCACCTCGACCTTCCTGACGTCGCCGAAGGGCCTGCCGGTCGGCGCCCCGTAGGCGTCGACGAGGCCGACTCCGCTGACCACGTGCTTGGCGGTGAGCACGTCGACCCGTCCCCCGCTCTGGCAGAGGATGATCCCGGCGCCCGTCTCGATCTCGCCGACGCCGTGCTCGACGGTGATCCGCACCGTCGAGGCCTTCAGCGCTTCGACGTCCGCGGCCGTTGCCGGCGCGCTCCAGAAGAGCATCCACCCGATTCCGAGGAGCCGTCTGAAGGTGGCGTTCGTCGTCATGGTTCTCCCAATCTACATAGCCGTCACGCACTCGCCGCAACTCGGATCCTCGAGCACGATCGCCGACGGTCGCCTACCCGGTAGCGCCAGAGGCCGGCGTAGCGGCCATGGAGCGCGTGTCCAAGGCGTCTCGGGTCTTCGTTCGTGGCGATGCGGTCGCGAAGAAAGCGGAGGATTCGCCGTCGGACTTGCTGGTCCAGACGGCGGAGTTGTCTCCGGGCGTTCTCGGTCAGCTCAACCGTCCAGGCCAAACTCCCGCTCCACCTCTTCAAGGGTATAGCGTCGCCCTGGGCTTGCCAGGACGTCCTCAGCCATCCGAACGTCCTCGAGCTCCTCCAGCATCTCGACGACCACTTTCCGGAGTAGAGCGGTCTTGCTGCTCTCGGTCTTGGCACCCAGCGATTCGAGCCGGTCTTCGATGTCGTGATCTACGGTCCAGGTCAACATTGCTCGGGTCTCCGATCCCCATCTTACTAACTCTTGGATCGATGGTATCCTCCTCCTGACCGAAGAAACAGCCCGTGACCGCCAGCCCCATCGACTTCGACGCCGCCTTGAACCCCGACCAGCTCGCCGCGGTCACCCACGGCGACGGCCCTCAGCTCGTGCTCGCCGGCGCCGGCTCGGGCAAGACCCGCGTCATCACCTACCGCGTCGCCTGGCTGGTGAAGGAGCGGGGCGTCGATCCGTCGGCGATCACCGCCGTCACCTTCACCAACAAGGCCGCCGGCGAGATGAAAGGGCGGGTGGAAGAGCTCCTCGGTCTCTATCCCCTGCCCTCGTTCGTCGGCACCTTCCACCGCTTCGCGCTGCGGCTGCTGCGCGCCTACGGCGAGCGCGTGGACCTGCCGCGCGAGTTCGCGATCCTCGACTCCGGCGACCAGGCGGTCCTGGTCAAGAAGGCGATCGAGGCCGAGGGCCTGCCGGAGCGCAACTTCACGCCGCAGGCGGTGCTGGCGGCGATCAGCGGCGCCAAGAACCGGCTCCTGGGTCCGGCCGCCTACGAACGGCAGGCCCAGGACTTCTTCAGCCGCCGCGTGGCCCCCCTTTACCGGCGCTACCAGGAGCTGGTGGCGGCGGCCGGCGGCGTCGACTTCGATGACATGATCCGCCTCGCCGTCGAGCTCCTGCGCGGCCAGAGCGACGTGCGCGAGCGCGTGCGCGGGCGCATCCGCTACCTCCACGTCGACGAGCTCCAGGACACCAACCACGCTCAGCTCGCGCTGATCCGCGAGATCTCGGGCGGCACCGAGATCCTTGGGGGCAATGTGACGGCGGTGGGCGACGAGGACCAGTCCATCTACCGCTGGCGCGGCGCCGATATCGCCAACATCCTCGAGTTCGAGAAGTCCTTCCCCGGCGCCGAGGTGCGCAAGCTCGAGCGCAACTACCGCTCGACGCAGAACATCCTCGACGCCTCGGGAGCGGTGGTGGCCCACAACGTCGGCCGCCGCGGCAAGAAGCTGTGGACCGACGCCGGCGCCGGCGAGAAGCTCCACCTCTACCGCGCCCACGACGAGCTCGACGAGGCGCGGTGGACCGTGTCGACGCTGCAGGAGCTTGAGCACCGGATGCCGCTCGGCGAGATGGCCGTGCTGGTGCGCACCAACGCCCAGACCCGCGCCCTCGAAGAGGAGCTGCTGCGGCGCAAGGTGCCCTACGCCCTGATCGGCGGCATGCGCTTCTACGAGCGCGCCGAGGTGAAGGACCTCGTCGCCTACCTGCGCCTGGTCCGCAACCCGCGCGACGCCCACTCGCTCAACCGCATCGTCAACCAGCCGCCGCGGGGAATCGGCAGGTCCACCCACCAGGCCCTCGTCAACCGCGCCGCCGAGCGCGGCAAGACGACCTGGGACGTGCTCGTGGACGACGACCTGGCCGGCTTCCCGATCCGCGGGGCCACGGCGTTGCTCAAGTTCCGCGACCTCATCGCCAGCCTCGCCGGCGAGGCCGCCGACCTGCCGCTCCCGGCGCTCTTGCGGCGGGTGATCGAGGTCACCTCCTACACCGACCTCTACCAGAACGACGAGGACCGCTCGAAGCTCGAGAACGTCGGCGAGCTGGTCTCGGCGGCCCAGGAGTTCGTCGAGGCCAACGCCTACGCCGGCGTCGAGGACGACCTGCTCACGGCGTTCCTCGACCACGCGGCCCTGACCAGCGAGGCCGACGCCGAGTCCGGCGGACGCATCTCGCTGATGACGCTCCATTCGGCCAAGGGCCTGGAGTTCCGGGCCGTGGTGCTGCCGGGGCTCGAGGAGGAGCTCCTGCCCCACGTCAACGCCGGCGTCGAGCAGGAGGACGTGGAAGAGGAGCGGCGGCTGCTCTACGTGGGCATGACGCGGGCCAAGGAGCGCCTCTACCTCGCCGCCAGCCGCCGCCGGCGTCGCGGCGGCCTCTACCAGGACCAGCGCGAGTCGCGTTTCCTGGGCGAGATCCCGGTCGGGCTCTTGGACGTCGAGACGAGCCCGGAGCTCGTCGACCGCCACGCGTCGACGAGCGCCGTCCACGCCTTCTTCGGCCGCCCGTCGCCGGCGGGCTCCGCCGCCGCGAGCCGGCGCGGCGTGCCGCGCGTTTTCGACGACGCGGGGCCCGAGCTCGCCATCAAGCGCGGCAACCGGGTGCGCCACGCCGTCCTCGGCGAGGGCCGCGTCCTCCAGATCGAAGGCAGCGGCGAGGACGCCCGGCTCGTCGTCTTCTTCGATGGCGTGGGCCGCCGCAAGCTCCTCGTCAAGTACGCGCAGCTCGAGGTGGTGTAGGCGGAAGGGAGCTCCGCCTGTGCTATCCTCGTTCCAGGCGACCGTACTCGGGTGAATACAGCGACCGACGATGGCACCGACAGATTGACCGAGGGCTTGCGATGACACGAGCGGAGTTGCAGGACGAGTTGATGGAGCTTCCTCTGGAGGACCGCTTGGAGATCGCCCAGTCCCTGTGGGACAGCGCCGTTCCTCAGCCGGAGATCGAGCTGACCGACGAGCAGAAGGCGCTCCTGGAAGGACGTCGGGCTGCCTTCCTGGCCGATCCGGGCGCGTGCGACTCCTGGGAAGTCGTCAAGGCCAGGATCCTCGCCAAGCTATGAAGCGTGCCCTTACCGCGGCCGCCGAAGTGGAGCTCACAGAAGCAGCTCTTTGGCATGAGGATCGCCGCGAGGGCCTGGGCGTGGAGTTTCTCGAGGAAGCCGAACGGGTGTTTCGGAGAATCGAGGACAACCCGAAGCTCTATCAGGTGGTTCATCTCGACGTCCGTCGAGCTAATCTCCGGCGTTTCCCCTACAGCGTCTACTACGTCATTCACCAGAACGCCATCGGCGTCCTTGCGGTACATCACAATTCGCGCGACCCTCGGAGATGGAAATGGCGGCGCGTCTGAAGTTCCGGGCCGAGTCCCGTGGGATTCCCGCTTCGGCGGAGGATGGTCGCGACAAGAAGAAGCTCGCGCTGGTGAGGCTGGTCCACACACCGTCAACGTGCCCCCTCACGCGGCTCGCCCAGAAGTACAGGGCGGAGAAGGGCTGGGCCTTCGACACGATCGCTCGCTCCAGCGCACCGCTAAGGTCCCCGCATGGGCGGCAACCGGGTGCGCCACGCCGTCCTCGGCGAGGGGCGCGTCCTCCAGATCGAAGGCAGCGGCGAGGACGCCCGCCTCGTCGTCTTCTTCGACGGCGTCGGCCGTCGCAAGCTCCTCGTCAAGTACGCGCAGCTCGAGGTGGTTTAGGCCGAAGGGAGTCAACGATGGCAGCAACTCTCGCCGCAGAGGTCCTCCAAGACGATCTTGCCGTGTCTCTCGCTCGGGCCATGGCGAGGGCCAACCAGCGCGCCCGCGAGCTGGGCGTCGACGTGCTGGGCAGCGTGATCTCCGTTTCTCAGAGGTCGGCAGAAGACCGGGAGATCTGGCGCGTCAACTACGGTCCCAAGGACTACGTCGGCCGTCGCGGGGGGGACCTCATCATCGACGTGGATCCGCGCGACGCGACCATCCGGCAAGTGCTCTGGGGCCAATAGCCGGCCCTCCTAGTGCTGCTGCATGAAAAGCGGCTGCGGTACGTGGGCATGACGCGGGCCAAGGAGCGCCTCTACCTCGCCGCCAGCCGCCGCCGGCGTCAAAGGCGGTCCGAGTGAGCCGATGACGTCCGGGCTCTACGACGGCACGGCAATTGCTGGGATAGGGTAGCGTCGAGGAGATTCTCGACGGAGACCACGCCATGTCTTTACGCCTGCGACTCTTCCTGGGATTGAGCGGCCTGGTTGCGGCCCTGGTGGCGGCCCAGCTCTGGTGGGTGCGGTCGCTCGCCCGCGACCTCACCTACGAGGTGGGCCACGTGGCCTTCGAGGTCGGCCACTCGGTGGCCGCGGTCATCTCCCACGAGCCCGATTGCCCGCAGGGGGCCGAGTGCGACGTCCGGATCGAGGCCCACGAGCCGCCCCACACGGTCGTGTTTCATCGCCGGCCGGACGGCGCGGCCCCGCCGGACGCGGCCACCGATCCGGAGTCCGCGTCCGCCTTCCAGTGGGTGACGGTGAACGCGGACGAGGCCCGGACCGCCAAAGCCCGTTTCAAGGTGGTTCGCCGCCAGCTTGCCGGCGAGCAACACGAGATCCACCTGCGTCTCCACCCGAAGACCGGGGGCATCGGCGAAAGGGACGAGACCGCCGCCGCCTTCGTCTCCGTGAGCTCCGACGACGACGTCTTCGAGCGCCGCATCCGCATTCCCGAGGAGGGCGTCCACGCCCGCTTCGAGGACTACGAGCGGCGCCTGCTCCTGGGGGCGGCGGGGCTGCTCGGCGGCGGGCTGCTGCTCGCCGGCGTGGTGGCTCAGCGCGTCTCCGCGCCCCTGCGGCGCCTGACCGAGGCCGCCCGCGAGGTGGGCCATGGCGCCCTCGGCGCCCGGGTGACGGCCGCCGGAAGCGGCGAGGTGGGCCAGGCGATCCACGCCTTCAACCGCATGTCGAGCGAGCTCGCCGCCCTCGACGAACGGGCGCGGCAGCTCGAGGCGCGCCGCCACCTCGGCGAGATCGGCGAAATCGCGCGCGGCCTCGCCCACACCCTGCGCAACCCACTGAACGCCCTCGGCCTGTCGGTCGAGGAGCTGGCGTCGCGCTCGTCCGGCGGCGACGAGCTGGCCGCCGCGGCCCGGCGCCAGATCCGCCGCATCGACGCCTCGATCCGCTCGTTCCTGGCACTGGCGAGCCAGGGCGGCGGCGCGGCCGAGGACGTGGCGAGCGCCGAGCTGGCGCAGGACGTGGCGCTCGAGGCCCTGCAGGACGCCCGCGGACGGGTGCGCCTGGCCGTCGACGCCGACCCCGCCACGCCGGCGATCGCCGCCGTCGAGCCCGAGCTGCGGGCGGTGCTCCAGGCGCTCCTCGTCAACGCCGTGGAGGCCAGCCCCGAAGGCGGCACCGTGCGCATCCGCGTGGCTCCGGCGGCCGGGGCGCAGCGCGTGCGCGTCGAGATCGAGGACGAAGGGCCAGGGCTGCCGCCCGAGGTGCGCGGCCGCCTCTTCACGCCGCACCTGACGACCAAGGCCAACGGCTCGGGCATGGGTCTCTTCCTCGCCCACCGTATCGCCAGCACCCGCTACGGCGGCACCCTCGAGCTCCTCGATCGGGACGGCGGCGGCGTGCGCGCGGTGCTCGAGCTCGGCCCGCGGCGCGAGGAAGACGGCCGGGATGGCTGAGCTCAACGTACCGGCGGTCCGCGTGCAGGGGGTCCGCGTGCTGGTGGTCGAGGACGACGGCGACCAGCGCCGGCTGGTGGCCGACATCCTGCGCTCGCGCCGCTACCTGGTGACCGAGGCCGAGTCGCTCGCCGCGGCACGGCGCGCCCTCGCGGCGGCGCCGGTCGACCTGGTGCTCGCGGACTGGAAGCTGCCGGACGGCGACGGCGTGGAGCTGCTCGGCGAGGTGCGCGCCGGCTGGCCGCCGGCGGCGTTCGTGGTGGTGACCGCCTACGGCACAATCGCCCGCGCCGTCGACGCCATCCGCGCCGGCGCCGACGACTACCTGGCCAAGCCCTTCGAGCGCCAGGCCCTGCTCCT